>ENA-UONW01000143-UONW01000143.1-human-gut-metagenome-genome-assembly--contig:-CS52-NODE-143-length-108894-cov-37.223063_pt1 | contig 108894 bp, 113 predicted proteins | sample MGYA00242463_ERZ724010 | MGnify/ENA metagenome assembly ERZ724010
TCCCCCACAAGCAACATATAAAATCTAGTCGTGACTATCCTCCGAAACAGTCCGGCGGACTGTTTCGGAAGAACATTACACATCTAAATTCTAGTTTATAATCTCCAAAAACGCGACAAGTTCGTACTCGTTCCATCTTAACTGGCCGCCAAAGGCGGGATTGAATAAAAAGGCGCTGTAAAATACAGCCACACAAATATTCAACAGGAACCTGCCTGCCTTTCAGCCTGAGCCTTCGCCATTTTGCGCCAATTGATGAACCCGTAAATGTCGTTGACAAGGAACGCCATAAAGCACACCGCCACCGAAATATACTTAATATCGTCAGCCGCAGCCATCAGCCAGAGAGCCACAAGAACAACGTCGTTTGCCGCGTAAGCCACAGCATAGAGCTGGCTGCGCCGGAATACAAAATATACCGCTGCAAAGCTGGTAGTTACTGAAATCGTGCTTGGGATCAGGTTGGCGGTATTGAAATACTTCAGGATAAAGTAGAACGCTATCGTGACCGCTATAGTCAAAAATGCCATGAACACGAATTCCGGAGCCTTGAGATGATTGACCTTCACCTCGTCTTTCTTGTCGGATGGGTGTTTAAGCCAGGATACCAGCGAAAATACCGCCATCGGCATTGACATTCCGAGGTAGGTTATCATCTCGCCGTAATACGCGAATCCCCAGGAGATCGCGCCGTACAGCAGCGCAAAAACTATCGCCATCGCCTGAGCCGCCGGGTGTCCTTTAGCCGCGAATATCAGCGACGTCACCCCGATCAGCGAAGCCAGAAGCGTTATCCAACTGCTGCGGTCGAACATCAGGAACGCCGCCAGCACTGCAGCCACCGAGCCCGCCCACAGCGCAAGCTCGCCTTTTGAAAAGTAATTTACAAGGTATTTCATAGTTTTCCAGGTCCTCCAAACAAAAAAGCACCCGTGCGTATCTTCAAAGACCTAACGATACGCGCGAATGCTTCATAATTGCATTCTCTACCCGGTGGCAGATTTGATTTATTTCGATATGATTATATCACACGGCTGCCGATTTGTCAAGCGTTCAGGCTCCCCATTCCTTCGGAGGTTCGCCGTTGAGCTGCTGGTCGTCCGGAGATTTTTCAGCGTCCGTGAATTCGCCGCTGCCCTCTGCCATTACGGTATCTCCGGCGGAGATACCATCGAGGATTTCGGTGTAGCCGCCAAGGCTTGCGCCTATAGTAACTTTCAGCTTGAAACGCTCCTCGCCGTCCACCAGCGTGACATAATTCTCGGTACCCGAGGATTTGACCGCTGAATCCGGAACAGCAAGCACGTTCTTTCGTTCGGAAGTTACGAACACCGTAGCCCATCCCGCCGAAACAGCCATAGCCGAGTCGGTCAGGACCTGCTCCATTGCGTTGTTGTCAAGCTGGAAAACCGTACGCTTGGCAGCGCTTCCGGAGGCCTCGGACGGTGCGGCGTCGGGAGCCTGAACGACCGTTGCGTCATACATAGTGGTGTCTATCCTGACCTGAACCTTCTGCCCGAACCGGAACTGAGAAGCTCCGCCGCCGTCGAGATAGACTTCGGTCTTGCTGATCTCGGAAACTGCGCAGCAGACCGCGCCTTCAGTCACCGTGGAGCCTTCGGTGACCGCCTTTGTAAGGGTGATTATCCCGTCAAATGGAGCCTTTATCGTGTAGGATTCCTTTTCCTCGAGCATTTTGTCCAGCTTTAGCTGCTCTATCTCGTACTGGAGCTGATCAGCGCGGCTCCCCGACAGCGATGACTGGTATGCCGCATTGACTATAGTCTGCTGATTGCTGATATCGTAGTCTAGGTCGGAGGAATCAAGCTCCGCCAGTACCTCGCCCTTTGTCACTGTTCTGCCCTTGAGCGCGTTGAACGACTTCACCAGCGCGTCTCCGGGGTAGGTAAGATAAACGGCATACGGATATCCGATAGTAACGCCGATGCTCTGCGTTTCGGACAGATCCATGTATTTGGCTTCGGCTATTTCATACTGTACCGCCGAAGCTCCGTATATCGGTAGCTGTATCTCGCCGCTGGCGTCTCCGCGGGAGCAGCCTGTTAACAGTGTTATTGCAGCAAGCAGTGCCGCAGCAGTCTTTTTCATATGGAACCTCTCAGGTAATCAGTTCGTCAGGTTGTCAGCCGTTTACGCTCTCTGCATTTTAAGCATTTTCAGCGAGTCTGCGCATCATTTCCATGCACATTCTGCCGTTGTGATAGGGGCACTTCCACGGATCGACCATCGGCTTGAAATCAGCGGGCTTCCAGTTGTCGTCTATCTGGGAATGCCACTCGCCGCCGGGGCGCTTGTCGATGATGTGCTCCTGAATGAACTTCCACACGCTGGAGGAGATCTCGAAATACTCCTTGCCGCCGTAGTGCTTCTGGTAAGCGTTCATGAAGCCGATAACGGTTTCCGCCTGTACCCACCAGATACGCCAGGTGTTGATCTTGTCCTTGTCGCGCTCGTTGAGCAGGGAGCCGGAGGCCTTATCGTATGCGATATCAGCGATGTTCTTAACGATAGCCTTGTTCATCTCAGCGAACTTCGCGGTTATAGCCGGGTCGCCGATAACTTCGCATGCGCGGTCGATGAGCCAGGTAGCCTCGATGTCGTGCCCGTAGGAGTGGATATCGCCGATAACGTCCATGTTTCTGTCGAAGAATACCAGGAGCTTATGACCTTCCTTGTCGTAGATCTTGTCGTATGTAAGGTCCAGCTGGAACTTGAGGCGGTCGAGAACCTTCGGGCTGTGGTCTGCGAGGTACAGCTCGGTGTAAGCCTCCATCAGGTGGAGGGTGGTGTTCATGGTCTTGTCAGCCATCAGACCGTTCTCGGAAAGCTCGTCGTTCTGGAGCTCGCTCTTCCAGTCGCGCGCCATTGTTTCGAGGTAAGCAACGTCGTCTGTAGCGTACTTCTCGACAAGATCCATTATCTCGTATGCGAGCTTCAGCGCGTTCTTGTCGCCGCTTGCGCGGTAGTAGCTGGAAAGCGCATAGATAAAGAACGCCTGGCAGTAGCTGTGCTTGAAATCGTCCTTTACGGTGCCGTCGTAGTTCATGCTCCAGTAAACGCCGCCGTATTCCTTGTCGACGCACTTTTCGGTCAGGAACTCATACGCGTGCTTTGCCATGTCCAGCAGCGCGGGATCCTTCAGCTCCATATACGCGTTGGAATAGAACCACAGAATGCGGGAGTGCAGGATAACGCCCTTTTCGCCCTTCTTGTCGACATTAAGCGCGCTGTCCATGAATCCGGTGAAACCGCCGTTCTCATCATCGCGGAGCTTGTTCCAGAACGGGATTATGTGTCCGGTCAGTTCCTGTACAAATTCTTCTCTTTTCATGCTCTTGTACCTCTTGTCTTGATTTAATGTTCTACCCATCAAATTCCTATACTATGTCAAGCAGAGTGCGAATTTAAGGTGCGCTCCGCTCGTTTTTGAATTATGGTGCCTTAAATTGCCTTAAAATTCAGACACCCGAAATTAAAGCGAGAAGTGCCTAGATGCTAGGAACGATGACATGGGCTAGGCTTAAAGCCTGCCCATGTCATCGTGACGACGCAGATAGGCGCTTATCGCTTTAATTTTATTCGTCCTTGCCGCAGCAGTTCTTGTACTTCTTGCCGCTTCCGCAGGGGCAGGGGTCGTTTCTGCCGATCTTCTCGCCCTTGTTCTTGTAGGGAGTCTGTGCGCCGGCGTTCGGAGCGTCAGGCTTCATCACCTGCTCGCGCTGCGGAGGGCGCTGTACTCTTACCGGAACGGTCAGCACCATTCTTACAGTCTCCTCGCGGATCGCCGCAATCATCTCGTCGAACATCGCGAAGCCCTCGAAACGGTACTCTACTACAGGATCCTTCTGACCGTAGCTTCTGAGGTAAATACCGCGCTTGAGTTCCTCCATCGCGTCGATGTGATCCATCCAGTGGCGGTCAACGGTCTTGAGCAGGCATACGCGCTCTACCTCGCGCATTGTTTCTGCGCCCATGTCAGCCTCGCGGGTCTTGTAGATGAGCATTCCTCTTTCCTTGAGGAAGTTGGAGATATCCTTCTTGTCAAGCTCGTTGAGCTCCTCGGTGGTGTAGTGGAGGTCGGTGTCCATAACGTACAGGTTCAGGAAGTGAGAACGCAGACCGTCGAGGTTCCAGTTCTCGGCGACTGTATCAGAGCAGTACATGTTGACAGCCTCGTCGATGGAGGTGTTCATCATGTCGATGATGTTCTTGCTGATATCCTCGCCGTTAAGCACCTTGTTGCGCTGAGAATAGATAGTCATACGCTGCTGGGACATAACGTCGTCGAAGTCGAGGACGTTCTTTCTGATGGAGAAGTTTCTGCCCTCTATCTTCTTCTGCGCGGACTCGATAGCGCTGGAAAGGAACGAAGCCTCGATAGGCTGATCCTCGTCGAAATTCATGGTCTCCATGAACTTCTGAACTCTGTCGCCGCCGAACAGTCTCATGAGGTCGTCCTCAAGGGAGATGTAGAAACGGCTCTCGCCAGGGTCGCCCTGACGGCCTGCACGGCCGCGGAGCTGATTGTCGATACGGCGTGACTCGTGGCGCTCGGTGCCGATGATGAACAGACCGCCTGCTGCGCGTACTTCCTCGGCCTCGGGCTTGATCTGAGCCTCGAACTTCTTGTTCAGCTCCTGATACTTTGCTCTTGCTTCGAGGATCTCCTCGTTATCGGTCTCGGCATAGCCGGTAGCTTCCTGGATAAGCTCCTCGGAATATTCGAGCTTTCTCATTTCGTGAATAGCGAGGTACTCTGCGTTACCGCCGAGCTTTATATCCGTACCACGGCCAGCCATGTTGGTGGCGATGGTAACGGCGCCCTTCTTGCCTGCCTGAGCAACTATCTCAGCCTCGCGCTCGTGGTTCTTTGCGTTGAGCACCTGGTGCTTGATACCGCGCGCCTTGAGCAGCTTGGAAACCAGCTCGGACTTCTCGATCGTGACAGTACCTACCAGCACCGGCTGCCCCTTCTTGTGGCATGCTTCTACTTGGTCGCAGACCGCCTTGAACTTTCCGCGCTCGTTCTTGTATATCTGATCGTGGTTGTCGATACGGATAACCGGCTTGTTGGTCGGGATCTCGATAACGTCCAGACTGTAGATCTGGCGGAACTCGGATTCCTCGGTCATAGCTGTACCGGTCATACCGGACAGCTTGTCGTACAGGCGGAAGAAGTTCTGGAATGTGATGGTGGCGAGGGTCTTGCTCTCGCGGTTTACCTTTACGCCTTCCTTCGCCTCGATAGCCTGGTGCAGACCGTCGTTGTAGCGGCGTCCGAACATCAGACGGCCGGTGAATTCGTCAACGATAACGATCTCGCCGTCCTTGATAACATAGTCGATATCAAGCTTCATGATACCGTTTGCACGGATAGCCTGGTTGATGTGGTGGAGCAGAGTGGTGTTCTCAGGATCCATCAGGTTCTCAACGCCGAAGTACTTCTCAGCCTTTGCAACGCCGTTGGGAAGCAGGTTGCAGGTCTTTGCCTTCTCGTCGATAAGGTAATCGCCGTCGAACTTTGCTTCGTAGTCCTCCTTGTCGTCAAGCTCTGCTACCTTGTTCATGGTGAGGGTCTTGGCGAATTTGTCAGCCTTTTCGTAGAGGTCTGTGGACTTGTCGCCGCGGCCGGAAATTATCAGAGGAGTTCTCGCCTCGTCAATGAGTATGGAGTCCACCTCGTCGACGATGGCGAAGTTAGGTTCGCGCTGTACCTTGTCCTTCTTGTACATGCACATGTTGTCGCGCAGGTAGTCGAAGCCCAGCTCGTTGTTGGTCGCATATGTGATATCGCATGCGTAAGCGGCGCGGCGCTCGTCGTTGTCCATATCGTGGGCGATAAGTCCGACGGTAAGGCCGAGGTATCTGTGTACCTTTGCCATCAGCTCGCTGTCGCGCTTTGCGAGGTAGTCGTTGACGGTTACGATGTGAACGCCCTTGCCTGTCAGACCGTTCAGGTAGGACGGCAGAGCGGCAACGAAGGTCTTACCTTCACCGGTCTTCATCTCGGCGATACGTCCCTGATGGAGCACGATACCGCCTATGATCTGTACGGGGTAGTGGCGTATGCCGATAACTCTTGTGGAAGCCTCGCGGCAGACCGCGAAAGCGTCCGGCAGGATATCGTCGAGGGTCTCGCCGGCTGCGAGCCTGTCCTTTAAAATCCCGGTCTGGGACTTCAGCTCCTGCTCGCTCATCTTGGCGTACTTGTCCTCAAGCGCCAGTACCGCGTTCTTTATCGGCTCGATCCTCTTCAGCTCTTTTGTTGAATAGGTGCCGAACAGTGATTTGAATAAACCCATTTTATTGTATATTCCCTTCTGTAAAAAAGTTCATTGCTGAATATAAAAACTCATCTTATATTATACAATATCCCTGCGGATTTGTCAACTGAAAACTTTAAATAAAACATGCTGAAGATGTCCTTTGCAGCATTTTCCGTTAATTTTTCGTTCAGAAAAGCAGATAATATCAGCGAAAGGAAGTGTTAATGTGGAAAACTATCCCTATCCTCCCGAGACCGACCCGGAGCAGGCGCAGCAGCTTCAGGACCCGCTCATGAACTCCGGCAGCGCCGGGGACTGCACCGGGCTTATACCCTCAATGCCCGAGGACGGCGAGGAACTCGACAGCTACGCGGAGCTGTACGGATTTCTCCCGCCTGAGCCGGGGGAAAAGCGCTGAAATAAAAACTCCCCTCAGCCGGTGCCGGGGGGAGTCCTGCAATATTTATCAGAGCGTGGAAACGAAGCGCTTAAATGCTTCCTTGCCGCTTTCGGTGCGTTTGAACACACCTGCGTCCTCAAGAACCTGGCCGAATACCTTTCCGACCTCGGCGTGAATGATGTCCATTGCGTTGTCGGCGTTGAATTCGGGGTGCGCCGCGAGGACCTCCTTAGCCCAGTCGGCGTGGGAGGCGATACGCTCGTCAGCCGCGATATCCGCGCCGGAGAGCATAGCGTCCTTGAGTATGGAAAGCTCGGTCGCAAGTCTTGCGGGAAGCACCGCCAGACCCATTACCTCGATAAGTCCGATGTTTTCCTTCTTGATGTGGTGGAGCGCAGGAGCCGGGTGGAAAATACCGAGCGGGCGGTCCTCGGAGGTTATGTTGTTGCGGAGAACGAGGTCGCATTCATACTGGGAGCCGTTCATTCTCGCGATAGGAGTTATCGTGTTGTGGGGAATTCCGTCAGTCTGTGCGAAGATACCGGCCTGCTCGTCGGTGTAGGCTCTCCACTTTTTAAGCACCTCTGCGCACGCCGCGGAAAGCGACGCACGGTTATAGGACGACAGCCTGATAACGGACATCGGCCACTTGACGATACCCGCATTGACATCGGAGTGATTGCTCAGCAGGAACGGCTTTTCAACAGAAGCCCTCGCCATCGGGAAGGTGTAGCGTCCGCCCTGGAAATGCTCATGGGTGAGTATCGAACCGCCAACGATCGGAAGGTCGGCGTTGGAGCCCAGCATATAGTGCGGGAACTGCTCTATGAAATCAAACAGCTTGTCGAAAACGCTGTCGTCGATCACCATGGGGACGTGGTTCTTATTGAACACTATACAGTGCTCGTTGTAATATCCATAGGGGGAATACTGGAGGAACCACTCGGAGCCGTTCATCTCGACCTTTACGGGGCGGAGGTTCTGGCGCGCCGGGTGGGTCAGATGGCCTGCGAAGCCCATATTCTCAGCACAGAGCTGGCACTTGGGGTACTTGGAAGCCTTCTGGGTCTTGGCGGCGGCGATATCCCGGGGATCCTTCTCGGGCTTGGAGCGGTTGATAGTGATGTCGAGCACGCCGTATTCGGAATCGTACGTCCACTTCATGTCCCTGGCGATACGCTCAGCGCGGACGTAGTTCAGCTTTTTGCTGAAATCGAAGTACCAGTCGGTAGCCTCCTTCGGGCTTACCGCCAGGCGGCGCTGGAACTCTGCGTTGACCTCGTGCGGGAACGGCGTGAACACTCCCATGATCTTCGTATCGAAAAGATCTCTGTAAACTGCGGTGTCCTGGATCAGTCCCTTTTCGACGGCGTAGGAAATGATCGGCTCCAACAGAGCCTCAACGGACGCATTTCTGTCGTCGGCGTTGTTTTCCTCCCAGTCGCTGAGCTGGAGTATCTCCATGAGCTGATTGCGCACTACATACTCGTCGTCTGCGGTTATGAGTCCGTTTCTTTCTGCATATTTAATGAGCTTCTGAATACTTTCGTAGATCATTATTGATTCCTCACTTTGTAATAATGTGCACTGAGCACCTGATAATATTATATTCCACATCGGCTCACAAGTCAATATCGTTTCTGAAAAAAGTTCCTGTTTACGCTATTATACTATGCAAATCCGGAAATCTGTGCTATAATAAACTGTAATATGATTGAAAGGAACTCGGAAATGTATAAGATACTATTCGTCTGCCACGGCAACAGTAAAGTGTCAATATTCAGAGCGGCTTTTTAGCGGCAAATCGTTGCAAGATGTGGTAGCTGCGCAAGCGTTTTACTACTGAAATACTACTATCGGTTGATTTTGGCAGAGGTAATGTAAATCAAAAAAAATCGTCAATTTCCCGTTTTTTCATGGCAGTAAAAGTACCATATAATTACATATTTGTGCCGTCATTTCTTTTGACCTATTGCCGAATTGCGGCATGAAATAAAGTTCAATTAAACGCAAACATCAGGAAAAGCAAATTGCTTTTTCACGATGTATATGGAATATAAATTAACAATTTGTGGGTTTTAACGTGCGGTTTTTTGCTCTGCTATTTACTACTAAAGGGACTACTACTGGCTTAATTTTGAAGATGAACTGTAAAAGTTGTCTGACTATTTATCACTAAAACAGATATTCAATCAGAATTCATGCAAGTCGAAGTTTTGTGACTTATGCAATCCATGTGAGCAGTGATTTTTGCGATTTTTAACCGCAAAAGTATTGATTTTCTTGCAGAAATGTGGTATTCTAATCGCAATGGAGGTGCTGCAAATGATTGAAAGACCAATGTATACCGACAGAATTATAGCGTATGTGAACACACCGTTTGTGAAAATACTCACCGGAGTGCGCCGCTGCGGAAAATCCACGATTCTGAAAATGATAATCGAAAGGCTGAAAGACGAGTACAACGTCCCGGAAGAGCGCATATTGTCCTACCGCTTTGATTCCATGGAATACGACGGTGCGACCTCAAAGCAGATATGCGACGAACTCAAATCCAGGCTGTCCGCTGACGGCAAGACTTATCTGTTCCTTGACGAATTACAAGAAATACAGGGCTGGGAGAAGATTGTGAACTCGCTGGCTTCGGACTTTGATGTTGACATTTACGTTGCCGGTTCCAATTCCCGAATGATGTCATCGGAGATATCAACATACCTTACCGGCAGGTATATAGCTTTCAGAATTTATACGCTTTCCTTTGCTGAATACCTGACATTCAAGAAAACATACAGCGCTGTCGGAACTCCCCGTGAGGAACTCGGCAGCTATATCAGACTGGGCGGATTTCCGGCAACGCATTTGCAGGAATATTCGCAGGACTAGGTTTACACTATCGTCCGGGATATTTATAATTCAACCATTTTTTCGGACATCGTTAAAAGAAATCAGGTGCGCAAGATCGACCAGCTTGAACGTGTGGTGAAGTACACCTTCAGCAATGTCGGGAATACATTCTCAGCAAAATCAATATCAGATTATCTGAAATCCGAAAAGCGTTCATTGGATAACGAAACCGTCTACAGCTATCTTGAAAAGCTAGAAAAGGCTTATCTTCTGCACCGCTGTTCACGCTATGACCTCCAGGGAAAGGAAGTCCTGAAAACGCAGGAGAAATTCTACCTCGCCGATACCTCGTTGCGATACAGCGTGCTCGGATATAATTCCGACACCGTGGCAGCAAGCCTTGAAAATGTTGTGTACCTTGTTGTGCCGCAGGGGTTATACCGTCAATATCGGCAAGACCGCTGATGGCGAGATAGATTTCGTGGCAAGCCGCCAGAACGAGAAAATCTATGTCCAGGTAACGCAGGAGATAAAGAACGAGAGAACAGAAAAGTGTGAATATGAGCGCCTGCTCGACATTCACGACAACTACCCCAAATATGTACTGCTGACAGATGATTTTGCCGGTGGTAACTACGAGGGGATCAAAACAATGCACGTTGTGGATTTTCTTCTTTCCGGTGAAAACTAATGCGTTATCATGACAGGTGTAAGCAGCATAAATCACTTGACAACATGATACAGGCGGAGTATAATAAATTCAGCGCTGATACCAACAAGCAGCAAACGGCTCTGTTAAGCGAAGTATAAGGTCGTGGGTCATTTCGACCAAATAAGCATGGTAATTTTGATACAATGGTATCAGAAACTACCGGGCTTTTTCTTTTTGTCTGAAAGCCTTTAAAAAAAGGGCTTTTTACTTTTTATGGATAGTTTCATTGTGCCTTTTTCCCTGCTCCGCAGATGGGGGAGATGAAGTCAATTCTTGGGCAATAATAGGTCACTCTGAAACTATTCTTATAGGAATAAGTTTCATTGTTCACCATATGTACCCACCAATTATATTTTGCATATCAATATAGTTATGTGTGTGAATATCATTAACATTATAAAATAAGGAATCCAGTGCGTGAAAGACGGTCACAGTTGGAATGGCTTTCCTTGTGGTGTTTTTTTAACTTGCGAAATCACTTGTTCCAAATCCATACTGAGAGTTTTTGGATTATTATATTTGCTAATAAGCGTTTATGCGCAAAAAATTTAATCGTTCATTAAAAAGCAAAAATAAGGTTCTCAAAAAAATTCGCAAAAAAGTGTAATTTTCCTATTGCCTTTTTTGAAAAAGTGTGATATAATATGTATATCATAACAAATGGGGGGGATTGTACATGCCTGACACTAAAGCCAAAAAACTGTCTTATGACGAGTTATTCAATTCGACCACGATGTTTTATATCAATGGAAGTTGTGAGGAGTCTATAAGAAAAATGATTGATGCTCAGACTGCCGATATCCTTGTGGGCTTAAAAACTATAACCAGCAAGGAAACACTCAAACAATATATAATTGGCAACAAAGATTCGTTGGAGCGACTTACTTCCGTTGCAGAAATATCAGAGGAAAGATTTAAACGAATGGTATCAATGATAAGAAAAGACCGTGGGTTTGTCTTTGCTACCGAATGGGGGCTTAGCAAGATTCGCTCGGCAATGATGGAAAGTCCTGCAATGATGGAAAGCGTTTTGAATCTTATCTGGAACGGAAAACATGACCCCAAGATGCAAGCGTGTATCCCTCCATTCTATTTAGAAAATATGTCTATGGATGAAAGTACACTTGCAAAAATTCAGGATGAGCGTAGTGTCCGCCAACTAGTAAAACGTGGTTTGGAGGGTACTTACAGCAACATGATTGGTGATGCTATTCTTGCAGATATCGAAAAAGAACTGAAACGGGTCTGCGCCAAACATGGGCTTGAATATCAGAAAAATGTACGAGTCCCCATACTTGACCGAGCAGTAAGCTTTGTTTTGGAGTCTCCTGCCAAACCGAAACTCATACTTGATGTTTCCTATAGTGTAACAACATCGAGTAGTCAAGGAAGCAAGAAAGAGGCTGCAAGGAAAACGGAAGCCGTTATTAAAGCCGAAAGGAATGTGGGAAACAACATTCTCTTCGTAAACTTCTTAGATGGGGCTGGTTGGATTGGCAGACAAGCGGATTTAAGAGAAATCCATAGGTGCTCTGATTATGTCCTTAACTTTCAGAACATGGGTCTTCTGGAAGATATCATCGATGCACACATTGACGAATTATAACTACGGAGGTTAGAATATGAACGCTACTGAAAGAAAAGCAAAACTGAAGGAATTTACCAATCATCCGGAAAAAGCTTGCCGGACTGGTATTCCTATCACATATCACGGCAGTATCATTACTCTTGACGCTTATGAAATTCCTCTCGAGTATTTGGTTTATAATCCGTACAATGGAAGGATAGGAAGCGTTGTTAAGTCTTATGAACGGCAGAACCACCAGCTGAATCCAGAAGACCCTGACGATAAGCACATTATCGAGCAGTTCTTGTGGGATTCTAAGCCGGAAGCAAATAAGAAAACTAAGGAGCGTCTTCTGAAAGAGCATCAGCAAAGGCACGGAATCGTGACTGCGGATGGTATGATAATTGACGGCAACCGCCGTGCGAGTTTGTTGAACAACATAATGGCTGATGAAAGTATTCCGTTTAATGAAAAAGGGCACTGTAAGTATTTCATTGCAATTATCCTTCCCGAAGGTGCGGATAAGAAAGAAATTCTTGCACTGGAAACTACTTACCAGATGGGTGAGGACGCAAAGGTTGATTATAATCCTATCGAAAAATATCTGAAGTGCAAAGACTTGAAGGATGCTGGTTTTACTGATGATGATATCGCTGGAATGACGGACTATACACCTGGAGAAGTCCGCACAATGCTTTCGGCGCTTCGGCTGATGGACGAGTATCTGGACGAATATGGGTATTCAGGTATGTACACTCAGTTGGATAAGAGCGAGGACTCATTCCTCAAATTGGATTCTGCACTTAAGAAATACAAGGCAGGCGTTGCCTCAATGTGGGCGTATGATCCCGAGGCGGATGTTGCTGATTTAAAGTTGATTGCGTTCGACTATATACGTGCCAATTTTGAGCAGACACTTTTTCGAGATATTATTTCGGTGCCATCTGCAAAGAAACCCGCTGCTAGCTTCTTTTCAAAGCAGGAAGTTTGGGAGCAATTCCGCGACCAGCATTTCGCCACTACTAATTCCATTCAGGAAGAGTCCGTTGAGGATATTATGGCCAAGAATCCGCCAGATCTAGGTCGTGCCTTAAAAGCAAGAGACCAGCAGTGGAAACAGAAGGTGGAAGAGCCCTTTGATGACAACTATATCCAGAGTATGGATATTCTTAACAACCACGCTAATGCTGCAAAGCCCCTGCAGCAGCTTATTAAAGCGTGTCAAGCTCTTGAGGTTGTAGATGTGAATCAGCCGAGTTTCTTGAACGATAGCAATGTACGCGGTTGTGTGACATCCTTGGATGAGTATGTGTCGAAATTCAAGGAAATACTTGGTTTATAAAGGAAGTTGAGTGAATGAAGAAACTGTGTCTTGAGTCAAATGAAAACGGCAGTTCTCTGATTATCACCGGGGACATAGAGTTCATTTTTAGCAACAGACGTGCAGCACGGTACTTGAAAGACACGGTAAAGTTTGCTAAAAACGACAACTATATTGTTATCGAAACCGATGATGGGATCAATAAAAGCATTGATCGGATCAAGAAACTCTGCGAGTATATAGATGCTGAGCTTGTGTATTCGGACAGAGTCTCGGAGGCTGTTACAAATTATGCTCTTGAGGAAGAAAAATTCGTAGGATTTGCTGAGAAGGCTCGTCTCATAAGAGATAATGAATGTGACAAGGCGGACTTCAAACAGTTTGTTGATTCTGTTAGTTCAAATTTGCCTAACAGAAGTTTATACGAACTACAGCTACTTTCTGCCTATCATCTTGCTTTTTCACAGAATGCATGTAATTTTTCTGTACCTGGTGCGGGAAAAACCAGCGTTGTATATGGAGCGTTTGCCTATCTTTCTAATCTGTCGCAGGATGACAAGAAATATGTGGATCGGTTGCTAATCATTTCTCCACTTAGTGCTTTCGGTCCCTGGGAACTTGAATATGAAGAGTGTTTTGGGGAAAAGCCATCTACCAAAAGGCTGAATGGGAAAGTCTCTATTGAAGAGAAAAAACAGTATCTATATTCGATGAATCCAGCGAGGATTACATTGCTTTCTTATGCATCCGTGCCATCACTAAAAGAAGAATTGATTTATTTTCTTAGGAACAACAAAGTGATGGTTGTATTGGATGAAGCACACAAGATTAAGAATACAAGCGGTGGAGTGACTGCGACTGGAGTATTGGAAATTGCTGCATATTGTTCTTCGCGAGTTGTATTGACTGGAACACCGGCGCCAAATGGATACGAGGATCTGTACAACCTTTATAAATTCATTTGGCCAACCAAAAAAATAATACCTTTTGAGGTGTATCAGCTGAAAGATATGAGCAAGACGGAAAATGATCCTAGGGTGGATACCTTGCTACAGGCAATTGAACCTTTTTTTGTCCGCGTTAAGAAGAGCGATTTGGGAATACCACCAGCTATAGAACATGAACCGATAGTAGTTCCGATGGGAGAAATGCAACGCAGAATATACGATGTGATTGAAAAGAAGTATATGGACGATATCGTTTCTAGTAAGGATGATTGGTTCAGGCAGGATTTGGTAAAAGCTCGATTGTTGCGAATGATGCAGGCAGCGACAAATCCTAATCTTTTAAGAGTTCCACTTAAGAGCTTTGCCTCGTTTGAAGGTTTCGACTCAGAAGCCGTATCAGAGGATGCCTCTTTGGTTACAGATGTCTTGCAGTATGCTAACTTGGAGACACCCGCAAAATTTGTGAAGGCTCGTGAACTTATAGAAGATATAATTTCTAGTGGTGGGAAAGCTGTCGTATGGGCAATCTATGTCAAAAACATTCTTGACTTTGAGCAATACCTGAATTCCTGCGGTATTCCATGCAAAACATTATATGGTGCAACACCTGTTTCCACTGGTGATGAGAATGAGGATGAAGTCGAAACTAGAGAGAAAATCATAGCTGAGTTCCATAAACCAGATTCTTCTTTCAATGTAATCATTGCTAATCCGTTTGCGGTTTCTGAATCAATCTCTCTTCACAAGGCTTGTCATAACGCAATTTATATGGAGAGAAGTTTTAATGCGGCGCATTTTATACAGTCGAAAGACCGTATTCATAGATACGGGTTAAATCCGGGAACAGTGACGAACTATTATTATCTGCTATCAGAAGGGTCTATCGATGAGGTAATCCATAATAGATTAATTGAGAAGGAGACGAGGCTTCGAGACATCATTGAAAGTATGCCAATCCCGCTATTTGAAAATGTCGGACTGGAAACAGGCGATGATGACATCAAGGCTTTAATTGCGGAATATGTTAACAGAACTAAAAAGATGTAATTCCATCGGCAATGTTGATGGTATTCTGTTCCTTGTTTCGATTATGGCCGGAAAGGAAAAAATTAGCAGAGGCGAGATAAGGAATAGGTGTTCGCTAGAAAATAACATTATAGTTAATTGCCCTGGTGCATTGGCATTTTTCGAGTATCTGAGGTTGGTAGATACAACCTCAGATACGGTTATGCCTTTATCCGCACTAAATAATATTGCTGCGAAAAGTGGTTCTGAAGTGATGGAACAACTTGCGACATTGAGTATTAACAGACTTGTCGAAGAAGGAATATTTGACAAGGATGCTACAGGATTTGATGCTGATAAAGGGCATCTAACAATTAAGCGTTCTGCTTTCCCGTTGGCCTATGCGGCTATCCGTAATTTCCTTACCATGGCTGGTGCACTTGACAAGGAGGAGAACGGAGAAATATGTGTTGCAGCTGAATATGAATCTGACTGGACGCATCAATTACGCAATCGAAGGAAGAAATTTTCACTGGAACAACTATTAAAGCAGCAAGCAGACCAAAGTAAACGTGGACTTGAAGCGGAGGAGTTTGTGCTGGAGCTTGAAAGAAAAAGGCTTCCTGAAATGGCACGAAAGATTAAGAGAATTTCTGATTTTGATGTTTCAGCAGGATATGACATAGTTTCATTTGAAGGCAATGGTGCAGAACATTATGATCGGTTCATTGAGGTAAAATGTTATATTGGTTTACCGCATTTTTTCTGGTCAGAAAACGAGTTAGATGTTGCAAAAATCAAAGCGAATCAGTATATTCTGTGCTTGGTTGATTACACGAGGATTGGAGAACCGGGGTATCAACCAACATTTATCAAAAATCCATATGAAGCCGTCTTTGACGGAGACGAATGGTTAGTAAATGCATCTTCATATAGAGTGCAAAAAATATAGAGACGGTCACAACACGGGCGACCGTCTCCCCGGATATATTTAGTTTGAATACATATCTGCCAACCGTTCCGAAATGGATTTTATTACTGGGATACATACTGTGTTCCCGAGAAGGTCAAAAGCTTCGCTTTCTTTGAGAAAAGATAGATCGTAGTCTTCGGGAAATCCAAATAGTCTTTGACATTCCCTAATTGAAAGCTTTCGTATACCATTGCCATCAACAACTCCCAAATGTGAAATGTCCATGGCTACGAGGGTCGGTGCCAGTTCTGCGGGATCAAGTATTTTTGTAAACTCGAAGGATAACTTGCCCGCGACTATATTATATCCTTTCGGTTTCGTTTCATCTGGAACACGTCTGCCATTTTCCTTTTTGCGAGGATATTCTAATGTAAGGTAACCCATATCAACGAGGTTATCCAGGAATGCTTTTAAATTATCATGATGAAAGAATGTTGAAATCTGTTCTTCGGTGAGCGGCATGCCATCCATCCAGTCTATACCGATTTCTGCTGCCCACTTTCTCTTCCTGCGCTCAAGTAGAAGAAGATTTAAAAAAACGGATTGCTCTTCGGTGGTATTACCTTTCAATCCAATTTCCCAACTGTGAATATTGTCATTTCCCCCCCGCTTATCTTTGATAGCTTTTCCGACCACCTGCTTTGGAGTGAAATGTGCAAATAATTTTCTCGTGAATTCAGAATCAATCGTAGGTAATCCATGTTCCATAATATCGCCAAACACCGCAGTATGCTCCTCGAAGTTATCTAGCGATATATGTGCGTCTCTTGTTCCTACGATATAAACTCGTTTCCGGGATTGTGCCAATCCGAAAAATTGACTATCTATTAATCGGTAGGAAACATAATAGTTTAGATTCTTTAGGTGAGCAATGATGATAGAGAGCGTTCGCCCATCATCATGGTTAATCAGCCCTTCAACATTTTCTAATAGAAATCCATATGGTTGCTTTTCTTTAAGAATCCGTTCGATTTCAAAAAAGAGAGTGCCACGAGTGTCCTCAAAACCGAGTCCCAATCCGGCAGCGGAAAAAGGTTGGCATGGAAAGCCTCCGAGCAGAAAATCAAAGTCTTCAATGTCTGCTGTTGATATTTGAGTGATATCTCCAGCAACTTTTTCATTGTTAAAGTAGTTTTTGTATGCTTTTATGGCATAATCTTTAATCTCGCTACTTAAAATGCAAACTGGTTTAAACCCCTTTTCTCTAAAAGCGTTCTCGAAGCCGAGCCGGATACCGCCGAGACCCGCAAAGAGATCAATAAACTTAACTGTTTTATCTTGTGTTCGTTTTCTACGGACAAGTTGCGCACTGATGAGATCAATACACTTCTCAGAAAAGCTGTTACCTGTTGCAAATTGTTCAATGTCAGTCTGTAATGTGGGCGTAATATATATGGTCTTTGCGATTTTCTTTTCACTATCGGGAAGCGGCGTTCTGCCGGAACCTTCTCGTTTACCGCCGTGATGTGGCATGGTTAAATCTCCTTCCTGTCATCAATCATATATATTATAGCATATCGCAGTTGATTTTGCAATGCCCAAAATCAAAAATAGTGCCCAAAATCAAGTAAAATCCGATAAAAAATTTACTCTATACTATTGACTTTTTCCAGGAAATCGTTTATAATATAAGTACGCTTAAAAGCGTAACAGCGAAAGGAGAGAAAACAAATGGCAGGTGAGTTTGGTGCGTACATCGCACAAAAACGAATTGAAAAAGATGTGAAGCTAAGACCAATAGCCGAAAAGTTGGGGGTGTCTGTGACATATCTTTCCGACATTATCAAAGGAAGAAGAAATCCGCCTGATATCGAGGGCTTGGAGGCACTTGCAAAGGTATTGAACCTAAGCGAAGAAGAGCGAGAAGAAATGCTTGATCTTGCAGGCAGAGAGCGCAATCAGGTTTCTCCGGACTTGCCCGAGTATATCATGGACGAATCCCTTCCAAATGCACGTGTTGCTCTTCGCAGGGCAAAAATTCAGAGACTTGGAGATGATTTTTGGCAAGAGGTAAATCAGATTATCGACAAGCGAAACGGAGGTAAATGATGGATTACAATGGTCGTAAACTTGTGCCATATATACCGCCAACTGAATATGATAATGTGGCATACGAATTCTTGGAGCAATTCTATCCTGATGCACTTAAAAATCCCATGCCCATTCCTATTGAGGAAATAGCAAAGAAGGGACTTGGGCTTGATATTCAGTATGTTTGTCTCTCTGAAGAACTAGATATATACGGGATGACAATTTTTACTGAAGGTTCAGTAGAAGTATATGATTCTGATGAGGGATTGTACGATACCAAAGCATTCAAGGCAAAAACGGTTCTAATTGACCCAGAGGCTGTAAAGAAGACGAACACAGGTTGTAAAAACAACACAATCGCTCATGAGTGCGTTCATTGGTACAAGCATCGTTACTATTACAAGATGCAGAAACTTTCATTACCAAGATATGCAAAGTATTGTAAGTGTCATGTCAACAATTTGCCTGTAGATGCCGAAGAAGAGAACATTATGGAATCGCAGGCTATCGGTATTGCGCCAAGAATTCTGATGCCAAAGAACACATTTGTTGAAGTAGCAGGTTATCTTGGCATAGCATATGGCAAAGATAACAGAAGTGCTATCAGTACCCTGGCAGATTTTTTCGGTGTTTCAAAGCAGTCTGTTGAAATCCGACTCGAAGAATGCAGATTACTTTGACTCTTGCTACAGTAATATTGTAAGAGTTATTTTTATACTTCCAAAGTACGCTATTAAGCGTATCCGCTGATGCAAGGAGGTGATGCCTACGATAATACCTAGCATACTTGAAATAAAAATTGTTTGTAGCGGAAATACTGCCGTCGGGAACTATGATACAGACGGATACGATGATTATAATGATGATAATGAATAGGAGGTTTTTAATGGCAGATTATTCCAACAAAAACACAAGCGATATGATATATTCACCAAAATATCATATTCCAATAGGACAGGCTATCAGACTCGAAAATGGCGATTATGGGCTTTGAGTTAAGAAAGATAAATCTACATTCGAAGTGGTGTCAATTGGCAACCTTATGTCCCAAATTGTTAAGATAGCTGATAAAAAAGTTTAAAAGCAGCTTCCCCAAGCGAGGGATGTGCTTATGTTAAATTGCGCTCAAGCCGAGCAGAACCAAGTGAGTTCATGCCGACACGAGCATTCTAAGGCAAAAGCCTGGAATGATTGTGCCGGTTTTTTTATTTATAGGAAGGAGGATGCCATACGGAAGAAATCCGCAACCTTGAAGGAAAACGAGTCTGTGATATTAGTCTGGATAGAACAGTAATTGAAATTGTTCGAAAGGACTGCTTAACTCGTATCACCGCAAACCCTGACGGGACTCTCAATGTCGAAAATATTCGACTTACACAAGTAGCATAACCGAATACTTAATCCGCCAGAACGCTAGACGGCAGTGCGGGATCTACTTTCCTATATTGGAAAAAAGATCTCACGCTGCCGTTTTTCTGTTTTATGGATTACTCACTTGAAGATTTATTGCACATATATCGTTTTACATGTTGTAAAGCTTGCAGTTTTTTGCATTTAAACCAGTGGTATCATGGTTATGTATATACATGAATATTTGCAGTTTATTGCAGTTCATTAAGCAATACAATGTTCGATGCTGACTTTTTAAGACACAGTTCTGAAAGAGTCGCTTCAAACCGTCCTTGCCGCACGGACTGATCCCCGTGACCCAACGGCAATTACGGACAATAGAATAAAACAGCTGCCTATTGGGTTGGCCAGCTGCAATCCGAAACGGAGATTATTCTCCTGGGACTGCGGTGCTTTTGTTATGCCCTTTTGCAGCTGTGATGACCTCCGTTTCGAACTATCGACAACGGAGGTTTTTTATGAAGAACTATCAGAAACTCAGCTATCAGGAATACCGCGTCATGCTGTCTGACGGAAGCAGTATCGTAACAACAAGACAAGAGTGCTTTTCCATCGAGCCTGCTTCCGAGGATTGCCCTTTCAAGCAGAGATGGTATTACTCACCCGACCAGTACATGGCTGTCCGCCTGCCCCGCAACGAACTCGGTGAGCGGCTTGGTAAGGATAATGCAGCCGACCTCAAGGCGCAGGAGCGTCTTATCGCAAGAAATCGGGAACGCAACACGGAAATAGACGCATATACAACCGAAGATAGCGTATCTTTTGAAATTCCCGACCCGGATACTTCTGTTGAGGATACCGCAATCATGAAAGCAGAGTTGGATGCGATACATAAGGCAATTTCTGAACTCCCGGACGAATTAAAAGACTTGTGCAAAGCGCTTGTTCGCAAAGAAAAACAGTGCTCTATTGCTGCCCGGTGCGGTGTAACAGACGCAGCAATCCGTAAGCGCATAAAAAAACTCCGTGCTATTCTTCTGGAAAATGAAGAGATTAAAAATTTTTTTGAAAATCTCTGAAAAAACGGTTCGGTTTTTTATTTAGCCTGTCCGGTAAGAGGTGAAGGCGATAATCGCCAACAAGGGTACACAACCCTAATAAAACGAACGGAGGTAAATCAATGAGCAAAATGTCAAAGTTGGATTCCATTCTGAAGGAAGCCGAAGAACACACCCAGGCACTTGTTTCGTGCATTAATGAAATCAGAGTGCTGTACAGCGGTGCTAACGAAGTCGCTCCCAAGAAAGAATCCAAGCCAACACCCGAACCCGAAGAAAAGCCGCCTACGCTGGAAGAAGTACGCGCGTATCTTGCAGGCCTTGCAAGAAAGGGACATACGCAGGAAATCCAGGCAATGCTGCTCCGTCACGGGTACAAGAAAATCTCTGAAGTTCCGGCAACCGAGTATCCGGCAATTTTGGAAGAAGCGAGGTCTTTGGAATGAGCCACGCACTTCTTTCACCTTCCGCAAGTCACAGATGGATTGAGTGTCCGCCAAGTGTAAGGCTCACTGAGTTTATGGAGGACAAGTCTTCCGCTTATGCTGACGAAGGTACTCTCGCACACAGTATTGCAGAGAACAAACTTAAATCTTATCTAGGCTACACAAACGACTTCATTGAGTGCGAAGACAACTCAATGGACGAGTACACCGATGATTATGTCACGTTTGTGACCGAGCAGATGAGTGTCCTCGAGAACCCCTCTGCCTATGTAGAACAGCGAGTCGATTGCTCAAAGTATGTTCCTGAATGCTTCGGTACTTGTGATGCTCTTATTATTTCTGACGGCGTTCTTCACATTTGCGACCTGAAATACGGCACAGGCGTAAAGGTTGATGCCGTGGGAAATGACCAGCTTCGCATATATGCGCTTGGCGCTTTGGAGATGTTCTCGTGTCTGTACGATATAAGCACGGTGCGAATGAGCATTTTCCAGCCAAGGCTCAGCCACTGCGACACCTGGGAACTTCCCATTGACGAACTGCTGAAATGGGCAGATGAGGTGCTCGTCCCTGCTGCAAAGCTGGCATGGAACGGCGAGGGTGAGTTTAAAGCGGGCGACCATTGCCGTTTCTGCAAGGCAAAATCCAATTGCCGCAAGCGCGCAGAATTTAATCTTGAACTCGCCCACTACGACTTTGAACCACCTGCAACCCTTGATAATATCGAAATCGCCGCTATCCTTGCAAAAGCGGACGAACTTGTATCCTGGGTGACGGATGTCAAAGAGTACGCTCTGCGCCAAGCGCTCAGCGGCGTTACATACGATGGTTTCAAGGTAGTAGAGGGTCGTTCAAACCGCAAATACACTGATGAGAATGCCGTTGTTGAAACGGTAAAGGCAGCAGGGTTCGACCCATATGAACACAGTGTTCTCGGTATCACAGCAATGAATGCACTTCTCGGAAAAAAGAGATTTTCCGAACTGCTCGGTGGGCTTATCGAAAAGCCGCAGGGCAAGCCAACCTTAGTCCCTATGTCGGACAAGCGTCCGGCGATCCATACAGCAAACGAAGATTTCAAGGAGGAAAATTAACATGACAAAGTTCACAAATCCCACAAAGGTAATCACAGGACCCAACACAAGATTCAGCTACGCGAACGTCTGGGAGGCAAAGTCCATCAACGGCGGCGCTCCGAAGTTCAGCGTCAGCCTTATCATTCCGAAGTCGGATACCAAGACGGTCGAGAAGATCAAGACAGCTATCGAGGCGGCTTACAAGGAGGGTGAGTCCAAACTCAAGGGCAACGGTCGTTCCGTTCCCGCGCTCTCCGCTATCAAGAACCCGCTCCGCGACGGCGACACAGAACGCCCCGATGATGAGGCATACGCAAACAGCTACTTCATCAACGCGAACTCTGCGACTGCCCCCGGAATCGTTGACGCTAACTGCAGCCCCATTCTGGAGCGCAGCGAGGTTTACAGCGGCGTTTACGGCAGAGCGTCCATCTCATTCTACGCATTCAACTCCAACGGCAACAAGGGTATCGCCTGCGGTCTGAACAACCTGCAGAAGATTCGCGACGGTGAGCCGCTCGGTGGCAGAACCCGCGCCGAGGACGATTTTGCAACAGATGATGACGATGATTTTCTTTCTTGAGGTGCGGCATGACAGAGTTTGAAAGCATTATGCTTGCCGCTTGTTTCGGAATTTCGGTAGGTACGGTCATCGGCAATCTCATCACCGTTATCGGTTCGCTGGCAGCGGCAATCAAGCAGCGCCGCAAGCACGATCACAAGTAATATTATTGGCAGTCTGATACTGTCGGGTGGGTGGGAAGGCTGTTTATGGAGGTTTACATGGAAATTTCAACTTTTAACAACACGGAATTCGGAGAAATCCGCACCATTCAGAAGAACGGCGAAGTGCTGTTCTGCGGAAAGGATATTGCAGCCGCTTTGGGATATGCAGACCCGAAGAAAGCGATTATTCAGCACTGCAAAGAAAATGGGGTGGCGATTTACCCCCTCATAGACAGCATGGGCAGAGACCAGCAGGCAAAGTTTATCACGGAAGGCAATCTTTACCGCCTTATTGCGCACAGCAAACTGCCCGGCGCAGAACGCTTTGAGAGATGGGTGTTTGATGAGGTTCTTCCCTCTATCCGCAAGCACGGCGCGTATATGACGGAAGATGTTCTGGAGCAGGCGCTTGCTTCTCCGGATTTTCTCATTGAACTGGCTACCAGACTGAAAACCGAAAAGGCGAAAAACGCACAGCTTACCGTTTCCAATCAGATCATGCAGCCAAAAGCAGAATATTTCGATATGCTCGTTGACAGAAATCTGCTCACCGGCATTCGCGACACGGCAAAGGAACTCGGTGTAAGGCAGAATGATTTTGTGCGTTTCTTGCTGGACAAGGGTTATCTTTTCCGCACCAAGAAAGGCAAGCTCAGACCGTATGCTGCATACGTTGAAAGCGGTTTGTTTGAAATGAAGGAGTTCGCCAACGACAAAACGGGATACACGGATACTCAAACAATGATAACCCCTAAAGGCAAGGAAACATTCAGACTGCTGTGCATCTGATAATCAATCGGGCGGTAGACTAGCTTTACCGCCCTTTTTGAGGTGAAATATGGAAAAGATAAAAACCTTAAGTATCGACTTGGAAACATTCAGTGATATTGACCTTGCCAAATGCGGTGTGTACAGATATGTTGAGTCACCCGCATTTGAGATACTCCTTTTCGGGGTTTCCGTGAACGGCGGCGATGTTGTCGTATACGACCTTGCGCAGGGCGAGAAAATCCCCGAGGAAATTCTTGTGGCGCTGACCGACAGCGGCGTTATCAAATGGGCGTTCAACGCAACTTTTGAAAGAGTGTGCCTGTCGAAACACCTCGGCTTGCCTGTCGGCGAATACCTCGACCCGCAATCGTGGAGATGTTCGATGATATGGTCGGCATACATGGGACTTCCGCTGTCGCTTGCGGGCGCAGGAGCAGTCCTCGGACTGCCGGAACAGAAACTGAAAGAGGGCAAGGAACTCATCAAATATTTCTGCGTTCCATGCGCTCCTACCAAAGCAAACGGCGGCAGGACGCGTAATCTCCCCGGACACGCGCCGGAAAAGTGGGCGCAGTTCAAGGCTTACAACAAGCGCGATGTTGAGGTCGAAATGTCGATACAAGACAAGCTGCGCAAGTTCCCCGTTCCCGATTTTGTATGGGATGAATACTGCCTTGACCAACAGATAAACGACCGTGGAATTGCCCTTGACATGGCAGTCGTGGAGAACGCAATTCTCTTTGATGAACGCTCAAAGACACTGCTGTCAGCGAAAATGCAGTCGCTTACCTCACTCGATAACCCGAATTCCGTTCAGCAGATGAAACAATGGCTCTCTGAGAACGGCTTGAAGGTGGACAGCCTTGGAAAAAAGGAAGTCGCGGCGATACTGAAAACCACTCCGCAGCAGCTTGCGGAGGTGCTGGAACTCCGTCAGCAGCTTGCGAAATCCTCTGTAAAGAAATATCAAGCGATGAAAAACGCTGCCTGCTCGGACGGTCGTGCTCACGGAATGTTTCAGTTCTACGGCGCAAACCGCAGCGGTCGGTGGGCGGGGCGGCTCATACAGTTGCAAAACCTCCCGCAGAACCATATCCCCGACCTTGAACAGGCTCGGGCGCTTGTGAAAAGCGGTAACTATGCGGCTTTGGAACTGCTCTACGATGATATTCCCGATACATTGTCGCAGCTTATCCGAACGGCATTCGTGCCGAAAACGGGAATGAAATTCGTGGTGTCTGACTTTTCAGCGATAGAAGCGAGAGTGCTGTCGTGGTTCGCCGGAGAACGCTGGCGGCTTGATGTTTTCAAGAACGGTGGTGACATATACTGCGCATCCGCTTCGCAGATGTTCCGTGTGCCTGTGGAGAAACACGGTGTAAACGGACATCTTCGGCAGAAAGGCAAAATCGCAGAACTGGCGCTAGGGTACGGCGGTTCTGTCGGCGCTCTGAAAGCTATGGGCGCACTTGAGATGGGTTTATCAGAGGACGAACTTCAGCCGCTCGTGGATATGTGGCGCAGTTCCAACCCGAATATCGTGCGGCTCTGGTGGGAAGTCGACCGCTGCGTGAAGGATACAATACGACAAAGGCTTCGCACAGACACACATGGCATTCAGTTTGAATATCAGAGCGGAATGCTGTTCATCACGCTGCCGAGCGGCAGGCGGCTGTCATACGTCAAACCTCGTATCGGTGAGAATAAGTTCGGCGGCGAGTCCGTCACTTATGAGGGAGTTGGCGCAACGAAGAAGTGGGAGCGTATTGAAAGCTACGGTCCTAAGTTCGTAGAAAACATCGTTCAGGCGGTCAGCCGTGATATTCTCTGCTATGCTATGCGAACGCTGCGGAATTATCGTATCTGCGGTCACGTCCACGATGAACTTATTATCGAATGTCCGATAGATACGAATGTATCTGAAATCTGTGAGATGATGGGTATAACTCCGCCTTGGGCAGAGGGGCTTCCGCTCCGTGCTGATGGGTATGAGTGTGTTTTTTATAAAAAAGATTGAATGCTGGTTCGGATTTTGCTTTTGCCTGTCCGTTAGTAGGTGAAGGCAATAAACCGAATCAAAATTTTTTTGGAGGAGAAAAATGATTTACACAAAAAACAACAACAGGGAAAATCCCGTTCTTGAAGGAAACACCTTTTCTGTCTGCTGCAAATGCGGAAAGGAAGTCCCTGTTCCCCTGCACGAACTGTTCAAAGCGAAGAAAGAACACCCGCTATCAGCAAGGATAATGTGCCCCGAATGCACAAAGGAGCAGTTCAGCAGACACCACCCGACGCTTAATGATGTCGTGGCTCTGACCTTATCCTTGTGCAAACTCGGTTTCACAAGACAGGTTCGCTCAACCTACAGCGATTATAACATCAGTGATATACAGGAACTCGGGCGGGAGGATTACGGAAACTTCGTAAACGGACTGCTGACGGCAGTTGCGGGAGGTGTGACTTAATGAGTGATGTAAGCTACTATAACCCCGAACGCTATCCCGACCCTACCGCATACGCAGGGCTTACAGCCGCTATAAAGGCGGAAAAGGGAATGCACTTCAAGCCTGTGGTGTATATCTGTTCGCCTTACTCGGGCAACATCAGGCTGAATACAGCGAATGCCCGACGCTATTGCAGATACGCAGTAGACAAAGGGTGCATACCCCTTGCTCCGCACCTTTTGTTTCCGCAGTTTATGAATGAGGAAAACGAAAGAGAAACAGCAATGTTCATGAATTACGTTCTTCTTACCAAGTGCAGGGAACTGTGGGTATTCGGCAGAACAATAACCACGGGAATGTCTGAAGAAATCGAAAAAGCTAAGCAGCGAAAAATCCGTATCAGATATTTCACGGAAGAAATCAAGGAGGTAAATGACTGATGTTCACGATTTACAGCGCAGACACAGCAGGAATTCCATCAAATTGCTTATACCCCTACATTCATCATGTCACGGACGACAGCAGTCTGAAAGCCGCTGTCCTGACCGATTATGTTTGCGCCGAGTATAAAAACAGTTATCGCAGCAACAGCAACTTCATCGGCAGCGATTGCCTGCCTGTGGACTGTGATAACGACCATTCAGAAAATCCGGAAGACTGGGTGACTCCCGAAGATGTAGCAAACGCTTTTCCCGGTGTTTCATTCGCCGTTCATTACAGTCGTTCAAATAACAAAGCGAAGAAAGGAAAGGCTGCAAGACCTAAATTCCATGTGCTTTTCCCGATTGATTATGTCAGCGACCCGGCAATATACAGCGAAATGAAAAAGCAGGTAAATTCGCTGTTTCCGTATTTCGACACTCAGGCGCTTGATGCGGCCAGATTCTTTTTCGGAACAGCGGATACAGATGTTGAAATCTATCCCGGATTTATGAATCTTACTGATTTACTGAAAGTTTATTCATACGATGATGTGTTTGACAAAGATATGCCGCAGGCGCAGTTCGGTGATACCACTATACATGAAGGCAGCCGCAATGCTACTTTATCCCGCTTTGCCGGAAGAGTTCTCAAGAAATATGGTGATACAGATAAAGCGCGCCAGTCTTTTATTGATGAAGCGGCAAAATGCGTACCTCCTCTTGATGACGCTGAACTCTCGACCATCTGGCGCAGTGCAAAGAAATTCTATAGCAAGGTAAAAACACAGCCCGACTATGTTTTGCCTGAACAGTATAACGCAGATTTCGGTCTGTGTCCGGAGGATTTCTCTGATATCGGACAAGCAAAAATTCTGGCAAAAGAATATAACGGTGAACTCGTATATACGGACGCCACCGACTATATGCGCTATGACGGGATCCGCTGGGCTGAGTCAAAGCAGCTTGCAGTCGGAGCTTGCGAGGACTTTCTTGACCGCCAGCTTGCTGAATCTGAGGCAGAGTTGATAAAGGCGAAGAAGGCTCTTGAAAAAGCGGGAATTGATAAAGAAATCATTGCAGAGGGCGGCAAGGCTTTGAAGAAAGCCCTTGACGCAAACAGCATGAACGCATATTTTATATATTGCAATGCGCTGGCGTATAAGGCTTTCGTTATGAAACGCAGAGATATGAAATACATAGTTTCCGCATTGCAGGCGGCAAAACCTATACTTCTGCGCAATATAAGCGAGTTTGATACGCAGGAATTTCTGCTTAATACCCCCACCGCAACTTATGACCTTCGTGACGGAATAAACGGCGCAAGAACTCACAGCGCAGACGATTGTATAACAAAAATAACAGCGGTATCTCCGTCTGATGATAACAAGAACTTGTGGCTGTCTGCTCTTGACAACACTTTCTGTGGCGACAACGAGCTTATTGAGTATGTTCAACAGATTGTGGGGCTTGCGGCATTGGGAAAGGTCTATCAGGAAGCGCTTATCATAGCTTACGGTGATGGCAGCAACGGTAAATCCACGTTCTGGAATGTGCTTGCAAGGGTCCTGGGCAGTTACAGCGGCAGCATCTCTGCCGATGCGCTGACTGTCGGCTGTAAGCGGAATGTGAAGCCCGAGATGGCTGAACTTAAAGGGAAGCGTCTGGTCATTGCCGCCGAACTTGAAGAGGGTGTACGTCTTAACACATCAATCGTAAAGCAGCTTTGTTCCACTGATGAAATCACTGCGGAGAAAAAGTATAAGGACCCGTTCAAATTCACTCCTACGCACACGATTGTTCTGTATACAAATCATCTTCCCCGCGTCGGCGCAAATGATGACGGTACATGGCGCAGGCTTATCGTCATACCATTCAACGCTAAAATACATGGCAAGTCGGATATCAAGAACTATGCGGATTATCTGTATGAAAAAGCAGGCGGAGCAGTTCTGTCCTGGATTATTGAGGGCGCTCAGAAAGCCATCAATAATAATTTCAGGATATCTGTTCCGGGTGTTGTAAAAGACGCAATAGGCCGCTACCGTGACAGTAATGACTGGTTCTCCATTTTCATTGAGGATTGCTGCGAAGTAGATAAAACCTATATACAGAAATCGGGCGAGTTCTACCAGGAATATCGTGCGTATTGTGCAAGAAACGGTGAGTTTACCAGAAGCACGACCGAGTTCTATACAGCTCTTGAAAATGCGGGTTTTCTGCGAAAGAAAACCAAGTCCGGCAATGTAATAATGGGGCTTCAGCTTAAGTCTGATTTCATAGAATAAACCTCAAGGGTGCAGGTCTTTGTAGGTCTTGGTATAAAACCCCCTTTAGGGCTGTTTTTATAGAAAAAATAGCCCTATATAAAAGTTTATGAATAGACCTGTTCAGACCTGCACCTTTGCAACAAGGAGCAGCTTATGAGAGAAAAAATAATCGAACATAAATTACTGATGGAAGTAAAGAAAATCGGCGGTCTGGCATTAAAGTTCGTATCGCCGGGATTTGATGGGGTGCCTGACAGGATCGTACTTCTGCATGGTGGTAAAATCGGCTTTGTGGAAGTTAAGTCACCCGGAGAAAAGCCAAGACAGCTTCAGCTGGCACGACACAGACTTCTGAATCAGCTGGGTTTTAAGGTGTATGTTCTTGACAGCGCGGAACAGATAGGAGAAATTCTTGATGAAATACAATCCCCATGATTATCAGCGGTATGCGGCAGAGTTCATAACCACCCACCCGATTGCAGCGCTTCTGCTTGATATGGGGCTTGGCAAGACGAGCATTACGCTGACGGCAATAAACGACTTGCTTTTCGACAGTTTTGAGGTTCACAAGGTACTTGTGGTTGCTCCGCTGCGAGTGGCTCGAGATACTTGGAGCGCTGAAATCGAAAAGTGGGAGCATTTGAAAAATCTGCGTTACAGCGTGGCTGTCGGACCGGCGCAGGAGCGTCTGAAAGCCCTATACACTCCCGCAGATATCTACATCATTAACCGTGAGAATGTGCAGTGGCTTGTAGAGGAAAGCGGGTTTCCATTCAATTTCGATATGGTGGTAATTGACGAACTAAGTTCATTCAAAAACCATCAGTCGAAGCGGTTCAGAGCTTTTATGAAAGTCCGTCCAAAACTGAAACGAATAGTAGGTCTTACGGGTACTCCTGCGGGTAACGGTCTGATGGACTTATTCGCAGAATTCAAACTGCTGGATATGGGCGAGCGGCTCGGGCGGTTTATCGGACAGTACCGAAACACATATTTTCAACCCGACAAGCGCAACGGCATGGTGATTTACAGTTACAAGCCGTTACCCGATGCGGAACAGCGGATATACGACAAAATCTCCGACATCACGATTTCGATGAAAGCCGCAGACCACCTCATAATGCCCGAACTTGTAAGCACGGAATATGCGGTTCAGCTATCTGAAAAGGAAAAGGAGAAATACGACCGTTTGAAAAAAGACCTCATTCTCTCAACCGAAGATAACGAGGCCACCGCCGCAAACGCCGCTTCTCTTTCAAATAAGCTGTCGCAGATGGCAAACGGAGCGGTGTATTCCGATGATGAAAGCGTAATCGAGATACACGACCGAAAACTTGACGCTTTGGAAGATATAATCGAGAGCATGAACGGCAGATCTCTGCTTGTGGCATACTGGTTCAATCATGATTTGGCGCGTATCCGAAAGCGGTTTGAAATCCGAGAGATTAAGTCAAGCGAGGATATCTCCGACTGGAACGGCGGCAAAATTCCGGTTGCGCTTATCCACCCTGCGTCAGCCGGACACGGATTGAACCTGCAAAGCGGCGGTTCGACCCTGGTGTGGTTCGGGCTAACATGGAGTCTTGAACTGTATCAGCAGACAAATGCCCGATTATGGCGGCAGGGTCAGACCGCAGATACAGTGGTCATTCAGCACATAATCGCCAAAGGCACTATTGACGAGCAGATTATGAAAGCACTGAAAACAAAGGACACAACGCAGGCGGCGCTTATTACCGCAGTGAAAGCGGAGGTACATAAATGAACCCATACAAGGAACTCGCAAATGCTATAATTATTCAAGCCGTAAAGGACTATCGTGATTCCGTGGAACGCTTGCGCTACACTCCAGACGACAAATCGGCACAGCACGATAAGCGGAGTATAGAGAAATTCTTCCGTTCAAACTGGTTTTCAATTCTCTCGGACTTGAACGGTGAACTGCTTCTGAAAAAGCTCAAAGAGGAGGTCGCGGCATGACTGCAAAGGAATATCTCGGACAGGCATACAGAATAGATCAGCGTATCAACAGCAAGATGGAGCAGATAGCTTCATTGAATCTGCTTGCGCAGAAAGCGACAACGGTTTTCAGCGATATGCCCGGAAACTCCACAAGAAATATCCACCGTATGGAAGATGTTATAATCAAAATCGTGGATATGGAAAGCGAGATAAACGCAGACATTGACAGCCTGGTTGACCTGAAAAAAGAGATCGCCGGAGTGATTCGCGGTGTTTCAAATCTTGAATATCAGACGTTACTTGAACTGCGGTATCTGTGTTTCAAAACATGGGAGCAGATTGCTGTGCAGATGGGTTATGGCATTGATAATATCTACAAAATGCACCACAAGGCGCTGCGTGAAGTGACCGTTCCTGAAACATTACAGTAAAATCAACTATTTTACAGTAGCCCCTTTGTGGTATGATATAATCAGCAAAGAATACAGAGAAAGCCTTGTAGGTCATAACCCCCGCAAGGCTCTTTGTGTGTCTGCATGAAAAAGCAGAGATAATATCGCACGATTTTCAAGAATTATAGAAAGGAATCGTGCGATTAGAGGAGATGACCCCCATGCCCAGACGACCACAGCGCCCTTGTTCTTACCCCGGCTGTCCCAACCGTTGTGACGGGCAGTACTGCGAGGAACACGCAAAGCAGATGAACCGCCGCTACAACAAGTTCTTCCGTTCAGCCGACAGCAACAAGAAGTACGGCAGAACGTGGCGGCAGATACGCAAACGGTATGCTACGTCTCACCCGCTGTGTGAGATGTGTCTGAAAGAGGGTCGGCTTACTCCTGTCGATGAGGTACACCACATTGTTCCCGTATCACGCGGCGGCAGTAACGATTTTAGTAACTTGATGTCGCTGTGTCAGTCGTGTCATACGAAAATACATCACGACCTCGGGGACCGGTAAACTGCAATTTTTATACCTTCACCAATTTATCCGCCCAGTCGGCAGGAAAAGCAAGATGATAAAGTTCAATGTCATCTTTATATTCCTCGAATAATGCCTCAAGGTTTGGTAAAAACTCATTATTCCATTTTTCATTAGATGGATAAAGAGATTTTACAGACAGAACAGTTCCCCACAATCGCCTTTTTTCTGCATCAGAAATACTAAATCCTGAAGGCATAGCAGTAAAAATTCTGAAATAAAGCCTACCATAGTGAGCGCAAATATTTCTTAGATCGGTGCAGCATCTCAACCAGCTTACCATTTCTTTATATTGTGCTCCTGCAAATTCCTTTTTGTCAGCCGTAGTCAAATCATTATAGAAGTATGAAAGCATACCAAAGGTAAAAAGTTCACAAATAACCCAGAGTGGAAATTTTCCTTCATAATGTTCAATGTGGTGCTTTACAAAAAGGACTTTTTTATTGTTTTCGATTTCACGATTTATGTTATCGTTAAATTTCACGGCGTCATGTTTAGAATTGAAAGAGGATTCATCAAGGTATCCCAACGGTCCGTATTTTTTCGAATGAAAATACGAAAGACGCGACCGTAAGCTTACCTCAATTACTTCAATTGCTGTAAACAGTAAGTCGCGAAGTTTTCTGTCAAATTCATAAATATGATACACTCTTTCAAGTGTTAAATTTTCTTTGTACTTTCCGCTTTCTGTTTTAAACGGAAGAAAATAAGCAGACAAACGATAATAACCTGTGTTTTCCAATATCTCTTCGCACAATGTATCATTGTTGATAATACATCCTCTGCTCCTCAGTTTCTCAATCTGCTCTTGATATGTAAGGTGCTGTTTAACCTCGCTCATATAAAATCTCCCTAATAAAAAAATGTCTCCCCTGGGGCACATCGTTGAGAGGTGCGGGGAGTCCTGTTATTTATATTATACTCACTATTTGTAAAAATGTCAATAGGTAAACCGAAATTTTACTACCGCCCTGGGGCGGTCAAAATCTCTACAAGCAGTACCTTGGACAGCGGCCCGGGGCTTCGTGCGCAAAAATCGGGGTTCAAACGGGGTATTAAACCATAAATCATTTTCGGACGGTGCGAACCGTCCTTTTTTCTTGTCCTGCGGAGGTGAAAATCATGGCTAAGGACGGCACTAACAGGGGTGGCAGACGGGTTCGCGCTGGAGGAAAGCCCATTCCTGCCGCAGAAAAATTACAGAAGGGACTTCCGGTCAAGGCAATCAGCAATGACATTCCTATGTTGGATACCGCCGAACTTGAAGCGGTAGACCTGCCGGAGGGAGCAGTTCTGCAAGGCGCGGATATGCCGAAGCCCAGCGACTATCTCTCGACACGGCAGAAGAACGGAGTTCCTCTCGGCGCTGACGATATTTACCGTGAAACTTGGTTGTGGCTTAAACAAAGGAACTGTGAGAACCTCGTAAACAAGCGGCTCATCGAAGCCTACGCGCAGGCGTACGCAAGATACATTCAGTGCGAGGAAGCAATCAGCACTTACGGCTTGCTCGGCAAGCACCCGACCACTGGCGGCGTTATTGCTTCGCCGTTTGTGCAGATGTCGCAGCAGTTTCAGAAGAATGCAAATCTCATCTGGTACGAGATTTACGGAATAGTCAAGGAGAACTGTACCGAGCCTGTCGGTGATGATTTGAACGATTCAATGGAACGGCTCTTGCGTTCCAGGAAAGGATAACGCTATGTCAAAGGATACCATAGATTTTTTCAGAGAACTTAAAGGCAACCGTCCGAACCTTACAGTACAGCAATACCGAACAATCAAGGGACAGGCTGTTAAAGGCAATATTGCGGACGCTCGAAAGGGTCTGCACAAGGTCTTGAAAAGGAGAAACGTCAGATGAACACGACCAGTGAAATGCAGCTTGTCCCGATAGACAAGCTGATACCGTACGTCAACAATGCCCGAACCCACTCGCCGGAACAGCTGAACAAGCTGCGTTCCTCGCTGCGTGAGTTCGGCTTTATCAATCCCATTATTATCGACAGGGATTTCAATGTTATCGCCGGTCATGGAAGAATACTTGCTGCAAAGGCAGAAAATATTTCCGAAGTGCCTTGTGTGTTTGTGGATTATCTCACACCTGCGCAGAAGAAAGCGTACATAATCGCAGATAACCGAATGACTCTCGATGCAGGCTGGGACGAGGAAATGCTGAAAGTTGAAATTGAAGCTTTGCAGGCAGACGATTTCGACCTTTCACTGACGGGCTTTGATGAAAAGGAACTTGCAGCGTTCTTTGACGATGATTCCGATACCAAGGACGATGATTTCGATGTGGACGCAGAGATGGAAAAACCTTGCATTACAAAGCCCGGCGACCTCTGGCTGCTCGGAAGTCACAGACTTGTCTGCGGCGATAGTACCAAGCCGGAAACCTACGAAGTTCTCATTAATGGTAAACAGGCAAACCTGGTGGTAACTGACCCGCCGTACAATGTGAATTATGAGGGTTCGGCGGGAAAAATCAAGAACGACAATCTTGAAAACGAAAAGTTCTACCAGTTTCTGCTTGACGCTTTCACCTGCATGGAGAAAGCTATGGCGAACGATGCAAGCATCTATGTTTTCCACGCAGATACAGAGGGTCTGAACTTCCGCAAGGCTTTTGCTGACGCGGGATTTTACCTTTCCGGAACGTGTATTTGGAAGAAGCAGTCGCTTGTTCTCGGGCGCTCGCCGTATCAATGGCAGCATGAGCCGTGCCTGTTCGGCTGGAAGAAGAACGGCAAACACCAATGGTACTCCGACCGCAAGCAGACGACAATATGGGAGTTCGACAAACCGAAGAAGAACGGCGACCACCCAACAATGAAGCCGATTCCGCTTATTGCATATCCGATAAAGAATTCAAGCATGAGCAACTGTATCGTGCTCGACCCGTTCGGCGGCTCGGGCAGTACGCTCATTGCCTGTGAGCAGACGAACCGAATTTGCCACACAATCGAACTTGACGAGAAGTTCTGCGATGTAATCGTGAAGAGGTATATCGAGCAGGTCGGCTCTTCTGATGGTGTTTCGGTGGTTCGTGACGGAAAAACGATACCCTATTCCGAACTGGAGGTAACCGATGAAGAATGAACTCACGCTCGGCAGCCTGTTTGACGGTTCTGGCGGCTTTCCGCTAGGAGGACTGCTTGCAGGAATAAAACCGCTGTGGGCATCGGAAATTGAGCCGTTCGCCGTTCGGGTAACCACAAAGCGGCTGCCGCAAATCAAGCATTACGGAGATGTGTCCTCGCTGAACGGCGCGGAACTCCCGCCCGTGGATATAATCACATTCGGCAGTCCGTGCCAGGATATGAGCATTGCCGGAAAGCGAGGCGGTCTTGATGGTTCAAGGTCGAGCCTGTTCTATGAAGCTGTTCGGATAATAAAGGAAATGAGGTGCGCCACAAATGGAAGATACCCGAGATTTGCAGTCTGGGAAAATGTCCCCGGAGCGTTCTCGTCCAACAAGGGCGAGGATTTCAGAGCGGTCCTCGAAAGTTTATGCAGGGTCAAGGACGAAAGCGTTTCTGTTCCTCAATGTGAGAAATGGACAGCTGCCGGAGAGATACTGGCAGACGGCTTTTCTATCGCATGGCGAGTCCTCGATGCGCAATACTGGGGAGTTCCCCAGAGAAGAAAACGCATCTTCCTTGGTCTGTCGGTCAGCCCCTCTGTCACTTCGTGACACCTCCCCCCACTGGGGGAGACCACGCAGATTTTGATAGCGAATGCGCCGGAAAAATACTGTTTGAGTCCGAAGGCTTGTCGGGGTATTCTGCGGAGGGCTTCAAAGCGTGGCAAAGAGCTGCCGCCGCTCCTCAAAGCGGCACTGGAACGACAGGCGCAATCTGTCTGAACGACCAGGGTGGCAACAGAATGGACGTGACGGAGAAAGTCACTTGCACACTCCGAGCCGAAGCTCACCACCCGCCGTGCGTGATGGAGTCAGCGGCAGGAGCGTCCTGTGCGGGATTTTGCACGGAACACTCCGCAAAAGCCCGTGGAATAGGCTATGAGGAAGAAACCTCACCTACCCTCCGTGCGGGTGTCATTCCCGCGACTGTCTATGAGAATCATTCACAGGATACACGCTACACCGAGTTGAACGGAATTGCTCCTACCGTATTATCAACCTACGGAACCGGCGGCAACAATCAGCCGTTTGTCGTGGAAGATACTCGCTGTTTTGATGTTCGTTTCACATCTGACGGCACGAAAAACGCGCGCCATAACTGCTATGAAACGGATACATCACGGACGATAGATACGGGCGGTAATTCTCCCGAATCAAACCAAGGCGGCGTGGCAGTCGTAGCCGTCCAGGGTTCAATGATAGGCAGAGCCGATAAAAACGGTCCGCAAGGCAGCGGCATTAATGAGGACGTTTCATTCACGTTGAATGCCACCGACCGCCATGCAGTCGCATTTTCGCAGGACAGCTACACGAAGTACAGCGAAAACGATAAATGCGGTGCGCTCCGAGCCGCAGGTGGAATGTACGGAGGAGGTTCTGAAACTCTTGTGTACAGCACAAGCAAGAATTCCTACCACACCGAAGCCGAGGAAAACCTTGCAAATACGCTTGTGGCAAGCGACTACAAAGACCCGCCTACCGTGAATTCACCGGAATACATAGTCCGCAGGCTTACTCCAACGGAGTGCGCACGTTTGCAGGGATTTCCCGACAGGTGGTGCGCAGATCTCGGAACGGACGAACCTACAAATGAAGAATTGACGTTCTGGAAAGATGTGTTTGAAACTCATCGCAAAATTGTTGGCGGCGTAGTCAAGCCGAAGTCCGAAAAGCAGATTCTCACATGGCTGAAAAATCCCCACAGCGACTCTGCCGAGTACAAGCTGTGGGGAAACGGTGTTGCTATGCCGTGTGTTTACTTTGTGCTTTCGGGGATTGTATGGTTCAGTTCTTACTCGAATTAGCGTTGCCCGGCTCATCGCCAAGCACGATTTTTCCGTGCTTTTCTTCAAACTTTTCTATGCACTCACGAATCAGAACGATGATTTGCCCATTTGCGGAACGAGCCTCATAATCGGCAACGTAATGCAGTTTGTCGAGCATTTCATCGTCAATTCTGATGGATAAACTCTTGATAGCCATAAAACTCCTCCTGTTTATATCCGATATGTGTTTATTTTAACATCATAATGTGCTATAATGTGTGATGTGAGTTCAAAGTGCGTTCATAATGCGTTTATAAGGAGGGCAACATGAAAGTAGCTGTAATTGGTTCAAGAGGGCTGAGCGTGAGTGATTTAGGCAGATATCTCCCCGAAAATACCACGGAAATCGTGTCCGGCGGCGCTAAAGGAGTGGATACTTCAGCAAGGGAGTATGCTTTGGCGCACGGAATAAAGCTGACGGAGTTCATGCCGGAATACACAAGGTTCGGCAGGAGCGCTCCGCTGAAACGGAACATCACGATAATCGAGTATTCGGATATCGTGATTGCGTTCTGGGACGGAAAATCCAGAGGAACAAAATTCGTCATTGACAACTGCCGCAAACTCGGCGTGGAAGTCAGAGTTTACATTTTAGACTAATAGTTGAGCCGTACATTGTGCATTACGCAGAATGTGCGGCTTTCTGTTAAAATCCGTTGACTTATCCCCCTATTCGAGTAAAATGTGTAGTACCGAAAGGAAATGGAGGTACATACAATGACAATTTACTACAACACGCAGGACAGAAAGCCGCTTGTAAAAGCCATCAGCGAGTTCACGGGGGCGGACGCAGTTTACATGAGAACCCCGACCTACGCATACCAAATCGACTATTTCACGGTGACCCGCGAGGGCAACCTTGAATTTGATGACAGAGCCGACAGTGAGGAAATCGAGGTTCTGCTTGAATTCCTTGCGGAGCGTGGTTTTACTGCCGACACTGCCGCAAATACGGCGCAGGAACTCACAAGCGAAGAATTATCCGCAGCCGCCGACAACGCCGTACACGGCGAACCTGTGGGGCTCACGGTGGAAATTCCGCTTGAAAACACAGCGGTCGGAAACCTCACCAAGCTGCTTGACGCGAAAGGCAGACTTATCCGCAGAGCCTTAGCGGTGGAGAGCCTGCCGATTGAGGTCACGGACAGCACGGTGAGGTTTCCCTGGTTCGCAGACTGCGGCGCTGACGAATGTAAGGCTTACACGCATTTCATTTCGGCGCTCTGCGAACTCGCCGCAAATGCAAAGCGAGTTACGGCTAAGGAAAAGGAAATCGACAACGACAAGTACGCATTCCGCTGCTTTCTCCTGCGACTGGGATTTATCGGTTCGGAGTACAAGACCGAGCGGAAGATACTGCTGAGAAATCTCACAGGCTCATCTGCTTTCAGAAATGGAGGTGCTGCAAATGAAGTTTCCGAGTAAAGCAACAATCGAACAGTACCGCAGAGAATACCCTGTCGGCTGCCGTGTGAAACTGGTTTCAATGGACGATTTCCAGGCGCCGCCGATAGGCACTCGCGGCACGGTTCGAGGGGTCGATGACGCGGGAAATCTGCTTGTTCGGTGGGATAACGGCTCGGGACTGAACGCTGTCCTCGGTGTTGATGAAGTTCAGAAAATCCGTGGCTGATATACACAATTTCAGCGTGTGTATTTCGTTCAATATATTGTGGTAAAACCGCTTGCTATATACTGCTTTTAGAGTTAATATGTGTGTACCGCAAGGGAAACAAAGCAAACGGAGGATACAAAAATGAACGAGAAAACCACCAAGCAGATTGAAGAAATGATGAACCAGACCATAGGGGTCGAGGTTGAAATGAATAACATTACAAGAACAAAAGCCGCGGAGCTTGCCGCCGAGTTCTTCGGAACAGGCAGACACGAGCACACCGCAGGCCGCAACGGTTACGATACCTACTCCGCATGGGACGGCGAGGGTCGAGAGTGGAAGTTTCAGAAGGACGTGAGCATTTCGGGACCCGACAGCGAGAAGTGCGAAATGGTAACCCCGATACTTACCTACGCAGACATGGAAACCTTGCAGGAACTCATACGCAGGCTTCGCAAGGCAGGCGCAAAGAGCGACCCCACAAGGGGCTGCGGAGTTCACATTCACATCGGCGCGAAAGGTCACACGGCGCAGACCCTGCGCAACCTCGCAAACATTATGGCAAGCCACGAAAGCCTCCTCGCAAGCGCACTAAACCTTGACAGAAGCCGCATGAACCGCTACTGCCGCACGGTCAGCAAGGATTTCCTGGTGGAACTCAACCGCAAGAAGCCCAAAACCATGGCGGCGCTTGCTGACACCTGGTACGGCAGTCAGAATGCGGATTACGGCAGGTCGGCGCACTACAATGAAAGCAGATACCATATGCTGAACCTCCACGCAACCTTTACAAAGGGCACAATCGAGTTTCGGCTCTTCCAGTTTGACGCTCCCTCGGGTGACAAGAAAAACGGACTTCACGCAGGTCAGCTGAAAAGCTACATTCAGCTTTGCCTGGCTCTCAGCCAGCTTGCCAAGCAGGTCAAGACCGCAAGCGCAAATCCTCAGCAGACCGAAAATCCAAAGTACGCAATGAGAACATGGCTTTTACGGCTCGGGTTCATCGGCGATGAATTCAAGACCGCAAGGGAACTTTACACCAAGCGGCTTGAGGGCGACACCGCATTCCGCAACGGCAGGCCGCAGTAAAGCAGGAATCAGCTTCCTGCCCCCAACTCCCCACGCTGTGGGGCTTTTGGTGGTAGAAAGGTGATTTCTGAAATTGAACCTTTCGGAAAGGATTATCACTATGAAAAAATACTATCTCGCTTATGGCAGCAACTTGAATGTTCGGCAAATGGCGCTGCGTTGCCCTACGGCAAAGCCGGTGGGAACGGCAGTCATCAAGGACTACGAACTGCTTTTCAAAGGCAGTAAAACGGGCGCTTACCTCACAATCGAACCGAAATCGGGAGCGGAAGTTCCGGTCGCGGTCTGGTCAGTCGAACCTGCCGATGAGAAAAGGCTTGATGTGTACGAAGGCTTTCCGGCTTTCTACTACAAGGCTGAACTTGAACTGCCCGTGAGATACTTTTCGGGCAAGACCGTACTCAGAACGGCTTTCGTGTACATCATGCACGAAGAACGACCGCTGGGTCTGCCAAGCGGCTCTTATGTACGAACCTGTCTTGACGGGTATAGGGATTTCGGATTTTATGAGAGTATTCTTCTCGCCGCATTGGAGAACAGCAGAAAGGGACAAATATGAAAGTAAACAACAATTCAAATCTTCGCACCTGTCCGCTCTGTGGGGCGCAGTACGGCGGCTATCCTGCCCTGTCGAGAAAGTTCCCCAACACGCAGATCTGCCCCGACTGCGGCACACGGGAGGCGTTAGAAAGCATAGGTGTTTCTGCTGACGAGCAGGAAAAGATTATCAGTATCATTCACAATAAAACACACAGTTCTGACCGCTGATATTTGTGTACATTATTATCCGAAAACCGCTTGATATAATGCGGCTTTAGAGTTAATATACAGTCACCGAAAGGAAAATACACAAATACGGAGGACGAGAATATGTGGACACAGGGTATGATTGGAGTTAAGGACAGCAACGGCAGAATGGTTTCTGTAAGCTACTGGATAAAGCATTACGAAGAGCCAAGCGAGGAATACGGAATCAGCGGCGGCAGAATTTCCAAGCTGATGTTAAAGCAGAACGGCAGGGTCGTTTACAACTACGACCGGGGCGAGGACATCAAACCCCAGACCCCCGAAGCCGAAAAGGCGCTTGCAATACTGATACACGAATACAACTAAACACTTGCGAAAGCCGCCTGCGGGCGGTTTTCCTCGTTCTGGGGGTGATGATATAAGAAAGCTGAAAAAATACAAGCCGACAAAGTTCAAGCTGAAAACCTCGGTGTACGATAAGTCAGCCGCTGATTATGCGGTAACGTTCATAGAAAACCTCTGCCACACCAAAGGCACATGGGCGGGAAAGCCATTCGAGCTTATCGACTGGCAGGAGCAGATAATCCGAGATTTGTTCGGAACGCTGAAGCCGAACGGTTACCGACAGTTCAATACGGCATACATTGAGATACCGAAAAAGCAGGGCAAATCCGAGCTTGCCGCTGCTGTTGCGCTGCTCCTCACCTGCGGTGACGGTGAGGAACGAGCCGAGGTTTACGGCTGCGCCGCTGACAGACAGCAGGCGGCTATCGTGTTCGATGTGGCAGCGGATATGGTACGAATGTGTCCTGCGCTTTCCAAGCGAGTGAAGATTTTAGCATCGCAGAAGCGGCTAATATACACACCAACGAACTCGTTCTATCAGGTGTTGTCCGCTGAAGCGTATAGTAAGCACGGCTTCAATATCCACGGAGTTGTGTTTGACGAGCTGCACACCCAACCGAACCGAAAGCTGTTTGATGTTATGACAAAAGGCTCCGGCGACGCCCGAATGCAACCGCTGTATTTCCTTATAACCACCGCTGGAACGGACACTCACAGCATTTGCTACGAAACTCATCAGAAAGCCAAGGATATAATCGAGGGTCGGAAAATCGACCCTACTTTTTATCCTGTGATTTATGGCGCTGATGAATCGGACGATTGGACTGACCCGAAAGTGTGGAAGAAAGCCAATCCTAGCCTTGATATAACGGTTGGAATTGACAAGGTCAAAGCCGCCTGCGAATCTGCCAAGCAGAACCCAGGCGAGGAGAACGCTTTCCGACAGCTTCGTCTGAACCAGTGGGTAAAGCAGGCGGTTCGTTGGATGCCGATGGAGAAATGGGACAAGTGCGCATTCTCCGTTGATGAGGACGAACTTGAGGGACGCGTCTGCTACGGCGGGCTTGACCTTTCTTCTACAACGGATATAACGGCATTCGTGCTTGTTTTCCCGCCTTTGGACAATGAGGATAAATACATCATTCTGCCGTATTTCTGGATTCCAGAGGATAATCTGACCCTGCGTGTAAACCGCGACCATGTTCCCTACGATGTGTGGGAGCGACAAGGTTATTTGCAGACAACCGAGGGTAATGTAGTGCATTACGGCTTTATTGAAAAATTCATCGAGAAACTCGGCGAACGTTTCAATATCCGTGAGATAGCCTTTGACCGTTGGGGTGCGGTTCAGATGGTGCAGAACCTTGAGGGCATGGGTTTTACCGTAGTGCCTTTCGGGCAGGGTTTCAAGGATATGTCCCCTCCGACAAAGGAACTGATGAAACTGGTTCTTGAACAGAAGATAGCCCACGGCGGTCACCCTGTTCTGCGGTGGAACATGGACAATATCTACATTCGCACCGACCCTGCCGGAAACATCAAGGCTGACAAGGAAAAGTCCACAGAGAAGATTGACGGCGCTGTAGCAACAATTATGGCGCTTGACCGTGCTATCCGCTGTGGGAACGACCACGGGGCGAGTGTTTATGATGAAAGAGGAATACTTTTTATCTGATGCGTATAATCTTATTGACAAAGTAGCATAATTGTGATATAATATGACTACCAACATAGGAGGTGTTTTTTATGACAAACTCTATTTCAATAAGACCGTCAAAGGACATTCGCACTAATTACGCTCAGATTTCCGCACTTACAAGGGATAATCCGGTAGCAATCACGGTTAACGGCAAGGAGGATACTGTACTTCTTAGCCATGAGGATTATCAGCAGACTATGCACTATATTTCGGAGCTTGAAGAAAAGCTTGCTTTGTACGCTCACCTTGCGCAAAGCATGGACGACATAAAGCTTGGAAGAGTCCACAGCGCCGATGATGTATTCAACGATTTAATAAGCGACCTGGAGAACCTTGACGTATGAATTGCAGAGTAATATTCACTGATACGGCAGAAGCTGATCTTCGCGATATAGCCTTTTATATTGCAAAGCAGTCAAAGGATAAGAATATTGCGATCCGTTTTGTAAACAAGCTAAGAGAAAAATGCAAAAATCTCGAAATACTGCCGGAAAGCGGCTCGCTACCAAAGGACAGGGTTCTTGTGAGTAACGGATATCGTTTTCTTATTCATGATAATTACCTTATGTTTTATTATTATGTCAAGGAAGAAAACACGGTATACGTTAATGCGGTTTTCAACGCAAAGCGAGATTACACTCGCGTGATGAAAAAGTTTATATAACGCAATAGAATAATTGTTAAGCATCTGTCAGCATGGCAGGTGCTTTTCTTATGCCAATTTTACGAAAGGACTGGCCACATGAAGATTTTCAGCAGCTTATTCCATTCCAGGGACAAGCCCAAAAACAGCACAGCCGGCAGCGCATACCGCTTTTACATGGGCAGTTCTACCGCAGGAAAGAACGTCACCGAGCGTTCCGCAATGCAGATGACTGCTGTGTATTCCTGCGTTAGAGTGCTGTCGGAGGCAGTGGCAGGATTACCCTTGCACGTTTACAAATATCGTTCGGACGGTGGTAAAGAGAAAGCGATTAACCACTCCTTGTACCGCCTGCTCCACGATGAACCGAACCCCGAAATGACCTCGTTTGTTTTCCGTGAAACGCTTATGACGCACCTGCTACTGTGGGGAAACGCATATGCGCAGATTATCCGCAATGGAAAGGGCGAGGTCATTGCTCTGTACCCGCTTATGCCAAACCGAATGACGGTTGACCGCGATTCAAGCGGAAAGCTGTACTACAAATACTACCGTGGTTCAGATGAAGCAATCCGCAATAAAGAATATGAGGTCGTTCTCTCACCTTACGATATTCTGCATATCCCCGGTCTTGGCTTTGACGGGCTTGTGGGTTACTCGCCGATTGCAATGGCGAAGAACGCTATCGGGCTTGCAATTGCGACCGAGGAGTTCGGCGCTAAGTTCTTTGCGAACGGCGCAGCGCCAAGTGGCGTGCTTGAACACCCAGGTACGATTAAGGACCCGACAAAGGTTCGTGAAGCGTGGCAGTCGCAGTTCGGCGGCAGCTCCAACAGCGGAAAAGTCGCTGTGCTTGAAGAAGGTATGAAATACACCCCAATCAGTATTTCTCCGGAGCAGGCACAGTTCCTTGAAACACGCAAATTTCAGATAAACGAAATTGCTCGAATTTTCAGAGTACCGCCTCACATGGTCGGCGACCTTGAAAAATCGAGCTTTTCTAATATCGAGCAGCAGTCCCTTGAATTCGTGAAATACACGCTTGAACCCTGGCTTGTGCGGTGGGAACAGAGCATGATTCGTTCGCTCCTCACTCCAAGCGAGAAGCAGGAGTATTTTATCAAGTTCAATGTTGACGGACTGCTGCGCGGCGACTACGCAAGCCGCATGAGCGGGTACGCTACCGCAAGGCAGAACGGTTGGATGTCCGCAAACGACATTCGGGAGCTTGAAAACCTCGACCGCATTCCTGCCGAGGACGGCGGCGACCTATATCTCATAAACGGCAATATGACTAAGCTGGCTGACGCAGGTATCTTTGCGGCAGACAGTAGAAAGGAGGATTCCGATGAAGAAGTTCTGGAAGTGGACGAACAAGATAGTGAAGAACGAGGAAACGCAGGAGCAGAACCCGGAGAGAACGCTGTTCCTAAACGGCACTATCGCTGATGAAAGCTGGTTTGACGATGACGTCACACCGCAGCTTTTCAAAGAGGAGCTGTTGTCCGGCAGCGGAGATATTACCGTCTGGATTAACTCGCCCGGTGGGGACTGCGTTGCGGCGGCGCAAATCTACAATATGCTGATGGACTACAAGGGAAACGTCACGGTGAAAATCGATGGCATAGCCGCAAGCGCTGCTTCGGTTATTGCAATGGCGGGAAACAAGGTGCTTATGTCCCCTGTTTCAATGCTGATGATACACAACCCTATGACGGTGGCGATGGGAGATACCGCCGAAATGCAGAAAGCAATTGAAATGCTGTCCGAGGTCAAGGAGAGCATTATAAACGCTTATGAAATCAAGACCGGAATGAGCCGAGCGAAAATCTCGCATCTCATGGACGCAGAAACATGGATGAATGCAAACAAAGCGGTGGAACTCAGCTTTGCTGACGGTATTCTTGCCCGAGAAGAACCGAACGAAGCGCCTGCCGCAGATTCGTTGGTGTATTCCGAAGCGCAGGTGGTAAATTCCCTTATGGGAAGAATCACGGAAAAGTGTAGAATTGCGCCGAAAATCGAACATAAAGCAAAAGCCGAGGATTTGTTTTCCCGGCTTGATTTGATTAAGAACTGGAGGTAACGAAAATGACAATTCTTGAACTGCGCGAAAAGCGCAACAAGGCATGGGAAGCCGCAAAGGCATTTGTTGAAACCAAGCGCGACAAGGACGGACTTCTGTCCGCAGAGGACGCTGCTTCTTATGCTGAAATGGAGCAGAAAATTAAGGACTACGGCGCTGAAATCGAGCGTATGGAGCAGATGGCGGCTATGGACGCGCAGCTTTCCAAGCCTACGTCAGCACCTCTCACCGCAAAGCCGTTGAACGGTGACAAGCCAAAGTCCGGCAGAGCAAGTGATGAGTACAGGGCGGCAATGCTGAACGCTCTCCGCACGAATTTCAGACAGGTTTCCGATGTGCTTTCCGAGGGCGTTGACGCAAACGGCGGTTATCTCGTCCCCGAGGAATACGACAGCCGCCTTATCGACACGCTGACTGAGGAAAACATCATGCGAAAGCTGGGTCACACCATCACTACCAGCGGCGAACACAAGATAAATATTGCGGCAACAAAGCCCGCCGCAGCGTGGATTGACGAGGGCGGCGCGCTGTCTTTCGGGGACGCTACTTTTGCGCAGATCAACCTTGACGCGCACAAGCTGCACGTTGCGGTTAAGGTGACCGAGGAGTTGCTCTACGACAACGCTTTCGGGCTTGAAAGCTACATAATCGAGCAGTTCGGCAAGGCATTGTCCAATGCGGAGGAGGACGCTTTTCTCAACGGCGATGGAGTTGGCAAGCCCCTCGGACTTTTCTCCGACAAGGGCGGCGGCGAGGTTGCTGTCATTGCGGCGAGCGCCACTGCAATAACCGCAGACGAAATCATCAACCTTGTGTACTCCCTCAAGCGCCCCTACCGCAAGAATGCAAAGTTCATCATGAATGACCAGACTGTCGCGGCGCTCCGCAAGCTGAAAGACAACAACGGCGCATATCTCTGGCAGCCGTCACTCCAGGCGGGCGAGGTCGACAGGCTGTTCGGCTATGAGGTTTACACATCTCCGTATGTCCCCATAATCGCCGCAGGAAAGCCCGTAATCGCATTCGGTGATTTCAGCTACTACAACATCGGCGACCGTGGAACTCGTTCCTTTGCGGAACTCAAGGAGCTGTACGCAGGAAACGGCATGGTGGGCTTTGTGGCAAAGGAGCGCGTTGACGGCAAGCTGATTCTCCCCGAAGCAGTACAGATTCTGAAGATGAAAGCCGGCTCGGGTTCGTGATGAATGAACTGCTTACCAAAGTAAAACAGAACCTCATACTTGAACACTCGGCGGACGATGAACTCATAAGCGGGTTCATCACCGCCGCTGTTTCCTATGCCGAAAGCTATCAGCATATCGAGCAGGGCTATTACACGAATAATCCCATGCCGCCCACCACGGAACAGGCGGTAATAATGCTGTCCTCGCATTTTTACGAATCGAGGGACGGCAGTACCGGCGGATTTTTCGGGGACAATGTTCAAGCTGGAAAACAGGTGTGGGATACCGTAAATATGCTCCTGCGTTTGGACAGGCGGTGGAAAGTATGAGTTTCGGAAAGATGAACACGCAGATACAGATAACGCAGAAACAGGTCACGCTTGATGACGAGGGTTTTCAGACTGAATGCGATGTTGTTTTAGCAACAGTCAGAGCCTATCGGGAGGGGCAGCACGGCAGCGATAAATGGGCGAACAGAGCCGCTTTTTCCGAAGCTGCCGACCTGTTCCGTTTTCGCACTATTCCGGGAGTGAAAATCTCCACGGATATGCGATTGCTCTGCGGCAATTCTGTATTTGAGATTACCTCTGTGGAAGATGTTAAGGGTCGCGGAATGTATATTGAAGCGCTTGCAAAGGAGGTGAAGCCGAGTGGCTAAAGCTGATGTTAAAATGCCCGATGAATTCCTTTCGAGGATTTCTCGGCTTGGAGCGCAGACCGACAGCATTGCCGAAAAGGTTTTGCAGGCGGGCGGTGAGGTTGCTCTCGCAAAGGTCAAAAGTAATCTGAAATCCGTTGTAGGTTCGGGAACGAAAAGCAAATCCCGCTCCACAGGAGAACTCGAACGGTCGCTCGGCTTATCTCCGGTTATGGTCGATAAAAATGGAAATCATGACATCAAGGTTGGATTCTCCGAGCCGAGGACGGACGGCGGCAGTAATGCGAAGATTGCAAACATTCTGGAATACGGAACAAGCAGTCATTTGGCGAAACCGTTTCTGAAACCTGCAAAATCCGCTGTGAAAAAGCAGTGCGTGGAGGCCATGAAATCCGCATTTGAAAAGGAGGTTGAGGGGCTGTGAGTCTGCTTTCAGAACTCTCTGCGATAGCCAAAAAGCTGAAACTCCCGGCGCAGACAGCGGTGTATTCCGGTAACGCTCCCGATGAATACTTGGTGTTCACTCCGCTATACGACAGCTTTGAACTTCATGCAGATAATACGCCGACTGCCGATGTGCAGGAAGTGCGGATTTCACTTTTCACAAAAGGAAACTACACCCGCACTGTAAGCAGGATTGTAAAGGCTCTGCTCTGCGCCGATATTACCGTAACCGCCCGAAAGTATGTCGGTCATGAGGACGATACGGGCTATCATCATTATGCCGTTGATACGGCGAAAAACTATGAAATGGAGGAGATATAAATGGCAACAATAGGTCTTGACAAGCTGTTCTACGCAGAAATTACCGAGGACAGCGACGGCAGCGAAACCTACGGAGTTCCCGCTTCGCTTGCAAAGGCGATTTCGGCTGACCTTTCCGTGGAGCTTGCGGAAGCAACGTTATATGCTGATGACGGCGCTTCCGAAATCGTCAAGGAGTTCAAGAGCGGTACGCTTTCCCTTGGCGTTGACGATATAGGAAATGATGCGGCTTCGGTTCTGACGGGCGCTACCATCGACAGCAACAACGTGGTCATTTCCACCAGCGAGGACGGCGGCAAGCCCGTGGCTATCGGGTTTCGGGCGAAGAAATCCAACGGCAAGTACCGCTATTTCTGGCTGTACAGAGTGAAGTTCGGTATTCCGTCAACCTCGCTTGCCACAAAGGGCGACAGTATAACGTTTTCCACGCCTACAATCGAGGGTACTGTTCTCCGCAGAAACAAGCCGGACGGCAACGGAAAGCACCCGTGGAAAGCGGAAGCGACCGAGGGCGAGAAGAACGTTCCGGACAGTGTAATCACGGGTTGGTACAAGTCTGTGTATGAACCCACATTCACGGCAAAGCCTGCTGAAACAGGCAAGTAACGGAGGTATGAGCAATGACGAATGAACGCAGTTCTTTAATAACGATCGGCGGTGAGCAGTACGAAATGATTCTCACCACCAGAGCGACAAAGGCTATCTCTAATCGCTATGGTGGACTGGATAACCTCGGTGACAAGCTGATGAGGTCCGAGAATATGGAGATGGCGCTTGATGAGATAATCTGGCTGATAACTCTGCTTTGCAATCAAAGCATTGAGATACATAATCTCAGAAACAGCGATAAAAAGCCGCTTCTCACCGAGGAAACCGTGGAACTTCTGACCTCTCCCGGCGAGCTTGCAGAGTACAAGGACACTATCACCGAAGCTATGCTGAAAGGCACGAAGCGGAATATCGAAAGTGAAGATACCTCAAAAAACGCAGTAACAGCCGGGTGAACGACGCAGAACTATTCACCCGGCTGTTCTATTACGGAACAGCGCAGCTGCACCTATTTTCGGAAGAGGTGTGGCTTATGCCGTTCGGCTTTCTGATGGATCTGTGGGAGTGTCATAAGCAGTTTATGGGTATCTCCAAACCCAAGCATGAAGCGGATATTGATGAGGTTGTGCCGATGGGGATATAGAAAAACAGCCCCGCTATAACAGCAGGGCTGAAATGCTATTCGCTTTCGGTTAATCTGCTGATAAAGTCAGCAGGTGAATAAACAGGAATTTCGGCTGCGGTGTAATCCCTGAGATTTCTTGTTATGATGCAGTCTGCGCCTATTCGTTTTGCAGTTTCAATCATTACTGCATCTTCAAAATCCTTGGTTTCTGCACCGAGTGCAATCTGGCAGTCAACCGCAAATGTATCGGCAATATCAAAGAGCACAAACAGTTTATGTATGCATTCTTTGGTAAGAGCGTCATTGTGCAGACTTCTGCGTAGAATATAGAAAATATCCGTTATGGACTTGGCGGTCAATACTCCGCAGAACTGTCGGTTGGAAACTGCAAGAAACAATTTCTGCGCGTCTGCCGAAAAAGGTTCACGATTCTGAAGAGCGTCAATTATAACACAGGTGTCTATAACGGCGGTCATATGTTATCCAGCCTTTCATCGCGGGCTTCTTCAACAGTAACATCAGCGGGAATTACTCCAAACAGTGACCTTGCCATTTCAACCCTGTCGGCATTCGGATTGGTGAGCTTTGCGATCACCTTTCCGTTTTTGGTAATAAACACATCTTCTGTTTCGGCGAGCATAAGGTATTTGCCTAAGTTCATTTTAAGTTCGGTTGCTGTAACTGACATAAAAACGCACCTCCTGCTTTCAATAGTATGTGGTGTTCTGATTACATTATACATCATTCGTTCGATTTTGTCAATTGTTTCGTTCGATTTTTGTGAGGGAATATTGAATTTTTATTGTTTTTTAAAAGTGGTTGAAAAAAGTCGAGGTGCGTGGTATAATGTATTGTAAAGAGGAGATTATCTGCTCGATAAATCGGAATTTAGGGGAGGTTGTCATGAAAAGGGAATTAGGAATAGCTCGCTGTGGTTTGGCTTGCTGTTTGTGTTCGGAGAATGTAACCTGCAAAGGATGTAAACGGGATGGATTCATGGAACTATCTTGGTGTAAGGATGCAGAATGGTGTGAGGTTCGCAGATGCGGAATCGATAAGAATCTAAACGGCTGTTATGAGTGTGAGCCTGCGGAATGCCGTAAAGGTCTATTTGCAGAAAAGATCAAGGCAAGAGCTTTTTCTGAATTTGCTCGCAGGTATGGTGTTGAAGAACTTTTGAACTGCCTTGAAAGGAATGAGCAAGCGGGTATCGTTTATCATCGGGAAGGAATTATGGGTGATTATGATGATTTTGATAATCTTGAGGAACTGATAAATTATATCAAAACGGGAACAAGGTAAATTCCAATTTATCGAGCACTTTAACACAATAAAGGAACACCAACCTGGTCGCTCCTTTTCCTATACTCCACGAGCCGCAAGGCTCTTTTTTTATGCCCTTTTTTCGAGGAGGTGAAACAGAATGTCCGAAAATTTCGGTCTGAAAATAGGTCTTGAGGGCGAGCGTGAATTCAAGAAATCCCTCGCCGAGATAAACAATTCTTTCAAGGTACTAGGCTCCGAAATGAAGCTTGTAGACTCCCAGTTCGACAAGAACGACAGATCCGCCGAGGCTCTCACAGCGCGAAACCAGGTGCTGAACAAGGAAATCGAGCAGCAGAAGCAGAAAATCGAAACGCTTCGTTCCGCTCTCGCCAATGCCGCCGAGTCATTCGGCGAAAACGACCGCCGCACACAAAGCTGGCAGATACAGCTGAACAATGCGCAGGCGGCTCTGAACGGCATGGAGAGTGAACTGAATTCCAACAACACTGCCCTTGAAAAAGCTGACAAGGGCTTTGACGAAGCAGGAGATGAAGCAAAGGATTTCTCCAATTCCGTCAAGAAAGCCGCAGACACCAGCGAGGACGCTGACGGAAAGCTGAGCAAACTCGGGGATACCGCAAAGAAAATAGGCGCGGCTCTCGGCGCTGCTGCGGCAGCGGTCGGAACAGCCTGCGTTGCCGCAGGAAAAAAGCTGTGGGACATGGCGAACGAGGTAGGCTCAGCGGGTGACCAGATTGACAAGACCTCGCAGAAAATCGGCATAAGCGCCGAAAGCTACCAGAAGTGGGGCTATGTGTTCGAGCGCTGCGGCGCAGATGTAAACAACCTACAGACGGGCATGAAAAAGCTGTCCACCGTCATTACGGACGCGGCGGGTGGCTCGGATTCCGCTGCCGAAAAGCTGTCCGCTGTCGGACTTTCCATTGAGGAACTGAACGGTAAATCCCAGGACGAACAGCTGAGCATGGTAATCACAGCTCTGCAAGGCATGGAAGCAGGCGCAGAGCGTACCGCCGCCGCAAACGACCTCCTCGGAAAATCCGCTGTGGACATGGCGGCAGTCCTGAACACAAGCGTAGAGGAAACCGAGCGTCTGAAGCAGGAAGCCGAGGATTACGGCATGGTTATGAGCAACGAAGCGGTAGCTGCGTCCGCTGCTTTTGAGGACAGCCTTACCAAGCTGTCGCACACGGCAGGCGGTCTGAAGAACCGCATGGTGGGAGAACTCCTGCCGGGAATAACGCAGATCACAGACGGTCTTGCCGACCTCCTCGCAGGCAACGAGCAAGCGGCGGACGAACTGAAAAGCGGCGTTACATCAGTTATCGACACTATCCGAACGCTGATTCCGCAGTTTGCGGAACTCATCACCTCCATTGCGGGAGCGGTCCTAGAAAGCGCTCCTGGTATCATCAAGGCGCTTGCTGATGGACTTCTGTCGGCTATCTCGGAACTCACTCCGACCATCGCCAGAATTGTGACCGAGATTATTTCGGCTCTAGTGGGACTTCTGCCGCAGATAGTTTCGGCGGGAGCGGATATTCTGTTGTCGCTCATCAAGGGCATTGCGGACACGATTCCACAGCTTGTTCCGCAGATAGTCGCTGTTGTCGTGGAGATAGTGAAAACGCTTGTGGACAACCTGCCGCTTATTTTGGACGCAGCTTTACAGCTTATAACGGGACTTGCACAGGGTATTTTAGATTCACTGCCAGTTCTTATTGAAGCCTTGCCGCAGATAATCACGGGAATTGTGGACTTTCTCATCGGCGCGATACCGCAGATAATCGAAGCGGGAATACAGCTTCTAACCTCGCTTGTTACGGCTCTGCCGGATATAATTGCGGCAATCGTGGAGGTAATTCCGCAGATAATTGACGGGATAATCAAGGCGGTGATTTCCGCAATTCCGCTTATCATCGAAGCAGGAATTAAGCTGCTTGTCGCGCTTGTGCAGAACCTGCCGACAATCATCACGACCATTGTTGCGGCTATTCCACAGATAATTTCAAGCGTTATAGACGCTGTTATCGGAGCAATTCCGCAGCTTGTTGCGGCGGGCGTTCAGCTGTTTATTGCGCTGATTGAAAATCTCCCGACTATTATTGTAGAGATAGTCAAGGCAATTCCGCAAATCATAAGCGGCATTGTTGACGCATTCGGCAGCTACTTCGGCAAGATGGCGGATGTCGGCGGCAACCTGCTGAAAGGTTTGTGGCAGGGCATTTCTGACGCAGGCGCATGGCTCTGGAATCAGATAAGCGGTTTCTTTGGCGGCATTGTTGACGGTATCAAGGACTTCTTCGGAATACATTCGCCGTCAAAATTGTTTGCGAACCTCGGCGGCTTTATGGCAGAGGGACTTGGCGAGGGCTTCGGCGATGAGATGAAGGACGTTTCAAAAAGTATGCAGAACGCTATCCCATCAGATTTTGACCTCGACATGAATGGCACGGTTTCAGGCTTTAACGGAGTGCAGACGCAGGCGTTTGACATTACAATTCCACTGAGTGTTGACGGAGTTCCGCTGACTAAGGTAATATCCAGAATACAGTGGAATCAGAACAAGGTGACGGTAAGGAATGCGGGGGCGGTGTGATGGTTGAGATAATCGTGACTGAAAACGGAAATGTTTGTGGTGTGTTTACACGGGTGATTTCTGCATCGCTTACCGACAGTCTGAACGGAGAATGCACCTTTCAGTTTTCCGTGATTTCATCGATGGCTTCGGAGATATTCACGGGACTGGAGGTACAGCTGAAAAGCGACACTCTGAACTACCTTTTCAATGTTGTGAAAGTGTCGAAATCGCTCTCCGGCGGCATTGCGATTTGCACCGTTGAGTGCGAACACAAGTCCTACGAACTTAACAACGATGAATACAAGCTGAATGAATTTGATTTCGAGGGCGCTCCGGGTGAGTGCCTTATTTCTTTATTACAAGGCACTTCGCTGACCGCCGGAATTTGCGACCAGACCGTTCCGATAAAGCTGAAAATCAATCGAGAATGTACTCGCCGAGCCGCCTTAATGCAGCTAATTGCGCTCTGCGGCGGTGAAATTGAGTACAACGGGACGGAAATAAATATCCGTTCCCACAGAGGTTCGCAGGACTACATCGGCATTATGGACGGAAAAAATGTGTCCGACCTCACGATGGAAACCGATAACCGCTCCGGTACTACAAATTACGGACTAACGCTCTACAAGAACGTCAATTTCTCGGTCGGCGACAACGTGCAGATAGTGTTCCACCCGTTCAACCTCAACGTAAACACCCGCATAATTGCCATGAGTTTCAATCCGTACAACCGCCGTGAAATTTCAATCGAGGTCGGAGATTACCGTCCGAGCATTTCTGACAATCTCTATCAGATGGAGCAGAAAACGAACGAGATACGCAAGGACGTGGGCGAATCCACTGCGGAACTGAAAACCGCGACAAACAGCGCAGATATTTCGGTTACGGAGAAGTCACAAAGGCTGTTCCGAATTACTTACAATGCGATTCAAGCGACATACGCGGCGTTCTGCTCGACGGTGAAATTCGTCATTTCAGCCGCAGGAACTCTTGCGTTCATTCTGAAAAAGAACGAAAACGAAGTCATGCGGTATGAGGAGTATTTCAGCGAGGGACCGCACACCAAGACCTACACCTATCCGTTCACATCGGAAGTCGGTCAAAATACCATGTCACTCAGCGTGGTTTCGGCTGACGGCGCAGAGGGCAAGTTTCCGAAAATGCAGACCTGGGGCTATGTAATGGGCGCTTACCTTGCAGGAGATACTCCGTGGGACGGTTACATTGAAGCCCGCGAGGGCGAGGTTCATTTTACTATGCGCCGAACCGTCAGAAAGTCGCTTGTTCGTACATCGGATACTCTGCTGTTTGAGATTCTCAAGTCACATAAGTTCAAGTTCAGCGAACCTATGCCAGCTTTCATTAAACGTGAGAGGGAGAGAAAAACGCTTGAACCCACCGTCAGAGCGGTATTCCCCGACGCATGGAGTCCGAAGATAATCACACCGCCGCCTATCACCGTGGTGAATGTATCGAACAGAAAGCTGTATCTTGAACTGCGAAATCCCGTCAAGGCTGATGAAATAGCAGTTTCTGCGTTCACCATGATAGTCACAACCGAAAAAGAAACTGTGCGCTTGCAGCCGATTTCTGCTGATTTCGGCGTGGGTGATTTCGGCAGTACGATTTGGCTTGCGTTCGGAAGTTCCGTGATGAAAGACAGCGTTCAGAGTATTACGCTGCTGTATGACGGAGATGTCGGAAATCTGACCGATGTTCTGAACAATGCGCCGTGTAACAGTTTCCAGACATCGTTTATTTATTCACCATTCGAGGAGGAAGAAACATGATAAAAGGACGCGCGACCATTCAGCTTTTTGACGAAAAGACGGGCGAGGTAGTCCGTGAACTGCATGAGGAAAACATGATAACCAACGCAGTGGACACGATTCTCAACCCGCCCGATTACATCGAAATCGGCATAGATTCCGACAACGACCGCAGCTTTAATATGCTGCGTGATTTTGCGGGAAACATTGCCGATACTGCGTTCCGTGGGGTTATAGTCTGCCGTGACAAAATCCCCGAGGACGGAAACAATATGATGTTACCTTGGACGAACGAGGAGATAGGTCACGCAGGAATAGCCAACACGAACACGGACACGAGTATCGGCACTTACAACGCCAACGAAAGCGGTCGCATTGAGAACGGCAAAGGTTACCGCCATGTGTGGGACTTTGCTTCGGACAAGGCAAACGGAGAGATAAGCTGTATCTGCCTTACCACCAAGGACGGCGGCACAAACGGAATGCACCATTCCTACTGGAATCTGTCTTGCGGAGGAACTGACCTTAACAGCAGTTCTCTGGACTCATTCAAGCAGGCATATCACACTATTGTCGGGCGGTATATTCCGGATTCGCAGTTCAATTGCGGGGTTTTCAAGTGGTTTTACATGGGCAGGCTGTCCAATGGAAATGTGCGGCTTCTCGGAAAGCATATCCATGACGGGTGCATTTACGAGGTCGTTATGTTCGACCCCATGTCCATAAGCGTAAGCACGGAAAAGCCGTTCTGCGGCATTATAAGCGTGAAGAAAGTTATAGAGCTGTTCCCGGCGGCAGAGCGTATTCCTAATTCGACCTATGATAACAGCTATCATCACGGTGGTTATTACTACGACTGTAATACGAGCAATATAAAAAACCTGCCTGCGGAAGAAATTGAGAAGCTAAAGAGCGACTGGGAAAGTGATCCTCAGTGGCTGGCGTTCTTCCCCTATGTGATTGGGGACAAGATACATATCGTTGCAACCTCGCTCCAACATATTCATCATTACATTTTTGACTTGGACACTTTTGTGCAGATTTCCAAGAAGGTAATTGAAACAGATGCGCCTTTGCAGAATTACGGAGTTGGTATCAATAATGTGTATGCTTCGGGGGTTTCGGGAAGTTACAGATGGTTTTACGGCGCGGGTGTGAACGGCGATTACTGCAATGCTCTAAGCGCCTTTGAGTGGGACGATAAGTACTTCGTTATTACTAAATATCCGCTGATAGACGGCACAGAAGCGACAGGAACAAACAACTTCGGGCAGCTGCGCATATTCACAAAGGACGGTAAATCCACGGGCAAAACATGGCAGTATGTCGCTGACGGAACGCTCTCTAATATGACGGCGGCGAGCTTCTGGGGATTTTATGTTGACGAAAAGACGAACACTCCGCTTGTGATTTGCGATAGCTGCAACATTTCCTATTCACTGCTTGCCCTTGAGATAATCAAAAGCGGCGAGGATTACGGCAGATACAGAATGCGGTTCTCTGCTCCGACTTATGGAAACAGTTATCTGTATTCGTATGCGAATATCATCAAGACAGACGGACTTAACCTGCCGCTGTATATTCTGCCGTACTATCCATATTCAAGCGGTAGTCAGCATTTCTTCGGCTTTGCGCTTGGAATCTGCAAGCTGTGCCTTACCACAATAAACAACCTGTCCGAGCCGGTGCGAAAACTGGACGGGCAGGTCATGAAAATAACTTACGATATCGTTGACGAATGATTGGAGGGATCATTATGAGAGAATTCTGGAACACAATTCAGCTTATTTTTACGGCGGTCGGCGGGTGGCTCGGCTGGTTTCTCGGAGGGAGCGACGGTTTGCTTTTTGCGCTTATTGCCTTTGTGGTGATCGACTACATAACCGGAGTGATGTGCGCTATATCGGACAAGAAGCTGTCAAGCGCAGTCGGGTTCAAGGGAATATGCAGAAAGGTGCTTATCTTCGCTCTGGTCGGCGGCGGGCATATTCTTGACACACGGGTTATTGGCGCAGGTTCTGTTCTGCGCACTGCGGTGATATTCTTCTATCTGTCGAACGAGGGTATTTCGCTGCTTGAGAACGCCGCTCACCTTGGTTTGCCCGTTCCGAAGAAGCTGAAAGATGTGCTGGAGCAGCTGCATAAGCGTTCGGAAAAGGAGGACGATGATGAAGATTAAAGGTGTTGATTTGAGTTACTGCCAGGAGGGTATCAGCTTTCCTGCGCTGAAACAGGCTGGTGTGAAATTCGCAATTATCCGTGCGGGCTTTTCCACGAAGAAAGATGTGACTATGGGTAAGTTCGTGGCGGACTGCAAGAAACACAGCATTGACTACGGATTTTACTGGTACAGCTATGCAATGAGCGTTGAACAGGCAGAGGCTGAAGCCGAGAAATGTATTTCTGTGATTAAGGGACTGTCCCCGACATATCCCGTATTCTTCGACATGGAGGAGAAAAATCAGATCAGCGGTCTGAATACGGACACACGCACAAAGATGGCAATTGCTTTCTGTGAAAAGATAAGTCAGGCGGGATTCAAGCCTGGAATTTACGCAAATCCGTCTTTTATGGAGAACTATTACGACAAGAGCAGGATTGTCGACAGGTACGACATCTGGCTTGCCCACTGGACGAACAGCCCCGACTGTCCGTCAAAGTACAACTATTGTCAGACAATGTGGCAGTGGGGACTAGACAGAATAGGCGGATACGATGTTGACGGTGATATCTGCTTTACCGATTACGGCAAGAAAAAGCCTGTCGAGAAAACTATAGATCAGCTTGCTGACGAGGTGCTTGCCGGCAAGTGGGATAACGGTGCAGAGCGTGAAAGGCTGCTTACTGCCGCAGGATACGACTACAGTGCGGTTCAGAAAAGGGTGAACGAAATACTCAACAAGAAAACCGTTGACGAGATTGCAAACGAGGTTATTCGTGGCGAATGGGGCAACGGCGCTGAACGCAAGGAGAAACTCACTGCGGCAGGATATGACTATTTTGCTGTGCAGAAGCGTGTAAACGAAATGCTCTGATAAAACTTAATACCATACAGCAGCAATGCCCACCTTGGATTGATTTCCTTAGTGGGCATTAAATTTCATTCGGAACAAGAAATTGACATAATGTGCTCTGAAAATGTTAAGACAAAGTGATTTTAGTGTGTTATAATAAAATCACAAACACAAAGGAGGTTTGCATATGGCAGGCAGAAATATGTTGAATATTGCTCTAGACTATATTGACGAGCACATCGAATGGAAACCCAACGAGATAATTTTGGGAGTAAGTAAGCAGACAGGGTTTAACTCAAAGTTTTATAAGAACTGTTTTGACGCAGTCTTAGATGAGAGTCTTTTCCTCTATATAAAAATGAGAAAAATCTTCTTCATCTGTAGGAAAATAAAGGAAAACCCTACATATCCATTAAATCACCTTGCTCTTGATTTTGGCTATAGTGCAGAGTCTGCTATGAGCAGAGATTTCCGTCATATAGTAGATTTCACACCAAAACAAGTACTAAAAGAAAATAAGTCCGCGCCTGACAACAGGATAAATCTGACGGTTACACGGACAGAGTCGGTATCGGAAATGGAGGAAATAATATTGAATAAGGAAGCGCTGCGAGAAGAATTTATCGAAATTCCAGATGAATTCGTAGATATACAGAACGAATTTGGCTTTTCGATGGATACTTGTAATATGATAGCAGAACTTGCTGAAAGACTGGGAATGCCGCTTTACCATTTCGCAAGCAGCTGTTTTGACCAGATGGTTAGCTTTCAAAGTGATAGTGATTATATTAGACCTGAAATCGAAAAGTGCATAGACCTTGAGCTTACATCAGAAGCAGAATTAAAGGCAATCTGTGAGTTTTTTGATTGCAAGTACTATGAGGTCGACAGAAGAATGGTATGGTTCTATCGTGATAGAACCGGAAAGGAATGCTTGGATAATAATGATTAATTTTGCAACTATATTGAAGCCACATAAGAATATGAAACCTGGCGGTGGCTACTGCCAGCATGGTGTGGGATATGATCTTGAATATCAAACTGAGATAGGTGAAGACGAAGTCCTTATTACAGCAGCAATTCGCATAAAAGCTAAAACTAAAAGTGGTAAGAAAATCTTGAGTTCTATGACTGAGAAACAGACATCCCCACTAAAAACTATGATACAGAAAGTCGAAAGAGAAAACAAGATTGATGTTCGCGAAGGAAAGGGAATGCCGTTGTATCCAAAGCTAGACAATTTGTTTGATTAGCATGCTTAATCTTGTAAAATCATCTCTATATTAAAAATCTATTCTTGTTACCCACTGAGGATTTTTTCCTTGGTGGGTAATTTTTTTATTTTTGGTTCGGAAATCTTGAATAGCTGTCCTTTTATAGTTGAAAGCATATTTATGCGAACCACTTACGGTATTCCTGTCAATTGAACAGCAGCGTAGTGGTTCAGAATGGAGGATTTACAATGAAAGAAATGACAACCGGAGAAAAGTACCTGCTCACAATAAAGGAAGCGGGTGAGTATTTCAACATCGGGGTAAAGAAAATGCGTCGACTTGCGGAGGAAAATCTCGGTGTGTTCTCGGTTTACAGCGGAAATCGGTATCTCATAAACCGCACAAAATTCGAGGAATTTCTCTGCAATACTTCTACGATCTGATTTTGTTTTATCTGCCGTTAGTAGTTGCTATTTTCTCTTTTTAGAGCAATATATAGTAATGACCGTTAAACGGAATATCGCACGAAAGGAAACGAAAAACAATGGCAAAAACAGAGCCGGGAAGCAAAGATTTACTGAACCCCGCAGAAACTATTGCTTTATTTGAACTGAGCAGCAGAAAGTTCTATGCTCTCATCAGAAGTAATGTAAAGCTGGACTTCATTGCGTTTTATGGCGGACGCAGACTAGTTATTCGCGTATTATTTGAGAAGTACCTTGACGAGCACGCCGAAATAAGGAGGAGCAGAACATGGCAACACAGAGAAAAATAAGGCGCGATTCAAAACACCGCCTGCTTCGCGCGGGAGAGTCGATACGCGCCGATGGAAAGTATCAGTTTAAGTACTACATAGGCGACAAGGCAAAATTCGTTTACAGCTGGCGGCTTGAACCCACGGATAAACTTCCGGCAGGAAAGAAAGCTACGCCATCACTCCGCGAACTTGAAAAGCAGATAGGGCGCGATATTGAATCGCAGCTTGACCCGCAAAAACTTAATCTCACAGTCGTTGAGATCACCAAGCGTTATCTCTCCACCAAAACGGGTTCCAGACCCAGCACAGTGGCAAACTACAATTTCGTTATGAATATTCTCAAAAACGAGGAATTCGGCGCAAAAAAGATTTCGCACATCAAAACCTCAGACGCTAAGCTGTTTCTGATAAAACTTCAGAAGGACGGCAGAGGATACAGCACGGTAAAAACAGTCAGGGGAATTCTGCGACCTGCGTTCCAGATGGCGGTCGATGATGATATTCTGAACAAGAACCCGTTCGGATTTCAGCTTGCGGGTGTCGTGGTCAACGACAGCGTTACAAGAGAAGCCATCAGTCGCGAGGATATGCGGCGGTTTCTTAAATTCGTGCATGACGACAATTGCTACTGCAAATATTACGAAGCAATATACATACTATTTCACACCGGACTGCGCATTTCAGAATTCTGCGGGCTTACACTTAAAGATATAGATTTACAGAAAAAAGTGCTGAATATCGACCATCAATTGCAGCGAACTTCGGACAGCACTTACCATATTGAGCCTACCAAGACCAAAGCTGGTACAAGACAGCTGCCGCTCACCGATGATGTTGTCGGGTGCTTCCGTGCCATAATTGAGGACAGAGAACCTCAAAAACGCGAACGAATAATAGATGGGTACGCAGGATTTCTGTACTACGACAAAAATGGAATGCCGCTGGTTGCAATGCACTGGGAACACCGATTAAAGCACATGGTGAATCGGTACAACGAGATTTACCGCCTGCAAATGCCGAGTATCACTCCGCACGTCTGCCGCCACACCTATTGCAGCAATATGGCGAGATCCGGCATGAACCCGAAAACGCTGCAATACCTTATGGGACACAGCGACATCGGTGTTACTCTGAATACTTACACGCACCTCGGGCTTGAGGACGCTCAGGACGAACTCGGTAGGATAGCCGAGATTGAAAATGCCCGCAGGGAGGTGGATAAGCTTGGCGGAGAGAAAACGCAGGAAATGTTCAGGGTGACGGGATAAAATAGTTATGGGCGTACAAAGATGTACGCCCAATTAATGTTCTGTTTATTAACGCTTAAACCCGTGCGATCATAAATTATCTGCTGCGCTTTCTGGAGATAATAAGTGCAGCGCCCGCGCCGAGAGCCAGCGCGATTACCGCGGAAACACCCTCTGCACCAGTATCAGGGCTGCCCTTAGAGGTGTTCTCATCTGAGGAATCCTCCGATGCCCCAGATGAGCGCTTGGTATAATAGAGCGTACCCTCGTCGTTGGTGAGCGCAAGCACCGTGCTACCGTTGTCGTTTACAGTAAGTGAATACTCTGCCTGTTCAGCTTCGCCGCTGCCAAGGTCGTAAGCGACATAAGTTCCGATACCGTCGCCCTTTTCGCCGCTGTCGTACATATAAGCGTTGAAATCGCTGGTTTTCTCGCCGTTCATGAATGTCGCGCCGCTTCCGTTTCCGTCAATGGTAACATAGTACTCAACGCCTTCGTATTCTTCGCCCCAGCCGCTGAGGTCGCAGTCCCATGTGCCCTCAAGTTCAGAAGCCTGCGCAGCGGAAGATTCGGTTCTTTCGGAGTAATCCATATTCTCAAGGCAGAACAGCGCGATGCAGTTGTCTATCGTGTGAAGGTCTGCCGCGTCGTCGATTCCTGCGCTGAGCCAGTATGCGTAATTGCCTTTAAGGTAGCCCTGAAGCTCCTCAAGGTCGCTTCCGTAGCGGAATTCTATGTGGTAGGTCTCAGCCATCGTATCGTCGCGGAAGAAGAAATATGTGAACTCGCCAGCGTCGTCGGTGCTCTTGTATACGTCGCAGGGGAATGCGACCGGCATTTCAACGCCGCCCCAGTTCAGCACCTCGCCGTCGCCGATATTGTACTGTCCGAGGTACTCGTAGGTGTGAGTGGACTGTGAACCGTCCGTTAGGGTGACGGTGGCTGTCATGTCGCTGTTGAATGTGAACTGAGCCGCGTCATTTATATACCAGCAGTCGAACGCTGCGGCTCCGGTTTCCGCAATATAGTCGACAGCCTCCTGACCGTAAATGTCGGAGCTTATAGAGCCTTTCAGGGAAGCCGCGGCAGCTTCCGCGTTGTCCTCGCCCATGGCTGCGGCGCAGTATTTGTACCATATGTCGGAGTATTTCTCGTTGAGAATAACGTCGAAGAGATTGTCATAGCTGGTGGAGGTTTCTCCTGCAATGGCGGTCCATACGCCGGATCCAGCGGCTCCTGCACTTTCCGCAGACGCTGCCGCTGAAACTGAGAGCACGGCTGCTGCCGCCATTATTGATGTCATTTTTCTTATAAGTTTCATAATATGTACCCTTTCTTTTTATGCGCGTTAGTGCTAACTAACAATAGCTTGCAATTTGGTTAGTCTGCACTACCTTGCTATTATATCACGCTTTATTAAATTTGTCAAGGATGTAAAAATCCTTTTTTAACAAAAAAACGCAGGAGAAAAGCTGACGCCTTTCCCCTGTGTACTATTGTTATAAGACTCTGTATTATCAAGTCTGAGCTGCTCCGTCGACCGAGATGACCGTTCCGGTGACATAGCTTGAAAGGTCGCTTGCGAGGAACAGGAACACATTTGCAACTTCCTCCGGCTCGCCTATGCGCCCGAGCGGGATAGGCGCGGAAATACGCTCTACCATATCTGCGGGGAGCGCGGCAACCATATCTGTCCTTGTTACACCCGGTGCGACAGCATTCACCCGTATTCCACTGCGGCCAAGTTCTCTTGCAAGGCTCTTGGTCATTCCGTTTACGGCGAATTTGCTTGTGGGGTAGCCTACTCCGCTTGGCTGACCGTAAATGCTTACCATTGAACTTGTGTTGATTATGCTGCCTCCGTGTTCTATCATATGCTCTGCGGCAGCCTTGCAGCCGTTGAACACCGCGGTCACATTAAGATCCATTATCTTCTTGAACGCTTCGGGGTCGTACTGCGCCAATGGCTCGCGAGCTGATATTCCGGCGTTGTTTACCAGGATATCAAGCTTGCCGAATCTGGCAGCGACCTCATCTACTGCGTTTTTCATTGCCGAATAATCGGTAATGTCAGGAGCCATTCCAATGACCTCTCATGAGGGATTCTCTGTTTTAAGCGCCGCAAGCGCCTTGTCAACAGTTCCCTGTCGACTGCCGAAAAGAGCCACCCTTGCTCCGTTCTGCAGAAATACTTTCACTATTGCGAAGCCTATTCCTCTTGTTCCGCCTGTCACAATCGCTGTTTTTCCTTTAAGCATATAGATTTCCTCCTGTTTTATTAATTGGGTATCACAAAATACACCCTAATATTATATTATCGCCCTGCACAGATTTTGTCAACATCCGGCGTGAACCCGAAAACGCTGCAATACCTTATGGGACACAGCGACATCGGTGTTACTCTGAATACTTACACACATCTCGGACTTGAGAACGCTCAGGACGAACTCGGTCGGATAGCCGAGATTGAAAATGCCCGCAGGGAGATGGATAAGCTTGGTGGGGAGAAAACACAGGAAATGTTCAGAGTGATGGGATAAAATAGTTATGGGCGTACAGAGATGTACGCCCATTTGCCATAAATCCCGGAAATGCTCATGGGTACTATGCAAAATCAAAAATCTGTGTTATAATAAAAGCGTTGATTTTCCCATGCAAAATCCTTAGTAGTAAAACTTCTGATTTTTACTACTATTTGACTACTACACACGTCCGCAATTTGCCGCGATTTGCCGAGTTTCTGTAAAAACAGCAGGAATTATGTAAAATCTGACAGTAGGCAAAATGCGGCAATAAAGCGCATAACAAAGCCTTTCAGAAAGGATTGAGCCCATGTACAAGATACTATTCGTCTGCCACGGCAACATATGCCGTTCACCGATGGCGGAATTCATATTTCTCGACATGCTGAAAAAGCGTGGAATCACCGGAGTGACTGCGGCGTCTGCGGCGACCTCTACGGAGGAGATAGGAAACCCCGTACATTACGGCACAGCCTCGATACTGCGGAGGCTCGGGATAGACTTCTCAGCCAAGCGCGCCCGGCAGATGACCCGCTCCGACGCGGAGGAATACGACCTGCTGGTCGGCATGGACGGCGCGAATATTCGCAGCATGACCCGCATAGCCGGGGAGAAATACTCCGGGAAGATACGCCGCCTGCTCGATTTCGCCGACCGCAGGGCAGGGAGCGACATCGCCGACCCGTGGTACACCGGCGAGTTCGAGACCACCTACCGCGACGTATGCGAGGGCTGCGAGGGACTTATAAACTGGCTCAGACGGGAGAAAAAGCTTTGAGGACGCTCGAAAAAATGCACCCGGCGGTGTGCTTTTTGTACCTTCTGGCGGTGCTCGGATTTACCGCATTCGCCCGGGAACCTGTGACTGTACTGATCTCGCTGGGCGGTTCGGTGCTGCTTGCGGCGCTTTCCGGCGGTCTGAAGGGGGCGGGCTGGTTCGGAGCGGTCGCTGTCACCGGGGCGCTGGCGAACTTCCTGTTCGTCCACAATGGAGAGACCGCGCTGTTTTTCGTCGGCGACCGGGCGTTCACGCTGGAGGCGCTCTGCTACGGGGCGTTCGTCGGGGGAATGCTGGCGGCGGTCTGCCTGTGGGGAGCCTGCGCTGTGCGGTTCGTCACAAGCGATAAGTACATCTGGCTCTTCGGCAGGATATTTCCTGCCGCCGGGCTGGTGCTGTCCTGCGCTATACGGTTCCTGCCGATGTTTATCCGCACCTCCCGGGAGTTCGCCGCAGTTCAGAACGTGCAGAGCATTCGCGGACGGCTGCGTGCATTTTCTGCCTCCGTGGGATATTCTGCGGAACGCGCGATGGATTCCGCGCTGTCGATGAAAGCGCGGGGCTATGGGACTTCTCCGCGCACCAGCTTCTCGATTTACCGCTTCACGGAATACACTGCGGTTTCCATGGCGGCAGTGCTTGCCGCCGCCGGAATTTCGCTTGTTCTCAGAGTTTTCGGTGCCGGGGAATACTACTTTTACCCCGCGCTTTCGGATATTCCGTGCGGAGCGGCGGATATCGCAATGTACTGCGCGTTTGCGGCGCTGTGTTTGCTGCCCTCCGCAGTGATATTATACAGAAATATAGCCTGGATCGTCCGGAATAATTACGGTGCCCCTTCAAAGGAGAATAACAATGGATAAGATATGGGAAGAACTTTATAACGCGGCAAGGGCAGTCCAGGACGGCCGCCGGATATCAGAATACGTCGAGGCCGGGGGAGTTGCCGCGGCTGTGCTTTCAGATTCCGGGAAGATATACACCGGAGTCTGCGTTGATACGGCGTGCACGCTTGGTATCTGCGCCGAGCGCAACGCGATATTCAATATGATAACCAACGGCGAACACCGGATAAGCAAGGTCATAGCGATAATGCCGGACGGAAACAGCGGCGCTCCCTGTGGCTCCTGCCGGGAGCTGATGACTCAGCTTATGCCGGAGGACTACAGGAACATAGAAATAATGATGGACTACAGCGCCGGCAAAATAAAGACGCTCGGGGAGCTTACCCCGGAATGGTGGATATGATACAGATAAACGACCTTAAATTCAGCTATCCTGACGGCTCTGCGGCGCTGCGCGGGGTCAGCCTTTCGGTGAAGCCCGGGGAGTTCGTCACGCTGTGCGGACTTTCCGGCTGTGGGAAATCAACGCTGCTTCGGCTGATGAAGCCGGGGCTTTTTCCGCGCGGGGAGCTTTCCGGAGACGTGAGGTTCCTCGGCAGAAAGCTGACCAGCGAGCCGGACCGGGACGCCGCCGCGAAAATCGGATTTGTAATGCAGGATCCCGAGGCTCAGACCGTCACCGACAAGGTGTGGCACGAACTGGCGTTTTCCTGCGAGAGCGTGGGAATGGAGCGGAACGAAATACGCCGCAGGGTCGGCGAAATGGCGGGGTACTTCGGACTTGAGGAGCTTTTCGACAAGCCGACCGACGCGCTTTCCGGCGGTCAGAAGCAGCTCCTCTGCCTGGCTTCGGCGGCGGTGCTCCACCCGGAGCTGCTGCTTCTGGACGAGCCAACGTCTCAGCTCGACCCGATAGCCGCACAGAACTTCATCGACGCCGTGCGCAGGCTGAACCGCGATTTCGGCGTGACCGTCATAGCCGCCGAGCACCGCCTTGAAGAGCTTCTCCCGATATCCGACAGGGCAGTTGTAATGGACGGGGGAAGGATCATAGCGGACTGCGCTCCGGCGCTTCTAGCTGACAGACTTCCCGCAGGTCACCCGATGGAGAAGGCGCTCACCGCTTCGCAGCGGATATTCCGGGCGGCGGGCGGCAGGGGAGTTTCACCGGTATCCGTCCGCGAGGGCAGGAGCAGCGCAGTCTGCCGTGAGTATCTCACGGAGCACGCGCAGAAAGCCGGGAAGCAGTATTCGCCCTCCGGGGAGCCGCTTGTTTCAGTTAAGGAACTGTGCGCAGGCTGGGGCAGGAACGCTCCGGAAGTGCTGCGGGGAGCGTCGCTGCGGATATTCCCGGGGGAGATATACGCGGTCATCGGCGGCAACGGCAGCGGTAAATCTACGCTGCTCAAGGTGATCTGCGGAATGCTCCGGCAGACTTCCGGAAGGGTAAAGCTGCGGCGCGGGCTCGTTCCGGCGTACCTTCCGCAGAATCCCTGCATGCTGTTTACGCAGGATACCGCAGGTCAGGAGGCTCCGGCGGAATACCTGGAGCGTTTCGGGCTGGCGGAGCTTTCCGGGCGGGATCCGCTGGATCTTTCCGGCGGCGAGCGCCAGCGGCTGGCTCTGGCGAAGCTGCTGTCTGGGAAACCGGAGCTGCTGCTTCTGGACGAGCCGACCAAGGGCATGGACGCGGCCTCAAAACAGGAGCTTTCCGGGCTTCTGCGGAGCGTCGCGGCGGACGGCTGCGCGGTGCTTCTTGTTACCCACGATACCGAGCTTGCCGCCGACTGCGCCGATATGTGCGGAATGCTCTTCAACGGCGAGATACTGAACGAAGCCTCTCCGGAGGAGATGTTCCGGGAGAATTATTTCTACACCACCCCGATGGCAAGGCTGATCCGGGGAATAAGTGAAAACAAATGATATAGTTTTTACACAAAATCCGGGAAAAGTAGTTGAATTAGAATAAAAACTGTGTTATAATAGATTTGATACACTTTAGGACAGGTACGGATAAAAAAACGCGCAATATCAGCGCTTACCGCTGTAATTAGATATCTGCGCAGAAGCAGCCCGTCCTGAAACTGCAGGTGTATGGTGTAGTGCAGCGGAAACACTCCGCGCATGGCATTGCTTCCAATGAGCGTAACGTTTCAGATGATGTATTAGCGCTCTGATACGGGAAGCGGGGAGAGAATGGTCAAATAAAGATCAAGGAGCTATAAATGGCTTACACAAACGAAAATCAGCAGCTCATGCAGAAGCTGTCCGGAGAGATATCCAAAGTAATAAAGGGAAAGGGCGAGGCTGTGCAGCTTATTCTCACGGCTCTGCTGGCGCAGGGGCATGTCCTGATAGAGGACGTCCCGGGCGTGGGCAAGACCACCCTTGCGATGGCTCTGGGGAAGGCAACTGGACTTTCATTCCGCAGGGCGCAGTTTACGCCGGACGTGATGGCTTCCGACATCACCGGATTCACGATGTTCAACCGCGAGGAGAACCGTTTCGAGTACCGCTCGGGTCTCGTTATGACGAATATACTGCTTGCCGATGAGATAAACCGCACCTCGCCGAAAACGCAGTCGGCTCTGCTTGAAGCGATGGAGGAAAAGCGCGTTACCGTCGACGGCGTGGTACACCAGCTTCCGGAGCCGTTCATCGTTATTGCAACGCAGAATTCCCAGGGGTATGTCGGGACATTCCCGCTGCCTGAGGCTCAGCTTGACCGTTTCATGATCAAGATAAGCATGGGCTACCCCACCGTGGAGGAGGAGACAGGTATCCTGCTCGACCGCCTCGGTGAGAATCCGGCGAACGAGGTCAGACCCGTAATGACCGCCGAGCAGCTTTCTGCGTGCATCGCGGAGGTTCAGCAGGTGAATTTTGCGGAGAGCCTGTGCCGCTATGTCGCGGAGCTTTCCGCTGCGACGAGGGCGCACGGCGGCGTGGAGCTGGGCGTAAGCCCGAGAGCCTCCCTCGCGATAATGCAGGCGAGCCGTGCGTATGCATACCTTGACGGCAGGGATTACGTGGTGCCGGAGGATATCGTAAGGCTGATGATCCCGGTTTTCAGCCACAGGATAGTTCTCAGGCAGGAAATGAAAATGCGCCGCATGGACGTCACAACAGTGCTTCAGGACGCGGTTTCCGCCGTTACCCCTCCCGTAAGGCGCAGCCTTTAACGAGGAATTCACATGCGAAGAAACAGGATACTGTATATTTTAATGGCGCTGGCGTTCCTGGTGTTCTCGATAGCTTATCAGAGCCGCATTTCGTCGGTGCTGCTCATTGCTGCCGCGGTTTATCCCTTGCTGGCAGCTCTGGCGGCGTTCATCGCGAGCCGCACCGCCGAGGCGGGATTCATCGAGCAGCGCGAGGTTCACCCCAAGGAAACGGACATCGAGATATGGCTGTACGTCCGCAGCCGTTTCATTCTTCCGCTGGCTCCGGTGGAGCTGCAGTGCAATCTCCCTGACCGCGACACTGGTCTGTTCTGCGCGAAGCGCGTGTATGCGGCGGTCCCGCCGTTCGGGAAGTGCCGCATTTCAGTTTCCGGAATGCACCGCTATCGCGGCTCGTACGCCGCAGAGATAAGCCGGATATCGGTTTTCGACCCGCTCAGGATAATATGTATCTCAAGGAAGATATCAAGTGAAGAAACGCTGATATTCCTGCCGAGAAGGGTGGATATCGGAGAACTTCCGGCGGAGGCTCACAGCGAGAACAGCTCGAATCCCGCTCCGCTGCTTCAGGGCGAGCGCGAGGACTTTTCGCACGTTCGCGAATACCGTCCGGGCGATATAATGCAGCTTGTGCACTGGAAGCTCACCGCCAAGCTCGACGACCTGATGATAAAGCAGTACGACGAAGCGACCGAGCACAAGACCGCGGTAGTATGCGACTACAGCTTTGACGGCGCGACCCCGGGAGCCGTGATGAAGCAGGCTGACGCAGTGATCGAGGCGGCTATTGCGTTTGCTATGGCGGCGGTGAAGTCCGGAGACGGCGCTCTTGTGGATTTCGGCGCATGCCAGCCGGAATTCCGGCGCGTTATACGCAATATGGGGGATTTTGAGAGTTTCTATGATATGATGTCGGTATTTCCGGCGCGTCTTGAGGTACAGGACGTCGCTGAAACGCTCCGCGCGGCATGCCGCAGCGGAACAGCCGCAGTGCTGTTTATAACCTGCCGTCTCACCGAGGACAACATATTTGCGGCGGAGACCGCCGCAGAGTACTTCCACGGGGAGGTTGCACTGGTGTGGCTCAGCATGGGGGCGCACTCCGAGCTTGAGGCGCAGGCTGAGAACAAGAAGTTCATGTTTGTTCCGATACGCGGGGAGCTTGACGAACTCAGGGAAAACGAATAAAACACAGGGTGCGGAATATCCGCACCCTGTATTGTATCACTGCCCGATTTCGTCCAGAAGTATCGCGGCGGCGAATTCAGCCATGCACATGAAATCCGACCTGCCGCGCCGCCGCACCGGAAGCTCCATAGGCTCACAAACGCCGGACAGCGTTTCTACGGCGCGGTTGAGCGCGAGGGTCAGAGTTTCTCCGTCGTCGGAGGTGACGCTGACCGTGTTTTTCACGCCGCGCCCGCAGGTTATAAGCTGCACTCCGCTGACGCGCTCCGAAGGTACTGAGGCGCTGTCGCCGTTTATCATAACTCCCGCCGCCCGGACTACGCGCGGGACCTCGGCGCCGTCGCACACTATAACGGCGCACTTGGCGCAGTCGATAAGTTCCGCCCGGGAAGCCTGAACGCCCTGGAATCCTTCCGGGAGCGTTTCTCCGCCCGCCACTATGATATATCCGCCCATAAAAACACCCCCGAAACGACCTTTCGGGGGTTATTTTACGTTTATCTGCGGGAATTATTCAGCCTGCGCCGGAGCGAATCTTTCCATTATCCGCACGGCGGTCTTTATTCCGTCCACCGCCGCTGACATTATACCGCCGGCGTAGCCGCAGCCCTCGCCGCACGGGAACAGATTGTCCGCGCATTCCGCTGATCCGGCTTCGTTCCTCGGAAGCCTTACCGGGGAGCTGCTGCGCGTCTCTATCGCGGTCAGCACGCTGTCGCTGTCGGAGAATCCGGGTATGCGCCGGTCGAAGTATCTCAGCCCGTTTTTCATCGGCTGGCTGACATACTCCGGGAACAGCTCGTTCAAATCCGCAGGCTCTACGCCGAGGGAGTACGTCGGGTCGACTCTGCCGAGCGTGAAGCTGTTTCCGCCGGAAACGAACTCCCGGGTGAGTGCTGTCGGAGCCTTTCCGCCGCGCCCGAGCTGGTACGCTTTTTCCTCCAGCCGGTGAATGAACTCCGCGCCGCCAAGCGGACCTCCGCCGAAATCCTCCGGAGCCACGGAGACCAGCACGGCGCTGTTGGCGTTTTTACCCGCGCGGTCGAAGTAGCTCATGCCGTTGGTGACTACCGTGCCCGGCTCGCTCGCCGAAGCCACGACGTAGCCGCCGGGGCACATGCAGAACGTATAAACTCCGCGGCCATTATCGTGGTAGGAGAGCTGATATTCCCCGGGCGGGAGTGCAGGGTGCCCGGCGTATTTTCCGTAAAGCGCACGGTCGATGTCCGCCTGCAGATGCTCGATACGCGCGCCCACCGAAAATGGTTTGGGAACGAGCGTTACGCCCTTTCCGTGCAGCATTCTGAACGTATCGTGCGCCGAATGCCCCACCGCCAGAGCCAGCGCTCCGCAGGGGATATCCGCGCCGTTGACGCGTATGCTGTCCACTCTGCCCGAATGCAGCTCCAGGCTTTCAAGCGGCGAGAGGAAACGCACCTCGCCGCCCAGCTCCAGTACGCGGCTGCGCAGGTTCTTTACAACTCTGCGGAGCTTATCCGTGCCGATGTGCGGCTTCGCCTGGGTCAGTATGTCCTCCGGCGCGCCGAATTCCACGAGGCGTTCCAGCACCCGTGAGCAGAGCGGGTCCCCGATACGGGTGGTGAGCTTTCCGTCGGAAAACGTTCCCGCGCCGCCCTCGCCGAACTGCACGTTGGTGGACGGGTCGAGCGCTCCGCCTGCCCAGAAGCCCTCCACCGCTCGGATACGGCTGTCCATATCCGCGCCGCGTTCCAGCACGACCGGCCTGTAGCCGAATTCGCACAGGGTCAGCGCACAGAACATTCCCGCGGGGCCGAAGCCTGCAACATAGACGTCTCCACGAAGCCGCTCCTTTCCCCGGGTGAACGACAGCGCCCCCGGCTCGTACAGCCGGACGTTCTGGTGCTTTTCTGCGAGTCTGCGTTCCTTTGCGGGGTCTTTCATCGCGATGTAAACCGAGTTCACGAAGCAGATATCCCGCCGTGCGTCCACGGAGGATTTGTAGAGCTTCGCGGAGGCGGTCTCGGCGCGGCTCAGGCGCAGCAGGGACAATGCCTTTGCGACGGCATTGTCCTTTGGCTCGTCAAGGGTGGTCTTTATCTGTGAGATGATTATTGCCATTTATTCCTCGTTAACTGATGTGGTGACTGCGCTGACGGTTATCTTGTAGCTTCCGACAGCCCAGCAGGTCTTTCCGCTGGAACCGCTGATTATGATGGATACCGGAACGTCCTGCGAACCGTCGTGCAGTGACGTTGACAGCAGGTTTGCGGTAACGTAGAAGTCCGAGGAGGACAGCGCGCTGATATCCTCGGAGGGACCGATAACCGTAAGGGTCAGCTCTCTTGTTATTACGCTTACGTCCATGTTGTCCGGTTCGTTCACGATGGTGATGTTGCTTACCGGGAAGTCCAGCTTGCTGTAATCAGCGATATCCCATGTAATGCGGACGCTGTTTATTCCTGAGAGGTTCTTGTAGCCCTCGGGGAGCTTTATCGGAACGGTGGAAACGGTCTGATTGATCCTGATGTCCGTGAGGTTTATCGGATCCTCAAGCTCAAGCTCGCTGAGGTTGTTTATGCTTCCGTCCGGAGCCGCTACCATGATGGACTGAGGCTGCATGGTGTATTTCAGAGTATCAATGTCGAAGTTCTGCGGAACGCCGGTGAACCGGAATTTCAGCGGAAGCTCCTTCTGTATCAGTATCGGAATGTTCACAAGAACATTGTCGGTGCTGAGTTTAACGGTGGAGTTGTCAAGGCGCGAACCGTTGTTCTTGTAGATGGTGAGATCAGTCTTGACCTCGTGGCTTTCAAGCGTGGAGCCGTCATAGGAAGCGTTCGCCTCTACGCGGTTTATCTCATCGAGCACGGAAACCGAGCCGGTTATTGTGACTGTCGGCGGGTTGGAGGTTATCTCGTCCACGTAGTAGCCCTCCGGCAGGCTGATATCAGGCGCGCTTGCGGTTATCGGGAACTCCCGTGCAGCTATCTCGTCAACGGTTATCGTTACCGCCATCTGTGTGTTTTCGACAAGGCTGTATTCCACCTTGTCATTCTTACAGGCTATCGTTACTGAAAGGTCGTATGTGCCTGCGCGGCGGACGTTCGTGAGGTCGAGCGCGGCTGTGAAGTCCTCGGCTTTCAGGTCGGATATATCGTAGCGCTTGCCGCTTATGCGGATATCCGTGGTGCCGGTGTAGTCGCCGATTATCTGGAGATTGTTCGACTTCATGAAGTCGGTGGGTTCGGCTTCTATCGGTATCCCGATGAGGCTCTTGTCTATCTCGGGGAACTCGTTTACGGAGATAGCGAACCATGCGACAAATGCCAGAATAACGCTTATAAGCACTATCCAGACGTTTCCGAAGAAGAATTTCGCAAGCCCCTTCAGAAGCCCTACCAGATGGAATTTTTTCTTTTTCTCAGCGGAAAGCTCCTCCTGAGTATCGTTGCTGTCGTTTAAGCTGCTCATTCTTCCACCTCGCTTTCATTGCTGTCGGACTGCTTTTTCTTCCTGCCCTTTGACTTTGACGGCGCGGGGAGCGGCATTTCGTCGCGCAGGATCTTCAGCAGCCATTCCTTGGGGTTGTATTCGTTGATCGAACGGATTATCTGTCCCGATTTTGCCACGGAAACAACTCCGGTTTCCTCGGATACGATGATGACCACCGCGTCGGAGTTCTCTGACATTCCTATCGCCGCGCGGTGACGTGAGCCAAGCTCCGGGTCGATGTACTCGCGGCCCTGCTGCTCCGGCAGCGGCAGGAAGCACCCAGCCGCGTATATCCTGTTGTTCCGGATTATTATTGCTCCGTCGTGGAGCGGAGATTTGTTGAAGAACAGGTTGCAGAAAAGCTCCGGGGAGGGCTTTGCGTCAACGATCGTGGATTTTTCGATTATGTTCTGGAGCTTCGTCTGGCGCTCGATAACTATGAGCGCGCCTGTCTTGGTGCGGCTGAGCCTTTCGCATGCGTCGGAGATCGCGGTTATAGCCGTGTCGCGCTCAATGACCTTCTGCGCGTCAGCCTTCTCGAAGTACGCAAGGAACGGTATCCTGACCTTTGCGGTTGTTCCGACCTTCTCAAGCAGGCGGCGTATCTCCGGCTGGAATACCACGACTATCGCGACCAGACCCCATTGCAGGAAGAAGTTCTGAAACAGGTAGGTCATGACCTTGAGCTGACCCAGCCATACCAGCAGATAAAGCAGCGCTATCAGTCCGATACCTTTAAGCAGCTGAGTGGCGCGGGTCTCGCTCATGAACCTTATGACCGCGATGAGCAGCAGGGTCAGCAGGATTATATCTATAACGTCCGGTATGGTTATCGACATAAATACCCGCGGAGCGGCCGCTATCATGTCCAAAATATCCAAAGTCATTCCTCTTTTCTGAAAAGTACTATTATTCTTATTATAACAAGATATGCGCACAATTGCAAGTGATTTTCCCCAAAAAATCCTGCGGCGTTTCATTAATGCATACCTCTTGATATTTTGCCGAAGTTATGCTATACTGAAATCAACACCGCACAGCGGCAGTAATGACGAAAACGAGGTAATCGAAATGGATATCAAGGCAAAGATCGACGAAATAGTAAACAAGGTGAAGAGCGATCCGGACATCGCTTCAAAGTTCCAGAAGGACCCGATAAAGACCGTTGAGGGTATCCTCGGCGTAGACCTTCCCGACGACGTTATAAAGCAGATAGTCGACGGCGTTAAGGCTAAGGTGAACGTCGACGAGCTCAAGGGCAAGCTAGGTGCGCTTGGCGGGATTTTCGACGGCAGATGATATTTAAAGGAGCGGCAATATGAAAAGAACACTCGATTGGGATAAGTACCTTGAAACGTCCGCCAGAGCGGTCTCCGGCGGCATTGTGATGCTGAAGAACGACGGAGCTCTGCCTCTGAAGCAGGGCGGGACTGCGGCGGTATTCGGCAGGATACAGCTCCATTACTACAAGAGCGGAACCGGCAGCGGCGGCATGGTGAACGTTTCAAAGGTTATCGGGATAACCGACGGACTGCTCGACGCGGGCTACAAGCTTGACGAACAGCTTCTGAACGCCTACCGCGAATGGGACGAACAGAACCCCTTTGATTACGGCGAGGGCTGGGGCGGCGAGCCGTGGTCTCAGAAGGAGATGCCACTTACCGACGAACTGGTGGGCGGCGCGGCTTCCCGTGCCGACGCTGCAATAGTCATCATCGGGCGCACCGCCGGCGAGGAGATGGACAACAAGCTTGAAAAAGGCGCGTTCCTGCTCTCCGACCTGGAGGAGGACATGCTCCGGCGCGTGACCTCCGCGTTCGACAAGACAGTTGTCCTGCTGAACACGGGCGGGCTTATCGACATGAGCTTCATGGACAGGTACCCGGTTTCCGCGGTAATGTACGTATGGCAGGGCGGAATGGTCGGCGGCGCCGGAACCGCGGCGGTTCTTACCGGCGAGGTTTCCCCGAGCGGAAAGCTCCCGGACACCATCGCATACGAAATTTCCGACTACCCCTCGGATAAGTTCTTCGGAAGCGGCGATATGGACTGCTACGGCGAGGATATCTACGTAGGTTACCGCTATTTTGAGACATTCGCGAAGGACAGGGTGCGCTTCCCGTTCGGATTCGGAATGTCATACACAAGTTTTGACATTACTGCTTCCGATTTCAAACTTGACGGCGATAAGGTCACCGGAAGCGTGAACGTAAAGAACACCGGAAGCACCCCCGGCAGGGAAGTCGTGCAGATATACTGCTCCGCGCCGCAGGGGAAGCTCGGAAAGCCCGCAAGGGTGCTCTGCGGCTTCGATAAGACGCGCACTCTCCAGCCCGGCGAGAGCCAGACCCTCAGCTTTGAGATACCGCTTGAGAGCGTCGCTTCCTACGATGATTCCGGAGTTACCGGGCACAAATCCGCGTGGATACTCGAACAGGGCGGCTATGTTTTCTACGCGGGCGCCGACGTCCGCAGCGCTTCCGAGGCGTACAGCCTGACGCTTCCTGAAACCGTCGTAAGGCAGTGCAAGTCCGCGCTGGGGCCGCTTACCGCATTCAAACGCATGGTGAACTCCAGCGGAAAGCCGGAATTTGAAGATGTTCCGCTCACCGGGGAAGCATTCCCGCACGACCACGCGAAGCTCCCCGCCGAGATTCCCCAGACCGGCGACATGGGAATACGCCTTGCCGACGTAGTGAACGGAAAGAACACGCTTGAGGAATTCACCGCTCAGCTCACTGATTACGACCTCTCCTGCATTATACGCGGTGAGGGCATGGGCTCCCCGAAGGTCACTGCGGGAACAGCGGCGGCATTCGGCGGCGTTTCAGATACGCTGACCGCGCTGGGTATCCCCTGCGCATGCTGCGACGACGGTCCTTCCGGAATGCGTCTCGACTGTGGCACGAAGGCGTTCAGCCTGCCTAACGGAACGCTGCTTGCCTCCACGTTTGACCGCCCGCTCATGACGGAGCTGTTTACATTCATGGGGCTTGAAATGCACACAAATCAGGTGGACTGCCTGCTTGGCCCGGGCATGAATATCCACCGCCACCCGCTCAACGGCAGGAACTTCGAGTACTTCTCCGAGGACCCGTACCTCACCGGCGAGATGGCTTCCGCAGAGCTTGCGGGTCTGCACTCCACCGGAGCTGAGGGCACGATCAAGCACTTCTGCGGCAACAACCGCGAGACCCGCCGTCACTTCCTCGACAGCGTTATTTCCGAGCGTGCGCTCCGTGAGATATACCTGCGCGGATTCGAAAAGGCGGTAAAGAAGGGCGGCGCGAAGTCCGTCATGACGACCTACGGTCAGGTGAACGGCGTGTGGACCGCCGGAAACTACGGCCTCGTGACCGGAATACTGCGCGATGACTGGGGCTTCGACGGCTTCACAATGACCGACTGGTGGGCTAACATCAACCGCCGCGGCAAGGCTCCTGACAAGTCGGATTTTGCGGCAATGGCGATGGCTCAGAACGACGTGTACATGGTAACTGCGGACGGAGCCGCATGCAATGACAACACCCTTGACAGCCTGAAATCCGGCGAACTCACCCGCGGGGAATTACAGCGCAATGCGATGAACATTCTGCGCTTCCTGACGACTACCCACGCGATGAAGCGCGTAATGGGCTGCGACGACGAGACCGAGATAATCAACCGTCCCGCTGACGCAGGCGACGTTGATTCCACGGATATCGAGTTCCACGATATCGACGAGGATCTCACCCTTGATCTCACTGGGATCACCACTGAAAAGGGCAGCAGCTACGCGTTCGGTCTGAATGTCTCTAAACCGGGCGTGTATAAGGTAACGCTGACAGCGTCCAGCACTCTTTCCGAGCTTGCGCAGACTTCCGTGTCCATATTCGCGCTGGGAAGCCCCTGCGGTATGTTCACGTTCAACGGGACCAGCGGAGCTCCGGTTTCCCAGACAAAGGACGTGAAGTTCCTGTCAAACTTCATGCCGATACGCCTGTATTTCGGCGGAAGCGGGCTTAAAACCCAGAGCATAAGATTTGAACTCAAGGAAAGGTGGACATGATATGGTACGTCCGATAGTAAAGGATAAGTTCCTGCTCAGCCAGAGATCCGCGCCGGCTGACCGCAGCGACCTTCCAACGGCGCAGGACATGGTAGAGACCATAGCCGCCCACGCTGAAGAATGCGTAGGCATGGCGGCGAATATGATAGGAGTTCTCAAGCGTATTATCGTATTCCAGGACGGCAGCAAATACGTTGTTATGCTGAACCCGGAAGTTAAATGGGCAAGCCCCGAGACCTACACCATCAAGGAGGGCTGTCTGTGCCACGAGGGCGCTCAGGACGTCACGCGCCATGCGGCGATCGAGGTGGAGTTCCAGGATCTCCGTATGAACAAATGCCGCAGGAAGTACGATGGAATAACCGCAGAGATAATCCAGCACGAGCTTGACCACCTTGAAGGAATACTGGTATGAATTTCGACATTATCCGCATCACGGAGCGCCCGGAGCTGAAAACTGCCGCAGCGGAGTGGTTCCACGAAAAATGGGGAATTCCGTATGAGGCGTATCTTGAGAGCATGGAGGAAGCGATGTCCGGAAAAGGCGCGGTTCCGCAGTGGTACCTCGCGCTTTACGGAGACCGTATCGCGGCGGGAATGGGCGTTATCGCCAACGATTTCCACGACCGCACCGACCTCACGCCGAACGTGTGCGCAGTATTCACAGAGCCTGATTTCCGCTGTCAGGGTCTGGCGGGGAGGCTGCTCGGGTTCGTTGCCGACGATATGAAATCCGGTGGGATAGACGCGCTGTACCTCCTGACAAGCCACGATTCGTTCTATGAGCGCTACGGCTGGGAGTACCTCTGCCCGGTGACTCAGGAAGGCAACGATGAGCCGTCGAGAATGTACGTCCACAGGGCATGACGGAATTCGTGCTTGACGGCTTCTCATGCCGCGCGGAGGGCAGCGGGGACGTACTGGTGATGCTGTTCAGCGGATTTGACGAGCAGCTTTTCCGCGAGGTCTGCGGGCTTGTTCCGGACTGCCGCTGCGTTCTCGCAGAGTTTGGCGAAATAGATTGGGACAGGGACTATTCCCCGTGGGAGGCAAGCTCCGGCGGGCGGCGCTTCAGCGGCGGTGCTGAACGCCTGCTTGCGTTCCTGCCGGATTTCACGGCGGAGCTTGAAAAGCGCTTCGGGAGGTTCGGCAGCGTGTACCTCTGCGGCTATTCACTGGGAGGTCTGTTCGCGCTTTACGCGGACGCGCTCTGGGACGAACCACGGCTCTGCGGCTCCGCAAGCTGCTCAGGGTCGACATGGTTTCCGGGCTGGCTTGAGTTCCAGCGGCTGCACCCGCTCAGGGGCAGGATATTCCTCAGCCTGGGCGGAAAGGAGAAGAACTCCCCCGATCCGCTGATGGCTCAGGTCGAGCAGACTACTATGGAAGTCAAACGGCTGGCAGAGCGTTCCCCGGAGGTCACGCAGACGGTTTTTGTTCACGAATCCGGCGGGCATTTCAGTAAGGTCCCGCAGCGCATTGCCAGGGGGATCAACGGGATAATAAAATAAATACGGGATCGGGTTTGCTGGTGCAGACCCGATTTTTTTGCGCCCGATGACAGCATGACCATGCTTCGGAATTGATTCCGTGCGCCAGCCGCGTTGTTGGTGTCCTGAACCGCCATAGAGAAAAAACAGCTCCTAAGGCGTATTGTGAGGGTTTCCGAAACACGCAGCGAAACTTTGTGCAATAAAGGGAATTTCGCAGAAGGGCTTGAAAAATCTGAAATTATATGTTAAAATCAGAATCGTCGGAAACGTTTTCGGCAAATCGTAGAACGGGGTGACAGCATGACTATAAAGGACATAGCAAGGCTTGCAGGCTGTGGGGTCAGCACAGTATCAAGGGCGCTCAATGGCAGCAGCGAGATAAGCGATGCGACCCGCGCGCGCATCAACGAGGTGATACAGAAGTACAACTACACCCCGAACGGGAACGCGCGGAGAATGCGCCAGACCGCTCCGAATTCGGTGCTGCTCATAGTCAACGGAAGCAGCAACCTGTTTTTCTCGCCGCTTATCGAGCAGATACAGACCGCAGCGGAAAGTGCGGGACTACAGCTTGTAGTCAACTACATCGACGAGCAGGAGGACGAGGTTCAGACAGCCGCGCAGCTCTGCGTTGAGCAGAAGCCCGCCGGGATTATCTTCCTGGGCGGCGATATCAGGAACTTCCGCAGGAGTTTCGCCGGTATAAGCGTTCCCTGCGTGCTCAGCACCGCAAGCGCGAAGGAGCTTGGCTTTGCTAATCTCTCATCAGTGAGCGTTGATGACGTTGACGGCGGTAGGATGGCCGCTGAGGAACTTCTCCGTCTGGGGCACCGAAGCATAGGGATCCTAGGCGGCGATCTGGATTCCGGTCCATCGGGCCTGCGCTATTCCGGATTCGCCCGGACATGCGCGGAGCACGGAGCGGAGACTCCGGTGTGCGAACAGTGCAGTTATACGTTCTCCTCGGCTTACGAGGCGGCTATTGCGCTGTTTCATCGCTGCAAGGATATGTCTGCTGTGTTCGCGATGTCCGATATTATCGCTGTCGGAGCTGTCAGGGCGTTCCTTGATATGGGGAAGCGGGTGCCGCAGGATATTTCAGTCGTCGGCTTCGATGGCATTGATATCGCGGATTTCACTAACCCGAGAATTGCTACTTTTTCACAGCCGATACACCAGATATCGAGCCTTTCGGTGAGAATGCTGGTGAACATGATCGAAAACAGCGCCGAAGCAAGTCACGTGACGCTTCGTGCACAGTATAAGGCGGGGGATTCCGTCTGCATGAAACGAACGGAGGTAAACGAATGAGAAAAAGCGGGATACTCCTGCACATAGCGTCTCTGCCGAATGATTACGGCATAGGCTCCATGGGCAGGGAGGCGTACGATTTTGTAGATTACCTTAAAAAATCCGGTCAGAGCGTATGGCAGATACTGCCGCTTTCCCAAACCAGCTACGGCGATTCCCCGTACCAGAGCTTCTCAATATACGCCGGGAACCCTTATTTCATCAGCCTTGACGTGCTTGCCGAGGAAGGTCTGCTAAAAAAGAGCGAGTACGAGAACATCAAGTGGTGCGAGGATCCGCGCTACATTGATTACGCCACGATGTACGAGCAGTTCTACAAGGTGATGAAGCACGCTTACAGGCGCTTTTCTTTGCAGAGGAATGGTAACGTTTCCGGAGAATACCGCGCGTTCCTGGATGATAACAAGTGGCTTCACGATTACGCGCTGTTCATGGCTCTCAAGGACGCCCACGGCGGGAAGGCGTGGAGCGAGTGGGAAAAGCCCCTTCGCCTTCGCGAGCCGTCTGCGGTGAAGTCCGCGGAGAAGAAATACGAAGCCGAGATGGATTTCTACATCTTCCTGCAGTTCAAGTTCTTCCAGCAGTGGCATAAGCTCAAGAAATACGCCAACGACAACGGCATTGAGATAATCGGCGATATCCCGATATACTGCGCCCTTGACAGCGCGGACGTCTGGTGTCAGCCGGAGCTGTTCCAGCTTGACAGCGACAGAGTCCCGATTGTGGCGGCAGGCTTCCCGCCGGACGCTTTTTCCGCTGACGGCCAGCTCTGGGGCAATCCTATCTACGACTGGGACAGAATGAAGCAGGACAATTACCGCTGGTGGGTCGGCAGAATAGGTTTTGCAAAGAAGATATACGACATCGTGCGCATCGACCACTTCATCGGCTTCAACAGCTACTATGCGATACCGTTCGGAAGCAAGACCGCCCACGGCGGCAAGTGGTGCGAAGGTCCGAAGTACGACCTGTTCCGCGTGATAAAGCAGGAGACCGGAAACGGCGGCATTATCGCGGAGGATCTCGGTATCATCACTCCGCCGGTGCGCAAGCTGCTCAGACAGGCGGCGTACCCGGGAATGAAGGTGCTCCAGTTCGCGTTCGACCCTTCCGGCGACAGCGAGTACCTCCCGCAGAACTACAAATCGCAGAACTGCGCGGTGTACACCTCCACCCATGACAGCGACACTGCGGCGGGCTGGTTCAACGACCTTGACCGCAATACAAAGCGCTTCGTAAAGGAGTACCTCGGGATCAGAAAGGCGGCGGAGCTTCCCCGTGCGTTCATCGACATCGCATGGAAGAGCACCGCGGACATCGCCATGACGACTATCCAGGAGCTTCAGGGATTCGGAACGGAAGCGCGCATCAATGTTCCCTCCACGGTGGGCAATAACTGGCGCTGGAGGACTCTCAAAGAGGACTTCACCGACGAAAACGCCGAGTACCTGAACCGCCTGACCGAAATAACCAACAGAAAACCGCCCATAAAGCGTAAGAATAAGAAGTAACGAAAGGAGCCACCACATGAAAATCGAGAATTTCAAGGAAAAACTGACCGCCCGCTGCGAGAAGGAGTACCACGCACAGCCGAAGGAGCTTACTCCTGAGCAGCTCCACTGCGCGGTTTCCGGGCTTGTTATGGAGGAGCTGTCCCCGGCGTGGGAGAAGAGCCGCGCGGCTCATGACAAGGCACGCAAGGCAAGCTATCTTTCAATGGAGTTCCTGGTAGGCAGAGCGGTGTACAATAACCTGCTGTGCCTCGATCTGCTGGACAGCACAGCCGAGGGTCTGAAGGAGCTCGGCGCGGATATAAACGAGTTCGAGGAGATAGAGGACGCGGCGCTCGGCAACGGCGGTCTGGGCAGACTTGCAGCGTGCTTCCTGGACAGCGCTGCGGCGCTCGGCCTTCCGCTTGACGGCTACGGAATACGCTACAAGTACGGACTGTTCAAGCAGGGGATAAAGGACGGCTTCCAGACGGAGACCGCCGACAACTGGCAGCGCCAGGGCGACCCGTGGAGCATTCGGCGCGAGCAGGAGAAAGTTGTTGTCCACTTTGCTGACGGCGATGTGAACGCAGTTCCGTATGACTATCCGGTCATCGGCTACGGCACTGAGAATGTCGGCACGCTGCGCCTCTGGCAGGCTGAGACCGACGACGAGTTCGATTTCGACCTGTTCAATCAGAGCAGGTACACCGAAGCCGGCGAGAAGAAGCGTGCAGCCGAGGACATCTCCCGCGTGCTCTATCCGAACGACGAGACTGAGGCCGGAAAGCTGCTCCGCTTAAAGCAGGAGTATTTCTTCTCCGCAGCAGCAGTCGCCGACCTCGTCAGAAAGCACAAGAAGCAGTTCGGGACGATGGACAATTTCGCGGACTACAACTGCATTCAGATGAACGACACCCACCCCGTTATTGCGCTTCCGGAGTTTATCCGCATTGTAATGCGCGACGAGGGCTGGAGCTTCGACAAGGCTTTCAGCGCGGCGCAGCGCGTGTTCAATTACACCAACCACACCATCATGCAGGAAGCTCTTGAGAAGTGGGACAGCCGCCTCATTGAGAAGATACTCCCCGAGGTGTACAATGTAATTATCATGCTTAGCGAGGCGTTCGAATCCGAAATGCACCGCCGCGGAGTTCCCCAGGAAAAGCGCGCTGTTATGCGCCTGATAAAGAACGGCACCGTTCACATGGCGAATATCGCGGTGTTTGGTTCGTCTTATGTCAACGGCGTTGCGGCTATCCACACCGACCTTCTTCGCATGACTGTGCTCAAGGAGTGGTACGAGCTGTATCCGGAGCGCTTCCAGAACAAGACCAACGGTATCACGCAGCGCCGCTGGCTGGCTCTCTGCAACCGCGAGCTTTCCGCGCTCATCACTGAACTGCTGGGTGACGAAGGCTGGGCGACCGACCTCGACAGGCTCAAGGAGCTGAAGAAGTACGCCGATGATGAGAGCGTGCTCCGTCGTTTCATGGAAATAAAGAAAACCAAGAAGCAGCAGCTTGCGGAGTTTATCGAGAAGTCGGACGGCGTGAAGACTGACCCCGGTCACATCTTCGATATCCAGATAAAGCGTCTGCATGAGTACAAGCGCCAGCTTCTCAACGCGTTCTCAATACTCTACCTCTACTATGAGATCAAGGACGGCAATTTAAAGGATTTCACACCGACTACGTTCATCTTCGGCGCAAAGTCCGCGCCGGGATATTACCGCGCGAAGGGCATCATCAAGTACATTAACGAGGTCGCAAAGCTGGTCAATTCCGACCCGGCGACAAAGGATCTGCTGAACGTCGTATTCGTAAGCAACTACCGCGTATCCTATGCGGAGAAGCTGGTCGCTGCGGCTGATATTTCCGAGCAGATATCCACGGCGGGAACCGAGGCTTCCGGTACCGGCAACATGAAATTCATGCTCAACGGTGCAGTAACTCTCGGCACGCTTGACGGCGCAAACGTCGAGATAGCAGAGGAAGCCGGCGCAGAAAACGAGTATATCTTCGGCGCTACCGTCGAGGAGCTCGAGCGCATTATGCCGAGCTACATTCCCCGTGATATCGCCGAATCTGACCCGAAGATCAAGCGCGTTGTAAGCTCTCTTATCGATGGTACCGTTTCCGACGGCGGCACCGGAGCGTTCCGCGAACTGTATTACGCGCTTATGGAGGGCGCAAGCTGGCATGTTCCGGATCACTACTACCTGCTCGGCGACCTCAGGAGCTACGTTGACGCGAAGCTCGCTGCCAACCGCGATTACCGCGACAGCCTTGCCTTCGCAAAGAAGTGCTGGCTGAACATATGCAGCGCAGGAAAGTTCAGCTCAGACCGCACCATCGCCGAATATGCGAACGATATCTGGCACATCGGAAAGGTTTCCTTGTAATACAATGCGGTGTAACGCGCGTTTCACCGGAAACGTTGCCATAATTCACAAATACGCCATGGTGCGATTTGTTTATCGTGCCGAATTTACAATAGTTTTGGCAATTGTGAGGTTTTTTTGTGCAGAATCGCTTGACAAAACATTTTTTTCTGTTATAATTAAATCAAGATTTCGAATCAAACAAAATGATTTCGAAACACGCCGTAGTGTTCACTCGCAGTCATGCAGATGCTGCGAGTGAATATTTCAGAAACTTTATTTCGAAACAAAATGCAAGTTTCGAAATGAGCAATACGAACGAAAAGTTCAGGAGGAATTTATTATGAAGATCAGAAAGATCATGACAGCCATCACAGCCACAGCAATGGCAGGCGTAATGTTCGCAGGCTGCTCCAGCAGCAACGGAGGCTCTTCCGCAGGAAGCAGCGCGGACAGCAGCTCCGCAGCGGACAGCAGCTCCGCAGCGGACAACGGCGGCGCAGAGAATAACGGAACCGGTTCCGGAGAGGTGAGCCTCACTGTATGGGGATCCCAGGAGGATCAGGAGATGTTAAAGCAGATGTGCGACGCATTTGCAGCCGCAAATCCCGATAAGAAGTACACATTTACCTATGGCGTTGTCAGCGAGGCTGACGCGCAGAAGGAAGTGCTGAAGGATATCTCCGCAGCCGCAGACGTATTCGCATTCGCTTCCGATCAGACTGCGATCCTGGTTGATGCAGGAGCGCTCTACAGAGTCACCAAGAATAAGGAACAGATAATAGCTGAAAACACAGAAGCGTCAATATCAGCGGCTTCCAACAACGATGAGCTTTACGGCTATCCTTACGTTTCCGATACCTACTTCATGTATTATGACAAGTCCAAGCTCAGCGAGGACGATGTAAAGTCCATCGAGGGTATCATGAGCAAGGATATAGAGGGCGTTTCCACAAACTTTGCTTTCAATACAGATGACGGCTGGTATCAGTCTGGATTCTTCTTCGGTGCAGGCTGCAAGCTGTTCGGCGAAGATGGAACCGATCCCACACAGTGCGATTTCAATAACGAGCGCGGCTACATGGTAGGTGAATATCTCATCGACCTGGTTGCAAACCCCAAGTACGGCGCTAACTTTGATGATTCGCTCGTAAAGGCAGGCTTCGCGGACGGAACCCTCGCAGCTGCTGTTTCCGGTACATGGAACGCTGCGGAGATACAGGCTTCTCTCGGCGATAACTACGCAGCTACCAAGCTTCCGGAGTTCACACTCTCCAACGGCGAAACCGTTCAGATGGGCAGTATGGCAAACTTCAAGATCATGGGCGTTAACTCCGAGACAAAGAATCCGCTCGATGCAATGGCTCTCGCTGAATGGCTCACCAACAAGGATAACCAGAAGCTGAGATTTGAGAAGCGCTCTTTCGCTCCCACAAACGTTGAACTCGCAAACGATACCGAGACTATGAACTCCAACATCGCAATCGGCGCTCTTGCACTGCAGGCTCAGTACGCAACAGTACAGACCTCCATCAGCCAGTGCCAGAACTTCTGGACTCCTGCCGAGGCTTTCGGTCAGGAGATAATCGCAGGCACCTGCACCAAGGATAACCTCCAGGAGAAGCTCGACGCTTACGTTAACTCCGTTCTGGCTACCCTCGGCTAATTAAACATCCATTCCTAAATAAATAGGTTTCTCCCCTTTCCATAATGCGGGCGGATCTCCCAAAGCCGCCCGCAGAAATGGAAAATATCTGCTTTATGCAGTTTCAATGCCGCTTTGATCCCGTTTTGAACGTATTGACAGCCGACTGCTATGGTGATATAATAAACTGTATATCTCCTGTGAAAAGTCGCACTGAAATTGCACAAAGCGCCGATATCATTCAGGAGGTAATTGCAATGACAAGAATTGATTACTTTGTACTCCCATGGTACAAAAAGGTATTGTTCCGCGTGGCGGAATTCTTCAAGGCGCTTGGCATGGGCATTGCTCATTTCTTCATGAGTATCCCAGGCGCGCTCGCTAAGTTCTTTAAAAAGTTCGGCAGAGGCTTCGCGTGGCTGGGTCGGACGTTCGTACACGGCGGTATCCTTACCAAGCTGTCGTACATCGTGATGGGCGCGGGCAGCCTGTTCCGCGGACAGATCATAAAAGGTCTGATGTACCTCGCGGCTGAGGTCGCTTACTTCGGCTTCATGATAGACACCGGATTCGGGTTCCTCGCAGGGCTTCGGAACCTCGGAACAGTTCAGCGCGGCTGGCACTTTGACGAATCCCTCGGCATCGACGTGCTTCAGGACGGCGACAACTCCATGCTGATACTTCTCTACGGTATCTTCGCGCTGTTCATTACGGTGGTGTTCCTTTTCCTGTGGGTTCAGAACATTCACTCCGCCGACATCGCGGAACGCCTGAAAAAAGCAGGCAAGAAGCTCCCGGGCTTCGTTGACGACATCAAGTCCCTGCTTGACGAGCATTTCCACAAGACGCTGCTGTTTATCCCTGTTACCGGCGTTGTCGTTTTCACGATAGTTCCGCTGGTATACATGATCTCCCTCGCGTTCACCAACTACGACAAGGATCACCAGGTTCCGGCAAACCTCTTTACCTGGATAGGTCTTGACAACTTCAAGGTCATTCTCGGAAGCGATTCCACCATCGGACATACATTCTGGCCGGTCCTCGCGTGGACGCTGGTCTGGGCGGTATTTGCAACATTTCTTAACTACCTGCTCGGAGTCATTCTTGCAATGCTTATCAATAAGAAGGGCATTCGCTTCAAGGCATTCTACCGCACGCTTTTCGTTCTCGCTATCGCAGTTCCGCAGTTCGTTTCGCTGCTGGTAATGAAGAACGTCCTCGCAGAGGCGGGTCCCATGAACGTCCTGCTTCAGGAGCTTGGCTGGATAAGCTCGCCGCTCCCGTTCTTCACCGACCCGACATGGGCGCGCGTGACGGTCATTATAGTTGACCTGTGGATAGGTATTCCGTACACGATGCTGATAGTTTCCGGTATCCTGATGAACATTCCGGAGGATCTCTACGAAGCCGCAAGAATAGACGGCGCGTCTCCGTTCGTTATGTTTACCAAGATCACAATGCCGTATGTGCTGTTTGTTACTACTCCGTACCTCATCACACAGCTCGTCGGCAACATCAACAACTTTAACGTCATCTACTTCCTTACAGGAGGAACTCCGGCAACGCTGGATTACTACCAGGCGGGCAAGACCGACCTGCTGGTGACCTGGCTGTACAAGCTGACCGTCAACTCCCGCGACTACAGCTACGCTGCGACGATCGGCATTCTGGTATTCATCATCTGCTCGCTGCTGTCGCTTATCACATTCCGCAGATCGGCATCTTACAAGAATGAGGAGGCGTTCCAGTAATGAAAGAGGACAGATACTATTCCCGCTCCTATTCAAGGCAGCAGAAAACGATCAATGTCGTTATCCAGATAGTGCTTCTGGTACTCGGTATCATGTGGATTCTTCCGCTGATGTGGATTATCCTGACATCGTTCCGTGCGGAGCCTGGCTCCTACACTAGCTACTTCTGGCCGAAGGGCTTCACCCTTGACAACTATATGCGCCTGCTGTTTGAAGACCAGCAGTTCAAGTTCTCGCAGTGGTTCCTCAACACGTTTATTGTGGCTGTGGTATCCTGCATCGGTTCAACGTTCATCGTGCTGGCGGTGTCCTACGCGCTCAGCCGTCTGCGCTTCAAGATGAGAAAGCCGATGATGAACGTTGCGCTTATCCTCGGAATGTTCCCCGGATTTATGTCGATGGTAGCTATCTACTACATCTTAAAGGGTCTGGGTCTCACTGAGAACCCGCTGGTATGCCTCACGCTGGTGTACATTTCCGGTTCGGGGCTGACATACTATATCGCGAAGGGCTTCTTCGATACGATACCGAAATCCCTGGACGAATCCGCCTACCTTGACGGCGCGACGAGATCCCAGGTGTTCTTCAAGATAACCATACCGCTTTCAAAGCCGATAATCGTGTACACCGTTCTGACGACGTTCATGGCTCCCTGGGTAGACTACATCTTCCCGAGCATGATCTGCGGAGCGAACTACGACAGCTACACCGTTGCGCTGGGTATGTTCAAAATGCTGGAGCGTGAGTTCATCGGCGCATATTACACCCAGTTCGCGGCAGGAGCAGTACTGGTATCTATCCCGATAGGCGCGCTGTTCATCGTAATGCAGAAGTATTACGTAGGAGGCGTAACAGGCGGCGCAGTAAAGGGTTAAGGAGAAAAACGCATGGCAGGAAAGAACGTAACTATCCAGGATATAGCCGACCGTCTGGGAATGGCGAAAAGCACGGTGTCGAAGGCTCTTTCGGGAGCCACCGACATCAGCGAAAAGACCCGGGAGCGCATTCTTGGCTGCGCAAGCGAAATGGGCTACCAGGTAAAGACCGGACGCACGGCGTATTCCCGCAATCTCATCGTGTTCATCTATGGAAGCATACACTACGACAAGGTAGATCAGTTCGGATATGAGATAATCCTGGGAATACAGGCTGCGGCGGCTGAGCAGGGAATAGGCGTGAACATCGTTGCGATAAACGACGAGGAGCTGAAAACCGGCAGCTACTATTCCATCATGTCCGGCGGTAATTACGAGGGCAGCGTGTTCCTCGGATTCAAGCCGCACCCGGTGTTCGTTGAGCACATCAAGAGCTTCAATATCCCGATGGTGGTGCTGGATAATTACGTTGATTCCCCGCTTGTGGCCAGGGTCGGCTGCGACAGCGCAGAGGGTATCCGCCAGGCGGTGCGCTACCTCTGGTCGAAGGGGCATGACCGGATAGGGTTCCTCGGCGGCGAGCCAGACAGTATCGTCACCATCGAGCGCAAGCAGGCGTACTCTGACGCCCTCGCAGAGCTTGGTCTGGTGGAGGATCCTGCTGCTGTGAAGTACGACTGTTTCTCGGCAAAGGGCACGAAAAAACGTATCCTGGAGATCGCCGAGACCGGAGTCACCGCAGTGGTCTGCATAAGCGACCTTCTCGCCTGCACGGCGGTAAAGGAGCTTATACACGCCGGGTACAGCGTTCCGGAGGACATCAGCGTTACCGGCTACGACAACCTTCCGCCGTCCGAGTATTCGCAGCCCCCGATAACTACGCTCAGCCAGAACCGCATACACATCGGAAAGACGGCGTTCTTCATGCTTCAGCAGATGAAAAACGGAATACATATCAAGTCCGTAATGCTGCGCCCGGAGCTTATCGAGCGCGAGTCAGTCAGGGAGATATGCCCACGGGAGCTTCCGAAGGAGAAATAATGACATCTTCATGGATAACCACCATTAAACGCACAGCCGCTACAGTTTTTACTGCGGCGGCTGTGCTGGTTTCCGGGTGCAGTTCGCCGGAAACGTCAGATATGACAAGTTTGAACAGTTATAAATACGAGCAGGAACTGAACATCATCGACGACAATTACCGGAACTACTATCAGATATTCGTGGGTTCGTTCTGCGACAGCAACGGCGATGGTATCGGCGACCTGAACGGTATCACTTCAAAGCTGGATTATATCCAGGACATGGGCTTCAACGGGATCTGGCTCACGCCGATAATGCCCTCGCGCTCCTATCATAAGTACAGCGTGGAGGACTACTACAGCATAGACCCGCAGTTCGGCACGATGGAGGATTTCGAAAACCTCTCCGCAGAGTGCGAAAAGCGCGGCATAAGCCTGCTCATCGACCTTGTGATGAACCACAGCTCGCGTTATCACTCTTGGTTCGAATCGGCTTCGCAGAGCCTTCGTCAGGAGCCGTGCGGCGCACCCGCGGAGGAAGACTGCCTTTCCGAAACGCTCTGCCCGGTCCACAACAAGTACGTTGGCTACTATTATTTCGAGGATGAAAAACCTGCCGGGAGCGCCGCGTGGTATCAAACGGGAACTAAGTGGTACCAGGCGGTGTTCTCCGAAAACATGCCGGAGCTGCAGCTCGACAACCCGGACGTCCGGGAGGAATTCGAGCAGATAGCGAAATTCTGGCTGGATAAGGGGATAGGCGGATTCCGGCTGGACGCCGTAAAGGAGTATTTCACCGGAAACCCCGACAAGAACGTTGAGGTTCTGAACTGGTTCTGCGATTACTGTCACAGTATAAATCCCGACTGCTACATCGTCGGCGAGGTGTGGGAGAGCTTCACCACCTATACAAAGTACTACGCCTCCTCGATAGACAGCGTTTTCGGCTTCACGATGGCGGAGTCTGACGGCAAGATAGCAAAGACCGTGAACCTCAGCGGAAAGGCGAACTCTGCGGAGTCGTTCGCGCAGGCTATGGCTACGGTAGAGCAGACTATCGCGGGTTACAGCGAACGCGGTATCGACGCACCGTTCATCGGCAACCACGATACTGACCGCATCGCAGGAATACTGCGCTACGACCCGGCGAGGATAAAGGAAGCCGCCGGGCTGCTGCTGACGATGAGCGGCTCGCCGTTCGTGTATTACGGCGACGAGATCGGGCTTTCCGGCAGCGGGCGGGACGAGAACAAGCGCGCTCCGATGATATGGGACGACAACGGTTCCGGGCTGACATACGGACCTCCGGATATGGAGCGGCAGGAAAACCGTTTCGAGAGCGTGGAAAAGCAGCTTTCCGACCCGGATTCGATACTGAATTATTACAAGCGCGCACTGCGTATCCGCAATGAAAATCCGGAGATAGCAAGGGGTACTACCGAGGTCCTGGAGCTTTCCGGGAACTCCGGCGGCGATATAGCGGCGGTCAGACGAACCTGGAACGGCAGCAGTATCCTGATAGTCTACAATCTCTCCGACGAAGCGGCGTCGCTTTCTGACGCGGCTCTGGAACTTGACAGCCGGAGTGTGCGCGGATACCTGGCGGTATCGGCCGGCGATGAGCCTTCGCTTTCCGGAGAGCTGGAGATCCCGCCGCACAGCATAGTATTCTTGAAATGATTTGGAGTGAAAGTATGAACAACTTTGATAATATCGACAGGGAATACGCATACGACGGCGAGCTTGGCGCGGTCTGGTCTCCCGAAGCGACCAGGTTCGCGGTGTGGTCGCCGGAGACCGAGGGCGCGGAACTCCGGCTGTACCATGACGACTCCGATACGGAGCCGTTTCGCACCGAAGAAATGCACAGCGATAACGGCGTGTGGAAGGCGGAGGTTTCCGGCGATCTCAGCGGGGTGTACTACACATATGCGTTCACCAGAAATGGAAACACCGCTGAAACTATCGACATATACGCGAGAAGCGCAGGTGTAAACGGCAGGCGCGGAATGGTTCTTGATCTCCGTACCACCGACCCGGAGGGCTGGGAGCGTGACAAGCAGGTCGCCCTCGGCGACTACACCGACGCGGTGATATACGAACTGCACGTCCGGGATTTTTCCTCCGACGAGAGCGGGAACTTCACGCTGCGCGGGAAGTTCGGGGCGTTCTGCGAGAAGGCGGTCAACGGATTCGGAGAGACTATCGGTCTTGACTACATAAAGAAGCTGGGGGTAACTCATATCCACCTGCTGCCGGTGTCCGACTATCAGTCGGTGGACGAAAGCGACCCTGACGCGGGCTTCAACTGGGGCTACGACCCGCTGAACTACAATATTCCCGAGGGCAGCTATTCCACCGATCCCCACCACGGCGAGGTAAGGGTAAGGGAGTTCAAGCAGCTTATCCAGGCGGCGCATGAGCGGGGCATAGGCATTATAATGGACGTGGTTTACAACCACACTTACGCTACGGAGGATTCTCCGTTCAACAAGACGTACCCCGGGTACTATTACCGCCACAACGCGGACGGCAGCCTGTCGAACGGCTCCGCATGCGGAAATGAATTTGCGAGCGAGCGTGCGATGGCGGGACGTTTCATCGCAGACAGCCTTCTTTACTGGGCGCGGGAGTACCACATTGACGGCTTCCGGTTCGACCTGATGGGGCTTCTGGATATCGCAGCGCTGAACCGCGCCGCAGCGGAGCTTCGTGCGGAGAATCCTTCCGTGATACTCTACGGCGAGGGCTGGACGGGAGGCTCCTGCCCGCTTCCCGAGGAGCTTCGCGCAATGAAGAAGAACGCCCGGGAACTTCCGGATTTCGCGATGTTCTCCGACGACCTGCGCGACGGCGTGAAAGGCTCTGTTTTCTACGACGCCGACTGCGGCTACGTTAACGGCAAAGCCACCGAGCGCGCGGAGCTTATAAAGTCGGTGATGTCCGGCGGTATCTGGCGCGAGGACGTCGGCAGGGCTTCCGCAGAGTGCTGGACGGATAAGCCGCAGCAGTCGGTGAATTACGTTGAGGCTCACGACAACCTTACGCTATATGATAAGCTGAGAAGCTCCATGCCGGAGGCTTCCGGCGCGGAAATAATTGCGGCGGATAAGCTGGCGGCGGCGATAGTATTCCTGTCGCAGGGAGTTCCGTTCATTCAGGCTGGGCAGGAAATACTGCGCAGCAAGACCGCTCCGGACGGCAGCTTTGTCCACGACAGCTATAATTCCCCGGACAGCGTGAACTCCATAAAGTGGAACGACGTCACACTGCGCCGCGGCGTGATGGAGTATTACCGCGGCCTGATAGCGGTGAGGAAGTTTTTCCCGCAGTTCCGCATGAGGGACGCGGAGAGCATTCGCAAGATACGCTTTGAAACGCTGGAGGGCGGCGCGGTCGCTGCGGATTTTGGCGGTCTGCTGCTGATAGTGAATCCGGCGGCTCACCCGCTGAAGTACGAAAACGGAAGGCGCATGATGGTATACGCGGACCATATCACCGCCGGAACTCGTCCGCTGTTCATTGCCGACGGCGCGGTGAGCGTGGCTCCGAGGGGCATCATTCTTGCGGAGTACAGGTGAGGAGGGCGTATGGACTGCACATTCAAAACGCCGGAGGGGAAGTTCAACCTGCGGGTCGGCGCTGTAATAACAGACGGTAAGCGCGTGCTTGTTTCAAAGGACGGCAGCCACAGCTTTTACTGGGTGACCGGCGGCAGAGTGAAACTTGGCGAGACCACCGAGGAAGCGATCCTGCGCGAGATACGCGAGGAGCTTGGCGTTGAAGCCGAGATTGCCCGGCTGTACTCCATAGCCGAGAAGTTTTTCACGGTTGACGGTGTGTTTTATCATGAGCTGGAGTACCTGTACCTGATAAAGCCGTTTGACATCGCGAAAATAGACTATGGAGCGGTTCACTGCGACAGCCCGGAAATAAGCCTGGTGTGGCTGGATACGGATTCCGAACCGGATATGCCTGTGTATCCGGAGCACCTGTTTGAGGCGGTCAGGAATCCCTCTGGCGCGGTAAGGATAATGGTTCAGAAAAGCCCCGGCGATTCAAAATAGAGATTTCATAAAATGAAATGGGCTGTATAACATCGGATACAGCCCATTTTAATTTACAGTTCTTCAACAGCCGCAGCGAATCCAAGCGCCTTTAGCTGAGATATAACTTCTGCCGCAGACTCACGCGGCACTACCTTTTCAGCGTTCACCCTGACCCGGGAGCTTTCAAGCCTGCTTCTGAACCAGTTCATGTCCTTGCCGAACCTGGCGAGCCAGTGCTCGGGGTCGCCGTGGTTGGAAGCGTACCCGCGTGCATGAGCTTCCTTGTGGCTTATCACGTTTTCGGGGAGTATCGATGGGTAGTTCTTCATGAGGCGCTGACAGAGCTGTACGGCAAGCCCGAAGGCCTCCTCGAAGTAGGCGCGGTCGTTCAGCGCGTCCTCCGCTATTTCTATCTGGATATACGCCGGAGCGTAGTTGTAGCTTCCTTTGGAGCCATTTCCGCAGCCCCAGCAGCAGACGTTCCAGGGTAGCAGCTTAGCCGCCCTGACATCTCCGTTTTTATCCTTCCCTATGACTGCGTGCGGGCAGACATTGCTGTCCGGGCGGTCGAAGTAGTTCTTGTATGGATTCACGCCGCATATCTCCGGCGCATTCACGTAGCGTTTCAGGTTAGGATTGTCCGCGCCGGTGGAGTGGATTATGATTCCTACTGGGCTTCCCTGCGGCATGGGGCGCGGGGTCTTGAATGCTCCGCTGCTGCGGGCGTAGGCTTCAAAAGTTATCGCCATCGCCGCCTCCGTTTCCCCTGCCGCTGTCGGCAAGGCCTTCTCCGATAACGTACCCTACGACTGCGGCACCGCTCAGAATGCAGCCGGATACGGTCTCAGCCGTTTCTGAGCTTCCTCCGAAGGCTGCGATAAGTCCCGCAACGAATCCTGCGGCAGCTATCCAGAGCTTGCGGCTTGTGAGCTTGCGTTTCCAGTCAATTTTCATGGTGCTTTTCCTCCTCTTCAATGTCAGCGAGCCGATGATTTATTACCTTTATCTGTTCCTCTATCACCGGCATTCTTCTTGCAAAGTTGTTGTGCTCGGCTACCCGGGCTTCAAGCTGCTCCAGGCGATATGCCGTCAGCTTTGAGCTGACCAGTATGCCGCCCAGGGAGCCGCCGAGCGTCCCTATCAGCGAGATCATCGCTGTGATAATGCTGCTGTCCATTATATGTCCCTCCTTTCCGGCAGCGTTCTGCCCTGAGAAAAGATTAACACCTGATTTACTGCATGCAACTGCAAAAAAACTCCCGCGGTGAAAACCACGGGAGGTTTTGATATTCAGATTTCGGCTCAGTCGCAGTAACCGAATGCCATCACGAAGAACGCCTGTGTAACGCCGCCCTCCATGCGAATCTCAACGGTATGCTCCGCAGAGGAATCGTTGTCGATGAGATAAGCGGTAACGGGGTTGTTCCAGCCGTCGGACATATTAGAAACCACGGACTTTACCTTTTCGCCGTCAACGTAGATATCGGCTGTGCCGTACTTGTCGCTGTTGTTTGCCTTGAACACCATCTCGAGCACGCTGCAGTCAACGGTGAACTTCATCGAGCCGCCGTCGGTGCCGCGGTACATCCAGCCGTTGTGGAAGCTGCCGTGGGTGTCGTACTGCTCGAATCCGTCAAGTTCCACGCCGTCCATAGTTGCGCTGTCCATGTAGTGCATGTTCATATACTTTGCGCTGAATACCGGGTCGGGAAGCTCCTTGCTGACCTCGCCGACATTCTCGGCAACAACGGGGAGCACCTTCTGATAGTAGTTGTCAACGAAGTCGGTGATGCACTTGTGACCGTAAGCGTTCGGGTGAGACTGGTCGTTGGAGTAATCCTGCCATGTCATTCTTCCGGCTTCTATCTCCTCGTAAACGCTGTCGTGGACGCTTATCATCGGCAGGTCATAGTTCGCGCCTATTTTCGACATGTGTTCCTGGCACGTATATCCGCTGTCGAGTACGGTGAACAGCAGAACTACCGCGATGTCCTTCTCCTGGGTGAGCAGGGTGCGCACAAGGCTCTCGTATGCGTTCTTGTAGTCAGCCTCCTGACCGTCGTTTACCGCAAACTCCACGAAAACGATGTCCGGGTCAGCGGAAAGCACGTCGCGCTCGAGGCGCAGGTTGCCCAGCAGCGAGGGAGTTCCGCTGATGCCTGCGTTAACGCCTGTAACAGTGATATCCGGGAAATAGCCCTGAAGCAGGTCTGTGCAGGTCTTTGCGTAGAACTCCGTGGTTCCCGCGTTGTAGCCCTCGGTTATGGAGCCACCTATATAAGCGACGGTGATGTCCTCGCCGTTCTGGGCTTTCTGGAACACATCGGACATTCTGGTCATATCGCCAACGGAAATCAGCGAGCGGTCTACCATCTTCTCGTAGTCGGTGCGGGCGTCGTCTGCTTCCGCCGTGGGAGCCGCAGAGCTTTCATCTGCTTCGGAGCTTTCCTGCTGACCGGGCTGTGAACTTTCCGCAGTCTGCGCCGCAGAAGCGGAGCTGTCAGCCGCAGGAGAGCTGTCGGAAGCCGAGGAGTCAGCGGGGGAGCTGCATGCGGTCATAGCAAGCAGCATTGAAGCCGCCGTAAAAATCGAAAGGAACTTTTTCATTGTAATTTCTCCTTGAAAACAAAAAAATACCGGACATAAAGCCCGCTGTTTTAATTATACAGAAAATTCGCTGAGATGTCAAGAGTAATCGGTTACATTGCAAAAAAAAAGCCGAATATACTTGCCTAATTTAAATTCGTATGCTATAATAATACAGGGTAATTGTATGGAAAAGGGGGATACACCATGAAATGTCACAACTGCGGCAGGGAGATAGGCGACTTCACTGCATTCTGCACCTACTGCGGGGCCTCCACCGGAAACCAGCCGGCGGAATCCTCGCAGATCACAGACCCTGGCAAAACCGATGAACCAGCGGAGGCTCTCCCGGGGTACAGCAAACCGTTCGAGCAGACAGGAAGGGAAGCTCCGCCGCCGCTTTATAACGTGAACCGCCAGGAGAATCCGCAGATAGATCTGATACCGGAGCATAACCGCACTCAGACTACATTTGTCCCGGATTACGAGGACGAGTACATGAACGGAACGAGCTGGCCTGAAATAAGCCGCATGGGTCACATAATCGGAGTTAACGGGCGGTTCTGCACTATAAAATGGCTGAAGATCAACATGTATTTTCTGCTGTTTGCATGGGCTGCGATGGACGCAATACGCGCGGTGCTGTTTTTCAGCGGGCTTCGATATGGCGGAGCCGCGTCGTGGGTCTACGAGATATTCCCGCAGGTGTTCACGATGGATACGGTCATGGGGATATTCCTGACGATTTCTGCGGGAGCCAAGGTGTTCCTCTGGATAAGCATTTCGGAGCTCAGAAGGCGGTCGCTGTGGCTTTGCTTTGCGATACCGCTTGCCGGGTTTCTGGCTGAGGTAGTTTACATATCGCGCTGGTGCAGTGTTATGGGATCGGCGGAATGGGACGTTATTTTATATGTTGCGTTTCTTGCTGTGGTATCTGTGTTTAATTTTATATACTTCAGGTATCGCAGTACTGTTTTTACGAGATAAAGTTGGATTGTATCGACTTTTTTGCGAATGACAAATTGTTGTTTAGAGGCGAAACGCTGCTTGTGAGAGAAAACTAGAATTTAGATGTGTAATGTTCTTCCGAAACAGTCCGCCGGACTGTTTCGGAGGATAGTCACGACTAGATTTTATATGTTGCTTGTGGGGGAAAACTCTTGTTTTCCCCCACACCCCTTTAGCGCTTTTGAACGTTTAACTGCGCGCCGGCGCGCAGAGTAACCGCACTCCGTGCGGAGTGTTTCGCCTGACGGCGACGAGGGCTCTGCCCTCGACTCGCAAGGGGGACGCGTCCCCCTTGACTCCCGATTTGGGGTTGCAGTAAGCGGAACATTCGCCGCTAAATTATAGTTTATCCGCGGTTCGCGGTTATTGACAAGATAAATCAAAGATGTTATAATAAATCTTATTATGGATACTGAAAGCCGAGGTTTAATATGAAAGAGGAAATAACCGTTGAAGAACTCCGGGAACTCTCCCCGGAACAATACATTATATATGACATCCGCGACAGCTCCGCGTTTGCGCTGGGGCATATCGACGGTTCCGTTAACGTCCAGCCCGACGATCTTGGAACCGCTGAATGTCCACTGCCCGACGGAAAGACCCTGATTATCTGCTGCCGCAGCGGCATTATCAGCGAGGAGATCGCGGAAAGGCTCCGTGCCGAGGGCCGCGACGCTGTTAACCTCGTCGGAGGCTATGTGCGCTGGCTGGGTCATAAGATCGCGCTCCAGAGCAGCTCCGACCGCGCTGCGGAGATTGAACGCAGCCTGACCAAGAAGTTCCACCGCAGTATTTTCAGCAAGTTTGCAAAGGCTCTTAACGAGTACGAGCTGCTCAAGCCTGGTGACAAGGTAGCCGTGTGTATTTCCGGCGGCAAGGATTCCATGCTGATGGCGAAGCTGTTCCAGGAGATAAAGCGCCACCGCAAATTTGATTTCGAGCTTGTGTTCCTGGTCATGGATCCCGGCTACAGCAGCGAGAACCGCGCAATAATCGAGGCAAACGCAAGAATGATGAACATTCCGATAACAGTGTTTGAAACGAACATTTTCGATTCCGTGTATAATGTGGAGAATAATCCCTGCTACCTCTGCGCGAGAATGCGCCGCGGACACCTCTACAACAAGGCGAAGGAACTCGGCTGCAATAAGATAGCGCTGGGTCATCACTTTGACGACGTTATCGAGACCATACTCATGAGCATGATCTACGGCGGTCAGGTGGAGACCATGATGCCGAAGCTCCACAGTGCAAATTTCCCGGGAATGCAGCTTATCCGCCCGATGTACTTCATACGCGAGGACGAAATAAAGCACTGGGCAAAGTACAACGATCTGCATTTCATTCAGTGCGCGTGCCGGTTCACGGATACCTGCACGACCTGCAATCCTGACGGCGCCGCGCGTTCCAAGCGCCAGGAGATAAAGCAGCTCATCGCCCACCTTAACGAGGGAAATCCGCAGGTTGTTATGAATATCTTCCGCAGCGTTGAGAATGTAAAGCTGAACAAGATCATTTCCTACAAGAAGGACGGAGTGATCCACAGTTTCCTTGACGGATATGACGATTAAAAAAAGGGGCTTAAACAGCCCCTTTTTTTCAGTCCGATCCACATTTTCAGATAAATTAATGTTGCATAATGCGGAACAATGTGGTATAATTAAAATGCAGTAATATGTATCACACAGAAAGGAAAGCAATGCAATGGAAAAAGTACAATGGAAGCCAGGAACCCTGCTTGCACCGGTTCCGGCTGTATTGGTATCCTGCGGAACGATGGAGAAGCCCACAGCTCTCACGATCGCGTGGACAGGTATAATCTGCTCTGACCCGGCTAAGACCTACATTTCAGTAAGACCGGAGAGAAATTCCTATAATATCATCAAGGAAAGCGGCGAGTTCGTCATCAACATGATGCCGTCCACGCTTGTGCGCTCCCTTGACTACTGCGGCATAAAGTCCGGAAAGAACGAGGATAAGCTCGGAAAGATGAAGCTCTACCCGCAGGAAAGCAACACGGTCTCCGCGCCGCAAATCGCTCAGGCTCCTATCTCCATCGAGTGCAAGGTGACTGAGATCCTGCCTCAGGGCTCGCATGATATGTTCATCGCGGAGATAACCTCCGTGAATATCGCAAAGGACCTCATCGACGAGAAGGGCAAGCTGCACATTGAAAAGGCGGGTCTGATGGCATACGCCCACGGAACCTATTTCGCCCTCGGAAAGAAGATAGGCACCTTCGGATTCTCTGTGAAGCCCAAGCGTACCAAGAAGCCGCATAAGGATTCCCACAAAAAGAAGAAATAAGCCATGATGCACATAGGAAACGAATGGGACGCCCTGCTTGCCGACGAGATACAGAAGGACTACTACCTGAAGCTGCGGCAGTTCCTGATAAGCGAATACACCACGCGCCGCATTTACCCGCCGATGGAGGATATTTTCAATGCTCTGCGGCATACTTCCTACAGCGACGTAAGGGCTGTTATACTCGGTCAGGATCCCTACCACGGCCCCGGACAGGCGCACGGTATGTGTTTCTCAGTAAAAAGGGGAACTCCGCCGCCTCCGTCATTGCAGAACATATTCAAGGAAATAAAGTCCGACCTTGGCATCGACCCGCCCCAGCACGGCGAGCTGACCTCCTGGGCGGATAACGGCGTGCTGCTTCTGAACACGGTGCTGACCGTCCGCGAGGGACAGCCCAACAGCCACAAGGGTATGGGCTGGGAGCAGTTCACTGACCGTATAATACAGCTCCTCAACGAACGTCAGCAGCCTATGGTGTTCCTGCTGTGGGGAGGTAATGCGCGTTCCAAAGCGCGGCTCATAACAAATCCGGCTCACCTAGTGCTGCAATGCGCTCACCCGAGCCCGCTTTCTGCTTATAACGGTTTTTTCGGGTGCAGGCACTTTTCAAAAACCAACGAGTTTCTGGTCAGCCGCGGCATGAAGCCGATAGACTGGAAGCTGGACTGACTTGTCATACCATACGGAATGGAGGTAAGCATATGTACTCTGACGACGAGCTTTTCGATGTACTGAACGACAGCGGGGAGCGCACCGAGACCACTAAGCGTCGCGGCGACATTCACCGCGACGGCGACTGGCACGCGAGCGTCCACATCTGGATAGCGCGGCGGCGTATCTCCGGAATGGAGTTCCTGCTGCAAAAGCGCGCCGACGACAAGGATTCCTTCCCGGGCTGCTGGGACGCTGCCTCCACCGGGCACATCGACGCCGGAGAGGACGCGATATCCGCCGCGATACGGGAACTCCGCGAAGAGCTTGGCATACGTGCAAGGCCGTCGGAATTTGTGCTTTTATTCCGCAGGAAGGTCAGCGAGGACAACATATTCCACGGGAAGCGCTTTTTAAACAATGAACTGAAATGGGTGTTCCTGTATAAAGGCGCGCTGGCTGATACCTCGATACATTTCGAGGAGGAAGAGATATCCGGCGTGGAGTGGCAGAATGCCGTTTCCATCAGAAAAGCGCTGGAGAAAAAGGATCCCGGATACTGCATAGATCTGCAGGAATTCCGCGAGGTGCAGACCTGCGCCGGGGATATCCTGCCATAAGAAAGGAGATAACGACATGCCGTTTATCAACACAAAGTATTCTCAGAAGATAACCCCCGAGCAGGAGACAGAACTCAAGACCGCCCTCGGCTCTGCGGTTTCCATACTCGGAAAAACCGAGAGCTGGCTCATGCTGGGCTTTGAGCAGGAGTGCTCGCTGTACTTCCGCGGTGAGAAGTCCGAGAAGATAGCGTTCGTTGACGTCAGCCTTTACGGACCGGCCTCCCCGGCCGCCTGCGACAAAATGACCGCCGAGATATGCCGTATCTACACAGATGTTCTGGGAGTTCCCGCAGATAAAATATACGTTAAGTACGCCCCTACCGACTGCTGGGGCTGGAACGGCGGAAACTTCTGATAATAACCATTAAATCTCCCGGAGCAGCGCTCCGGGAGATTTAACTATATGGAAAATGAAGAAGCGTATCAGGATAAAGTATTCAGCGTTTTACATTACGGTCACCTCTAAAAACCTCATGTGAGCGAAAATGGGCAGTGCGCACCATCTTCGTCTGTCAACAAGCGAAATTTCTGATGTGACGGCGTCCATGCCGTCACTCGGTTATTTCGCTCTGCAACGTCGTGTTGCGCCTCCTCGTAAGGCATACAGCCTTACTTCGTCGGCTTTCCTAGAATCTGGCACACCCTGCCCATTTTTGCTTTTCACACCGGTTTTTAGAGGTTTCCTATTAAAATACACAAATCCACTTGACGATTTTAACAAAATATTATATAATATGATTGTACATTTAGGAAAAGGGCGCAAGCCCGCTGCAAGGAGAAAACTATGAATTTCAAGAAACTAGCCGCCGCTTTAATGGCTGCTGCATTATGCGTGACCGGGGCAGGCTGCTCCAGGTCCGCGGAAAGCTCCGGGAATACCGGCGATACCGGAAATACTGACGAAACCGTTTCGGACGGCGGCTCCGCAAGGGAGTTCGACACCGAACTGACCGCAATGCAGCTCACTTCCGATATCAAGATAGGCTGGAACCTGGGCAATACCCTTGACGCCACAGGCGGTTCCGGGCTTACGCAGGAAACGAGCTGGGGCAATCCCGCGGTAACTCCGGAACTCATACAGGCAGTGAAGGACGCGGGATTCAACGCGATACGCGTACCCACCACGTGGGAGCGCCAGATAGGCGACGACGGCACGATAAGCGCCGACTGGATGAGCCGCGTTCAGCAGATAGTTGATTACGCATACGACCTGGATATGTACGTTATCCTGAACATGCACCACGAGGAGTGGTACCAGCCATACGCCGACAAGGAAGAGGAGATATCCGCGAAGCTGTCGAGCTGCTGGACTCAGATCGCGGAAAATTTCAAGGATTACGACCAGCACCTCATTTTCGAGGGAATGAACGAACCGCGCTGGAAGAACACCGACTACGAGTGGAACGGCGGCAACGACGAGGGCCGGACCGTAGTAAACCACCTGAACAAGGCGTTCGTTGACGCGGTGAGAGCCACCGGCGGAAACAATCAGTACCGTTTCCTGATGGTGTGCCCCTACGCTGCGAACTCCACCGAGCCGGCGCTTGCCGCGCTGGAGCTTCCGGACGACGACAGGCTCATCGTTTCGGTTCACGCGTACATACCCTACAGCTTTGCGCTTGCACAGCCCGGCACGGATAAGTGGATAGCCTCCAAGGTCAACTGCACCCGTGATATCGACACCCTCGCCGAGGTGCTCGACAGACTGTTCATCAGCAAGGGACAGGCAGTCATCATCGGCGAATGCGGCGCTATGAACCGCGACAACGAGGACTACCGCGCACAGTGGGCGCAGTACTATTTCAGCAAGTTCAAGGAGATCGGCATTCCCTGCTTCTGGTGGGATAACGGCGCATTCCTCAGCGGCGAGACCTTCGGTCTGTTCGACCGCAGCTTGAATGAGGTCAAGTACCCCGCGCTCCTTGAGGGAATGATGAAGGGCGCTTCCGGTGAAGCTCCGGAAACGGCGGACGAAGCGGCATAAAAAGCACCAACAGAATAAAAGAAAGGCACAGCAATGACAGGATTATTTACAAAGATAGCTGCGGCTATCACCGCACTCACACTCTTAGGAACAAACCCGGGCACCGCCCTGGATAATCTGAACGGACTGGTTCAGCAGCCCGGCGATACCGCATTTGCCGACAGCGAGGAGCTGACCGCCCCGGTAGACCCGATAGCGCTCTGCAAGTCGATAACCATCGGCTGGAACCTCGGAAACTCCCTTGACGCCACCGGAAACGGCTACAACAGCGAAACAAGCTGGGGCAATCCCGTAGTCACGAAGGAGCTTATCGACGCGGTACGTGAAGCGGGCTTCGACGCCGTACGTATTCCGACTACCTGGTTCAACCACTCCGATTCCGACCTAAACGTTGACGACGCCTGGTTTGAGCGTGTTCACGAAGTTGTTGACTATGCGTACAACGAGGGTATGTACGTTATTCTGAACGTACATCACGAAAACTGGAACGACCCCTACGAGGATTCCTACAAGGAGGCGTCCAAGAAGCTCAAGAACCTCTGGAAGCAGATAGCGAACGAATTCAAGGACTACGGCAGACGCCTTATTTTCGAGGGTATGAACGAGCCGCGCTGGCGGAACACTAACTTTGAATGGAACGGCGGCAACTCCGAAGGCAGAAGCGTAGTCAACAAGCTGAACGCTGATTTCGTGAAGGCAGTGCGTTCCACCGGCGGCAACAACAAGTACCGCGCGCTGATGATACCGACCTATGCGGCGAGCGCTTCCGCGCTTGAAGGATTCACCGTTCCCGATGACGACAGCCTTATCGTGTCTATACATGCGTATTCCCCCTATAATTTCGCGATGAACGAGAACGGCACAAAGGTGTTCGACCCGTCAGCTAACGACAGCACCGGCGAGCTTATCTGGCTTTCCGACACGCTTTACGACCGCTTCATCAGCAAGGGAGTCGGAGCCATCATCGGCGAGTGCGGAACGGTCAACAAGAATAATCTTTCTTCCCGCATCGCGTGGGCTAAGTACTTCCCAGTTGTGTTCGGCGATAACGGAATACCGGTATTCCTGTGGGACAACAACGCATACGGAAGCGGAAACGAGACATTCGGTCAGCTCCACAGAAACACCCTCACATGGGAGTATCCCGAGTACATCAAGGCGCTTGTAAACGCTGCAAAGAGCTGCAAGTAAAAGCAAGACCCCCGCGCATAAGCGGGGGTCTTTTCAGAAGGAGCAAAACATGAGATTAATGCACATTTCCGACCTGCATTTAGGAACTTCACTCTATGACACCGACATCACGGCGGACATTGAACATGCGCTGTTCTCTGAGATACTCGGGCGCATTTACAGGGAGGTCTCTGCGCAGGGCAGGATAGACGGACTGATCATCGCAGGAGACGTTTTCGACAAGGCTCAGCCACCGGCGTACGCCGAGGAAATATACGGCAGGCTGCTGACCGCCGCAGTCGATCTTGGCATGAAGGTGTTCGTGTGCAGCGGGAATCACGACGATCCGCTGCGCCTTGCCGCAAACGAGAAGCTCATGTCCAGGCTGGACATCTTTATAAACCGCCCATTCTCCGCAGAGGAGCCGCTGCGCGTTGAAAAATTCGGCGATATCGACATCGCGCTGCTGCCTAACGTCACACTTTCCGACGTAAACGCAGCATACGGCGAGGAGCTTCTGACCATGACCGACGCGATAAAAAAGGTGTTCGAAAAGGCGGGGCTTCCGGGTAAGCGCAGATGCCTTCTGGTGGCTCATCAGGCGGTCGCGGAGCATGACCGGGTGATAGGAAAGCAGGCAACCGTGGACGCTGACGCGTTCAGCGGATTCGCTTATACGGCGCTCGGGCATATCCACACCCCGCAGAATGTCGCGGAAAACGTGCGCTACTGCGGTTCGCCGGTTTGCTATTCGGCTTCCGAGGCGAAGGCTCCGGATAAATTCGTTGATATAATTGACATAGACGACAAGAGCGTCAGCGTGCAGAGCGTGAAGATACAGCCGCTTCACGAGTTCGTCACCATAGACGACGCGCTGAACAGCATACTCTCCGAAAAGTACCCCGCATCGGAGGATTACTGCTACATCACGGTCAGCGGCATAGAGGGCGAGGAGAACATCGGCGCACGTATCCGGGACAAGTTCCCGAACCTTGTAAGGCTGTATTTCAAGAGCGACAGGGAGGAAAGCAGCGTAGATATCGCGGAGGAGGAAAAGCGTGATTTCGCCGAAGATTTTACTGCATTCTACAAGGAAGTCACTAAAGAGGATATCGACGAGGAGCTTCTCGCGAACGCGGAGCATATTTTCAGGCTCACCGAGGAGGCGTGCGCGACCGGCAGTGAAAAACAGCTTATGAACGTGATACCCGCGCTGGTAACATCGGAACAGGAGGTCAGCCATGACGATCAAAACGCTTAAAATGGTGAGATTCGGGCCGTACATCAAGGAAACGGTCGTGGATTTTGAGCAGTTTACCGGAAAGGTGTTCCTTGTCAGCGGCGACACCGGCGCGGGAAAAACCACCATATTCGACGCAGTGTGCTACGCGCTCTACGGCGAGCCGAGCGGCAGCCTCAGGAAAAACGACACCCTTCGCAACCAGGATTCGGTGAAGGGCGATAAAAGCTATGTGGAGCTGCTGTTCACCGGAGTGGACGGCAGGGACTATCTCGTGCACCGCGACACCAGGGCGCTCCGGGCGGTTGGCGACAAGCCGGCGGCTATGACGAAGGACAGCGTAAATCTGGCCGACCTCTCCGATAAGACCGTCACAAAGGGAGCAAGGGAAGTCAACAGCAGGGTAGAGGCGCTCACCGGATTCGACCGCGAGTCCTTTATCCGCGTGTCGATACTTCCACAGGGGGAGTTCGACAAGTTCCTCAACCAGAACTCGGCAGAGCGCCGTGAAACGCTCCGTAATATATTCGGCACGGAGCTTTACGAAAGCTACGCGGACGTAGTGCAGTCCTGGCTGAAAACCGCCGGAAAGCAGGCGGACCGCGCTTCCGACGCGTGCAGCGCGCTTATGAACCGCACTTTTGAAACAGTGGGGGAAAAGTATCCGCTGTGCGACTGCGATGAATACGCCGCGCGTATCGATGAACTTGAGAGCTCCTGCGCTGAAAGAAAAAATACCGCCGAGGAGGAGTTCAATTCCACCAACGAAAAGCTGCGGCAGAACAGCGCGATGAGATCCGCGGCGGAGTCGGTGAATAAAGCGCTGTCAGCCTGGGAAGAGGCAAAAGCGAAAATGGAGCAGCTCGACAGCAGGCGTGAGGAATTCGACGGAAAACGGGAGCAGCTCAAACGGTATGAGCTTGCGGCGGAAGCGGCTCCGGCGCTGGAAGCGCGCAATAAGCTCTCCAACAGCCTGACCGGGATTCGGAGCAGGCTTGCCGCTGCGGTCGCCGAGGAGAAACAGGCGGCCGAAGAACTTGCCGCCGCCGAAGCGCAGCAGGAGCAGGCGAATTCGCTTGCCCCGGAGCGCGAGCAGTTAACCGCTGACATTTCAAGGCTTGACGACCTGCTGAAAAAGAGCGGCGAAGCGGACGAAGCCGAGAAGAAAATGCGTGCGACCGAGCAGGAGATATCCTCGATTCAGGAGGAAATGACCAGCAATCAGGCCAAGCAGGAGCATTGCCAGAAGCAGCAGGAGGAGCTGTCCGGGCTGCTTGAGGATACAAAACAGGAGGCTTCCCGGGCTGACGCAGAGGAAGCGGAACTGAAAGCAAAATCCAGTCTGTTCGAACGGCTGCGCCAGCTTTCCGAGGGAATTGAGGAGCTTTCAAAACTTCAAAAGGCCGCAGATACTGCACGCACTGTCCTTGCCAGGAAGTCGGAAGCCGCTGACAATGCCGCGCTGGAATTCTCCGGGCTACAGGCGAAATACTACGCCGGGGAAGCCGCACGGCTAGCGAAGAAGCTCGAAAAAGGCGCGAAGTGCCCGGTGTGCGGCTCTACGGAGCACCCGTTCCCGGCGGCGTGGACGGACGAGATACCGTCTCAGCAGCAGCTCGACAAGGCTGAGGCGGACTCTGCAAAAGCGGCAAGGGCGAAATCCGATGCGGAGCGTGACCTCGCCGAAAGGGAGGGCAGCCTTACCGCTCATCGCGCTAATGTATCAAGGGATTATCTGTCGCTGATGGGCGCGGAGTTTCCGGAAAACGGAGCCGTAGAAGCAGTAAGTGAGAAAACCGAAGCAGTAGGAAAGCAGCTTGACGAGGCTTCCATAAGGCTTGAGGGATGCAGATGGGCGCAGTTAAGGATTGAATCGCTCGAGAAGCAGCTCAGCGCGCAGAAAGAGATTCAGGATTCCCTCGCAGAGCGGCAGGAGAAGCTGAAAAACGAGGCTTCCGCATCGCAGAGCCGCCACGCAGCCGAGGAAGCCACTCTGAATGAAAAGCGCGCCGGACTTGAAGGGCGCGATATGGACAGGCTGCGCAGAGATAAAGCGGACAAGATAGCCCGCGGCAGCGAGATAGACAGCATGATGAAGTCTGCTGCGGATAAACTTGCCGCAGCGAGCAGGAATGCGGCTTCCTCAGCTTCATTGAGAAGTACGCTGGAGGGCGACATCGAGCGCACGCAGAAGGAATTTTCCGAGGCAGAGGAAACACTTTGCACGCAGATTTCCCGCTGCGGCTTTGCAGACGAGCAGGAGCTTGCTGCAAATTACGTCCGGATAAGCGCATTGCAGTCGCTGCGCGCCGAGATATCCGAGCACGACAAGAGCGTGTCTGCTGCGAGGGCGCGCCTTGACGAATGCGAGCAGCGGCTCCCGGAGGACAGGACTCCGCGCAGCACGGAGGAATTCGACGAAGCGGAGAAAGTCCTGAGCGACGAGCTTGAGGAGCGCAAGCAGCGCCTTATGAAGCTTGGCACTGAACTTGACCGCTACGCCTCCGCAGCCCGTGAGCTTTCCAATATCATCAGCGCCAGCGGCGAGAGCCTTCGCACCTACGCCGTGCTTGAGAAGCTTGAAAGGGCGATATGCGGCAAGGGCGCGGAGCGTATAGCCTTTGAAACGTTTATTCAGATGAGAATGTTCAAGGGCGTATTGCAGCGCGCAAACGACCGCCTGAAGGTGATGAGCGGCGGCCGCTATGAATTCGAGCTGCGCACGCAGAACGTCCGGGGCAACGCTTCCGAGGGTCTTGACATCAACATGATAGACAACAATTCCAGCCGCACCAGGCGCCGGGACGTTTCCACGCTGTCCGGCGGAGAGAGGTTCATGGCTTCATTTGCGCTGGCGATAGGGCTTTCGGATTACACGCTGCAAAGGGGAGGAAACAAGCAGTCTGATATGCTGTTTGTGGACGAGGGATTCAGTTCCCTTGACAGCAGTACATTTGAGATGGCGCTCAATGTTATTCAGGGTATCAGCGCGGGCAGGCGCATGATAGGTCTGGTAACGCATATCGACGGCATCAAGCAGTATTTCAGGGAAAGCCAGATATACGTCCACAAAGGGAAAGCGGGCGAAGGCAGCACTATCGAAGTGAAGTGCGGAGTGCACAAAAATATGTAATATGCGCCGGCGCGGCAGTTTTTCCGTCTGTATTTACGAGAGCTGCCGCGTCAATTTCCACAAAACGGGGCTTGACATATCACGACAAAATGGTGTATAATTACAATGTACAGCCATGCGGACAGCGGCGGCTGTACAGTTAAGTTTTTGGCAGCCAAGGCATGTTACAGAGAGGGAATACCATGGGGAAAAATAATATCAGGAAAGGAATACTGCGCAGTCTGTGCGCAGCGGTGACTGCGTTTGCAGCGGCGGCCGTACCGGTCATGGGCGGCACGACTTTTGCGGATACGAAGGACTACGACCAGGAAATAGCGCAGCTTGAGCAGAAAGCGGAGCAGATCAAGAAAGACAACGAAGCCCGCGAGCAGCAGATAGGCAGCCTGAAAAGCGACGTTGCGGAAAACGAGCAGAAGATGGGGCTTTTGCAGGAGCAGATCAATGGTATCAACGACGAGGTAAAGACCTACGGTCAGCTCATAACCACGCAGCAGGAAAAGATCGCGGAAAAGGAAAACGAGATATACCTTACCGAGCAGGACATCGAATCCAAGCAGGAAGAAATAAGCCAGACGGAAATCAAGATATCCGAGCTTGAAGCCCAGAACGACGAGAATCTGAAGAAATTCTCGAAGCTGATACGCGCTCTTTACATGAATAACACATCGGATACGCTTCCTATACTTGAGGGTTCTGACGACTGGTACAACTTCTTTACATATGTTGACGTTGTTCAGAATATCTCAGAGCAGAACATGGATTTCATGAACGGACTGCTGGACGATATCCACGAGCAGCAGGACCTTATTTCGGGGCTTGAAGCGGATATTGACCAGCTCAACACGGATAAGTCGGAGCTTATCGACAAAAAGAGCGAGCTTGAGGGAGAACTCACCGCTCTTGAGGGCAAGAAATCTGAGGTGCAGCAGATAGTAGACCAGCGCACCAGCGACCTTTACGACCTTGCGAGCGACAATCAGGACCTCCAGAATCAGGTGAACAATATACGCGGTCAGATCAACGCTTCCAACGACGAGGTCGAGGAGATCAATTCCGCGATCGAGGAGCTGATACGTGCAAAGCAGGCGCAGAACACCGATGGCACTGTGTACAGCTCAGACGGCTTCAGATGGCCGCTTGACAGCAACCTCCAGATGATAACTACTTACTTCGGCTACGATAGCTGGCGCGGTGGAAATCACTACGGTATCGACGTCGGCAATGCAGGAATCGGCGGTAAGAATATCTACGCGGCGCAGGGTGGTACTGTGATAACGGCATACGGCGACAGCGGCTGGCACGGCGGCTTCGGAAACTACATCATAATCGACCACGGCGGTGGACTTTCCACGGTTTACGCGCATTGCAGTGCGGTCACAGTTACTGTAGGTCAGCAGGTCAATAAGGGCGACGTTATCGGGTATGTCGGCACTACAGGCTGGTCGACCGGAAATCACCTGCATTTTGAGACGCGTGTGAATGGTACTGCGGTCAATCCGTTCAGTTATTCCTACGAATATGTATGATGAATTCTGTGGTTTGATATTCTTGGATATAAAAAGACGGGCAGGCGGTGAGCTTGCCCGTTTTCTGTTGGGTAAACTATAATTTAGCGGCGAATGTTCCGCTTACTGCAACCCCTAATCGGGAGTCAAGGGGGACGCGTCCCCCTTGCGAGTCGAGGGCAGCGCCCTCGT
>ENA-UONW01000144-UONW01000144.1-human-gut-metagenome-genome-assembly--contig:-CS52-NODE-144-length-108756-cov-11.956330_pt1 | contig 108756 bp, 80 predicted proteins | sample MGYA00242463_ERZ724010 | MGnify/ENA metagenome assembly ERZ724010
ACGAACGGTTGACACACAGTTTGCATTGTTCTGAATTCGTCGAACTCACGTTAATTAGTAAAAGAAATTTTCACCCATTCGGTCTGATTACGATACCAATCAAACCCAATTCCCAACGGCCTGACCAGACAAATCCGGCTGAGCCTCCGACTTATCCGGTGCTAAAAAAACAAAAAAGGGACCCTGCACGCACAAAGTCCCATTAAGATATCCCGCCAATCAGAAAAGCGGTTGCATACAGCAAGCCATCCAGAACGAACCGCCCGACCTTTACCCTCAATACAAAAAGAGGCTCAGCGGAACGGTCCGCAAAAGCCAGCTCCATCCGAACGAACTTACAGAGAATCTTCCACCCAGAAATTCTGCATGGCTTCCAAGTTAATCTGCAACAGGCCTCCGCTCAAACTCACGCTACCGCCATCGCTAAAGTTGTAAGCCTGCGTATAACTGGCTCCCTGTCCACTCACGTTGTATTTGGCTTTCAGCGTAACGGTATAGAATCCCTTCTCCTGCACCGTAATGGTGTCTACCGGGCTCACGGGATTGGCGTCATACACCGACACATTGGTGTACTTGTGCGTAGCCTGCAAGTCTGTGCTCCAAGTGTAAGTCACTTTGTTTAGCAAATTGCCCTCCTTACTCTGATTCAGACGGGCCAACAGCACATCACCCACGCGGAACACACCGTCGTCCACCGATCCGGTAGCGGCTTTCAGCTTGGAAATGGTAAATCCATTGAAAGTCGGAGCCTTTGATGTGTAGTCTTCCGAATCGTCACAAGCCGTCAGCACCAAGCTGCAAGCCAGGGCAAAAAATACGACAAAATTCTTCATCATCTCTCTAAATATCTAATTTTACATTTATGGTTCCTGCAAAATACCTTTCCCCTGGCGCACGATTTCCGGCTCATCACCTGTGCAGTCCACAATGGTGGTTACCTCGGGCACACCCTCGCCCCCATCAATTACCATATCCACATGCTGACCAAAAGTTTCCTCAATCAGCTCGGCATTTGTGGTGTATTCCGTCTCGTCACCCACGGGAGGCAATGAGGCCGTCAGTATGGGAGCATCCAACCACTCCAGCAACTGGCGCAGGAACGGATGATCTGGCATACGGATGCCGACTTCCGAACCACCACGTCCGCGAAAAACCTTGGGCAATTTGTTCAGGCCCGGCAGAATAAAGGTGAAAGGGCCCGGCAAATTCTTTTTCATCAGCTTAAATACCGAATTGCTGATGCTGGCATACTGGCTGATGGCACTCAAATCGTAGCAAATCACCGAAAGGCGATTCTTGGCCGGATTGATGCCCTTAATCCGGCACACTTTCTCCACCGCCCGCTCTTTCAGCGCATGACAGCCAATGGCATACACACTGTCGGTCGGATAAATAATAATGCCGCCGTCAGTCAGCACACGGGCTGCCTGGCTGATGGCCCGCTCGTTATCGCCGTTTGAATAATATTTAATGAGCATAATCTCTACAACAATTAATTCGGCAAGACCGAAAAAGGTCAGAATTTTTTCAGCAAATTATACAATCGTTGAACAGGAAGCCCCATGACATTGAAGAAGCTGCCCCGCAACTCCTCCACGGCTACCAGCCCGATCCATTCCTGAATACCATAGGCACCAGCCTTGTCAAACGGAAGATAATTGTCCACGTAGAAGTCAATTTCCTCGTCCGTAAGCTTGGCAAACTTCACATGGCTGGTCACGGCAATCGTTTCCGTGCGAGCCTGCGTCAGCACCGTCACGCCGGTAATAACCTGATGGATACGGTCGGAAAGCAAATGCAGCATACGTTTGGCATCCTCGCCATCGCGCGGCTTGCCCAGCACTTCACCGTCAATCGACACAATGGTATCGGCAGTAATCAGCAATTCGTTAGGCGCCATCGACGAGCGATAAGCCTCGGCCTTGTTACGGGCGATATATCGGGAAATGTCTTCACCTTTCAACGAGTCAGGATAGCTTTCATCCACGCCCAACAAGGTACGTACCTTAAAAGGTATGCCCAACCGTTGCAGCAGTTCCTTGCGTCGAGGTGAGTTACTGGCCAGCACAATTTGGTATTTGTTTAGATTTTCAAGCATAACGATATATTTGTATAATTAGGTTTCATCATTCAATAAGGATGTGGCTGAAGCCACAAGGCACTTCACCCCATCGTTACCAGCCAAAGGCATGCTGGTCAGCGAGCCAATGTCCCTGAGCGCGCATGACCTGTTCAACCACGTCGCGCACACATCCGTGTCCGCCCGCAATAGGGCTGATATAGGTTGCTATCTGCTTAATCTCAGAAGCCGCATCCGCCGGACAGCAGGCACATCCGCAGCGCCGCATCACCTCGTAATCAGGAATGTCATCACCCATGTAAAGCACCTCCTCCGGCTTCAAATCATACTGGGCAATCCAATCCTCAAACTGCTCAATCTTTACCGAACAGCCCATGTAGACATCCATAATGCCCAGCCCCGTATAGCGCGCCCGCACAGCCTCGCTCCGGCCGCCGGTAATAATGGCCAACTGAAATCCGCGCTTCACGGCCAGCTGCAACGCATAGCCGTCCTTGATGTTCACCGTACGCGATGGCAGGCCGTCTGTACTCATACCAATGGTCTCACAACTCAACACACCGTCCACATCGAAGGCCATGGCCTTTATTTTAGTCAAATCGTAATCTATCATTTTTCAGCTAGTTGAATTTCAGGATTGCTTGTCTGCCCCGTTCTGTGATGACGTGGCAAAGGCATGAATCTGTTCACACATGGCCTCATAAATACGCTTTGCACCGGGATCGCCGAGCAATTCCAGCTGCCGCTGCATTACCTTGCGGTCAAAACGGACAGCGGGTCCCGTCTGCGCCTGTACGGGCGATAACTCATGCACCTTGGCTGACGTCTCGTCAATCAGCGGCAAAAAAGTCGAAAACGGAATGCCCACACCCTCTACCAGACGAGCCGCCTCAGCATAGCAATGGTTGGCAAAATTACAAGCAAATACGGCCGCCAGGTGAAGCACACGACGCTTGTCGGAATCCAACGGCATCACCGTATCACTAATTTGCGCAGCCAGCGCCTCGACCTCGGCACAAAACTCCGGCGTGCACCCCTCCACAAAGCACGGAATGCGGCGGAAATCCAGCGCCCGTGATTTAGAAAAAGTCTGCATCGGATAAAGCACGCCGTATCGACGGGCTACTGCCCCGAACACGGACATTGGCATACTGCCCGCCGTATGCAGGAACAAGGCTTCGGAATGACGGGGGCAAAACTCATCCACCAGCATCTGCAGCGCATCGTCACGCACGGAAAAAATGTAAACATCGGCTTCCGGCAGCTGCCCCACACTCACCAAAGCCGGAGCACCCACCTTTGCGGCCAAAGCGTCAGCCGAGGCTTGCGTCCTACTGTATACAGCCACAATTTCATGGCCCGCGGCCTGTAGGGCTGGTGCCAGATGCGAAGCCAGATTTCCGGCTCCAATCATGCCTATTTTCATGCTCTTTATGTTCAATATTGATTGAAATGGACTTTCTCCCACAGAAGAGAGTCGTCAGTATACGGCTTCTTCTCAAACTGCTTATGTCCGACACCCACAATAGCCAGCGGCTCAATATGAGCAGGAAGTTGCAGAATATCACGCACATAGTCGGCCGATGGCGTACCATCGTCCTGATAACGGTTACGAACTTGCGCCCAGCAGGCTCCCAGCCCCATGCTTTCGGCCTGATACAACAAGGTTGTGGCAGCCACTGAGGCATCCTCAACCCAAACGTCAGATACTTGCGTATCGCCCACTACGACCGCAGCCAAAGGGACATCAGCCAAAAACTGCGTGCCCATAGAACGACACTCAGATAACTGATGCAGCAAATCCGGATGGTCTACAAGAATAAATTCACAAGAATGCTGATTTTTTGACGACGGGCTCATCAAAGCCGGCTTCAACCACTCTACTACTTCATCCTCGGTCAGCTTTTCGGCCGTAAACCGACGGGTACTGCGTCTTTTGCATGCTAAACCTAAAAAATCAGTCATTGTTTTTTCATTGTACCTTTGCAAAGATAATATAAAAAAGCGAATTACAAAACAATGAGCTTCATAAATGCGCCGCTCCGGCCAACTAAAAAAGGAGAGAATCGGAAGAAACTATCCGACTCTCTCCTCATAAGAAATATATCCTTCAAGTTTAGGGCAAAGTCACTTTGAAAAGACTACTTTCGGTATGTGCCGAACGGATGATGTTCTTCATCTTCTCCACGATGGACGGATAGCGCGCCGACACGTCATGGTCCTCATGTATGTCGTTAGCCAGGTCAAACAGCTTGCACTGCCCGTTCTGTACCACCAGTTTCCAGTCACCCATGCGTACACCGAGCATATTGGTCTCGTGGAATTCCCAATACAGGTAATCGTGATTCTGCTGCTTCTCAGGCTGGCCCATCAGGGTCGGATAAATTGAGATTCCGTCAAAATAGTCATTGGTTACCTTAGGATTCTTGAACGCATCGGGATAGCCGGAAATACCGGCCAGGTCGCAGAATGTCGGCATCAGGTCGTAAAAGGCAAACTGATGGTCCGACACTGAACCGGCCTTAATCTTGCCCGGCCAGCGTACGATGAAGGGCACACGGATACCGCCTTCGTAGGTGCTGCGCTTCTTACCCTGCAGCAATCCGTCGCGATTGAAAAAGTCGGGATCGGCACCGCCTTCCTCATGAGGACCGTTATCCGAGGTAAAAATCACGATGGTATTATCATCCAATCCTTTTTCCTTTAGCTTGGCAAAAATCTCCCCTACATAAGTATCCAAGCGCGTAATCATACCGGCAAACTGGGCGTGAGCCACATTGGTTGGATTGTAGCGCGAACCCTCGCTGCCGGAGAAGCTCTTTTCCTGACAGAAACTGCCCTCGTAAGCCTGCAGAATGGAATCGTTGGGCTGAATCAGCTCAGCATGCGGCAGGGTGTAGGTAAAAATACCGAAGAAAGGCTGGTCGGCACTCTGATGGTCAAGCCAGTCCATGGCTTTGTGATGGATAAGGTCGGCGGAATACTGCGGACGAAGCTCATAGCCGTTACCATACATGGGATGCTCTATATTCTGGTCCAGCACAACGCGCGACACGCCCTTGTCGCCCCGTGAGCGGCTGTACTCGTTCAGAAAGTTGGGATAGTAAAGGTGAGCCTGGAACTGACAGATGTAGCCATAGAACTCGTCGATGCCGCGCTTGTCAGGCGTAGAAACCGACCCCTCATAACCGCCGGCCCACTTGCCGAACATACCGGTGGTGTAGCCGTTCTGCTTCATGATTTCGGGAATAATGATGTGATTGGCATCATACGGTTCCTGCCCTACCAGTCCGTAGTCGGTGTTGTTGCCATACTTCACGGTGTTGTTGTTGCTCCAATACTCCTTGTTACCGCGCACATGGGTGTGGCCCGTGTGCTGGCCAGTCATAAAAGTGGCACGAGAGGGGGCCGAAACCGGGCTACCGGCATAGGCCTGCGTAAACCGCATACCCTCAGAGGCCATGTGGTCTATGTTGGGAGTGGCAATATATTGCTGGCCATAGCACCCGAGGTCGCCATAGCCCATGTCGTCGCACATAATATATATAATGTTGGGTTTTGAAGTCTGCGCGTTTCCGGCCATGGCAGCCAGGGCAGAACATCCCCAAAAGATTACGCTACGCTTATTCATTTTGATTGGTTTTGTAATTTGTCTGACTTTATTTGATGAAAACTTTGGCCGTGGTGTCCTGACCTGCAGTACGTACCTTAACAATGTATGAGCCTGCGGGCAGACCGCTGACCGATACGCGCTTGGAAGCGGACTGAGCCACCAGCGCTCCGCTTACGCTATAGACGCTGACGTCCTGCACCTTTGCAGAGGTTACCACATTAATATGCCGATTGCCGGCCTCCACCTCAACCAGTGCATTGCTCTCCGAAACGGCCTGACTGATGCCTTCTGGCACATTGGAGGTCTTGGGTGAGAAGTGAGCGGTCAGGGTAGTCACGTGGTCCACACGGAACGTATAGGCCGTGTCAAGCGAAACGACCTGCTTGCCCTCGCACCAGCACACAAACTTGGCGTTACCCAACGGTTGGGCACTGGCCGTCAGTTGCGTACCGGCTTCATAGCTTTCGGCAACCGGAGTCAGGCTGACCGTTCCACGATCTACAGCCGACGACTGTACAGCTACGGCATAGCCTTCAGCAGCCTCGGCCGTGCTGATTACCAGGTCGAGCGTCTGTCCGTGTACGTCGTCCTCTGCACCCTCCATACCATTGTCGGTCAGGCGAATACGCATGCGGCTACTCGTCTGTTTTGCCTCGGCCGGCACGTCTACCGTACCGCTATATACATTCTGATTGGCCGCCAGCGGCACTGAAGCCTCAAACACGCCATCGCCATTCCAGTCGAAATAAGCCAGTACCTCACTGCCTTCAACCGGTGCGGCCGACAGCGTCACGTTCAGGTTGAACGACTTGCCACAAGCCAAGCGACCGCGGTCCTTGGTGAAGAAGGTATACCACGTAGAAGGTTTCGTACTCTGCTCCGTTCCCGTACCGGATGCGCTGTTAAGAGCGCTGAGCGGATAGTGAATCGGCTTGAGCACAGCCTCGCCCTCCATAGCCACGCGGGCAATATACGCACTGCCCAACGTACCGCAAGGCAGGTTGTAGATTTTGTGGCTCAGCTGGAAGTCGGTACGCAGTACGCTGAAGTTGAAGAGCGAGTCGCCATCCACCGTGAGGGCCTTGGCATTCTTGTCCGTAGCCGGACGGAACACATAATACTTGCCCTCGTCGTTGCCCACTTCATATACGCACCAGCGAGGTGACTCAGCGCTATAGGCTGCCAGCTGATTGTCAGCGCCCACAACCTTGTGGTCGGCGGCCGACACAATCAGATAGCCACCGTCGGCATTTGATGTACCCACAAAATACCACGACTGGTTGCGGGCTGCGGAACCGGGATCCTGCAGCGAAAGCGTATCGCCACTGGCCGTCACGTTGCGGCCGGATGAGGCATTGATTTCATACTTATAGGTCACGGTGCCTACTGTGTCGGAGCACATAAAGGGATGCACCTCATAAGCATAGTCTGTGGCCTCAATGTTCCAATAAGAATTCTTGCGGCTGGCGCCACACATATAGGACACCACATTCGAGCTGCCGCCGTCCTTATTCAAGCCCTTGGTCTGGTCACTGACCTGGTCAAACACGGCATTGTCCGTCGAGCTGAAATACCAGAAGCCCGAGGTGACCGTACCTGCCGTCTCATTTTTACCAACGTAAAACTCTACAGGCTCTGTGCCCGTACTCACTTTGGCGGAACTGTTCAGGTTGGTTGACTGGATGTAATGGCCCGTAGTCAGATTACGGATGTAAAAACGATTAGGCTCCCCCGTGGGCACAAACTCCCAGAAGCAACGGTTGGCCGGAGAATATTCCGACACGGTCAGACTGCCGTCAGCCTCTTCCTGCATACAATTACTGTTTTGCGTACACATGCGCAAAGTGTAGCTCTTGCCGGCTTCCGGAAAGTCAGCCTCAGCCACCTCCGTGGTGCCTGCCAGACAGGGCACAAAGGAAAAGGTGGCACACAAAGCATTGAAAAGATAGATTTTTCTCATAATATCTCGATGTTTTCGTATATCTGCTACCTAAAAAATAGGTCACGCACCAGTCTCCTCACTCGCCATACCCACGAATGCCGGCATGGACCGGACTGAAACTTCACCCTCCGAATAGCAACTTGAGTAATAACGGCACAAAAGCGTCACACGACTCAATAACCATAGGTCCAAAGGGGCTGATGTGTTTTTCGGCCTAGTGATGCAAAGATAGGAAAAAGTCAGAAAAATCAGATACTTAACAGCTATCAAAAAAAGTCGGCACTTTGTAAAAACCAGGTGCCGATGAAAACGAACGAGGTCCCACCTATTTTATTTTAGGCGGGACCTCGTTTTTAAGGTGTCTATCGGGTAAGCAATTACTGCTGACCGGCTTCTTTATAAGAGAGGGCGCGATTGAGCACCGTTACACTCATCTTGCCATCCCCCAGACTGGTGTCACCCAGTGTGAAGCTGGCCGGAGTCAACAAGCGGGTAACCACATCGGCACGGTAAACAGAAGAATCTACCTCACTGCTGTCAATGTAAATCTTGAGCATACCGTTCTTCTCACGAACGCAGACAATGGTGTGCGCCTTGCCGTCGTTAACGGCAGCACGTGAAGTCATGGTCAGGTTCTGGTCGGTGGTAAATACCACGTGACCATCCTTAAGCGATACGCTCACGCCGTCGGCCTGCAACAAGCTGCCGTTGGCACCTACACCCGGCTCCGTCTTCACGACTACGCTGAAGTCGTTGACGTCAGCAATGGCGTTCTTGCACTTCTTCACCTGCTGCTTGCCGGCTTTGGCAGCCTTGGTAGCCAGGATTTCAGCACCTTTGTACACGCTGAACGGTACCGTCACGTTGTTGGTGTTGCCGTTCCAGTCTGACAGATTCGTTACGCTCAGGTCGTAGGTCTTGCCGGCTTTCAGGGCTTTCGGCAGTTTTACGCTGACAGAGCGCAAATCGGCCAGCAGGGTTACAGAATCAGCCGGGCAAACCTGCTTGCCCTTCTGCGTAACGGCAAACTTGGCCTTGGCCAAATCAACCGGCTCGTCAAACGTAACAACCACGGTGTCGCAGGCCGTAGTGTTGGCCTTGATGCCCTGTGCCTTGGCTGGCGTTACGTCCTGTACGGGTGAGAATTTCCAGATTCTTACCTCGCCGCCACCCAGGGTGACTTTGATTTCGTCGTCGTAGTTGAAGGCGTGGTTGTTATCGTCTTTCTGCGTAGAATTATGCTCGCAAACCAGCGTACGCCACAGTGACTTGGCACCCTCGGGCACGCCAATGGTACGGTTCAGCTTGATGATAAAGGTCTGCGCCTCGCTGCGCGGGTTACGTACGGAAATAATACCCTCCTTGTCGTCCCAGCAGGAGAAGCCGTAGCAGTTGCCCTTGGCCGGTGTGTCACCAATCAGCTTGGCGTTGCGCAGGATGGAATAGTTCTTTTCCAGGAAGTTCAGCACCTCGGCATTAATCATCCACTTGCCGCCCTCGTCCATTAGGGTGTAGCTGTACAGCAACTCCCAGAAGGCAGCACCACGGGTAGCCATCATGTAGAGGCAGGTGCGGAAGTCGTCGTCCGACAACGAATTGGGCTCAAAGTAGCTCTTGCCATACGTCGGGTCGTGGTTAAAGATATTGCTGAACTGGAACTGGAATTCACGCGTCTTGATGAAGTCAAAGTAGCGGTCGTCACGATAGGTCAGGATCTGGTCGAGGTCGGAAGAGCGGCCCTCGTCCACCTTGATATGACCGATGTCGGCCGAAATCTGCATCCACACGGACTTACCCCACTGCAGCAGCCACGGACTCGGGTTGACGTAGCAGGTCAGGTTAATCCAAAGGTCACTCTTGCGGCGGTCGGCGTCGGCATAGAGGTCGTTGAGCAAGTTGGCCCAGCGCTCCCAGTGCTCCGTCATGTAGTACATGTTGTTTTTTCCGCCGGTAATGTAGCGGCCGTTGGTAGACGGCTGGGGCGGAATGGCACAGAATCCGTCAAACTTCCAGTAGTTAATGTCATAGTCATTCTGGCACTTCAGGAAGAACTCTTCCAATTTCTTCAGATACTGCTTGTCGCCGGTTACGATGTCGTAGTTTGCCTTGTTGACCGTGCCGTTACCGTTTTTCTCCAGGAACTTGGCAAAGTCATACTGGTAGTTGTAACCGCCACGCGGGCCCAACCAGAGACCGAAGTTGGAGGATACGCGGTGAGAAAAGTCGGCCGGATAAGTCAGGCCGTTGGGGAACTTGCTGTTAAACTGCCAGAATCCCGTGGTGTTGTCCTTCTCATAAGGACCGTAGGCGTTCCATCCGTCGTCCACCACGTAGCTATCTACCGGGCGCACGCCGTTTTGTGTCAGTCCGCGCTCCACTTCCTTAAAGGAGCTCAAGATGTTCTCCTCGGTGATGTCCATCATCCAGTCGAACCAGGAATTATACTGCAGGCGGAACTTGATGGGCTTGGCAATGGTGTTGATGTAGGCAAAGAAGTCTGAGCGAATCACGTCCATGTCGCTTACGCTGCGCGTAGAGCCGATGACGTTTTTCCACGTGGTGAACTGGCCGTCGCTGTTCAGGCGCTTTTCGTCGTTAAGCTCAGCCAGGCTCTTGCCGCTGTAGTAGCGGACGTGGGCAATGTTGTCGGTAATGGCATTGTCCGTCTCGGGAAATTCCGAACCGAAGAACATACCCTCGGCATATACCGGCTGGCCCAAAGATATGTGGTAGCCCGACATACCGCCAACGCCTTCGCCCATGGCGGGGTGCGTCCATTTGCCCTCGGCACTGGCTACGCCCAGGTGTTCCACGTCGATATAGTCAATGCGAGCCGTTGTGCGCTGCGATTCAGGCACTGAAACCCGCAGATACTTACGCATGAAGTGGTCGGAATTTTTCATTTCGTAAACCACGTCCACATCCCAGTTGCTGCCGGCAAAGCTGAGCGGCTGCATGTCGAAGACCACGCGCTTGCCGTCGGTTATATTCTCGATGTGCACGCCGTCCAGTCCCTTAATGCTCATGGCTGAAGACTTGAGCAGGCGCTTGTCGCTGACATAAGTGCCGGCGCTTACATAAAACTCGGCACAAGTACCAAAGGCACCGCCGTTTTGCGACGAAATTTCCTTCAGGCGGATATAGCGGCCCTTGGCAGCTTGTGGCAGGTTCACCCAGCAGGGTGCATCGGCATTCATTTCCAGCTCCCCTTTGGCTACCAGGTTTTCAGGCTTCTCAATGTTGTCCGCACTATTGCTCACATAAAGCTCATAAGCCTTGAAGCGGCCGTTTTCAGCGCCATGACGCGGCACGTAGGCAAAGCTCTTGAACGTCTGCACGCGCTTCATGTCAATCTGAATGTAATGCGGCAATTTGTCAGAACCCGTACCAGCATCCTTGCGGTAGTTGCTGTGCCAGAACGACTGCACGTCGCCGTCTATGATATACTTGGCCTCGCCACCCTTCTGGCTGTCCTTGCACCAGCTGTCCACCGTGGCAGTCCATCCGCTGCGCGAAATGGTCTTAGGCTCAATGGCTTTGGAGAACACGCTCAGCGTGAATTCCTCCGTCCCCTTGGTCGGGTGCAAAATAGACCACTGGCCATCCGTACGCTTGTTGGTGATTTCCACCGTACGCAGCCGATTGTTTTTTACGGAAACCGTACGGCTCAGGTACTGGTTGCCGATGGTGACTTCGTCGTCATTGATACTGACATGCACCTGTGCTCCCGCATATCCGGGAAGCAGGCCCAGCAATCCGAGCAAAGCCCCATTTGTCACGAAATGTTTTTTCATATTGAATTTATAGATTTGATGTATTTTCATTATATCCGCAAAGTTACGTTTTTTGTGCGTTGAAAGTTTCCTTTTTCTCCGAAAAAAACGTCAGGCATGCGTACCAATCCAGATGCAGACCATTCCCAGCAACACGAGCAGCAAGTCGATGGCCTTGGAGCGCAGGTTACGCTCGCTGAAAATAATGGCTCCGAAAATAAAGGAGACTATCACGCTACTACGCCGCACCATGGACACCACAGCCACCAGCGCGCCCGGCAGGCTCAGGGCATAGAAGTAAGCCAGGTCGGCCGCCGTCAGGAAAAGCGAGATGAACACGATGCTCCACCGCCACCGGAACGGCGCCGACCGCTTGCGCAGCGGCATCCACACCACCAGCAGCACCACCAGCATCATGAGGCACTGATATACATTGTACCAGCCCTGCACGGCCAGCTTGTCGAGCCCACAGCCCTGCTGCGCGGCCGACGTCATCAGGAACTTGTCATAAAGTCCGCTGACGGCTCCCAGTACGGCAGCCGCCACAATGCAGGCAATCCAGCCGTTGTGAGCAAAATTTATACCCTCCTTGCGACTGCTGCGACTGAGCAGGAAAAACGAGAGGATAGCCAGCACCACACCGGCCCACTGCCAGCCGTTAAGCCGCTCACCGAAAATCAGCAGAGCGCCCACCAGCGTCATGACCGGACGGGTGGCATTGATGGGACCCACCAGCGTAAGCGGCAGGTGCTTGATGCCAAAATAACCCAGCATCCAGGACGAGAGAACGATAAGCGACTTGAGCAGAATGAAGCGGTGCTCAGCCCAGCCGTAGGTGGGAATGTAACCGCTACTGCCCGGATGAATCAGTCCCGTAGCCGACCCCACGATAAGCGGCAGAAAGAGGCAGGCACACAACAGGGTATTGAGAAAAAGTACGGGAATCACGGCATTCTCGCGGAGCGACATCTTCTTGAACACATCGTAGAAGCCCAACGAAGCGGCCGACATAAAAGCCAATATTAACCACATAATTACTTACAGACTGAGGTAAATGTCATTCGGATAGACTATATCCACCAGAAAGAGGGCGCGCGCAGCCACTGAATCACCCGCCGCACAACGGTTGCGGCAGTCAATGACGCGTTGGAAATCGTCCAGACTCATGCGGCCCTGCCCTACCCAGAGCAACGTGCCCACCACAGCACGCACCATGTTGCGCAGAAAACGGTCGGCCGTAATTTCAAAACGCCAGGAGCCGTCGGGCTCGGGAGTCCAGCGGGCCGTGGTCACACGGCAGTTGTTGGTCTTGGTGTCGGTGTGCAGCTTGCTGAAACTCGTGAAGTCGGTGGTCTGCAGCAACAGCTCGGCCGCACGGTTCATGCGCTCATAGTCCGGCTCAAAGAATAGCTGGTTGGCATAGTGACGCAGGAAAGGGCGCTTGCCGGTGTACACAAAATAATGGTACGTGCGCGAAAGGGCATCGAAACGGGCGTGCGCATCGGGGCGCACCTGCCGGAGCGACTGCACGGCAATGTCGGGCGGCAGCAGGCGGTTGAGCTTGAAGCACAACTGCGCCTCGTCGGCAATATCGGCATCAAAGTGCGCCACCATCATGCTGGCATGCACCCCCGTATCGGTGCGACCGGCCCCTACCGTACTGATTTCGCGCTGCAGCAAAACGGACAGCGCACGGTTGAGCTGCTGCTGTACGGAGTCGGCATTGGGCTGCACCTGCCAGCCGTGGTAGGCCGTGCCGTCGTAGGAAAAGGTCAAAAAATATCGGGACATAGCGTAATCCTAAATGATGAAACATCACAAAAAAGCCGTGCTTCGTTAATGAAAGCACGGCTTTATGTGTCGGTGTCATTGTAAATGACCGGACGGCAATTAAGCCTCTTCAGCCACTACAACAAACGGAATTTCAACAGATACTTCCTTGTGAAGTTTAACGGTAGCAGTGTATTCTCCTACTTCCTTTACATCTTTTACGATGATGGTCTTGCGGTCAATCTCAAAGCCCAACTTAGCCAACTCGTCAGCCAGCTGGAGGCTGTTTACTGAACCGTAGATTACACCGGTAGCACTAACCTTGGTAGCGATCTTGATCGGCTCAATCTTAGACAGCTTGTCAGCCAGAGCGAGAGCCTCGTTCTTGATCTGCTCGAGCTTGTGAGCACGCTGAGCCAAGTCTTCCTTCAGCACTTTCTTGGCTGATTCAGAAGCGATGATAGCTTTTCCGGTAGGAATAAGGTAGTTACGACCGTATCCAGACTTTACATTCACAATGTCGTTCTTGTAACCCAGACCAATGATGTCTTCTTTCAATATAATTTCCATACTTATTCCTCCTTTATTATTTCATCAAATCAGTTACGAAAGGCAGCAAAGCCAAATGGCGAGCACGCTTAACGGCCTGAGCCACACGACGCTGATATTTCAATGATGTACCGGTGATACGACGCGGAAGGATTTTACCCTGCTCGTTCAAGAATTTCTTCAGGAATTCAGGATCCTTGTAGTCAATATACTTGATACCGCTCTTTTTGAAACGGCAGTATTTCTTTTTCTTTACGTCCACTGTGGGCGGAGTCAAATATCTAATTTCTGATTGTGTCTGTGCCATGATTAATCCTCCTTATTTGCTTTTTTGTTACGACGTTTTTCTGCATACTGTGCAGCATATTTGTCCATCTTTACCGTCAGGAAGCGGATAACGCGCTCGTCACGACGGAAACCAGTTTCGAGTTTGTCTACAACCGTAGGCTCGGCGTTAAACTCAATCAACTGATAAAAACCGGTGGATTTCTTCTCGATGGGATAAGCCATCTTTTTCAGACCCCAACTCTCTTCATTGATAATCTCTGCACCCTGCGCAGTCAGAATACCTTTGAATTTTTCAACCGTTTCCTTCATCTGCTGGTCAGACAAAACGGGAGTCAAAATGAAAACGGTTTCATACTGATTCATCATACGTTGATAATTAATTAGTGATTATATGATTTGCAAAAATTGCGGTGCAAAGGTACTATATTTTTGAGTATTAGCCAAATATTCCGCGCAAAAAATTATCGGCCCGCCGCCTTCCGTTCCAAAATTACGACAGCAAGACGCCCATACCGACGCTCAGAAAAATTCGGCGGCTCGCAGAAAAAACTCCGCAGCTCGGAAATTTTTTTTGGCGGCTCGAAAAAAATTTTTGGCGGCTTGGAAAATAAAACAGGTCGGACCCCGTCGTAACGAGAAGGTTCCTCGTTTTGACAAAGTCCGACCTGTTTCTATTTATAATTTATAAAGTCAGCCTTACGACTGTTTTTCCATCGGCGGATTAAATCAGGATGACTGTCACATCGGCAGCGCCATGCGCGCCCAACACGAGGGCCTGCTCAATGTCGGCCGTTTTGGACGGACCGGAGATGAACACGCCATAGCCATAGTCGCCCGTGTCGATATGGTCGTAAGCCTCGTGCATGTTATTGACAAGCTGGCGACGGTCCAGCAAAATGGTCAGGGCCTCAGCAATAAAATAAATGGTGCGCTGCTCCACATCCTGCTGAATCCAGACGGCGCCGTTCTCGCACACGCCTACCTGCCCCTTGATGATGGCCAGGTCCGTACCGTTCAGGTCGGCCGAGCACTCTACGGAATCGGGATGGAACGTGCCGCACGTTACCTGCTGGCTGCCAAAGGCCGTTTCCACACTGTCCACCGTCGAAGCCACACGCCGGGCCTGCGGATACTGGCGACGGATGAGCTGGTCGATGCTCTCGTCTTCCTGCAGCACGATGGCGCGACCGCCCACCTGCTTCATCACCTGGCAAAACTGTTCAATCTTATCGTCGTAAGTGACGGCTTCCTGACGGAGTGCCGACAGGTCGGGACGCTCAAACACGTCAAGCGTATTGCGACGGATATTGCTCAATATGGTGTCTTTACTGCTCATTTTTCTGTTTGTCTTGGTTATGTTTCCACCAGTCGGAGAAGCTCTCGCTGGCAAATACGGGCATGTCGTGCTCCTTGCCCCAGTCGTTGAATTGGTTGTAGGTCAGCCAATAAGGCAGTTTGTTGGCCACCGAAGCATGGTGGAGGGCAAAGTGGAAGAGCGAAGGATGGTTCATCAGCGTCTCCATGGCAGCCGACATGGCATGCTTGGACGAGCTTGCCAGTCCGTGCTGGTTCAGATACTGACGCCACTTGTAAATCTGGTCGGCCAAATCCACCTTGGCCGGACATACATTCTGGCAGGAATAACAGAGGGAGCAGGCCGACACGTTGTCGCAATACTGCTTGGCATCCTTCAGCATTCCCAAATTGATGCCGATGGGGCCCGGCACGAAATAGGTATAGGAATATCCGCCACTGCGACGGTAGACGGGGCACGTGTTCATGCAGGCTCCGCAGCGCAGGCAGTTCAGCGTCTTGCGATGGTCAGGATCGCCCAGAATCTGGCTGCGGCCGTTGTCTACAATAATAATATGGAACTCGCCGCCGTGACGCGGTTTGCGATAGTGCGAGGTATAGGTGGTAGCGGGCTGGCCGGTAGCCGAGCGGGCCAGCAGACGGGTAAATACGCCCAGGGCCTGACGGTCGGGCACGATTTTTTCGAGACCGAAAGCCGTAATCTGCAACTTGGGCTGCGAGGTGCCCATGTCGGCGTTACCCTCGTTGGTGCAAACCACACACTCACCCGTTGAAGCCACGGCAAAGTTGGCACCCGTCATGGCGGCCTCAGCCTCCAGGAACTTATGGCGCAAGTTCTTGCGGGCAGCATGTGTCAGGTAGGTCTGGTCGTTATTGCCCGGCTCCGTACCCATCTCGCGCACAAAGAGCTTGCCAATCTCTTCCTTGCGGATGTGAATGGCCGGCAGCACGATGTGGCTGGGTTTCTTGTGCATCAGCTGCAGGATGCGCTCGCCCAAATCGCTCTCCACCGTATCAATGCCGCGACCAATCAGGTAGTCGTTGAGTCCGCACTCCTCGGCCAGCATGGATTTGCTCTTGATGAAGTGCTTCACGTGGTGCGACTGCAAAATGTCGTACACGATTTCACAATATTCCGTAGCGTCCTTGGCCCAGTGCACGATGGCACCGTTGGCCGTAGCGTTGCGCTCAAAGGTTTCGAGCAGTTCGGCCAAGTGGCTGTTACTGTACAGCTTCAGGGCGCAGGCCATGTCGCGCAGGTCTTCCCATTCGGGGATGGCCTTGCTCAGATTGTCACGCTTCTGGCGCACCATCCATAAAGTTTCGTTATGCCAGCAAGCCAGCTCGGTATCTTTCAAAAAGGCTTCGGCAGCCTTTGAATGTCTTGTACTCATAGTCCTGAAGCTAAAATTTCAACCACATGAATCGTCTTAATCGGATATTTCTCGCGGGCAATAATGCCACTCTGGTGCATCAGGCATGAGCAGTCGGCGCCGGCAATGTATTCAGCGCCCGTTTCCATGTGGTGACGCACCTTGTCGCGTCCCATCTGGCCGGACACGGCATGCTCCTCCACGCCGAACATTCCGCCAAAGCCACAGCACTCGTCAGCCGGATTGGGCTCTACCACCTCAATGCCCTTTACCAGCGAAAGCAGGTCGCGCAACTTGTTATAATAAGGCACGTTCAGCTCGCTGGGCGAGGACAGATGCAACAGGCGCACGCCGTGGCAGCTGTTTTGCAGGCTCACCTTATGTGGGAAACAAGCCGGAAGGCTTTTAGGCTTTACCACGTCGTGTATGAACTCGCAGATGTCATAAATTTTCTGCTCCACCTTGCACACATGCGGCTTGCCCTTGAGCAAACCATCATAATGGTCGCGCACAAAAGCTACACAACTGGCCGAGGGGCCTACTACATATTCATATTTCTCAAAAAGCTTATCAAATTTGCCTGCCAGTTCCACCGATTCATTTTCGAATCCGGCATTGGCCATGGGCTGTCCACAACATGTCTGCTCCTCTGGATACTCTACATCCAGGCCCAACGACTTCAACAATTTATAGGAAGCCACTCCTACCTGGGGATAGACAGCATTCACATAGCAGGGAATAAACAATCCGACCTTCATCTAATCTGTTCTTGATATTTTTATAAAATCCAACCACAAAATTACACATATTTTCTCAGATGAAGAACGCCAGCGCCGGCACTTTCAAGGGGAAAAGCCCCTGCAAACAGGTCTGAAGCGCGAAAAATACACAGACAGCAGGACGGCTGCAACCTGCAGTATGCAATCTAATCACAAAAAGAACCAGGAAATACGACAAAAGGCTCACCGGGAGCCTCATCATGGAAAACGGAAAGGAAAGGTTCCTTTCGCACTAAAAAAGTGGACCTGGAGGGAATCGAACCCTCGTCCAAACGAGGAAACAATATGCTTTCTACATGCTTATTCCCGCTTCGATTTTCGAATCTTGGCAAGACCGGGACTACCAACCAAGACCTTAGCCTCTAAAAATTTCATCGCAGGCACGAGGCTGCCCTTGACTATTCCCGATTTATCTGCACCACCGGATCAAGACGCCTCGGGACGACGGCTCTTGGGTGATGTCTCGTTCCTACACCTTGTGTAGGAATAAAGCTAATCTACTATACTTCAATTAAGCAGCGAGAGCATATTTATTTTCGCCAGTTAAATTTTTTGCATATAAGATTATAGTGCTCACTGCATTGCACTGCATGCTTACATATCCCTTCTACTCGCTGTCAAATCCAGTCAGGCCCGTCGGGATATTTTTATTCAGTGGCCGCAAATATACATAAAAAATATGAGTCAGCCAATTTGTGAGGGCGAAATCCGTCCTATTTATTCATAAAAGCGATGGCCGGCCAATTCGTGCCAATGACCACGGGTAAAATCCGGAACGTCCACCGGCATGCCGCCCTGCGCCGCCGAGTGCGCCGTCAGCTCGGTCAGGCACGACCACTCTGCCGCATCATACACATCCATATCCAGTGGAAGCCCATGCTGCAGGCAATACACAAACCGCGCATCCATGGCATAGTTCATGGCATTGCGTACGCCCAGCTGCAAGCCCTCTGCCACCTTCTGGGCCGCCGGACTGGTCAGGTAGCGGTCCATGTAGTTTACGGCCGCCTCGCCCGTCAGTGCCTCCTGCATATCAGCAGTCTGCACCACCGGCTGCGGATACTTGGCCGCCATGCCGCGACTACCCACCACCCGCTGCAACCGATTGTACGGCTGGGGCGTGTTCAGGTTAATCTGCAATAATATGGTGCGCCCCTTTTCGGTATGAATCAGAGAGGAATTGGTCTTTCCGCCTCCCGCTTCGTCCGCTACCGATGTCATCGAAACGATACGCGTCATGCGGTCGCCTCGGTGCAGTCCCAGCGCCAGCCCCAAGGGTCCCAAGCCGTGGGTAGGATAAGGATTGCCGGCATGCCGACGCCAATCGTCCTCCATCCACGAAGTGCCTCCGGCCACCCGTCGAGCCTCCTCAAAACGGTGACGCAAATCATGCAGATATCCACCCTCCAGATGGGTCAGCATGCCCAAGTCGCCAGCCTCCACCATGGCCTTCTGCGCCAGCGCAAACGGGTCATAGCAGCAGTTTTCAGCCATAAAGCAATGGCGGCGCGTCTGCTCGGCCGTACGCACCAGTGCCTCGCACTCCTCCACCGTCATGGCCGCCGGCACCTCTACGGCTACATGCTTGCCCTGCTCCATAGCCTCAATGGCTATTTGCGTATGCGAAGCCCAGTCCGTGCAGATGTACACCACATCCACCCGGCGGTCGCGACAAAGTTTCCGCCACGCGTCGGGCCCTTCATACAGTGTCAGGTCGTCAGCACGCTGCTCGGGCGCAATCGTCTTATGAGCTTCCTTCAGATGCTCGGCGCACAAATCGGCCAAAGCCGTAAACCGCACGCCCTTAACGGCCGCATAGCGCCGCAAGGTACTCAGCCCGCGCTGCCCCAGCCCCACCATGCCTATACGCACGCAGGGAATCGGCTCGCAAGCCAACTCCAAAACCGTAGACTTCGTTGTTCCGACCATGATATTGCAGTTTGAAAAAAAAGAAAAAAGCGCATCTTTCATGTCAGAAAAATGCGCCGTATCTCTTTATTTAATAAAAATATTCACTATCCATACGCCTGTGAAAGCGCATTGCAGAAGGTATTTTTATTTCTTACGCGTATGAGCGTAACGATTCATGAACTTATCTACACGACCTGCCGTATCAACCAGCTTAGACTTACCGGTATAGAACGGGTGAGAAGAGCTAGAAATTTCAAGTTTTACAACCGGATAAGTTTCGCCCTCAAATTCAATTGTGTCGTTGGTTTTGCAAGTTGAACGTGAAAGGAACATATCACCGTTACTCATGTCCTTGAATACAACAGGACGATAATTCTCAGGATGAATACCTTGTTTCATTTTTTATCTTGGCGTTTTATTATTATTACTATTGTGTATTGGTAACAAATAGTGTAATGGTTGCTACAAATTGCGGTGCAAAGATACGACTTTCAGCCTAATTGACAAACCTTTGACACGTTTTTTTCAGCACGATTTTATTTTCATGACAAAAGGCCGACTATTTTGAACCGCTTTTTGCTTGGAAGTTTCCGCAAACATCGTAACTTTGCAAGCATCATGATTACGAAATTACTTTTCACTACGCTATGCGGCCTGGCCGGCAGCTTGGGCCCACTTTCGGCCCAAGGCATCGACAGTCTCTTTGCCCGTGCGCCCGAAGCCACATGCCCCATGCTCTCGCACAGCAGCAAGCTCGACCTGCTCGACCTCTACAACAGCCGCATGAAGGCCGTCACCACCAACCAGTATGGCGGACAGACCACGCTGACCGAGAAGAGCGACGACTTCCTGACACTGCAACAGACCGCCAGCTCCAACTGGAGCATGAAGCTGTTTAAGGCTCCGACGCAGTCGTACATTCTTGTGTGCCAGACTTTTCGCACGCCCTATGCCGAGAGCCAGCTGACGTGGTACGACGACAAGTGGAACCGCATCACGCCGCCCGCCGGCTTCAGCCTGCCCCAACCGAGCGACTTTGCGACCAGCACTTCCGACTCGCTGCAAAACGCCGTCAAAGCCTGGCCGGGCCACTACATCAGCGCTACACTCGCCACAGGTTCCGACAGCATACGATTTGAACTAGCCCCGACCTCGGCCTCATCCGATCTCAACCGTCAGGCACGGCAGATGCTGCACCCCATCATATTAAAATGGGACAAGCAGAAATATCAATTTGTCAACTGCCCTGCTCAAAAGTAGCCTACATCGGCGTGACATTCATCAAAAATCAATAAAAAATTACGGACGCCCTCAAAAAACGTCGGCTTAAATTTTTCCATACGAAAGGATATCAGTAATTTTGCTTTCAGAAAATACAGTATTTAATATACACTATCAATTAATTTTTTTACAATTATGGTAAACTACAAAGATCTGGGCTTGGTGAACACCCGTGAAATGTTCAAGAGAGCCATCAATGGCGGTTATGCAATCCCTGCATTCAACTTCAACAACATGGAGCAGCTGCAAGCCATCATTCAGGCTTCCTCTGAAAAGAAGAGCCCTGTTATTCTTCAAGTTTCTAAAGGTGCTCGTCAATATGCCAACCAGACACTTCTCCGCTACATGGCAGAAGGTGCCGTACAGTACGCTAAGGAGTTAGGTTGCAACCACCCTGAAATCGTGCTCCACCTCGACCACGGTGACAGCTTCGAACTCTGCAAATCATGCGTTGACATGGGCTTCAGCTCTGTTATGATTGACGGTTCTGCACTTCCTTACGATGAGAACGTAGCGCTGACCAAGAAGGTTGTAGACTATGCTCATCAATATGATGTAACAGTTGAAGGTGAGTTAGGCGTTTTGGCAGGTGTTGAGGATGAAGTAGCTCACGAAGAGTCTCACTACACCAAACCTGAAGAAGTTATCGACTTCGTTTCTAAGACCGGTGTAGACAGCTTGGCTATTTCAATCGGTACTTCTCACGGTGCTTACAAGTTCAAACCCGAACAGTGCACACGTGACCCGAAGACCGGCCGTCTGGTTCCTCCTCCCTTGGCATTCGACGTACTCGACGCTATCATGGAGAAACTTCCGGGATTCCCCATCGTACTCCACGGATCTTCTTCAGTTCCTCAGGAAGAAGTTGACACCATCAACAAGTTCGGTGGTAAGCTGCCTGACGCAGTAGGTATTCCTGAAGATCAGCTTCGCAAGGCTTCTAAGAGCGCAGTTTGCAAGATCAACATCGACTCAGACTCTCGTCTGGCCATGACTGCTGCTGTTCGTCGCGTATTTGCTGAAAAACCGGGTGAATTCGACCCGCGCAAATACCTCGGCCCGGCTCGTGAAAACATGAAGAAGCTCTACGAGCACAAGATTGTTGACGTATTAGGCTCAGAAAACAAATTGGCTAACTGCGACTAATTGTCGTCAGTACATCCAAAAACGCATTTAAGCCCCGGCACTTCAGCCCACTGCTGATTGCCGAGGCTTTTTGTATGCCTGCCGCGCAACCTACCGACCAGCGAAAACAACCACAATTCTGTCTTGGACGACACGGGAACACACAAGCCGATTTAGAAAAACTCAGTAGTACATCACCAGCTCCGCCCCCCGAAAAAACAAGGTCCGACCTAATTTTTACAAGGTGCCGCCTCGTAAAAAATAGGTGCCGCCTATTTTTTACAAAGTCCCATACCGTTTTTACAAAGCTCCTCCCATACGACCTTACGGAAAAGATGTAACATACAGATGCAGCCAGACAGGGCATTTGCCCGACCAACTGTCGGCAGGCCACCCCCTCCAACGTCCTCCCGGCCCTCTGATACCCTCCACTATTGTAAGCAAATGTCAAAACTCACCACACGTCAGACTGTTAGGATATTTTTTTGTAACTTTGCACCCGCAAAGTAAAAAGTTATGCCCCATGGACACCATTAAGATAAAAGATCTGACTTTTCAGCTCTCCATCACCGAGCAGCAAATCCAACAGCGCATTCAGGAAATTGGCCGTCAAATCCATCGCGACTTTGCCGGAAAGGATCCTATCTTTCTGGTGGTGCTTAACGGCGCTTTCATGTTTGCCTCCGATTTGCTCAAGGAAGTGGAAATCCCCTGCCAGGTCAGCTTTATCCGGTTGTCCTCGTATGTCGGTACGCAAAGCACCGGCGAAGTGAAGGAAATCATGGGCATCAACACCCCACTGGAGCAGCGCCACGTCATCATTGTGGAGGACATTGTGGACACGGGGGTGACCATGAAAAACATGTGGGCCCTGCTGTCCGACCACAAGCCGGCCAGCATCCATCTGGCTTCCCTGCTGGTAAAGCCCAAGAACCTGAAAGTCAACGTCAACGTAGACTACACAGGCTTTAACATCGGCAACGACTTCATCGTGGGCTACGGCCTCGACTACGACGGCTACGGGCGCAACGAACGCAACATTTACGTGCTCAAAAGCTAACCGCCCCTGCAGGTGCTGCGCCGCAAAACGACACAACGAAACATCTTATTTTTTCAACATAATACATACGTTACAAGACAATGAAGAATATTGTAATCTTCGGAGCTCCCGGCTCTGGAAAAGGAACACAGAGTGACTTACTCGTAAAGAAATACGGTTTCAAGCACATTTCAACGGGCGACGTGCTGCGCGCTGAAATCAAGAACGGAACCGAACTGGGCAAAACGGCCAAAGGATACATTGACAACGGTCAGCTCATTCCCGACTCACTCATGATTGACATTCTGGCCAGCGTGTACGACAGCATGTGCCCCTGCGAAGGTGTCATCTTCGACGGTTTCCCCCGTACCATTCCGCAAGCCGAAGCCCTGAAGGAAATGCTGGCCAAGCGCGGTACCTCAGTAACCGGTATGCTTGAGCTCGACGTACCCGAAGACATGCTGATGGAGCGCCTCATCAACCGTGGCAAGACTTCAGGCCGCGCTGACGACAACGCCGAAACCATCAAAAAGCGCCTCGACGTGTACAACAACCAGACCCAGCCGCTGATTGAGTGGTACGAAAAAGAAGGTCTGCGCAATGCCGTCAAAGGTTATGGCCCGCTGGAGGAAATCACCGCAGCCCTGAGCGCCATCATCGACAGCTGGAAATAAGCAGAAAATTCCCATTTCCCAATAAGCTACGCAGGACTGACCTGACAATGTTATCACAGCCCAAGGTCAGCCCTGCGCTTACTGTTTTTCTCCCCCTCTCTCTTACAGACCACGCCCGGCGCAGCCACACCGAGAGTCCGCCGTAGGTCCCCCACCAAAGTTTAACCCCCTTTTTACAGACGAAACCATGCCAGATAGCAATTTTGTAGACTACGTAAAGATATACTGCCGCTCGGGTAAGGGCGGCCGCGGCTCCATGCACCTGCATCGCGCCAAATACAATCCCAACGGCGGTCCCGACGGCGGCGACGGCGGCCGTGGCGGCAACATTTACCTGCGTGGCAACCATAACTACTGGACCCTGCTGCACCTGCGTTACGAGCGTCACGTCTTTGCCGGCAACGGCGGCAACGGTTCCAAATGCTGCTCGCACGGCACTGACGGCGAGGACAAATACATCGACGTGCCCTGCGGCACGGTGGTCTACAATGCAGAAACGGGTGAATACGTGTGCGACGTGGCTGAAGACGGTCAGGTGGTACTGCTGCTGAAAGGCGGCCGCGGCGGTCTGGGCAACTATCAGTTCCGCTCAGCCACCAACCAGGCGCCCAGCTTTGCACAGCCCGGCGAGCCGATGCAGGAAATGACCATCGTACTCGAGCTGAAACTGCTGGCCGACGTGGGCTTGGTAGGCTTCCCGAACGCGGGCAAATCTACCCTGCTTTCGGCCCTATCCTCTGCCCGCCCCAAAATTGCCAACTATCCCTTCACTACCCTCGAGCCCAGTCTGGGCATCGTGTCCTACCGCGACAACCAGTCGTTTGTCATGGCCGACATTCCGGGCATCATTGAAGGGGCCAGCGAGGGGCGCGGCCTTGGCCTGCGCTTCCTGCGCCACATTGAGCGCAACTCGCTGCTGCTGTTCATGGTACCGGGCGACACCGACAACATCCGCAAGGAGTATGAAATTCTGCTTGAAGAGCTCCGCAAGTTCAATCCCGGACTGCTCCAAAAGCACCGCATCCTGGCCATTACAAAATGCGACCTGCTCGACGAGGAGCTCATCGAAATGCTCAAAGCCGAGTTACCCGACGACCTGCCCGTGGTCTTCATTTCGGCCGTTACCGGATACGGCCTCACCACCCTCAAGGACAAGCTTTGGGAAGAGCTCAACAGCGAGAGCAACAAGCTGCAGGCCATCAGTGAAGGCGGTTCCATTGTCCACCGCAACCGCGATGCCGAAAAACTGACCACGGACTTTGCCGACTGGGAGGACGACTGTATTGAAGAGACAGACGATACGTCGGACGACGACTTTGTAGATTATGAGGACTATGACGACGATGAAGACTGACCTCAATCCACAACTGCTGCGCTACGCCTTTTCGTCCCCCCGGGTGACGGCTTTCAGCACCCGGCGCCAAGGGGGCGTCAGCACGGGGGCTTATGCCGAACTGAACATCAACGGCTACTGCGGCGACCAGCCTGAACACGTGGCTGAAAACCGCCGCTTGCTGGCTGACCGGCTGCACATTACGCCGGATCACCTGGTTATGCCCCACCAGACTCATCAGGACAAGATGAAGCGCATCAGTGCCGACTTTCTCCACCTGGACGAAGCGAGCCGCGCCGCCGCTCTCGAGGGCATCGACGCCGTAAGTACCGACCTGCCCGACGTATGCATAGGCGTCTCCACAGCCGACTGCATCCCCATCCTGCTCTACGATACCGAACATCAGGCCGTAGCGGCCGTCCATGCCGGATGGCGCGGCACGGTGATGCGCATTGCCGAAAAATCCATCCGTCAGATGACGCTGGACTACGGCACCCGCCCCGAACAGCTGGAAGCCGTCATCGGGCCGGGCATTTCGCTCGAAGCCTTTGAAGTAGGTGACGAAGTATATGAAGCTTTCAGCGAGGCAGGATTTCCGATGAGCCAGATAGCCCAAAGGCAGGAGAAGTGGCACATTGACCTCTGGGCCGCCAACTACCTGCAATTGGAACGCTGCGGCCTGACGCTCAATCACATTCAGGTGAGCGGAATCTGCACTTACCAGCAATATCAGCAATACTTCTCCGCCCGCCGCCTGGGCACGCAGTCGGGCCGGATATTTACCGGAATCATGCTCCACTCCTAACTCAAAAACCCTATCAAGCCGACATGCAAAAAATCTCCTCCCTCGTCTTGGCCACCGGCCTGTTTTTCAGCTGTGCATTCATGGTGCTGGCCGACAATATCTTCACCCCGGCTGAAATGCAGCAAATCAGCATCGCCACTCCGGGACTTTTTTCAAAATCGCAGTACTTTTCCGTTAACTTCGGACAGATGCGGGCCGATGAATACAGCTTCCCGCTGCCCGTAGGAAAGGCACAGAAAAAAGCACCCTATGCCATGCTCATCAAGACACAGGAAGGCGATGCGGTCAAGGCCATGTTCAGCGGTACGGTACGCTTGTCGCGCCACGTGCAGGGGTACGGTCGCACCCTGGTGGTGCGCCACCGCAACGGATTGGAAACGGTTTACTACGACCTGAAGGGAGCCACCGTCAAAGTGGGACAGAACGTCAAAGCCGGACAGACCATCGGCATTGTAGGCGAAAGCGGCGAGTGCTGCGTTGAGATGATGGTCAACGGCTGCGCCATCAATATAGAAACCATCCTATCGCTCAGCACCCACAAACTGCACCCCAAAACGCTACTCTTTACCAACGCCGGAAAAACCGTCAAGATAAAAACGCTCACGGAGGAGCAACCGGCAGAAGCCGACGGATTGCCCGACATCAACTTGGACCTGGACGCAGAGTTCACATCGTACGAGCAACGCGTGGTCAGCGCCCCGACCAAAGGACTGTTTGACAACAAAAGCAGCATCACCATTGATTTCCGGAAGTACAACGACGGACACTGGAGCTTTCCGCTTCCCAACGCCAAAGTGATCAGTCCTTACGGCGGCGGCCGCAAACATAGCGGCGTCGACCTGAAAACCAAGCCCAACGACAACATACTCTCCGTATTTGACGGCGTGGTACGCTTTTCCGGTGCCTACTACGGCTATGGCAATGTCATCGTTATCCGCCACAGCAACGGACTGGAAACATTGTACAGCCATAATTCCAAGAACCTGGTCAAAGCGGGTGACAACGTCAAGTGCGGACAGGTAATAGCCCTGACCGGACGTACCGGACGCGCCACCACGGAACATTGCCACTTTGAGATACGCATCAATGGCAAGGTATACAACCCAAACAACTTTTTTGATTTCTCAAGCAGAAGCCTGCGCCCCGTGAAACTAACGATTTACAAATCGGGCAGCATAAAAAGTGAGTAACCGACTGTTGGCAATGGCCGACAATGACCATCAGCCCGCAGTTACTCGGCGCAAGACTATTCAACCACACGAATCTGCACCCATCCCTTACGACCGGCCACATATCCGGCCGTCACATTATCCTCGTGTACCAAATGGTATACATAAACAGGCGCATTGCTGAAAAAATAAGAACACTGAAAAGTATCTGAAGGCATCAGAATGGTGTTGGACGAGCGGACTACCTCGTACATATATTCGCCTAAATAGCGCAACAAACAATAGCTGTTACCCCACGAAAGTTCCAACATCTGCCCAGTATGCAAATGCTGACTACATACACAACGTGTCATAATCAGCTGTTCATCGGGCTCATCGTCAGTGGCAAATAAGGTGGTACGCAAATGTTCCCAATCATGATAACCGACAAAACGTGACAAAATGGACAAAGTTGTCAGGCGCGTGCATACATTTTCACGCACATAACCCCATAAGCGTTTAAGAGTAGTAGAACTCACGCTCATATGCAAACGCTCCATAATGGTATCAGAAAGGAAGTCAAAATCCTTTGGAGTTTGCATTTTGCGCCCAACAGTCTGTTCGATCAACTCACACAGCTTGTGTACTTCATCATTTTGTCGAATAGTTTTTGCAGCCTTCATATCGTGCAAAGTTGAAAAAAACTATGCGAAGAAATTAGTCCATTTTAGTCCTTATGGCGTCCAAACAAAAATTTTCCCTAACGTCCATAGTCTATTTAGTAAAGTCCAGCATTAAAAAGATATATATATATTTATTTTGATGCCTCAGTGGCCCAATCTGTTCAAAATAATGTGAGGATCCCCCATACGGGAAAACCTGGCATTACACACTCATTAACTCAAGAAATATCCTCAATGTATATAGTATATATACTATATACCAGAATTAGTCAAGTCCGAAAAATAATAAAAAGGGTTTGGGAATGATATTTATCAATCCCTCTCCCTTTTCATCATGTCTTTATTTTGTCAATAAAAAGTGCTAAAAATACGGATTTTCCGCTTACTTGTGGCGGTTGGCCCTATTTTTACGAATACGCTCTTTCTTTTTAGCCGAGGCCGAGCCATGAGCTCCCGTAATGTACTGTTTCTTTTTGGCTTTAGTCTTCACGCCGCCAGATTCCGGCCGCTCGGACATTTTTTTGAAAACAATACCACTCGTCAGGGCTTTCTGAATCTCCTCATCACCAGCTTTGCGCATAGGCATTCATCAAAAGAATTAATGATGGAACAAGCGAATACCTGTAAAGGCCATGGCTATGCCATACTTGTCGCAAGTCTCGATAACATGGTCGTCACGAACACTGCCACCAGCCTGTGCTACATATTCCACACCACTCTTGTGTGCACGTTCTATGTTGTCGCCAAACGGGAAGAATGCGTCTGAACCCAAAGCAACCTTTGTATTCTTGGCTATCCAGGCCTTCTTTTCCTCCATGGTCAGCACTTCAGGCTTCTGGGTAAAGAATTTCTGCCATTCACCATCTTTCAGGACATCGTCGTGATCCTCTGAAATGTAGATGTCAATGGTATTGTCGCGGTCGGCACGGCGGATTTTTTCAACCCAAGGCAAGTTCATGACTTTCGGATGCTGACGCAGCCACCAGATGTCGGCTTTATTTCCGGCTAAGCGTGTACAGTGAATACGGCTCTGCTGTCCGGCACCGATACCGATGGCCTGACCGTCCTTTACATAGCATACGGAATTACTCTGCGTGTACTTCAAGGTTATCAGGGCAATCTTAAGATCACGCTTTGCCTCTTCGGTAAATTCCTTATTGGCCGTAGGGATATTGTCAAACAAATGGTCATCAGCCAAATTGACCTCGTTACGTCCCTGCTCAAAGGTGATACCGAATACCTGCTTGTGCTCAATGGGAGCCGGCACATAATTCTCATCAATCTTGAGCACATTGTACGTACCCTTACGTTTTGAACGCAACAGTTCCAGTGCTTCGTCAGTAAAGCCCGGAGCAATAACACCGTCACTCACTTCGCGTTTGATCAGCAAAGCTGTAGCTTTATCGCAAACGTCGCTCAATGCTATGAAATCACCGTAGGATGACATACGATCGGCACCACGGGCACGGGCATAGGCACAGGCAATAGGAGTAAGCGGTTCGGTTACATCATCAACGAAATAGATTTTACGCAGCGTATCGCTCAGTGGCAAACCAATGGCAGCACCGGCCGGCGAAACGTGCTTAAATGAAGTAGCAGCAGGCATTCCCGTAGCCTTTTTCAGCTCTCTTACCAACTGCCAGCCGTTCAACGCGTCCAAAAAGTTGATATAACCGGGACGGCCGTTCAACACTTCAATAGGCAGTTCTCCATTCTCCATGTAAATACGAGAAGGTTTCTGATTGGGGTTACACCCATACTTCAATGCGAGTTCTTTCATATTATTTTATGGATTTACTTATCTGTTTGTATCAGCAAAGATACTTTTTTTCAGCGGATTAACCAGCTTTTTTACGCACTTATTCGTACTTTTGAAGACAAAAACAGACCCAAATGAAAGGCAAACTATACATTTTCGTGCTCTGCATCCTGCTGACTTCTTCATGTGCCCGCAGCCTGGAATCGACCGACATTATAGGACCCGGCGATCCGCTTCCGTCATTCAGCGTGAAGCTGTCAGACGGACATACCGTAACTACCGACAGCCTGCGCGGAGCACCTGCGCTGCTCATTTTTTTCAATACGCACTGCGGTACCTGCCGTAAGGAACTTCCACGGCTGCAAAAATTACATCGTGCCATTCCCCTCCGCATGCTGGCCATCAGTCGAGAAGAGTCAGATCAATCCATTCGGCGCTTTTGGCAAGATAACGGACTGACCATTCCGTATGCTCCACAAGCCGGACGCCAAATATATCGTCAATTTGCCATACGCTACATTCCCCGCCTTTATCTGACAGACAGCACGGGACGCATCCATAAGGTATTCCGCTCAACAACACGCAACCGCCAAATCCGAAAAGAATGGAAAAAGCTCATTCGCCACACAATTACGCCACCCTCCAATTGAAGCCATAATATTCACAACAAATTAATTAAAATTAATAATCAGATTTTCAACTTATAAACTTTGTTATACGTACACAAAAAAAATATTCTAAGTATTTGGTATTTCAAAACTTATCCGTAATTTTGCAATGTGTTTTTCATAGTATTAGATTTTAAGGTTAACAAGGTTGGGATACAGCGGTATCCCTTTTTTTATATCCGTACATATTATACCCACGTATACACATGAAACTCTTGCAGCTCAAGAGTTTACCTTGAGCTTTTCCTTTTCGTAAACACCCAAACTGCACATCAATCGCGTCTCATTGTTTTTTCGTAACTTCGTACCCATCGGCAAAAGTTATCATTCACCATGAAGAAAAAGAATTATCTGGAAATGCATGCTATTGAACAGGACTCACTTCTACGGGTTTTGATGTTTGAAGAAAAAGTACACGCCGGCTTTCCCTCTCCCGTCGATGACTTCTATCTGAAGAATACCATCGACCTCAACCGCGAACTCATCCGACATCCGGCCACTACGTTCCTGGCCCGCGTGGTGGGTGACAGCATGATAAACGAAGGAATTGACGAGGGAGATCTGCTGGTGGTAGACCGCAGCCTGGAGCCCGACGAGCATCACCTGACCGTATGCTGCATTGATGGAGAATTTGCCGTCAAGCGACTCAAAACGGACCACGGCGACCTCTATCTCATGCCCGGCAATCCGCAATATTCCCCCATCCGCGTCACGAACGACAAGAATTTTATGCCTTGGGGCGTGGTCACGTGGGTCATTAAAAAGAAAGCCTGAATCTGCTCCCTCCCATGATTATACACTTTGACTGCAACAATTTCTACGCCAGCTGCGAATTGCTGTTCAGACCGGATTTAAAGGACAGTCCTATCGTAGTGGCCAACGGCAACGACGCTGGGGGAGGCATCATATTGGCCCTCAATCAGAAAGCCAAGCAACTGGGACTGAAACGAGGCAACCCACTATTTCAGGTTCGCGAAGTGCTGGAACGCCATCACGTTGTCATATTCCAGGCCAACCTGTCCAAATACAGCACCATTTCCAAGCGTATCATGCAGGTGGTGGTAGAGCAAGACATTCTGCAGAATTTCATACAATACAGCGTGGACGAGTTCTTTGGCGAAATGCCTGTAGAGGACGAGCAGGAGCTGACGCACTACATTAACCTCGTCCGGCAAGCCATCACACAGGGACTGGGCATACCGGTAAGCTGTGGAGCGGCAAGCACCTACACACTGGCCAAAACGGCCACTTGGTTTGCTAAGCACTACCCTGGCTACCACGGCATCTGCATCATCAATGACGAAGAAAAACGAGAAAAAGCCCTGCGTCTGCTCCCAGCCAAGGATATATGTGGCATCGGGCGGCGCAGCATTGAGAAGCTGCAATACCACGGTATACGGACAGCCTACGATTTTACACAGAAAAAGGAATCGTTCGTGCAGCGGCTGTTTACGAGCAGCGGAGTCAATACATGGAAGGAGCTGAAGGGCCTGCGTTGCATCACAATTGACAAACTGCCGCAGCAGCGCAGCATCATGTACAGCCGTACCTTTGCCCGCCAAGTCAGTGATCTGGACATGCTGCGCAATCACCTGAGCAACTACACGTCAGCCGCCGCACGCAAGCTACGGGAACAGCACAGTGTATGCCGCACAGTAACGGTTTTCATTCGGACCAACCGCCACCGTCCCGATTTGCCGCAATATGCCAACAGTGTGAATCTGCAACTGCCCGTCAGTACGGACGACACAATACTCATTTTGCGAGCCGCCCTGCACGCATTGGAACAAATCTTCAAACCGTACTACGGCTACAAGAAAATGGGCATCGTGTTGCAGGACATTACGGACAACCGGGCCGTAGAGCAAGACCTGTTTTTTGCCCAACAACACGATGCAGACAAGAGCCGACGCCTCATGTCCACCATCGACGCCATCAACAACCGCTTCGGCAGCAACAAAGTAAAAATGGCCATTCAGGACAATCCGAACACTGCGCAAAACACACTTTCGGGCGTACAGCCCGCCAAAAACGAAATAGCCAATCTGGACGACATCATTCAAGTCAAATAACCACGCTCACACAAAGAGGGCCGGAGATGCGATTTTTTAGTCGGACTAAAACGCATCTCCGGACCTCCTATTTTTTCCAGGTCAGACCTAATTCTTATCAGGCATTCCATCCCAGGGCACTGGCCCCCAACACGGCAGCCTCACTGCCATTTAAACTGGAGATGAGCAGGCGCGCATTATTGTGGAAGGATTTCAGAATATATTTGTCGTAAGCCTCACGCAAAGGCTTCATCAGATAGTCGCCGGCCTTGGTCAGTCCGCCAAAGAATACAAAGGCTTCCGGCGTATTGAACGTAGCAAAGTTAGCGCAGGCCTTGCCCAAAATGTCTCCCGTGAAGTTAAAGATTTCGATGGCAATTTCGTCACCCTTTTCAGCAGCCTGATAAATGTCGAACGAAGTAATCTTCTCCGGATCCAACTCACGCAACAGGCTGGGACGGTCTGTCGTAGCCAACAAATAGCGGGCCGTACGGGCCACACCGGTAGCCGAACAATACGTCTCAAGACACCCCTTACGACCGCAACCACACTGACGAGCCTCTGGCGAATAATCAATAATCACGTGCCCCAGCTCTCCGGCAAATCCGTCGCTACCGTACACTACTTCACCATTCACCACGATACCGCTACCCACACCCGTGCCCAGGGTAATCATGATAAAATTCTTCATGCCTCGGGCCACGCCATAGGTCATTTCTCCCATGGCTGCCGCATTGGCATCGTTGGTCACAGCCGTCGGCACACCCAACGCATTACTGAAAAGTTCGGCAATAGGCACAACTCCTCGCCAGGCCAGATTGGCAGCATTCTCAATACATCCCGAATAGTAATTGGCATTAGGAGCACCAATGCCCAGACCTCTCACATTTTCAATGCCTCCCACCATTTCCAGCGCAGGCTGCAAAGCCTCGACGGAAGCGTTTACGTAATCGTTAATATCGGGATAGGACTTCGTAGCCACCACTACCTGTGTTTTAATGGTTCCGCGCTGATCCACAAGGCCAAAAACGGAATTGGTACCACCCATATCCAGCCCGATTACATATTGTTTTTCTATGTCCTGTTCCATATTCTAATGATTAGATTTAAAATGAATACTAAGTTTAAAAATTACAAAGGACAAATATAGTTTTTTTTCAGCACACGCCGAAACTCACTTATCATTTTTTACCAAATGGTAAGCCAATCTTCCACCTCTTCCCAACTTTTTCTACAGAACATTTCACTCTGTCACAAAAAATTGCCAATTTTGCAGTCGCAATGAATTTTTGGGCAGAATTACCAGTTAGTACATTTGAGCTCTTTCTGAAAGGGCTTGTCATAGGAATAGTAGCCTCAGCCCCCATGGGACCGGTAGGCTTATTGTGTATCCGCCGCACGATGCAAAAAGGCCGCATATACGGTCTGGTCACCGGCGCGGGCGCTGCACTAAGCGATTTGCTATATGCACTGATGACGGGATTCGGAATGTCATTCGTCATGGATTTTATTGAAAACGAACGTAACCTGTTCTGGTTACAGTTGGGTGGCAGCGCTATGCTGTTTCTCTTCGGTATTTTCATGTTCAGGAGCGATCCGCACGTAAGTAATCGCCCGGTATCCAACAGCAAAGGAACGCTGGTACACAACTTTGTTACCTCGTTTCTAATTACGTTTTCCAACCCGCTCATTATTTTTCTTTTCATTGCACTTTTTGCTCGCTTTGCCTTTGTGGTACCGGAACATCCCATCGACCAGATGTTTGGTTACATTTCCATCCTGGTAGGTGCCATGCTGTGGTGGACAGGCTTGACCTACGTTGTCAACAAGATGCGCAACAGCTTCGGTATCAAAGGCATACGTCGCATGAACCACACCATTGGTGGCATCGTTCTGTTTGTAGCCGTAGCCGGTTCCATCATGACGCTTTTCAAACTACACGTGTACTGACCCTCTCACAATTCCGACCTGTCGCCGCACTGAGCGTAGAGGTGGCGTAGCAATGTTATGGAAAAATTCTCTCAAAAATTCGTTCCTTATCACTCAGAAGTAATATCACCATGTTGATAGCCAATCAATTAAAAAAGAAAAATCGCGCCGAATACTTGTTGTATATGTGGCAGATAGAAGACATCATTCGTGCCTACCACTGCGACCTCGATGAACTGAAGCAGCACTATCTTTCGCAATTCAACGTAGACAACGCCACACGCCGCCAAATGGAAGCCTGGTACGGCGACCTGTGCAACATGATGCGCGAAGAAGGACTGAAGGAGAAAGGACATCTGCAAATCAACAAAATATGCCTGCAGCAGCTCAACGAACTGCATCAGCAGCTGCTGCAATCGCCCAAATTCCCCTACTACAGAACGGCCTACTACAAAATTCTGCCCTACGTAGTGGAACTACGCCACAAAAGTGCCAAGGAGGATACCGAACTGCAAACCTGCTTCGACGCCCTCTATGGCGTGATGATGCTGCGCCTGCAAAAAAAGACGATAAGTCCTGAGACAGAAAAAGCCGCCAAAGACATTTCCACCTTTTTGGGGATGTTGTCGGACTACTACCAGAAAAACGAAGAAGAACCCATCGATTTTTAACAACCTACATACAAAATGAACCATATATTAATTACCGGCAGTAACGGTCAGTTGGGTAACGAAATGCGACTTCTGGCCGATCGATACGAGGACGAGATGGACCTGATCTTTACCGATCGGGAAGAGCTCGACATCACTGACCGGCAAGCTGTCCGACAATTCATTGAACAGCACGAAATAGACTGCGTAGTCAATTGCGCGGCCTTTACCGCCGTAGACAAGGCCGAATCGGAAGCGGCCAGCTGCGAACTGATCAACGCCACAGCCCCCGGCTATCTGGCCGAAGCCGTAGCCGACCGCGGCGGAAACATGATACAGATTTCCACCGACTACGTATTTGACGGCACGGCCCACATTCCATATCAAGAAGACGAGCCCACCTGCCCAAACTCCGTATATGGCCGCACCAAACTGCAGGGCGAGGAAAACGTGGTACGACTCTGCCCCGGCTCCATGATCATACGAACTGCCTGGCTGTACTCCAGTTTCGGGCATAACTTCGTAAAAACCATGATCAAGCTCGGCAAAGAGCGCGAAGAGCTGGGCGTAGTGGCCGACCAAATCGGTACGCCGACCTATGCCCATGACCTGGCCGAGGTGGTATACACCGCCCTGAACAATGGCATTGTGCCGGGCATCTACCACTACACCAACGAGGGCGTAACCTCGTGGTACGACTTTGCCAAAGCCATACACCGTGCTGCCGGCATCGACGACGAGGACTGCCACATCAAGCCCCTCCACACCGAGGACTATCCGTCGGCAGCCCAGCGCCCACACTACTCCGTACTGGACAAAACAAAAATCAAACAAGTATTAGGCATAGAAATTCCCTGGTGGGAGGACAGCCTGAAAAACTGCATCAAAAAACTTTAAGCTCCTATATCTGCACCTATGAACGAAATAGAAAGAAGAAGAACTTTTGCCATCATCTCTCACCCCGATGCGGGAAAAACCACCTTGACCGAAAAGCTCCTGCTCTTTGGCGGACAGATTCAGGTGGCCGGTGCCGTAAAGAACAACAAAATCAAGAAAACGGCAACCAGCGACTGGATGGAAATCGAGAAACAGCGTGGTATCTCCGTCACCACTTCGGTAATGGAGTTTGACTACGATGGTTACAAAGTCAATATTCTGGACACGCCGGGACACCAAGATTTCGCTGAAGACACATTCCGCACGCTGACGGCCGTTGACTCAGCCATTATCGTGGTGGACAGTGCAAAGGGTGTAGAGGCGCAAACCCGTAAGCTCATGACCGTGTGCCGCATGCGCAAAACGCCGGTCATCATCTTCATCAACAAAATGGACCGCGAAGGTAAGGATCCGTTCGACCTTTTGGACGAGCTGGAATCGGAACTGCAAATCAAAGTACGCCCCCTCTCCTGGCCCATCAATCAGGGACAGCGCTTCAAAGGCGTTTACAATATCTATGAAGAGAGCCTGCATCTATTCACGCCCGACAAGCAGAAACTGACGGAAGTCATTGAAATTGACGCCAATACGCCAGAGCTAGAGGCACACGTCGGCGAAGCCGATGCCGCCAAGTTGCGCGAAGACCTTGAACTGGTAGAAGGCGTCTATCCCGAATTCAAAATTGAGGATTACCGGGCTGCTGAGGTGGCTCCTGTATTCTTCGGTTCAGCACTCAACAACTTCGGCGTCAAGGAATTGCTCGACTGTTTCGTACGTATAGCCCCCAGCCCACGCCCCACACAAGCCGAAGAGCGTATGGTTATGCCGGACGAAAAGAAGTTTACCGGCTTCATCTTCAAAATCACGGCCAACATCGACCCCAACCACCGCTCCTGCATCGCCTTCTGCAAGGTGTGCAGCGGCAAGTTTCAGCGTAACGCACCCTACCAGCACGTGCGTCTCAACAAGACCGTACGCTTCAGCTCGCCCATGCAATTCATGGCCCAACGCAAGAGTACGGTAGACGAGGCCTATCCGGGCGACATCGTCGGACTGCCCGACAATGGAATCTTCAAAATCGGCGACACGCTGACCGAAGGCGAACTGCTGCACTTCCGCGGTCTGCCCAGCTTCTCACCGGAAATGTTCAAGTACATTGAAAATGCCGATCCCATGAAGACCAAACAGCTCAACAAGGGCATTGAGCAGCTCATGGACGAAGGCGTGGCTCAGCTATTCATCAATCAGTTCAACAACCGTAAGATTATCGGAACCGTAGGTCAGCTGCAGTTCGAAGTCATCCAGTACCGGCTGGAAAACGAATACAATGCCAAATGCCGCTGGGAACCGATCAGTCTATACAAGGCCTGCTGGATTGAGAGCGACGATCCCGAAGAACTCGAGAACTTCAAGAAGAGAAAATATCAGTATATGGCCAAGGACCGAGAAGGTCGTGACGTCTTCCTGGCCGACAGCAACTATGTGCTGCAAATGGCCCAAAACGACTTCAAACACATCCGCTTCCACTTCACAAGCGAATTCTAGAGCATAAAAAACGTCATTCAGATCGTCAAAGGAAGCTGTTCGGACAAAATGAAAGAAAAATCGGCAAGAACGGAGTATACCCGCAAATGTAAATAGATTTTTTGGACTTAAAGTCCTTCGTTTCATTTATTTTTGCGATATTTGCCGTATAAAAAAACAAAAAGAAAACAAAATGGAATTTACTGCTGAGCAGATTGCCGCTTTTCTACAAGGCGAAATTGTAGGAAACGCCCAAGCTGCTGTACACACATTTGCAAAAATAGAGGAAGGAAAAGAGGGCGCTCTTTCTTTTCTGGCCAACCCGCACTATGAACACTACCTATACGAAACCCAATCTACTATTGTACTGGTAAACAAGGGCTTCCAGCCTCAGCAGGACGTAAAAGCCACTCTGATTTACGTAGACGATGCCTACGACGCCATAGCCAAACTGCTGGCACTTTACGAGCAATACAAGCCCAAGCGCACGGGCATTCACCCCAGCGCTGTCATTGAGCCCAGCGCCACAATGGGCGAAAACTGCTACGTAGGTCCCCACGCCTACATTGGCAAAAACGTAAAACTAGGCAACGGCTGTCAGATTTATGCCAACGTGGTGATTGAGGAAAATGCCACCCTTGGCGACGACTGCCTGCTCTATCCCAACGTATCGGTCTATCACGACTGTAAAATCGGCAACCGCGTTACCATGCACTCCGGTTGCTCCATCGGTGCCGACGGATTCGGATTCGCGCCCACCGAGCATGGCTACGACAAGATTCCGCAAATCGGTATCGTCACCATTGAAGACGACGTGGAGATTGGTGCCAACGCCTGCGTAGACCGCTCTACCATGGGCTCTACCTACATCCGTCGCGGTGTCAAGCTCGACAATCTCGTACAAATAGCCCACAACTGCGACATTGGCGAAAACACCGTCATGTCAGCCCAGGTTGGCGTGGCCGGTTCGGCCAAAGTAGGACAGTGGTGCATGTTTGGCGGCCAAGTCGGCATCAACGGACATATCAGCATCGGCGACAAGGTATATGCCGGCGCACAAAGTGGTCTACCCAAAGGTGTACCAAGCAATTCGCGCGTACTGGGCACCCCGGCCATCGACGCCCTGACCTTTGCCCGCTCCAGCGTAGCTTACAAGAAGCTGCCTGAAATGCTGAACGAGCTTTATCAGCTAAAAGCCGAAATCGAAGAATTAAAATCCAAAAACAAGTAACCCATATGTTGAAGCAAAGGACTTTAGGAGGCAGTTTCTCACTGTTCGGAAAAGGATTGCACACAGGACTCAGCCTGACCGTAACCTTTAATCCTGCCCCTGAGAATCATGGCTACAAAATACAACGAATTGACCTGGAAGGTCACCCCATCATTGAAGCCATAGCGGAAAATGTGGTGGAAACCTCACGCGGCACCGTGCTGGCCAAAGGCGACGTACGATGCGGAACCATTGAACACGGTATGGCCGCCCTCTATGCATTGGGCGTGGACAACTGTCTGATTACCGTAAACGGTCCGGAATTTCCGATTCTCGACGGCAGCTCCATCCAGTACGTCCAGAACATTGAAAAGGTAGGCATCGTTGAGCAGAACTCTCCAAAAGACTTCTACGTCATCAAAAAGAAAATCGAAGTACGCGACGAGAAGACCGACTCCTCCATCATTATCCTGCCGGATGAAGACTTCTCCATCACCACCATGATTTCGTTTGACTCGCTATACCTCAGCAGCCAGTTTGCCACACTGGACGACATGTCCAAATTCCCCACCGAAATCGCTTCGGCCCGCACCTTCGTGTTTGTGCGCGAAATCGAACCGCTGCTTAAGGCCGGCCTCATCAAGGGCGGCGACCTGGACAACGCCATCGTCATCTACGAGCGCGAAATTTCGCAAGAAAACCTCGACCGACTGGCCGACTACATGGGGGTAGAGCACAAGGACGCCACCAAACTGGGCTACATTAACGACAAGCCGCTGGTTTGGCGTAACGAACCGGCCCGCCACAAACTGCTCGACATCATCGGCGACATGGCCCTGATTGGCCGCCCCATCAAGGGCCGCATCATTGCCACCCGCCCGGGGCACACCATCAACAACAAGTTTGCCCGCCAAATGCGCCGCGAAATCCGCGCTCACGAAATACAAGCCCCCGACTACAACTGCAACGAAGCTCCGCTGATGGACGTCAATCGCATCCGCGAACTGCTTCCTCACCGCTATCCGATGCAGCTGGTAGACAAAGTCATATCCCTCGGTGCCAACTACATTGTAGCCGTAAAAAATGTCACCAGCAACGAACCGTTCTTCCAGGGACACTTCCCGCAGGAACCGGTCATGCCGGGCGTGCTGCAAATTGAAGCCATGGCCCAGGCCGGCGGACTGCTGGTACTGAACTCCGTAGAGGAACCTGAACGCTGGAGCACCTACTTCCTGAAAATAGACGACGTCAAGTTCCGCCACAAAGTAGTGCCAGGCGACACGCTGATTTTCAGGGTCGAGTTGCTGGCCCCGCTACGCCACGGTATTTCGTCGATGAAGGGATTTGCCTTTGTGGGAGAGAAAGTAGTAAGTGAAGCAACCTTTACCGCACAAATCGTAAAAAACAAATAATCAGGCATGAGTAATATTAGCCCCCTAGCCTACGTCAACCCCGAAGCCGTAATCGGAGAAGATTGCGAAATCGGTCCGTTTTGTTACATCGACAAAAACGTTGTCATAGGCAATGGAAACAAAATCATGAACAGTGTAACCATCCTCAGCGGTACCCGCATGGGCGATGGTAACACCGTTTTTCCCGGCGCCGTCATCGGAGCCGTGCCTCAGGACCTCAAATTCCGGGGCGAAGAGACCACAGCTGAAATCGGCAATCATAACTTAATACGCGAAAACGTCACCATCAACCGAGGCACAGCCGCCAAGGGCCGCACCGTCATCGGAAGCCATAACCTGCTGATGGAGGCCGTACACGTGGCACACGACGTGCAGATGGGCAACCGCTGCATCATCGGCAATACCACCAAATTTGCCGGCGAAGTGGTAGTGGACGACAACGCCATCGTCAGCGCCTGCGTGCTGGTACACCAGTTCTGCCACATCGGCAGCTACGTCATGGTGAGCGGCGGCTCGCGAACCGCACAGGACATTCCGCCCTACATCATGGCCGCCCGCGAACCCATAGCCTACTGCGGTCTGAATCTGGTAGGCCTCAAGCGCAACGGCTTCAGCCAGGAACTCATTGACAACATTCACAACACCTACCGCCTGCTTTACCAGCGCGGCAAGCTCCGGGCCGAATGTATTCAGGAGATTCACGAACAGGTTCCCATGAGCCCCGAAATTGAATACATCCTCCGGTTTGTGGAACAGTCCACCCGCGGCATCATCAAATAACGCCGACGAGTGACACTTTAGTCTCTTACTTTTTCATAAAATATATCTCTGGAACGGTCACGCCATTAGCGAGGTCGTTCTTTTTTTGCCTTATCCCCCCCAAAAAACATAAGCTCACAAAAACAAGACGGGACTTTAAAAATTTTCCGAGCCGCCGAAAAAAAACTCCGAGCCGCCAAAAAATTTTTCCGAGCCGCGGAGTTTTTCTAAGGTCCGACCTTGTTTTCCATCCAAGCCCCCAGCTTCGCTCTCCGCAGTCGGGCACATACACTACACCACGACCAACCAGCTTACCCAGCCAGAGACACCTGAACACCATACAATTTACAAAACAAACATTCGACACTTCGGAAAAAATATCGTACATTTGTGCACATAAAAAACAAAACAGGAAAAGCATTTCAAGATGATTTACAGAATAAAATTCATATCCGACGAAACCGACGGATTTGTCAGAGAAATTGAGATTGACAGTGAAGCTACTTTTCTGGACCTGAACAAGGCTATACTGGACTCCTGCCACTATCCTGACGACCAGATGACGTCGTTCTACCTCTGCGACGACGAGTGGGAACGCAAACAGCAGATTACCCGCGAGGACATGGGCACGGAGGCCAGCGACGAGGATATCTACATCATGGACAAGGTACGACTCAACGAATTCATTGAGGACGAGGACCAAAAATTGGAATTCGTGTTCGACCCTTTCAACGAGCGCGTATTCTATTTGGACGTCAAGGAATTCATTCCCGGCAAGAATCTGGACAGTGCCGTGGTGGTACGCTCTTCCGGCGAAGCCCCCGTACAGATTGCCAACCTGGACGAAGCCGAGCCTGCAGCTGCCGGCAAGAAAGGCGGCGTGGACGATTTCGACAACGAGGATTTTTACGGCAGCGACGACTTTGAAAACGACGAGTTTGACCCCGAAGGTTACGAAATCAGCGAAGGCAATCCCTACCAGTAACATTTGCGGATGAAGAAGACACTCATCGTCCTTCAAGGCCCCACGGCAGTAGGCAAGACGGCGCTCAGCCTCAACCTGGCCGAAATGCTGGGTTGCCCCATCATCAATGCCGACTCCCGTCAAATCTATCGCGAAATCCCCATCGGTACGGCCGCTCCCACCGCAGCGGAGCAGGCTCGCGTGCGCCATTACTTTGTGGGGACGCTCTCGGTCGAGCAGTACTGGAGTGCCGCCAAATATGAGCAGGAAGTGCTGGTCCTCTGCGGGGAGCTGTTTAAGCAGCACGACGCGCTCATCCTTTCGGGCGGCTCCATGCTCTACATCGACGCCGTGTGCAAAGGCATCGACGACATTCCAACCGTTGACGACGAGACGCGCCAGTTTCTGAAAGCCCGCTTTGAGCACGAGGGGCTCGAACCGCTCTGCCAGGAACTCAAGCTGCTCGACCCCGAATACTACAACATCTGCGACCTGAAAAACGGCAAGCGCGTGGTGCATGCGCTGGAAATCTGCTACATGAGCGGCAAGACCTACACCTCCTTCCGCAAGCAGCAGCCCAAGCCGCGTCCGTTCAGCATCCTCCACCTGGGGCTGCAGCGCGAGCGCCCGGTGCTGTACGAACGCATCAATCGCCGCGTGGACCAGATGATGGCGGAAGGACTGCTCGACGAGGCGCGAAAACTCATTCCGCTACAACACCTGAACTCCCTTAACACCGTAGGCTACAAAGAACTTTTCAAATACTTTTCCGGCGAGTGGGACCTTGATTTTGCCATTGAAAAAATCAAGCAAAACACTCGCATTTACTCGCGTAAACAGATGACATGGATGCGCCGTAACCCCCACATCCACTGGTTTACGCCGGACGACGAGCCCGAAATAAGAAAATTTATCACTTCTAATCTGTCTGCAAAAGCGTAAATTGCTACTTTTGCACCTATACACAGTACAAGTAAGCATATGAGCAAAAAGAAAAACGGTTTGGTTGCCAAACTGATGGCAGCCTGTAGTTTCATCAAAAACAAATGTGCGGCCGCATGGCGCTGGTATAAATCCTGCTTCGTAGGCCAACCATGGTACAAGAAGCTGATTGCCTCAGTTCTCTCGTTCGTGGCCTTTATCATATTCTACATTTTTGCCGTCAGTGTCAATCTGTTCTGGCTGTTCGGCCGCTCACCGTCCATTCACTCCATCATGAATCCCAAAACAGCTGCCGCCTCCGAGGTGTACAGTGCCGACGGCGTGCTTATCGGTAAGTTCTTCAACGAAAACCGACAGCCGGTGCCCTACGACTCCATCAATCCGATGTTCTTCAAAACGCTGATTTCCACTGAAGACGAGCGCTTCTACCAGCATCACGGCATTGACTACCGCGGTCTCTTTGCCGCCCTGAAGGACGCCACCCACGGCCACGCCCGCGGTGCCTCCACCATCACGCAGCAGCTGGTCAAGAACATGTTCCGCGTGCGTACGGAATACTCCACCGGTTTGCTGGGCTACATTCCGGGCGTGAAAATTCTGATCATGAAGAGCAAGGAAATGATTCTGGCTACCGCATTGGAAATGTTCTACGACAAAAAGGAAATTCTGACCATGTACGCCAATACCGTAGACTTCGGTTCCAATGCCTACGGTATCAAGACTGCCGCGCGCACCTACTTCAACACCACGCCTCAAGACCTCAAGATTGAACAGTCGGCCGTGCTGGTGGGCCTGCTCAAGGCGACTTCAGCCTACAACCCCAAAATCAACCCCAAGAACAGCAAACGCCGCCGCGATGTGGTGCTCAACAATCTCTACACGCACAAGCACATCAGCAAGGCTGAATGTGACTCGCTGCAACAGCTCCCCATCGACCTCGACTTCCGCGTGGAAAACGTGTACGACGGCATCGCCCCGTACTTCCGTCAGGCCGTGGTCAACGAGCTCAAGGAAAAGCTGCCCGAAGTTGACCCCTATTCCGATGGTCTGAAAATCTATACCACCCTCGATACGCGCATGCAGAAGGCGGCCGAACAGGCTGTCAACAAACAGATGAAGATTGTGCAGCGCAACTTCAAGAACCACTGGGGCAACCGTGACCCGTGGGTAGACGAGAACGGTAATGTTATGCCGAACTTCATAGAAAAACTGGCTACAAACTCTGATACCTACAAGAAACTGGCCAGCCGCTTTGTGGATACGCCCGACTCTGTGGCTTACTACATGAATCTGCCGCATCCCGTCAAGGTTTTTGACTACGACGGTCCGAAGGAAATCGTGATGTCGTCCATGGACTCCATCCGCTACATGGTGAAGTTCATGCACACCGGTTTCGTGGCCATGGAGCCGCAAAACGGTGAAGTCAAGGCCTGGGTGGGCGACATAGACTTCAAGAGCTGGAAATATGACAAGGTTACCGCCATGCGCCAGCCGGGTTCTACCTTCAAACTGTTTGTTTATTCGGCAGCCATGAACCAGGGCCTCACCCCCTGCGACCGCCGTCGCGACAGCTACATCCGCATGAACGTGTACGACCCCGTCAAGCACGAGACCACCGTATGGCAGCCCACTAACGCCAACGGCAGTTTCTCCGGCGACTCCATCCCCTTGCGCGCTGCCTTTGCCCGCAGTATCAACACCATCGCCGTCAAGCTGGGCCAGGAAGTAGGCATCAGCAATGTCATCCAGGTAGCCCAGGCCATGGGTATCAAATCGCCGCTTGACGATACGCCTTCGCTAGCCCTCGGCTCAAGCGACGTCAACCTGCTCGAGCTGGTCAATGCCTACGGTACGGTTGCCAACGATGGTGTTCACGTAGACCCGGTACTGGTGACCAAGGTAGTAGACATTGACGGCAACACCATCTACGAAGCCTCCAAAGAATCACGCCAGGCCATCCCCTACCGCACGGCCTTCCTCATGCAGCAAATGCTGATGGCCGGAACGCACGACGGCGGAGGTACTTCCATGTCGCTCAACGGATACATCGGCCAATACAGCCGGGAGCTGGACTACGGTGGCAAAACCGGAACGTCCAACAACCACTCCGATGCCTGGTTTGTAGGTGTCACCCCCAACCTGGTGGGCGGTGCATGGGTAGGCGGTGAATACCGCAGCATCCACTTCCGCACCGGCGCCTTGGGACAGGGTAGCCGCACGGCACTCCCCATTTTCGGCTACTTCATGGAAGCTGTGATGAAAAACCCGCAGCTCCGTCAGAAATACGGCCACCGCTTTGCTCCGGCCAAGGAGGACATCAGCAGCAGCCTTTACAACTGCTCGTATGCCGCCCCAAAAGCCACGCGTGACACTACGGCCGTTGACTCCACCTCGGTGGTGAACTTCGACAACATAGACGAAGATTTCTTACAGGAAGAAGGTGGCAACGAGCAGAACAACGGTGCAGCACCGGCCAATAACAGCGAAGACGTGCCTTCGCAGGCCGGCAAGCAAAAGGAAGCTACCCAGCCAGAAGAGGCTGCATCGCCCTCGCAGGAAAAACCGGCCAAGAAAGCCAAGAAAAGAAGAAGCAGCGGAACGGTGGAAGGCGCCGGCGGCCTGATTTAACGCCACGGCTACTCCAGCCATTTCCCCCTCATCAAAAAGAAAACGCATAACTCTTAAAAATAAGCGTCGGTAAGCCTCAGGGCCTGCCGGCGCTTTTGCTTAAAATCATGGAAACCTACCCCTTACATATCAAGAACATGGTGTGCCGGCGATGCATCATGGCCGTCGAGAAAATTCTGACCGACCTCCACCTGACGCCCCTTCAAGTGGAACTGGGCTGCGCCACGTTGCCCGCTCCGCTCACCCCGGCGCAGCGGGAAGCCTTGCGCCAGATGCTGGAACAGTACGGCTTTGAACTGATTGACGACAAGCGCCAGCAGATTATCGAGCAAATCCGCACCGCCGTCATTGAGTACGTGCGCTACGACCCGCAGCCGGAAAAGTCAAAGCTTTCCAGTTACATCTGCGAGCGCCTCCATTACGACTACAGCTTTCTGAGCAAACTCTTTTCCGAAGCCAACGGCATCACCATTGAGCGCTACTGCATTGCCCAAAAAATTGAGCGCACCAAGGAGCTGCTCGTCTATGACGAACTGACCATCAGTCAGATTGCCGACCAGCTCCACTACTCCAGCGTGGCCCATCTCAGCGCTCAGTTCAAGCGGGCCACCGGCATGTCGCCGTCGGCCTTCAAACAGCTCAAGCACCAGCCGCTCCGGCCGCTGGACAAAATCCGATAAATCTTATCCATAATTATGTAACGGACTTCGAACCCGCATGCCGTATCTTTGCAGTCAGAAAAAAACGGACTCATATATGGCAACTACCCAACAGACTTTTCCCGTCATAGGCATGAGCTGCGCCGCCTGCGCAATTCGTGTCCACAAGACTTTACAGAAAGTGGCCGGTGTCAGTGACGCACAGGTCAATTACGCCGCCGCTACGGCACACGTAACTTTCGACGCCCAACAATGCTCACCCCAGCTCCTGCAGCAGGCCGTACGCCAGGCCGGTTACGACCTGCTGGTGGAAGAGGCTGAAAACGAGGCCCTGAAACACGCCGACGACATCCGCTCGCGCCAGTATCGGCAGCTCAAGCGCCGCGCCCTGCTGGCCATCGGCAGCGCCGTCGTGATTATGATTATCGGGCACTGGGCCGACCGCTCCCACCTGGTCAGCTTGCTGGTGTGGCTGCTGGCCACGCCAGTGGTGTTCGGACTGGGCCGCAGCTTCTTTGTCAACGCCTGGAAGCAGCTGCTCCACCGGGCGGCCAACATGGACACACTGGTGGCCACCAGCACTTCGGTAGCCTATTTTTTCAGCCTGTTCAACCTCTTCTTCCCCGACTTTTGGCGGCAACGCGGCATTGAGCCTCACCTTTACTTCGAATCGTCGGCCATGATTATCGGCTTCATCCTGCTGGGCCGTCTGCTCGAGGCCAAAGCCAAGCAACAGACCTCTACGGCCATTCGCAAACTCATGCACCTGCAGCCGCAAACCGTGACCCGCGTAACGCACGAAGGCGACCGTCTGGTAGGCATCGACCAGCTGACCACGGACGACATCATCCGCGTGCGCCCCGGCGAGCGCATTGCGGCCGACGGCGTGCTGACCGAAGGATCGTCGTACGTGGATGAGAGTATGCTCAGCGGCGAATACATGCCCTGCGCCAAGAAGGCCGGCAGCAAGGTGTATGCCGGCACCATCAACCAGCAAGGCTCCTTCTGCTTCCGCGCCACGCAGATTGGCGCCCACACCATGCTTTCGCAAATCATCAGGCTGGTGCAGGAAGCCCAAGGCAGCAAACCGCCCGTACAGCAACTGGCCGACAAGGTGGCCGGCGTATTCGTGCCCACCATCATCAGTCTGGCCGTGATTACCCTGCTGGGCTGGTGGATATGGGCCCCGCAAGCCGGATTTACCCACGGCATTGTGGCCATGATTACGGTACTGATTATAGCCTGCCCCTGCGCACTGGGCCTGGCCACCCCCACAGCCATCATGGTGGGCATCGGCAAGGGAGCCACCCGCGGCATTCTCGTGAAACATGCCGAAAGTCTGGAAACGGCACGTAAGGTAGACACTTTGATTTTTGACAAGACCGGCACAATTACCTGTGGCAAACCGAAGGTGACGGACCAGGTATGGCCCCAGCAGCCCACGCCGACCGAGCAGGCCATCCTGCTCCACATGGAAAACCGCTCAGAGCACCCACTGGCCGCCGCCATGGTAGCCCACCTCCAGCCGCTCAACCTGCCAGCCGCTGAACCGGAAGGCTTCCAGTCGGTACCGGGACGAGGCATCACGGCCCGATGGGACGGCCTGTCCTACTACGCCGGCAATGCGGCCCTGCTGAGCGAAAACGGCATCCGCATTCCCGACGCTATCCGGCAGCAGGCCGAGCAGTGGAGCCGCAACGGCAAAACCGCCATATTCTTTGCCTCCTCCACCCGACTGCTGGCCCTCTACGCCATAGCCGACCCCGTAAAGCCCGGCGCCACCGAAGCACTCAATGAGCTGCGCAAAATGGGACTGGAGGTGTGGATGCTGACCGGCGACCAGCCCGACACAGCCCGCGCCATTGCCCGGCAAACCGGCATCAGCCACGTAAAGGCCGGCCTACTGCCACAGGACAAGGCGGACTTTATCCGCCAGCTGCAAAGCCACCGCCACCACGTGGCCATGATTGGCGACGGCATCAATGACAGCGCCGCGCTGGCCACGGCCGACCTGAGCGTAGCCATGGGGCACGGCAGCGACATTGCCATGGACACGGCCATGGTGACCATCCTCTCGTCCGACCTCAGCAAGATTCCGGAACTCATCCGCTTGTCGCACCATACCGTGCGCACCATTCGGCAAAACCTGTTCTGGGCCTTCTTCTACAACCTCATCAGCGTACCCATTGCGGCCGGTGTGCTCTACCCCATCAACGGTTTCCTGCTCAATCCGGCCATTGGCGGTGCGGCCATGGCTTTCAGCAGCGTCAGCGTGGTGACCAACAGTCTGCGACTGAAACGCAAGAAAATAGGAAAAGAAACAACGTCTCACATAAAAAATACCGAAAACATGAAAAAGGAATACAACGTATCGGGCATGATGTGCATGCACTGCCGTGCCCATGTGGAAAAAGCACTCAACAAAATAGACGGCGTCAGCGCCACCGTAACGCTCGACCCGCCCGTAGCCACCGTCACCTTCAGCGGAGCAGAACTGCCGCTCGAGCAGCTGCAGCAGATGGTTACCGACGAAGCCGGTGAATACACGCTCACCCCGCGCGCCTAAACCGCTCCGTACACTTTGAATAATTCATCCGCCCGACGGCTTACTGACCTCCACATGCCGGGAAGCTGCCGGGCGGAATCTTTTGCAGCCAACCTCCGGCACCGGCCGCTGCACAAGATGCCGAGGAAAACAAATTAGCCGGGACCTAAAATGAAATAGGTCCCGGCTAGTTTTTTCAAAGTCCCTCCCCGTTCAGGCAGGGCGCCGTCCGTCGTCTCACTGCGGCCTCCGACCGACAGATTACCCACGATGGTGGAACACGTAGATTTTGCGGTCGCGCACCTCGCGATTCTCCACATTGACAATTTGTGACACATCGGTCACATCGCGCGTACTGCCGTCGGCCGACATGACCCGGATGCCCTCCGAAGCCACGGAATACATTTCCTTTTCCACCACCTTTATGGCCACCAGATAGGACGCATCGTCCTCACTGATGCCCAAACGGCGGGCCACTTCCTGCCGCCAGTAAGCCTGAAGCTCGACAGCCTGCTGCTCGGTTTCGGCCGTTTCTACCTTAAAGAGGTTGCGGCTGACAAAATTGTGGGCCAGCGTGGCCAGCACCACATCGTCTACGCCGGTCCAGTTTTTCAGGGCCACATAGATGTCTGTGTCGTCCAGCAGGGCGTAGTAATGCAGACTGTCCGCGTCGTGAAGAAAGCGCTCGGGCGTCACCTCCTGATAGAGGAAATAGCGCAGGGCTGGCGTGGCAAACAGCTCCACTCCGCGAGCCGCCAACCACTTGGCCCGCCTGAAAGCCGCCCGCAACACCTGTTCGGCAGCAATGGCTGTTTTGTGCAGGTACACCTGCCAGTACATCAGCCGGCGCGACAGCAAATAGTTCTCAATGGTATAAAGTCCCTTGGCCTCCACCACAAGGTGGTTGTCCTTCAGATTAAGCATGCGGATGATGCGCTCGGTACCGATGTTGCCCTCACGCACGCCCGTAAAGAAGGCATCGCGACTCAGGTAGTCCAGACGGTCGGTGTCGAGCTGGCTGCAAATCAGCTCATGCAAAAAAGGCTTGGGATAGTCGTCCGTAAAGATTTTGATGGCCAGACTCAGCTGCCCGTTCAGCTCATGGTTCATCTGCTGCATCATGGCCAGCGAAATGTCCTCGTGCGAGAGGCCCGGCACCAGCACATTTTCCAAAACGTGCGAAAACGGGCCGTGCCCAATGTCGTGCAGCAGAATGGCAGCCTCAGCCGCCTCCACCTCCGTTTCAAACAGAAAGGCGCCCTTGAACTGCAGATTGGCCAGCGCCTCGTGCATCAGGTGGTAAGCCCCCAGCGAATGCTGAAAGCGGGTATGCTGCGCTCCAGGGTACACCAGTCCCGAAAGGCCCAGCTGATGAATGCCCCGCAAGCGCTGGAAAAACGGATGCGCCACCACATCGGTGAGCAAACCGTAGGGCATGAAAATGAAGCCATAAACGGAATCACTGATATTCAAGTTTTTAGGCATAGTTGTCAGATTTAGGAAAGTGGCCACGACGGGCGCGGTGACTAGCGTACCGTGACATGATAGCAGCCCTGGTGCACCTCGTACTTCACGTAGCAGGCTCCCTGCTCACGCAGGTCACGCAGCACTTCGGAGAGCACCCACTTGAGCGAATCGTTGCGCACCTTGCGGCGCGAAGGCCCGTCGGGGTCCTCCACCGTCACATAGCGGTTGTAGCTGATGTCAAAGGTCGTGCCGTAGCGGTGGCAGCTCTGCGACGAAGCGTTCTGATTGAAATTACGCAACTTGGCCACGTCCTCCTCCGTGCGGAGCACCGAAGTGATAATGATTTTGTGGAACGGCAAACCCTTGGAGGCCAGCGAGTCGATGAAGTTACGGGCCACGTACTCCAGCAAATGGGCGGCCGGCGGAATCAGATAGGGAATGGACTGATAAAGCGGCTGCACGTGGTAGAAGGGGTTGTCGGCCACGTAAACCAGATGTTTCTTATTGTGATTGGCCGCCTCGCGGTTGGGCACAGGCGGTACGCCGAGCCGTTCGGCCGTAGTCAGTTGCAAATCGTTAAGATCAGGGAAAGTCTTGCCAAAGTCGGGCACGCTGAAAATGCGGTTCTTGATGCGATTGCCTTGGGCATCAGTCAGTTTGAGCGGACGGCGCGGCAGGCTGAACAGGGAATCCATTCGGAGCCGCTGCACGTCGATGGAATCAAGTTCCCTCACCGTAATGGCCGGCGGGTTCTTCTCCTCGGTCGTAGTGGCATAGAATTTGTTGTACACCCATTTGGATATGGACAGCACCACCACTATGGCTACAAATCCATACAGAAAATATCTTTTGCCTATTCGCTTTTGCTTACTCAACTGTTCCATTTCTCTTCCAATCAGGCACCTTCTCTGGAAAATTCCAACCAACGTGATTTTCCCCTACAGACCATGCCTTTATTTTGGCAAACAAAAGTACACAAAATAGTTGAGACGCCGAAGCATAGTTACACGTAATTGGCGCAAAAAAATGCAAACTGTACGGCAGGCCGGCATCGGAATACGCACCGCGGCCCCGCGCCGGCAGGGTCGGGCGAAATAACCCTCTTTATTTCGGCCAAGAATGGCGAAAATTCTGTATTTTTGCAAAAAAATTAAAGGATGATAGAGAAACACCTCATACTTGAGGATGCCGATCCCGTCATATTTTACGGAATCAATAATGCCAACTTACGGATGCTGAAGGCCCTTTGCCCCAAACTGCGCATCGTGGCCCGCGACAACGTGATGAAAATCATCGGAGCGGAAGAAGACATCGCCGACTTCGAGGACTACGTACACACGTTGGAGCAGCACGTCGTGCGCTACAACCAGCTGAATGAGGAGGACATTCTCAACGTGGTGCGTCACAAGCACACCCTGCCCGGTACCGAGACGCCGGACGACGTTATCGTGTACAGCACCACAGGCAAGCCCATCACGGCCCGCAGCGAAAACCAGCACAAACTGGTAGAGGCTTTCAACCAGTCGGACCTGCTGTTTGCCATCGGTCCGGCCGGCTCCGGCAAGACCTACACCAGTATTGCCCTGGCCGTCAGAGCCCTGAAAAATAAGGAGGTGCGCAAGATCATACTCAGCCGCCCCGCCGTAGAGGCCGGCGAAAAGCTCGGTTTCCTGCCCGGCGACATGAAGGAAAAGATTGACCCGTATCTGCAGCCCCTGTACGACGCGCTCGAGGAAATGATTCCGCCCGCCAAGCTGCAGGAGTACATGAACACCAATATCATACAGATCGCGCCGCTGGCCTTCATGCGCGGCCGTACGCTGAACGACGCCGTCGTCATTCTGGACGAGGCGCAGAACACCACCACGGCACAGATAAAAATGTTTCTCACGCGCATGGGCAACAACACGAAAATGATTGTTACCGGCGACCGCACCCAAATTGACCTGCCGCCCTCGCAGCGCAGCGGACTGGTAGAGGCGGTGCGCATTCTGCACGACGTGAAGGGCGTGCGCATCATCGAGATGGACAAGAGCGACATCGTGCGCCACAAACTGGTGGTACGCATTGTTGAGGCCTACGAGCGCGACGAAAAGCGACAGCGCGAACTGGCGTTGCAAAAGAAAGCCGAAAAGGCTGCTTCAGAACAGACAAAAGCTTAAAACCCAATAAAAACATTTAGCAATGAAAGCACTGACAAAAACAGATTTTCACTTCCCCGGACAGCAAGACGTATATCACGGTAAAGTACGCGACGTGTACCACATCGGCGACCGCCTGGTCATGGTAGCCACGGACCGTATCTCAGCTTTCGACGTGATTCTGCCCAAAGGCATTCCCTTCAAGGGACAGGTGCTCAACCAGATTGCCGCCAAGTTCCTGGACGCTACTCAGGACATTTGCCCCAACTGGAAACTGGCTACTCCCGACCCTATGGTCACCGTAGGCGTAATGTGCGAGGGCTTCCCTCTTGAAATGATTGTACGCGGCTACCTCTGCGGCAGCGCCTGGCGTGCTTACAAGAGCGGTGTACGCGAAATTTGTGGCGTAAAACTGCCCGAAGGCATGCGCGAGAACGAACGCTTCCACGAGCCCATCATCACCCCGACCACCAAGGCCGAAATCGGTGAACACGATGCCGACATCTCGAAAGAGGAAATCCTGGCCCGCGGCCTGGCTACTCCGGAAGAGTACGAAATTCTGGAAAAATACACCCTCGCCCTCTTCAAGAGAGGTACTGAAATTGCTGCCCAGCGCGGCCTGATTCTGGTAGACACCAAATACGAGTTCGGCAAGCACGACGGCAAGATTTATCTGATGGACGAGATTCACACCCCCGACTCCAGCCGCTACTTCTACAGCGAAGGCTACGAGGAGCGCTTCGAAAAGGGCGAACCCCAAAAGCAGCTTTCAAAGGAATTCGTACGCGAATGGCTGATGGATAACGGTTTCCAGGGCAAGGAAGGCCAGCAGGTTCCTGAAATGACCGACGAAATCGTTGAGAGCATCACCAACCGCTACATCGAGCTCTACGAGCACATCACCGGCGAGACCTTCAACAAGGCCGAGGATGCCGACGTAGCTGCCCGCATCGAAAAGAATGTTACGGAATATCTCCAGAAATAATTTTACGGAAAAAGCATCCGGTCCCTCGCCTTGCGGCGCTGCAACCGGATACTGACCTGACACACAGCCGACTCGCCCCAACGGACGAGCCGGCTGTTTTGATTCGTGGAAAAAGTCATAATAATTACCGGTTACACACGGATTCCGCCTCAAATAGCACCGTAACTGCAAGAAAAATCGTAACTTTGTGCCGCTTTTAATCTCGAAATTACTACTCAGCAAAGATGAAAATAGAACAACAACTTACCGCTACTGTGGCTTCAGCCATCAAAGCACTCTACGGACAAGAGGCTGCTGAAAGCCAGATCCAGCTGCAAAAAACCAAAAAGGAATTTGAAGGTCACCTGACGCTTGTGGTATTCCCCCTGCTGCGCCTCTCACGCAAAAAGCCTGAAGACACCGCACGCGAAATCGGCGAATACCTGGCAGCGCATTCTCCGCTTATCGAAAAGTACAATGCCGTCAACGGATTCCTGAACCTCACCATCTCCTCAAGCAGTTGGGTAGCGTTATTGCTCGACATTCATCACGACGCACAGTACGGCATCGTGGCTCCCACGGAAGAGTCGCCGCTGGTGATGATAGAATACTCCTCCCCCAACACCAACAAGCCCCTCCACTTGGGACACGTCAGAAACAACCTGCTGGGCTGGGCCCTGGCCAACATCATTGCCGCCAACGGCAACAAGGTGGTCAAGACCAACATCGTCAACGACCGCGGCATCCACATCTGCAAATCCATGCTGGCCTGGCTGAAATACGGCAACGGGGAGACTCCCGAAAGCTCCGGCAAGAAGGGTGACCACCTGATTGGCGACTACTACGTAGCCTTTGACAAGCACTACCGCGAGCAGGTGGCCGAACTGACAGCCAAATTCCAGGCTGAAGGGCTGGATGAGGAAACGGCCAAGCAGCGCGCCGAGCGCGAGGCTCCACTGATTGTGGAGGCACACAAGATGCTCGTAAAATGGGAACAGGGCGACCCCGAAGTGCGCAGTCTTTGGAAAAAGATGAACGAATGGGTTTATGCCGGATTTGACGAAACCTACAAGAACCTGGGCGTCAGCTTCGACAAGATATATTACGAAAGCGACACTTATCTGGAAGGCAAAAAAGTGGTGCTGAAAGGACTGGAGGATCACCTCTTCTTCAAGAAGGAAGACGGCTCCGTATGGGCTGACCTGACCAAGGACGGACTGGACGAAAAGCTCCTGCTCCGCGCCGACGGCACCAGCGTGTACATGACCCAGGACATCGGTACGGCCAAGCTGCGCTTCCAGGACTACCCCATCAACAAAATGATTTACGTAGTCGGCAACGAGCAGAACTACCACTTCCAGGTGCTCTCCATCCTGCTCGACCGTCTGGGCTTTGAGTGGGGCAAGAGCCTTGTACACTTCTCCTACGGTATGGTAGAGCTGCCCAACGGCAAGATGAAGAGCCGCGAGGGTACCGTAGTAGACGCCGACGACCTGATTGCCGAAATGGTATCGCAGGCCCGCCAGACCAGCGACGAGATGGGTAAATTCACCGACATGAGCGAGGAGGAGAAAAACGAAATCGCCCGCATCGTCGGCATGGGTGCCCTGAAGTACTTCCTGCTCAAGGTGGACGCCCGCAAGAACATGCTGTTCAACCCGGCTGAAAGTATCGACTTCAACGGCAACACGGGTCCCTTCATTCAGTACACCTACGCCCGCATCCGCAGCGTGCTCCGCAAGGCGGCCGAAGCCGGCGTAAACGTACCCGACCAACTTCCGGACGATGTTGAGCTGAGCCTGAAGGAAGAGGAAATCGTACAGCACATCGCAGACTTTGCAGCCGTAGTAAAACAGGCCGGCACGGACTACAGCCCGAGCGCCATTGCCAACTACTGCTACGATTTGGTCAAGGAATACAACCAGTTCTACCACGATTTCAGCATTCTGAAAGAAGCCGACGAGAAGAAGAAACTCTTCCGCATCGTGCTCTCAGCCAACGTAGCCAAGGTGGTTCGCCTGGGTATGGGACTGCTGGGCATCGAAATGCCGGAACGAATGTAAGCAAACGGTGGCTAAACAAACCAAATACTATGTAGTGTGGAAGGGCCGCAAGCCCGGCATCTACACCTCTTGGATGGAGTGCGAGCGACAAGTCAAAGGATTTGCCGCTGCGCGCTTCAAATCTTTTCCGACCGAAGCGGAAGCACGTCAAGCCTTTGCACAGGAGCCGCCGCCCCTGCCCACTCGCCGGAAAAAGGCTACGGCACAACCCAAGTCCGACCTGCCCCCCAATCCGCCCGACTACCGGCACGACACCGTGCTGCCCCTGCCCCCGGAAGTGCAGGCCAAGGCGCTGGCCGTAGACGCGGCCTGCTCGGGCAATCCGGGAAAAATGGAATATCGCGGCATCAACCTGGAAACAGGCGAGGAGGTTTTTCACTTCGGCCCGATTAAAGGCACCAACAACATCGGCGAATTTCTGGCCATCGTGCATGGCCTGGCCCTGCTCAAGCAACAACAGCGTGACGACATGGTCATTTACAGCGACTCGCGCAACGCCCAGCTTTGGATAAAAGGCAAGAAATGCAAGACCAAGCTGGTGCGCAATGCCTCAACCGAGGCCGTCCACCGACTCATTGAACGGGCCGAACGCTGGCTGCACGACAACACCTACACCACCCCCATACTGAAATGGGACACCCAAGCCTGGGGAGAAATTCCCGCTGACTTCGGACGCAAATAAATTCCTTTTTTTCTTCATCCACCTATTCCCCTCTGACATCATCATGAGAGAATTCCTACGCACCATTAAAGTATATATCCTGCCCTACAAGAAGTATATGGTAGGGTCGCTGATTTTCAATCTGCTCTCGGCCGTGCTCAACGTCTTTTCGTTCATCTCGCTGATTCCGATGCTGCAGCTGCTGTTCGGCATTGACAAGCACAAATACAGCTTTATGGCCTGGAACACGCCCGGCGCCAGCATCAAGGACATCACGGTCAACAACCTCTACTACTACACCACCGAACTGATGAGCCAGTACGGCGCCTCGGCGACGCTGCTGCTCATCGGTCTCTTCCTCATTGTCACCACGCTGCTCAAGACGAGCTGCTATTTTGCCTCGGTCGGCATCATGGTGCCCATCCGCACCGGCATCGTGCGTGACTTCCGCCAGGCCATTTACCACAAAATCACCTCGCTGCCCCTCTCCTTCTTCTCCGAAGAGCAGAAGGGCGACATCATTGCCCGCATGAGCGGCGACGTGGGCGAGGTGGAAAACTCCATTATGGGCTCATTGGACATGCTGGTCAAGAACCCCATCCTGCTCATCTGCTACTTCGGCGTACTGATTTACACCAGCTGGCAGCTGACCATCTTCACCATCATCGTGCTGCCGCTGATGGGCTGGATTATGGGCAAGATTGGCCGCAAGCTCAAGCGGCAGTCGCTGGAGGCTCAGGAGCGCCTGAGCGACATCATGTCGCAGCTGGAGGAAACGCTGGGCGGCATGCGCATTGTCAAGGCCTTTACGGCCGAAAAAAAGATGAACAGTCGCTTTGACGAGTGCACCGAGGCTTTCCGCAAGGCCACCAACCGCGTCAACGTGCGTCAGGCTTCGGCCCACCCGGTCAGCGAGTTTCTGGGCACTTTCCTGATTGTGCTGGTGCTGTGGTACGGCGGCACGCTGATTTTTGCCCACAGCTCCAACATTGACGCCCCCACCTTTATTTTCTACATGGTGATACTATACAGCATCATTCAGCCGCTGAAGGACTTTTCAAAGGCTTCCTATGCCATTCCCAAGGGCATGGCCTCCGTGCAGCGCATCAACAAGATTCTGCACACCGAAAACCCCATCAAGTCGCCGGCGCACCCCGTCCACCTGAAAGAGCTGAAAAGTCAGATTGAGTTCCGCCACGTCTCGTTCAGCTACGGCAACACGCCCGTGCTGCACGACATCAACCTGACCGTCAAGCGCGGACAGACCATTGCCATCGTAGGCCAGAGCGGTTCGGGCAAATCCACGCTGGTTGACCTGCTGCCCCGCTTCCACGACGTAAGCGGCGGCGAAATCCTCATTGACGGCGTCAACATCAAGGACCTCAACCTCATGGACCTGCGCTCGCTCATCGGCAACGTCAATCAGGAAGCCATCCTCTTCAACGACTCGTTCTACAACAACATCTCCTTCGGCGTGGAAAATGCCACGCCCGAACAGGTGGAGCAGGCTGCCCGCATAGCCAATGCCCACGACTTCATCATGCAGAGCGAGGAGGGATACAACACCAAGGTGGGCGACCGCGGATGCCGCCTGTCCGGCGGACAGCGCCAGCGCATCTCCATTGCACGCGCCATACTGAAGAACCCGGACATCCTGATTCTGGACGAAGCCACCTCGGCCCTCGACACCGAGAGCGAACGCCTCGTACAGGAAGCCCTGGAGCGCCTGATGAAGACGCGTACCACCATTGCCATTGCCCACCGCCTGTCCACCATCAAGAACGCCGACGAAATCTGCGTGCTCTACGACGGGCGCATTGTGGAGCGCGGCACACACGAGAACCTGCTGGCGCAGGAGGGCTACTACAAACGGCTGCACGACATGCAGCAGCTGTAGGCCGCCCCCCGCCACCCCAAAATTCATCCCCAGCCATGCGCAAAAGATTTTACACCCTGTTTCGCATATTTGCCACAGTTTTGCTGCTTTTTCTGGCAGCAAAACTGTTTTTCATAGCCTACCACCACACCTACCTGAAGTCCGGCTCCATAGCCGACGTACCGGCCATCCTCTGGCACGGTCTGCCGCTCGACCTGGCCACCACCGCCTACCTCACGGCCCTGCCCTGGCTGCTGCTGGCCGTCAGCGTGTGGTTGCCCCGCCGACAGCTGCTTCTCCGCAAGGTCTATGTAGTCTACGCCGCCATCATTTCGGTACTGCTTTCCGTAATTCTGGTGGCTGACACGTGTCTCTACAGCTTTTGGGAATTCAAGCTGGATGCCACCGTCTTCAACTACCTCGACTCGCCGCAGGGCATCACCCAGAGCGTCACGCCGCTCTACCTGATTACGGCCGTGGTGGTCATCATTATCGTGGCCTTTGCCCTGTTGAAGGCCCTGTGGTGGGCATGGCCGAAAACCGACCTCGCCGACTGCCGGCAGCGCCTCGGCACCACGGGCGCCTTCATCCTAGTGGGCGGCGTGCTCTTCCTGATGATTCGCGGCGGCGTGGGCCGCTCCACGGCCAACATCGGCATGGTGTACTACAGCGACCGCGCCTTCTGCAACCACGCGGCCGTCAACCCGGCCTTCAGCCTGTTTTACTAGGCCGGCAAGATGCAGGACTTCGGCGACCAGTGCAACTATTTTGACGAAGCGCAGCGCGCCCGCCTGTTTGCCCGTCTGGCCAAACGGCCCGATACGCAGGTGCCGCAGCTGCTCAACACCACCCGCCCCAACGTGGTCATCATTATCATGGAGGGCTTTGGCGGCACGTTTGTGGGTCCGCTGGGCGGCCGGCCGGACATTACGCCGCACTTCAACCGGCTTTGCCGCGAAGGCATCTTCTTTACGCAATGCTACGCCAACTCCTTCCGCACCGACCGCGGCACGGTGTCAGTGCTGAGCGGCTACCCCGCCTTTCCGACGGCCAGCGTAATGAAGCTGCCGGAAAAAACGCGCCACCTGCCGGGCATTGCCGCCTCGCTGCAGCGCGCCGGCTACGGCACGGAATTCCTGTACGGCGGCGACATCAACTTTACCAACATGAACAGCTACCTCATGTCCACCGGCTACCAGAAGACCTACGGCGACACCGACTTTCCGCTTGAGCAGCGCCGCACGCACGCCTGGGGCGTGACGGACCGCATCACCTTTGGCCGGCTCTACGACATGATTATGGCCCGCCAAAATGTCAAGCAGCCCTGGCACATCGGGTTCCTCACGCTGGCCAGCCACGAGCCGTGGCAGGTGCCGTACCATCGCATTCCGAACGACGAGAAGGCCAACACCATGGCCTATCTGGACGACTGCCTGGGCCAGCTGGTGGACAAGCTCAAGCACACCCCCATGTGGCGCAACCTGCTCATCATCTGCCTGCCCGACCACGGCATTGTCTACCCGCAGGACATGAACGAGAACAACATTGCCATGAGCCACATCCCCATGCTCTGGATTGGCGGTGCCGTCAAGGCTCCGGCTCAGATTAACACCCTCTGCAACCAGAGCGACCTGGCCGCCACGCTGCTGGGCCAACTCCGCCTGCCGCACGGCGACTACCGCTTCAGCCGCAACATCCTGAGCAAGAGCTACACCTACCCCTTTGCCCTGCACACCTGGGCAGGCGGATTCTGCTACGTAGACTCTACCGGTCACACCATTTTCGACCTGAGCAGCGAAAAGGTCACGGTAGACAGCCCCACCCCCTCGCCGCAGCGACTGGACTACGGCAAGGCCTACCTGCAGACCTGCTACGACGATTTGGGCCGAATGTAAGCGCCCCTTCATCGGACACCATACCCAGCCGCCCTGCCCCCCCAGAAGCAGCGGCGGCTTTTTCATGCCCACGAAATGCGGCCCCGACCGCAGATTCCGCCACAACCTCCATCCGACGATTAAGCAGGTCAAACCTCGGAAAAACTCCGAGCCGCGAAAAAAATTTTCCGAGCCGCGGAAATAAATTTCCGAGCCACCCCGTACGGACGAGGCGGCGCGCAGTAAAAAATCAGCCCGACAAAGGCATGGCAAAACGGTTTTCCACCCAAAACGCCTCCGCCCATATCCCCTCATGCCAAAACACCTCCCGGCTTATACGCTCGTCAACCGCTTTTGTTGTATATTTGCATGGTAACCAAGAGCCACTGCGCATGAGCCATTTTCCCAAGAAAAACATCATCCTGCCTCTCCACCCCACGAACCAACCCATCTCGCTCCTGAAATATTCAAAGAGTTCGTGTGGCGTGGACTTCCTGCTGAACACGGCCGAGAGTTCGGAAAAACGTGGATGGTTTGACACCTATCAGCAATATAAAACCGATTTCTTTGAATTCTACTTTTTTCGGCAGGCCGAAGGCCAAATGTGGCTGGCCGGAAAAAAAATCGAGCTGCAAGGCGGTACGGTGCTCATCATCTCGCCCTATCAGCAACAGGAGTGGCAGGTGGACCTGAAAAAACTGGACTACACCTTTCTGGTTTTTCAGGAAGAATTTGTCAGCCAATTCCTTTCCGACAAATACTTCATGTACCGCCTGCTGTACTGCTACCAGAACGACCATCCCACCTATTTCAAGATGACCGCCACCGACATGGCACCCCTGCTGGACCTGCTGCAGAAAATGAAAAAGGAACTGCGTGAACCGGTAGCAGACAGCTACCACATGATTGTGGCCTGCCTGTACCAGTTTCTGCTCCTGCTCAACCGTTTCTATGCCCGACACTTCCACCTGCCCTTTGCGCTGCCCCTGAACAACTACGCCTACCAGTACAAGCGGCTGCTGGAGGAAAACATCTGCCAGAAGCCCCACGTGGCAGACTATGCCGAAATGATGGGCATCAGCCGCATTTCGCTCAACAAGGCCGTACAGGATGTGTTTGGCGTGTCGGCCGTCCACCTGCTGAAGCGCCGCCTGCTTGAGGAAGCCAAGAACCTGCTGCTCTTCAGCGGACTGCCGGTCAAGGAAATTGCCTTTCGGTTGAACTTTTCGGAACCGAATCACCTGATGCGCTTTTTCAAGCAACAGACCGGGCAAACCATCCGTGAATTTATCGACGAATTCAAACGGGAAAACAGTCCGAAAAAGCGGTAAAGCCCAGCCCCAAATGCCACCGACCGAAAGCGTTACGGCTTCTGCCGGATTTTTTCGTGATAAAAGTAATTGACCAACACGGGGCGCCCCTTTGCCGAACGCCCATAGGGCAAATCGTTTACCCGATAGGGATAGCCCTTAAGCGCGGCATAGTCTGCCATCTCCCGTTCCAGCGCCTGCCAGTAGTCCGTGCGCTTCCGGTTGTAAATGTCTTCATAAAGCGGCAAGAGTGCAGGATGCTTTTCCCGAATATAAGCCATAATGTCCCTCTTGAACGCGCCGCGCAGGTTCAGGTTTTCCAGCCAAATCAAATCGGCAAAGTCCTTGACCCGCTCTATAATGGCCTTCACATCGGTAATGCCGGGAAATATGGGCGAAATGAAACACACCGTACGGATGCCGGCCTCGTACACCTGGCGCATGGCGGCCAGACGGCGCTCAATGCTCACGGCCCGGTCCATGTCGGCCCGAAAGGACTCGTCGAGGGTATTGACCGACCACGATACCGTCAGTTTGCGGAACTGTTTGAGCAGGTCAAGGTCGCGCAATACGAGGTCTGACTTGGTACAAATCATCAGCTCGGCATCCGTTCCGCGCAGTTCCTGCAACAGGCAACGGGTGCGTCCGTACACTTCCTCAAAAGGATTGTATCCGTCCGTAACCGAACCAATCACGATGCGTTGCCCGTCGTATTTATGCGGACGGGTGATGGGCGTCCAGTGCTTTACGTCCAAAAAGGAGCCCCAGGGCTCATCATGCCCCGTAAATCGCTTCATGAAGGAAGCATAGCAATACCGACACGCATGCGGGCAGCCCACATAAGGATTGACCGAATAGCCGCCTACCGGCAAGGCTGATTTTGTCATCACGCTCTTTACGTCAATATCCCTGACCATTTCTGCTGACATCATTTTCATTTTGGTTCAAAATTATAAAAGTATTACGTGTAAATCCGCACACAAAGACAACGAGTGACGGCTGACAGGAATTCCTGTCGAGAGACAAATGTAGGAAAAACGCCTCCCACAGCCACTACCCGAATACGGCAAAATACTACCATTTTGATTCGGCAGAACAGCGTACCGGCTGCACCACCCGGAAAAGGGTACGAACATTTATTAACATACAGGAACACCCCGCATTTTGTTTGTCGAAAAGCCTGAGCACTCAGCCATCCGATAAATATGGTACTACATAAATAAAACTGAACATTATGAAAGCTGGATTTTCCTGTCCATGCTGAAAAAGTCTGCCCTTGTAAACACTTCATGGGACAAAGAGTAGCAAAAGGCCCGAGAATGTGAACGTACAAATCCGGGGTATGCTGGCGGATGGCCCCTCAAAGGAAAGAATGAACCGTTTTCCGCCTACTGCATCGGCTTAAAACGGGCGGAAGGTAAACACTTGGCTTTAGCTTGCATCCTTTCTGTAAGAAAGGATGCAAGCATACCACCTCATCCTGTTCTGCACAAAAAAACCGCATTTTACTTGTCCGTCCGGCAAGCTTTCCGTATCTTTCCGGCAGAATACGGAAAAGCCATCCGGCATAGCCCTGCGCTGAGTGGGCAACAGACGGGCACGGCCTGTACACGCTGGCAACTGCCACAGGCTTACTCCACGCCGCATGACGGCACTACTTTGTGACCAAAACCGGCTCCAAGCGTGAAGCCGCCATAACCCAATACTTAAAACCTCATCACCATGAAAAAACACTACCCTCTTATCCGCCTGTTCATGCTCCTGCTGATGACTGCCGGCTGGGCGCAGACCGTACGGGCCGTTGAAAACTCCGGCGACTCCATCTACAACATCGCCAGCAACCGGCTGCAAACCGTAGTGCATGAAATCAACCAAAAAAGTCTGTACTACCAGAACATCCCGGCCATCCGCAATTTTCTGGACGGTTTGGCCCAAAAATGGAACACCACCCTGCAAACCACCAACCTCAGTTGGCAGGCTGAGCAGCAGGCACTGAAAGCCGCCCTCGACTCACTATACGACGAACAGGTGCCCAAGCGTACGGCATATGAAGAAAAACTGCACGAATGCATCGTCAACAAAGACATCCCCGGATTACTACAGGCTCAGGCTGAATACGAACAGCTGATGCAGCAATACGATAACAACGTGCTGCAACGGCGCGGAAAATACAATGAAGCCGTCAGTCAACTGGCCCAAAAGCTGAACAGCGAGGCAGACAGCCTGCAACAACGCCTTCAGCAAAGCGCGGACGACCAGGAAGCGGCCACTCAGCTATACACCGAATGCAACAACGCGGAATGGGCGCTGAACAACGCCACAGAAGCCCAGCAACAATCGGATGTCGGAAAGGCTCTGCGCACGGCACTCAGCGACACCCGAACGGCCCTGAACGGCACATACGCAGAAGTGGGCAGCATGGTCAATCTGCTAAAGGCCTTACTGGACCTGATACAGGCCTTTAATCAAGAAACCACAGCCATAGCCACCACGCCGACACAGGCAGCCAAGCTGGACATATACACCATGAACGGCCTGTGCATACGCCGCCAGACCACACTTCAGGAAGCCGCCCGCCAGCTACCGGCCGGGCTCTACATTGCCAACGGCAAGAAAATACGCATACCATAAGCGAGAGTTTTACAACTCGCCCCCTTAATACGACAAAGCCATCAGCGCCCTCTCACGGACGCTGATGGCTTTGTCGTAAGGCATGTGCCTACAAGTAGCCCAACCGCCATATTCGGTCGTTCCGCATCCCCCAGTCCACGAAAGTCACACAGGTCCCGGCCGGGGTATGGCGCAGACCAGCCATAAAAAGCCCTTTCCCCCACCGAAAGCCAAGCCAGTTCCGCCCCATTTTCACGATAACCGGCTATTGCCGTGCCATAGCATCTCCTCCCCCCAAGCAACAAGGCCTCCGACCGACTCTTTGAACACGTGAGCAACGAGCCCACGCAGCAAGAACGCCCGAAGCACGGCGCCCGCCACAAGCAAATAAAGGCGGCACACAAGGACATACCACATTCGGTGGAACACTAACTACCTCTTCAAATACAACGACAAGGCACGCAATGAGCTACTAATCTTTTAACGGCACATGCGATGCGCAAACAGACTTGCATATTGCCCATCATTTGCTTACGGCTTTACTCCGTATCCCTTAAACACGAAGAGAAGCAGAAAAGGCATTTCATACCAATGGCACATTCACCCCCAAGCCGTCACTTCATAGTGCAACACACATGCCATCCACGCAGTCAATCGGAAACGACCACTCGGGAATGCCCTCAGCAAAACCCAGCAACACGAAAAAGCCCACGAGACACGAAATTTCAGTGGGAAAACCGGACATAAACAAAGTGCACTTCCCAACAAAAAAGCCGAAACTACTCACACACGAACCATCCCTCAAACCACGACACAGAAAGACACAAAAAAAAGCGTGGCCAACTTCTTGAAGGAAGTTGGCCACGCCTATCATTAAGAATGAAATAATTTCAATTAATAAACCGGATTGGCAAGATACCAATTAGCCTGGTCAAGTAATTTGTTGTAAAGTGAAGCATCACCCAAATCAGACGGATTCTCATACGGACTGGTCAGGTCAAGGCCACGACGGGCAATCTTCCAAGCCATCCAGCGAGTACCGAAATCGGAAGTGGTCCATGCGGCAGGCATGCCGGTCTGGTCGTAAGAACCCAGCAAAGTGCTGTTGTTATTCTTGTGACGGGCTATACGCATCAGGTCATAATAACGGTAACCCTCGAATGCACTTTCCAAAGCCAACTCGTCGACAATGATATCCTCAACGGCATTGATTTCGACAGCCTTGGCCTTAGCCGGTTCCTCATCAACTACATCCGGCAGAGTTTCCTCTTCCATAGTCTGACGGAACTTATTGATCAACTTCTTCACCATAGAGGCGCTGGAAGGAGATACGCGGCTTTCTTCATCGGCAATCTTCTGAGCCACCATCTTCTGATAGGTGTACATGGTATCGTTGTCATCCAGCACACTACCACCACGACCATGAACGCCGACTGTTTGTGCCCATTTTTCCTCGCTGAAATCCAACCAGGGTACGTTCTGTGCACGACGCAACTCACCCGGAGTAGCATACATCTGGTCGGCCATTGAATCGACAGCGTAAACGCGGTTGAGGGCCGTAATCTTACCATCAGCATTGCGAACGGTATCCACACGACTGGTCAACTGAGCTACGCTCTCTGAATTCAAACCATTACGCAGAATAGAGAACGCATATTCCGGATAACCGGCGCGGTTAACGGCTTCAGCAAAACGCAGCAGAACCACGGTGGTGCGATACATAGGTAACGCATAGTGGAAAGAGCTATTCATACAATGCTTGGCCACGAAACGGTTACGCGTCAAAGTATTGTTGGTAAAGATACGATACTCTGGAGCGGAGATTTCCAGACGTGCATCACCACAAGTGTAATACAGATAACGATCAGTAGCTGCCGGAGTCTTATAATCACTACCCAAATAGGTCTGTACCTTATTCAAGGTGATATAAGAATTGGACGGTGCCAACTGGCGATAGGTATTGTCGGCAGATACCGTAATGCTACCTGAAGTTTCGTAACTTTCCGTATTGTCATCGCCTACAGAAGTTGAAGTAGACTGACTGGAAGAAGTGGAGAATCCAAATGTATTCTGTACACTGGTCAACACCGTTCCTAATGAGCTGTTGGCTGCAGAAGGAATCATGGTAATCAAATCCTGACTATCGTATGAAGTAAACGAAGTGGCATAACCATTGCTATAGGCTGTATAGCTTACATGAGGCGGATTATATTGAACATTAAATACTGCACTGTTTGAACCCGCGTCAAAGCTGCTTCTGGTAGAATTGTCATCCAGATAATCATAGTAATACTGTGCAGCCTTCTCAAAGTCGGACACATCCTTACCACGTAAGAGATAAAGGTCAGCCAATACCAACTGAGAGGGGAACATGCAACTACGTGAAGCAATACTTACAGCACCGGTATTGTAGGTTCCGTAGCTGGGCAAGCCCATAGAACGCTCAATGGAAACGGCCTTGGTCAGCTCCTGATTGCTGCCCTCCAGCAGGTCGAGCAGATTGTCCACCGTAGCCCATCCCTTGGGAGGATTGGTTTCCCAACCCGTGTTGGAGTTGGTGACCGGATCCGTAATAAACGGCACACGACCATAATTCTGTACCAGCATCATGTAAGCCCAGGCACGCATGGTAACAACCTGTGCATACTCCTTCTGCATGTACTTCACGTTGTTCTTGGTCACAGCCGTATCTACATTGTGCAGATACAGGTTGCACTGGTTGATTACTTTGTAGTAGTCACCACGGTTAACCAACGCGCTGCTTCCGTTGCTGGGATTATTGAAAGAAGCCACGTTGTTGACAGAGTCAGTAACATACTCGGTGGTAGAAACCAAGTCTCCACGAGATTCTCCCAAAATTACCTGACGCTCCGCAATATTCTGCATACTCTTCATAATACCCAGGTAAGAATATACAGTATCTGTGCCAAACAATCCGATGTTGGCTCGTCCTGACATGTCGGGAGACAACATGTCAGAACAAGACGTTGCAGAGAGTGTGAGCAGGCCTAAGCATAAGCCTATAATTGAATTCTTTTTCATGATTCGCATAGATTACAAGTTAATGGTTACGCCCAGGTTGAAGCTACGACTCTGCGGCAGATAACCGGCATCGATACCCTGGTACAGCACGCTGTTTCCACAAGATACTTCAGGATCAACTCCCAAATATTTGGATATGGTAAATACGTTGTTGGCTTCACCCCAAACGGCAAGACCTTGCAGCCAAGAAGCCGTTACAGGAATGCGATAGCTCAGACGGACTTTCTTCAGCTTCAGATAAGAACCGTCCTCAATCCAGCGATCAGAGAAACGCTCGTTGTTCACCCAACTTGAGCTGCTGGGGTCAACCGTACGCGGCATATCGGTAATCTGACCGGAGTGTGTCCAGCGGTTTACCACGGCCGTAGTCTGATTCCAGGTAGAATTAGCGCTCTCCAGCTGCATGCGCTGATAGTTGAACACGTCGTTACCCAAAGAATACTTGAACAATACATCCAAGGTCAAATCCTTCCAAGTCAAAGAGGTAAAGAAGTTACCATAGATATCGGGGTTAGGATCACCGATTTCTACCATATCAGCCTCTGAAATCCAACCATCGCCGTTCTGATCAACGAAGTGAACATCACCGGCCTGGAAGTTGCGATAAGACTTGCTGGCATCAGCCAATCCGGTCGGATAGCGCAAATAGCCATACTTACCGGCAGCCTTGGCTTCCTCGTCGGTAGAGAATACTCCGGCGGTCTTATAACCGTAGAATACACCGGCTGACTTGCCTACAGCGGTCAGGATGTTGTTCTCACCATAAATAGAAGAGGTGTAACCATTAATAATGGTAGGTTCACCCGTTTCCTTTCCGGCCTCATCCAAAGCATAAAGCTTCATTTCGGTACCTTCGGGAAGGTCGGTAATGGTGTTCTTGTAGCGACCTACACTGAAACCGGCCTGCCATACCCAGTCTTTCTTGTTCAGCAAAACTGCGTTAACAGAAACTTCAGCACCGATATTCTTCAAGGCACCATCGTTGGACCACATGTCAGAGAATCCGGTAATGTCACTTACGGTCTTCTTGGTCAACAGGTTATCGGTTTTGCTACGATATACCTCAAGACCCATCATCAAACGGTTGTTCAAGAAGTTGGCCTGAACGCTACCGCTGATTCGGCGAGTGGTTTCCCACTGAATACGCGGGTTCTCAATGTTGGACATGATCAAGCCCGTAGCATTCTGCAGATAAGTTACGTTCTTCAGGAAACTGGTGCTGGCGTAGCTGTCGATATCGTCATTACCACTTTCGGTATAAGAAACGTTCAACTTCAAGTAATTGATGGCGTCGGTTGTGGTGAACCAAGGTTCGGCAGACATAACCCAAGCAGCCTGTACGGTAGGGAACAAACCCCATTTTACACCGGCCAACTTGATACCCTCTTCTGTTTCGTTTCCAAAACGAGAAGAAGTTTCCATCGTTACACCTGCATTCAGGAAGTAACGGTTCTTATAGTTATAATCTGCCATCAGGTAGTAAGCCAGGTTCTTCCAGTTTTCCGTAGCACCAGTACTTGACTTGTACTGCAAGCCACCACTGATATTAGGCATCTTATCACTGGTGTTACCGTAACCCTTGATGCTACTGATGGTGTAAGTATAAGAAGAGAAGCGGAAGCCACCCACTACATTAAAGTTATGACCACCGAACTTCTGATTCCAGTTGATGCTGAAATCGTTGAACAAGGTAGTTTCCTTGGCAAACTGTGAAGACACAATGCTCTGAATGGTACCCAAACCTTCAACGTAGATTTCAGGCACACCGTTGTTAGGAATATAGTATTTCTCATTGGTACGATCAATGCTATAGCTGAAACGGTCGGCAATCTTCCAATTGTTATTGATCTTATACTCAGGAGCCACGTTGATCAAGAACTGAGTCTGTTCCTGATAGTTCTTGTTGTCGCCCTGACCATTCTCCAGTATCCAGTACGGGTTAGGCAGTGCGCTACCTCCCAATGCTTCAGCAAAAGTAAAGGGATTAGTGGCATCGGTATAGTTCTTTCCAGACATATCAGAAGACGGCTTCAGAATATTCTGGCCATTTTCATAGACAATGTAAGAGGCATTGCGGCTAATGGAAGGAGCCTGAATCAAGCCCAATACGTTGGGAGCAGAAATGTGACGACCTGTATAGTCACTGGCCCAACCGTTATCATAGATATTGTAAGCCGTACGGACATAAGAAATGTCCAAAGCTGTCTTCAGATTTGTGAAGAGATTGATATCGGTATTGAAACGAATGTTCAAACGGTTGAAGTCATTCTGCTGTGCAGTAGCATCACCCTTGGTGTAGCCCAACGACAGGTTGTACAAAGCGACATCATCACCACCCTGTACATTCACACGATAGTTCTGAGTGAAAGCTCCTTTATACAAATCCTTGCTCCAATCAGTATTGTTGTGATACAAATTATAGAAAAAGGAGTTCTTGTCATCATTCAGGAATGGAATGCTGGTATAATTGCCCGAACCATTCTGCTCAAAAGTAGGAGTAGTTCCGGCATACTCAGTCACATAGTTACGGTACTGATCACCATTCATCATCTTAATGGTTCCCGGTGTCATTTCATAACCGCCGTAGACGCGAACATTAATACGCGTAGCCTGACTGGTTCCACGTTTAGTCTTGATCACCAACACGCCATTACCACCACGAGCGCCATAAAGCGAAGTTCCGTTCTTGATAACCTCTACTTCATCAATATCCTCAGGGTCGATAATATTGAAGAGGCTATTAACAAAACCGTCATGCAGGGTGCCGCGGTTGTATTGCATATCCCAAATTACACCATCAACAACAACCAAAGGCTGTGAATTGGCATTCAAAGAGTTCAAACCATCGATAAACAAAGCAGAGCCCTGACCAATCATACCACCACGCGTAATGGTACGGACAGAAGCATTCAACTTGTTCTCAATATCATTCTCCACAGTAACGGCACTACTGTTACGAATAGAAGCACGATGAGCTATAGACAAATCGGTTCCGTTTCGGTAAGCGTTGTCAACCTTGACGCTAAACAGATTGGCGTTCTGATTCTTGTCACCATGTATGGCAATCTGCACACCATTATAGTCTGGGCAGAATACATACAAAGTACTTACGAATTCCGGCACCATAATGGTATAGTTACCGTTTTCGTCTGTCATGGCAGCATAACGGGGATCTGCCAAGGCCTGAATCTGCGCACCAGCCAAGGGTTCATGAGTAGCAGCATCGTACACGCAGCCGGAAACAGCTTTCTTTACATAATTGTCGGTAGGACGAGCTGCAGCTTTTTTGGCAGGGGCTGCCACAGAAGTTTCGGTTTCTGTATCATCAGTTTCACTCTGTGCAAACATCAAGCTTGCACTTGAAAACATGACTACGCAAAGACCAGCCCGTAGCACTGCCTGCATTATCTTGTCATTCATAGAATTGTACATAATATTTTTCATAAAACGGGTTCAATGATTAGTCTTTGGGGACAAACCGAATCTCATAAATATTCAATGCCATATTATCAGCTTTCTGCCCCTGAACCAAATTAGCCGGAATAGTCAAGCGCAAACGGACAAATGTACGGTTATCACTTGATCCCCAAGTTAAATCAGGAATATCGGTATAACAATACGGCATTTCCAAATCAGTAAACAACTTGACAGTAGAAACTGTATCGGCACTATATACAATATTACCACTGGAAGCAATGGTTCCATTCTCGTCATCTACCATGATTGCAGAAACCATATTTCCCTTAGTTTCACACTCAGAACCACTATTGGTATTTATGTTAATTTTACTGGGGAACATGGTAACATATACATCATACTTTCCACTTAACAAATCAAATACCTTCAAATCAATAGTGGCTTGACTTTTATTACCACGGACTATGCGCAGATACTGAGCGCCCAAATACGCAGAAGCATTGGGTACGATACTATCTGCTGCAATCTGATCGGAATTCAACGTCAACACATTATCTTGAATATTTCCTCCCACCTTCATACTAACCTGTGAAGCAAAATACAAACTTGCATCACTGGCTTCCATCGTAATCTTGGGTTGGAAAGAACCAGCTATATCATAATTGAAGTGATCAACCTTGTACACATAACCGTTACTGGCTGTATCTGGAACAACACCTCCGAAAACGGGATTAACCCCACCCTTATTTTTATTATATACTACCATATCTGTAGTTGTCAATAAAGAATCGGCGGTTAGCATACGATCCAAAATAACAGCATCATCAAGATTATATACATCGTCACCTAACTGACCAGCACTAAAATACATATTGGTCAAAATGGCAGCACGCGCATTAGCCTCACTCAAACTATCAGCATTCAAACCAGACTTAGTCTGCTTGAAAACGCCATCATCAGTATTCCATTGATAACGATATGAACTCTTATACTTATAAAGAGACTTAACCTTACTGATAGCTTCATTCCAGCCCGTATTAGTCGGAACGACCACTAAATACAAACTATCCTCAGCGGAGATCGATGCGTTACTGCTGGTCAACAAAGCATTGGTCGTTGTATAAATAGAATCAATGTACTGAATGTTGCCGTTTTCGTCCGTTCCTCCGGCCGTACTCATATTCTCGTTGAATTCCTTCACATCCTGACTGGCAATATAGTCATAAACCTCGGACAACTCAGGGGTATTCTCAAACAAATCGAGAATATTATAACGATAAGGTGAATAGCCATCCAACACATGCAGAACACCATTGCTGGCAGGAATAGAAGCCAAGTTATTATCCAAATGAATGCCATTGAACGTACCAGCAGAAGCATTATAATCTGCTACCTTACTATTATTCATACGCACCGTTTGGTTTCCCACGTTACCTTCGTAGTTGAAATTGGCCACATGATTCTTAACGAACTGATTAAGCACCGTATAATTATAATCCAATGCTTTTTCAGGATCGGAAGTTTTCAACTCTTCAGCCTGTTTCAGTAAGTTTTTATATTTCTCTGCATCGTAAGTACCATCCTTCGGCGCCCACACCGTGTAGCGCGTCTCACCATCCAGAAGACGGTCGAAAGTGGTAGTAGTCTTATTGTCATTTTCATTACTCATGTTGACCGTTTTCTCCACAATGGACTTGAAATCGGACAATTCTGGAGTAGAAGAAATAGTTTCCCACAAAGTTGAATTGGAGCCACTACCCAGTATGTCGAAGTGGTCGTCAGAGCAGGAATTAAATCCTGCCATGACGAATGCACCAAGCATTAAAGCCACTAATTTATTATTATTATTCATTGTTTTCTCAAAGTTTTGATTTTACCAAATATCTTCTGGATCAACTCCGTTATAAACACTCTTCGGTACAATTTCAAAATAGTCTACGAAGAACTCTGATGTCGGATCATTCAAACAGGTCTTAAAGCGCAAGTAGTATTGCACACCAGCTTTCATTTCCGCAGTTCCAATAATTTTTCTCATACAAGGTGTACCATAACCGCTGATATTATCTCGTAGCGGTGAATCACCTTTACCATTACATACCGTAATGTAATAAGGTGCTTTCATCCATCCTTGATTACGAATATTCTTATCATTCTGGATAATCTCATTCTCATCAGCAGCATCAGCATCAGCATCCCAAGATATACTATTTCTAAACTCCTGTGTAGAACCTACACGTAAATCTACAGGCAGGCCGGTCGGTTTCATATTTCCATACTCTCCGAAATAAATCTGCGCCATACCACGATTAGGATTGTTTGATGTTCCCATTCGAATTTCATAAGTTCCATAGACAGCAACAGGAGGTAATTTCAACGTAAAGTCGAACAGTCCTGCGAAAATAAACTCATCTCCCTGATAATCGCGCCATCCTGCTGATCCCGTATTTATCAGATAAGTAATATTTGTCTCATCAGATTCATCAATGATGTTATCAAAGAAACCTATAGGAAAGACCTCATAATTATATGAACCTTTATATTTCTTACCTCTCAAATTGTTAGAAATAAGCTCTGGCAACATCGTAACCAAATCGAAACGAATTCTATCATTCAAAACCTTATTTCTCACATCGCTATCATACATCAAGAGCTGATCTCCCGTACTGATCGGGAAATACATACCATTGCTGGCATTATTATCATAAACGCCGTTGTCAGAAGAGATCTGTAACCCTGGAACCTCATTGCTTACCTCCTGATAGTCACCATCACGAGCATCATTATAGGTACTCTTACGATTCAAATAAATCTCATGTTCACCTGTAGGAACCTGCAAGGTCTTCAACAAATAACGATCTTTACCTGCAGTGCAATAATAATCCCACACATCTACGGAGAAAGTTTGCAACTGAGGATTAACGGCATCACTTCCCCAACTGTAACCATACTCATTATAGTGACGAACCAGATCGTTATAAGCAAAACGTCCCGGCAGCAAGTGATAAGCCACATAACGATTGATTGCATTATCTGCTGACGTATAGTTTTTTTCATCAGCTGTACCATAAACGCTTTCTGCCTTTGTTTTCAACGCAGACAAAATCGCACTTTTCGTTTCATCACTCAATTCTCCATCAGGAATACTTATTCCTAATGCTCTGGCATACACATCATCAGTTTCACTAAACAAAGTATATCCCAGATAACGACGCTGAGGTATTGCGAACTTAGTATTCGGCTGCGAAGAAATTACCTGAGTTTCATATTCCTCATGATCTTTTTCCTCGTATTCATGATCATAATCCGTATTATTGATAGTAGTATACCAACCTGTTAATTCCAACAGATAAGACATGACTCTCATGTTATCAGCTTCGGACAACAGTTCAGAAACGGAACTGGTTGAAGGAGAAATAACGGCGTTCACCGTGTGTATATAACCATTGGAAGTTTTAATGTTCCAAGAGGTTAATTTAGATGTACCATTAATATAGATTCCCTTATCAGTGGTGTCACGCTTTACCGTCAACTGACGGTCTGCCAAGTTGGACAAAGGAAGTGAACCGTCGGTCTGAAAATTTGAATAAGTATAAGCCGTAGACGTACCATTATCTATAATACAAGAGTAAGCAATCTGCTTCATTTCATCGTAAGTAAGATAATGTACATCCGTGGTATCCTTATGTAAAGTCTTCACGTATTCAGCGATAGCAGAATCATTCGCGAGGAAACATGTATAGTTACCATAAGCAGACAAAACACTTGACAAAGCTGAAGCATCTGCTTTATCTCCCAATTTTACTTGGCGGAAGATATAGGCCATGGAAGAATACTCTGGCACAGAATCAATATACTCGAAGATAGACTGTTCGGTTGCCGTGAACATATTGGAAGTGTCCACCTCGTCCTTACAGCTGTTCATGCTGAACAGAACTCCCAATAAGAGCAAACTGCCCAAGCACCGAGTAACCAGTTTATTAATAGAAAACTTATTATTCATTTTTGCTGTTTTTTTAGTTGTTTACCCAAATAGGATTTTGTTCCAAATTCTCATTGGCTTTCAATTCTTCTGAATATACAGGATTATAGAAAGACATCATTTCAGACAACTGGGAACTTACGGCCTTAGTGGCGCCCATCAGCTCAAGTGCCCCCGCGGTAGAGTTATCGGCTTCGGCTCTGCGCACCAAATCAAACCAACGTTTACCCTCAGCTACAAATTCGCGCTGACGCTCAGCATACACATAGTTCAACATTGTAGCTTGATCAGGAACATTAGCATCGGTCAAATTATCAACATAATCGTCTGTCATCCAAGCCACATAATTCGGATCGCCAGAGGTTTTGCTTGCACCAGGATTGTTACGCTTAAATAGTTCGACTACTAATTTGAAAGCCTTGCGCAAAGTTGCCTTATCAGTTCCCTGACGTACCAAAGCTTCTGCCTGAATCAACATTACATCTGATAAACGATATATGATAAAATTAGGATCCAACTGAGAACGCATGCTATAGCTAGCCCCCTGTGACATATCCGTATAATCATTAACTTCTATGCTTGACGCAATACCTTTGGTCAAAATATAAGTATTATTTTCACCCTCGGTCATGCGAGTTGTTTCAACTGCTCGAACATCAGTTTTTCCAAATCCGGTTGAAGGATTCAAACTACCTATAGAACCATACAAACCAGACGCTACCTTCATCGTACTAATTGAATTAAAATCAGTAGATACAATATAGTTGGTTATTGCATTATTCGACTGGTTAGTCGCATCGTACTGAAGCTCAAAAATGCTCTCGGTTGAATTCTTCTGACCAAAAATGTAATAATACGGCATGTCAGTAGTACCTGCAGAGGTCGGCTGGTACAAGGGATAATCAGAAACACGGTCAATTTCGCCTGTAATATGATTTTTGTTTTCCTTGTCATAGTCCTCATTCATCAGATCGATAACTTTCTGCGAATAATCTACTGCAGCCTGCAAATCGGCTTTAATAATAGAATCAGACTTAGTAACAATATTAATATTATTATAAAGTGAATCCTTGATATAACCAGCATTAGCCTTGTCAGTTGCATGCTGCAACATGCAAGCTCTCCACAAGCGCATATCAGCAAGCAGGGTATAAATAGCCTTCTCCGTTATACGTCCCTTGTTATAAACGCTGTTACCCAAGTTACGCTGTGGCGTATTTTTTACGGCCTCTACATCACTAATCATATTAGACAAGATGATGACTCCGTCTGTCTGCGGTAACTGACTTTCAGTTCCCATTGCCTCTTTGTCTGTACTGATTGACTTTGTCACAAAAGGAACATTACGATAAGCACGTACCAAATAGAAATAGGCCAAGGCACGCATCGTTACAGCTTCTGATTTGTAAGCATTCCAAACACTGGAAGTCAGACTGACATCGCGTTTGGAATCATACAATTCCTGTCCATGCTCGATTACCTTATTACAATAATTTATCTCAGTATAGAACGGCGACCAGTCAAACATACTCTCGGTAGAACGCAGAATACCAGCCTGCAAATTACTGATAGAGGTATTACTTGCATCACTCAATGCTGCATTATCAGTAGCACGGAACTCTCCCCATTCGTAAATACGAGTAGTGATGTCGCTCTTAGCCATCTGATAATAGCAAGCAGCAAGTCCACTTTCCAAATCATTTCTATCCTGCCAGAATTCCTGTTCAGTAATTTTGTCTGTCGGATAAAGCGTAAGGAAGTCTTCACAGGAGGTTAAGCCCATTGCTGCTACCACTCCTGACATCAATATGATATTTCTTACTATTTTTTTCATTGTTGTTATCTATTAGAATCCAACATTCAGGCTAATCGTAAATGAGCGCGAACGCGGAGTTTGTGCATCATCAATAGTAGGTCCATAGCCAGACTGTGAGTGGTCGGGATCGGTTCCACTATATTTAGACCAGAAAATCAAGTTGTTACCAGATGCCGAAATGTTTAACTGACGAAGACCGTATTTTTTCAAGAATTTTTCAGGCACACGGTAAGACAACTGCAGATACTGGAAACGGAGGTAATCGCCGGATGACACGTAACGATCACTTGCCAAAGCATTGTAAACATTACCATCAGCAGCAGAACTGTTCATGGCACGCGGCATATCGGTAATATCACCATTTTTACGCCAACGAGCATTTACAGATGTAGTCTGGTTACGGTTGTACATCATGTCCTCAGCTTTCATCAAAGCCATATTCACGATCTTGTTTCCGATACGGAAATTAAAGTTAGTCTTTAACGTCCAACGACCATATTTGAAATCAAAGCCGAAACCACCACTGATCTTCGGGTTAGAACTACCCAAGTAAACAATATCCAACTCATTGATCTGTCCATCATGGTTAATATCCTCATAAATAGCATCTCCACCCTGGAACTCGTAATTAACGCCTCCATAGTTAAAGATCATATGACGAGGATTACCATTGGCATCATAAATAATATTACCGTTAGCATCACGAGCTACTGGACAAGTATAATTTTCGCCCCTTGCTTCTGCAGCTGCAGCAGTATTAGTAAAGTCTGTACTCTTACCATAGCCACTATGGTCGTAATCAAAACGATAAACGCCCTTGTAACGGAATCCGTAAATACCACCTAAAGCATTACCAATCTGTACACGACTCAAGTAATTTTCGTTAGTATAATCAAACTCGCCGTTCATACTGGCCAATACTGTCGGATCCATATCATTGATACGGTTAATATTCTGAGCGACATTGGCACGAACTACCATTGAGAATTTACCAATCTTACAAATATCATTGGTATTGAAGAACAACTCCCAACCCTTATTTTCCATTTCACCGACGTTAGCCCATGAAAGAGAAGAAAAACCTGTTGAAGAAGGTATCTTACGATTCTGCATCAACAAATCGGTAGTTTTCTTATCATATACGTTGAAGTCGAACTGCAACATTTCCTCAAGGAAGTTCAAGTTTACACCAACGTTCCAAGACTTTGATTTTTCCCAACGAATCATTTCCAAGCGGAGGTTGTCAGGAGCAATAGCACCCCAAAGGATATTATTAGAACCGTAGTTACCGATTGAAGAATAGTTGTTGTACATCAAACCTTCAGAGCTTAATGTATTACCATTAATACCCCAACCTCCACGAATACCGAAAGTACTTATAACCTTACGCAACGGCTGGAAGAAAGTTTCATCACTCATGTTCCAACGGCCAGATACACCAGGGAAATATCCCCACTTGTTACCTTTACCGTAACGAGTGCTACCATCTGCACGAAGCGTTAAATCGAAAATATATTTTGAGCTATAGGCATAGTGCAAAGAACCAATGTAGTTCATTGCGTGACCATTACCGGTTGAAGTCCACATGTTACGTACGTAAGCATCAACGAAAGCATCGGTACCACCTACGACTCCAGACTGAGACAGATACTGACTAATACTATTGTTAGTATCCAACTCAAAACGACCTAACACCTGCAACTGATGTTTTTCGTTCTCAAAATGAGGGCGGAATAACAAAGTGTGCTTGGTACGGAAATCGAAAGTTTTCTGCTCCGTATTACCAGCCATATCAATACCTCCGTCCACATACCAAGAATTAGAAACCAAAGTACCAGGATAATAGTTATTATTGGTTTTGGTAAAGGCATTCAAATAAACTTCTCCAGTATAATCCAACTGTGTTTCAGAAGCGTCCTTACCCAAGAACTTGTATTCAATTGAGAACTGCGGGTTAATGGTATAAGTAGATTCCTTTTCCCAAGCCAAATTCGCAATAGCTACGGGGTTACCATTACTAACCATATCACTCAAATACTTTGAAGTGTAGCCATCACTAACATTACCATAATCAGCAGCCGTAGGGAACATTTTGAAATATTCGTCTGTCTGACGATAATAACCTACACCATCAGCTGTAGGTACATATTCGTTACGATAAACTGCCATATTAGGCATTGCCTGATAGGCACGTGCCAAAATATCGCCGTAGTTCTTAACATTCTTCGTATAGTTCATACGGAATGTAGTAGAGAACTTAATACGGTCTGATACATAATAGTCCAAAGCCAATGATGTCGTAAAACGGTCAAGGACTTGCTTGATAATAGTACCGGTTTCATGGTCGTAGCTACCTGAAATACGGAACAATGCCTTCTCACCACCACCACTCAACGTTACATTATAATTATGAGCCTGTCCAAACTGCGTAACCTCGTCGATCCAATCCGTGTTCTTATTAAAGTTACCATAATAAGCTGTACGGTCACGATTATACGCCAACTCTACAATATCAGCAGCGTAGTCACTCTGCTTAGGATTGAAATAGGCCTGTTTCAACATCATGGTGTACTCGTCACCAGACAACATATCCATTCCTTCTGGCTGCCATGATCCTGTAAATTTATATGAGAAATTCACGCGGGTCTTACCACGAGAACCACGACGAGTCTTAATCTCCAATACACCATTGGCACCACGTGCACCCCAGATTGCGGTAGCAGCAGCATCCTTCAATACATTGATTTCAGCAATATCCTCAGGATTTACCTGCAAAAGAGTTGCAAACTGCTCAGTATCATCCAAATTGGTCAGATCAAGATCAGAATCATCATAATCTTCCAAAATATAGCCATCAACTACAATCAACGGCTCCTGACTACCATTAATAGATGAAGTACCACGCAAGCGCATACTGGTACCAGATCCAAGGTTACCGGAATTGGCCACAATATCCAAACCTGCGATCTGTCCCTGCAAAGCCTCACCTGCTGTTTCGAAAGAAAGTCCGGCCATTTCGTCCATGTTAAGAGACTGTGCAGCCACAGAAATCTCTTTTTTAGGAATTACCATACCGTTTGAACGAACTGTACGTTGGCCGGTTACTTTTACCTCCTTAATATCCGTATTACTACGCATATTTACATTAAAACGAGTGGTTGCACCGATTTTTATGGTTTGCGTAGCATAACCGATGTATGATATTTTCAGACGGTTGTTAGGATTCTTTATCGTCATTGAAAAGTTACCATTAACGTCGGTTGTAGTAGCAGATACAATACGGTTAGAACCGTCCAACTCCACTACGTTCGCCATAATTACCGGACCATCCGATTTATTCCAGACGTGTCCGGAAATACGCTTCTGTGCAAATGCTGCCGTACAGCAAAAGCACAATAGAAGAGTCGGTAGATACTTGGTCTTTTTCATAATATTATTTTATTATTTTCTTATTCTATATTTCTTTACGAAAGCCTTTGTTGCAGCAACATCTGACCAATTTCTATTATAGCTGCCATTAAATGACTTATCGAAATTCAATACGCCGTCAATCTGGTGAATAACTGAATATGAATTACTAGACACATATGAAGCACTGATATAAGATCTATTCAGTTCTATATCGCGAGCAAATATATTATGCAAACTATTATCCACATTTACATTCTTGCCAGAAGCATCTGTCAATGTCATACTATTAGGATTTTGTTTTACTCCAATAGAAATATAAGCGTTTGTTTCGTTATCGACACATGAAGTTGAATACTCTCCTGAACTTGTTACATTATCAACAAATACAGAATTGTCCTGGAAATGATACTTCAGGAAATTAGCTATATATATAGCCATTCCTTTAACAGCCAAGCTATCTGCTGAAGATAAACTACCATCTGCAGCCTTATGAGCATTAATATATTCTGAAATCGTCTTCCATGTGGGGAGGCCTGCATCTATAGCCTTCTGAAGTGAATCATTAGTTGGCACATATACCGTATAACGATAGTTATTAAACATCTGAACGTTGGTACGTGAACCAGCTCCACCGTAATTTTTTTCAGTTTGGAAAATTGAATAAAACTTCTGCTGATTCTGACGATCGTTTTCTGATCCTTTCGGATCAATCAAACCAGCTGCATTTAAGACATCAAGTCCATACTCATCAAATTCGGTTTTCGCGATTTCCCAGAATTTACTAAAATCAGAGCTATAAGAAGCATCCTGCATTACATCAGCTACACTCTGAAGAGTTGGTTCCATCGGACTGTCAATAAAATAAGTATATCCGTTACCATATGTATTTTTGGTTGCTGTTTTATCATAACCTTCAATAACACGGCTCTCCATCTCATTGGCAGTTCCATTCAGGTTTAAAGTACGATTACGCCAAATTTGGAATCCTCCCTGCACTACCATTCCGTTACCCAAGCGATTGGCATCATTACCTAAAGTCTTAATATATACAGGTGCACCAGAACGAGAGAGATAGTATTTAGGACCATTGTAAACGCCCTTATCACCATTATTCTGATCATGCACAATCAAATGCTGGTTGACCATTTCAATCAAGATATTTTTTTCAGAAGCCGCATCAGCTGAACCATAAGCCTGACTCAAAGCGGAAGGACGGTGGCCATCCTGAGAACGCAGAGATCCCTTTCCCGAATTGAAATTATAACTATAAGCTTTTGTCTGTACAGGAATTACACTGGTTGAAGTATTGTCATAAATAAATTCCCAGCAACGACGGGTAGCTGTAGCTGCATAAGTAGCAGGGTCTACATAAGCACCAGAAGCCAGACTTCCATCAGTAGGAACAAACAATGTGAACTGACTCTGCATAGCCTTCATATAAGTACTGAAATACTGCTGAAGAGGTGCGCTTGAATAGGAAGAACCCTGAATAAAGCCATCATCTGCTGTTATCACAGAACTAAATACGTGTGTACTATCACTAATAATCACCGGACCTGCTACTGAAGCATAAGAAGCAGGAGTTACCACACCTTTAGTTACATAGATAACACCATTATTTGCCAACAGGCATTTTTCAATAAAAGCCTTATAACTATTTACATTGGTAATAGTTGTTCCGTCATCCAATTTCAGATTTTCAAACATACGGTCACGAGCATCATTCATAATGGTCAAATATTTACTCGGAACTGATGCATTGAAAGATGCCTTCATCAAGTTATTAATAAGTTCCTTAATGATAGACAAGGGAATCTGATCCACTTTTTTAATAACAGAAGCAATGTCACTTCCGCCCATTCCCGGAGCATAGCGGTTAATAAAGTCAACGCCACCACCCTCATTAAAATACTTCAGCATAGCATCATCGTTAGGCACGAACATAGCTGCCATATCCTGCTGAGAGTTAACACTTGGTCCGTTATAGCTCGTCCAGGCCGGATCAAAAGAAAGCAAGTCTGAAGAAACCTTTCCAGTTGTAGGATTAGTATTAAAGATATTACCACCTACAGAACGCTCTGCATAATATCTCTTCTGGAAAACAGAATCGACCTGTTCTTCTTCTGTATGTAAAGCATTAAACTGCTGAGTAAGACTAGCATTATATACAGGAGTACTGAAGCGATCCAACATATGGCTGAAAATTTTCGTATTATTATTTGTACGAAGCACTTCTGCCATATTTTGCGGAGCTACCATTACTTTCTCCAATTGGTTGTAATAACCATTCATACAAGCCACATCCTGCTTGTCTGACTTAATAGCCACACCGTTTATATAACTTGCTTCACCGTTAGCAGAAGCAGACTGACCATTCAAAATGAAATTAACATCGTCGTCTGTAATGTTATTTTCTGCCATCTGTCCACGCATAAAATGCGACATCATGGGCGCAGCATCACCTAAGGCCAGATACATGCCAGGACGCAGTGCACTAGCCGGAGTATTATATTTACTCCATTCGGTTTCAACCAATTCACCGTTGTCATCTCTTTGCTCATTGTAACTACGAGGCAGCTGATCGGCCAAGAAATAAGATACAGAATCGGTTAATGCGGCAGATGTTGGTTGACGCAAGCACTGATTTTTGGTAATGCCAGAAGTCCCACCCAAATTAGACATCATTTCCAAAAGATAGGCATTCTCAAGCATACCCGAATTCAGCAACATTTTCTTTTGCGATACGCTCAAATCCTCATACTTACTTACCCCAAAGACATTATTACCATCCTTGAAGAACTCGTTGTATGCATCGTCATCAGCCACGAACATGGTACGGCTACCAGTTTTAGCCAATACCTCCTGCAGGCCCAGATCGTCGATCATACGTGTAACGTAATTAAATTTGTTCGTACTCTTCAACTCGTCATACAGACTATTCCCCATCACGCCCGAAGAGCTGGAGACGTCTAAATCATCCGAGCAAGAATACGTAATACCGCAAGTAGACAGCAGCAAGGCTGCGCCAAGCAGTGATTTACTCATTCTGCATAAACGGTTTTCCATACATTAAATCATTTATTATGTTTATTTTATTTTGTTTTTTGCAAAAGCAACTGTACGTATACATGCAAAATTAATCCTTTTTGAGAATGCAGCCTGTTAAAATGCAAACTATTATTTCTTGTTATCACCTTTTTAAGGTTTTTTAAATTTTGAATTATTAAACTTTTTTCAAATTGAGCTTTCCATATGATCATACAAATATAACATAAAAAGACAGCAATCCATCAAATAAGTTATGACGGGCCACTATCACAATATAATTTTCCTTGCCATGTATGAAGCGAAAACATTTTCTTTTTTAACAACTCTACAAATTCAAAATTTTTCAATTTCCAATCGGGAGCCAATAACAAAGCAGGTGGCGTTTGTGAAGTAAAACGCTCCACCACAAGGGTAGGACGTAAATGCTCCAAATATTCAACCAACAACTCCACATACTCATTCGGACTAAACAACTGAAAGGCAGCCGGATTCTCAAGATATTCCACCGCCATTTTTGTTCCTCTCACAATCTGCAGCTGGTGCAACTTCAAAAGATTTACAGGCAATTCAGAAACCCAGTGCGTTTGTGCCATCCAGTCTGCATGTGTTTCGCCCGGAAGACCTAATATAAAATGCACACCCACCTGTATGTGACGTTCAGCAGTTCGTAAAATAGCTTCTGCAGCACATTCCACGCTATGACCTCTATTTATACGACGCAAAGTTTCGTTTCGTACACTCTCCACGCCATACTCGATGCACACATATTTTGTCCGCGCCAAATCCTCAAAATAGTCCAACAGCATATCCGGCATGCAATCAGGACGCGTTCCTACAACCAAGCCCTCAACATTTTCGACAGACAGTGCTTCTTCGTATTTCTGGATCAAATCATCTATGTTGCCATACGTATTAGTATAAGACTGGAAATAGGCCAAATATTTCATTGCTGGATATTTTCTAGAGAAGAATAATTTTCCCTCGTCCAACTGTTGTCTGATACTTTTTTGTTCTTGGCAATAAAGTGGACTGAATGTCTGATTATCACAATAAGTACACCCCCCACGGCCTACAGTGCCGTCTCGATTAGGGCATGTACATCCTGCATCTACTGATATTTTTTGCATCTTCGTATTGAAGAATTGCTGCATATAATCAGCATAGCCTAGATAACATGATTTATTCACCCCGTTCCATAGTATTTGATTCGACATACTATTTCAACTCAAAAAGTATATCCTCCCGTTACATATTTACACTTACAAATTTTGTTTCACCTTCCAGATTTATTTACTGGAACAAAATATGCTGTTACCTGCATCCGGTTCACCATAGGATAATTATTACTTTTTCGTTACAAAAGTAATAACTAATTTTGAAAAATACTCTATCTTTTCACGATTTATTTTCATTTTTTGTCATATGAGCTTCATAAAAAAACAATCTAAAAACAGTTACTTATATAATATAATAATGTGTCATTCCCGAAGTTTACAACAATTACAAAAGCCTAAAATAATCTTTTACTATTAAATATTATATTTCATGAATATTTTTTGACGAAGATTACTTCTTCTTTCAATTTATTTCTCTATTTTTGCTATATGTATTATTTCTAATTCAAAAATGCCTATCGAAACACACTACGCCTAACCAACGATTTGTAATCATGAAAAAATACGATACGTTCACCGATGAAATGCTGGTGAACCTATTTGCTCAAGGTGATAACTTGGCATTCGACCGTCTGCTGGAGCGATACAAACAAAAGCTTTACAGCTATATATTGTATTATGTAAAAAATGCAGATACGGCTAATGATTTATTCCAAGAAACTTTCGTAAAGGCTATCGTCACAATTAAACAGGGTAAATACACTGAAAATGGCAAATTTTCAGGATGGCTCATGCGTATCGCCCACAACTTAATTGTTGACCTATTTCGTAGTGAAAAAAATGAACAATCACTATCCTGTCAACTGACAGAAACCATAACATTTAATCATACACTCAATACAGACAGCAGTATTGAGATGCAATTAATTCAGGAGCAAGACTTAAAAGACGTAAAACATCTGATAGACTTTTTACCTGATTCTCAACGTGAAGTTATTTATATGCGTTTCTACGCAGATCTAAGCTTCAAGGAAATAGCACAAGCTACAGGAGTCAGCATTAATACCGCATTAGGACGCATGCGCTATGCACTGCTAAATTTACGGAAACTGGCCAACGATTATCACATTTTTACATACTAGCCAAGAATTTTCCGATATTTTCTGATATACCATTATACTAAATTGCAGGTATATGCCGTTTTATGGATAGTGAAACTTCTAAACTTTCCATAGCCTATGAAGCATACTACCCTACCTCCACAAAATCCGCGACAGGAAACGCTTGCTTTTTTAAAAGACTTTGCACGTCTTTACCAACCAGAACTAGCAGCCGACCTTATGGCCCTGCTACTGAAGAAGAAAAAGAAAAACTTGTGCTAAACGCCAACCTCAGTAAGTAAGGTTAGCTTTGCTTTTTGTCCGGCTGCCACTGGCAGACCGGACATCATTCATTCAAATTACCCGAACTATGAAAAAAACACTTCTATTGGTTGCCTACCTAATAGGCTTCACATCCGCTCACGCACAATTCTCAAAATTCAATCTGCAATTCAACCATTTAGATTGTGCAAAAGACACACTGACTCATACCTATTACTACTCGATTGCCCCTGAAGCAGTCCCACTTTCCATACAAATAAATTATGAAAAGGGCGATTCTCTGTTTATTGACAATTCTTATTGTGCGCCAGGCGCTACCTTCAAGTTCTCCTCAATAGAAAGTCAGAAACAATATGACCTACGCCTTTATCAAGCCCGAACCTCATCCTATAGCCAAGCTCATCTTGTATTCAGTACACTTCCCTTGATCGACCTAGACACACACGGGAAGCCCATCATTAAAGACGAGCGTACAAACTGCCAATTCACCTTGTTCGATCCGCTCTGTCGCCTGCCTGAACAACGAGCCGTATTCAGCCATTTGTCCGGAATTAAGGTACGCGGAGCCTCAGCCAGCACTTATCCCAAAAAGGCTTACTCAGTAGAGTTACAGGACAATAACGGAGAAGAAACGGATGCCTCTTTGCTTAACCTTCGCGAAGATGGCGACTGGATTCTCGACGCCATGTACATTGACCATGCCCGTATGCGCAACCGGCTCTGCACGGATCTTTGGAACTCATTTAACCAGGTTCCTCATCAAGACAAAGAGCCTGAAGCCATCAACGGCACACGAGGATATTTCGTAGAAGTAATTCTCAATCAGCAATATAATGGGCTCTACTGCCTGACGGAAAAGATAGACCGCAAGCAACTGAAACTAAAAAAATACGACGACCACTACCGCGGAGTGTCCTACAAATCAAACACATGGAACACCTTACTCGGCGATGGCCAGTATGAGGCTAACGCGCCTCTATATGGACTGGAATGGAACGGATACGAATCTGAATATCCCGGCGAAGCTGACTTGGCCGGATGGGAATATCTCAAGAACTTTCTGGAATTCTGCTCACCCCGCTACACGGATAATACGACCTTTGCACAACACATCACGCAACATGCAGACATCAACAACATTGTAGACTACACTTTGTTCATCAACGCAGTATATGCCCTTGACAATGCCATCAAAAATATGTACCTGAGCGTATACAACGTACAGGAAGACTCCTGCTTTTTCATTACGCCATGGGACCTTGACGCCACTTTTGGCCGCAGCTACGAAGGCAGCATAGCCAATCTGTATGCTTTTGAAGAGGCCATTCCCTTCAGCAACGTACTTATACGACGTCTCTACGAAAATAATGTAGCAGCATTCCGCACGCGTCTGCAGGCGCGCTGGAAAGAGCTCCGCACCAACCAACTTTCCATAGACTCTGTAACCAACCGTATTAACCGATACAAGCAACTCTTTGAAACGTCAGGTGCCTTTGAACGCGAAAGAGCCTTATGGCCCGAAAAATGCTCAGATTTGGACACTGAAACGACCTTTATGATTGACTGGTACGCCAAGAATTTTGAAGTCATGAACCATTTCATTTTAGGGGAGCCATTAGGTATTCAGTCTCAAGCTGACGTGCCCTTCCTCATTCAGCAGTCCGGACGCTTCGTCAGTATTCCCTTACAAACCACCTATTCAGTCAGCATCACCGACACGGCCGGTCGTCTCATCCACCAAACGCAACATACCGGACCTACCACCATTACTCTGCCACGTCACGGAATCTATCTTATCCGAATACAAGATCCAGACAAGCAATCCGTCCACAAAATCAGCGTAAACTGACCTCTTCTCCGTAAACATGCCCTCATAACAAAAAAACAGACAGGCTGTCCGAAAAGATCCGCCTGTCTGTTTTTATAAAGATATGATAATACCGCGTTATACTGGTTGGTGAATACTGCGCAGCAAGTCGTTCACGGTCTTTACAGGACAGAAAGTAGCCAACGGCACTTCTACGAAGACAGTGTTCCAGTCGCTCATGGCACCATTCCACAAACCCGGCAATTCAAGCGCTTTCAATTCCTTGCCATCCTTACTCTTGCTGGAGATAAAACCAGCATTCTTATCTACAAAATCAGGCAAATTGAATTTGTGGCCCTGATAATCCTTGGTGGCACAAACCAAATCTACCGGATTAAAATGCGTTCCCTTCTCAAACAAAGCCTTCTTCTCCGGGTCATTCATATCAATCTGCGAACTCTCCAGAATTTGCAACGAAATGGTACCATCCGGATTATAGGCCAGGAACGGGCCTCCGCCCGGTTCTCCTACATTGCGTACCATACCGCACACGCGCAGTGGGCGATTGAACTTGCGACGCAAGTAAATAGCCAGTTCTGTATCCTCCAGAAACTTAGTCTCCGGATTCTTGCAGAACAATTTTTTCTGCAGGAACTGCAGCATTTCCAGCAATTCACCCATAGAATATTCTCCGCTATCCAACTTGCGCATATAGGCAAAAATCTGTTTTTGCAACTGTACGAGCTTACCGGCCAGAATATGCTTCCAACGCACCATAATATCTTTTGAATGATCCGGCATGACATTATCAATATTCTTGACAAAAATCACATCGGCATCCAAATCGTTCAGATTCTCAATCAGCGCACCATGTCCACCCGGACGGAACAACAAATCACCATTTTCCGTACGAAACGGCTTATTCTGTGGAGTTACGGCTACGGTATCGGTCGAAGGTTTCTGCTCTGAGAAAGTCACATCAAATTCCACGCCCATGTCCTTTCCCATCTCCGGAGCCTTTTCCGCAACCAACTTCTCAAAGAGTGCACGGTGCTCCGGCGACACCGTAAAGTGAACACCGACGTGTCCCGATTTTTCACGGGCATAGTACACGCCCTCTACCAGTTGTTCCTCTACCGGCGTACGGGGGCCGTCCGGATAGCTGTGAAACTTCAGCAAGCCTTTGGGCAACTGTCCATAGTGCAAGCCATCACGCAGCAACACGTTGACCACATCTTTATATCGTCCGGCAGCCATCAGCCCGTCGGCATCAGCCCCCTTAAGTTTAAGGCAGGCCGCATTCAAATCATCAAAAAATGCGAAATCGTGCAAATGCTCAAAAAACTGCTTTTCAAAATCAGTCTGCGGCACATCAGACGCTCCGTCTGCAAAGGCAAACAGATTTTTGAACATACGGCTGGCAGCACCCGAAGCTGGCACAAATTTCAGAATCGTATGACCCTCTTCCACATAATCCTGCCATTCCTGCTCCAACTCAGCCTGTTGTACATCATCGGGCTTTACTATGCCTTTTTCAACTGAAGCAGCTGCACTTATCTTGAGATAAGGAAATCCGGTTCTGAAGTGATTGAGTTGCTCTTCAAAACGCGCCTCGCTAATACCTTTGAGCCTGAGTTGCTCTTTGTCTTTAGTGGTTATCATACGCAATGAATTAAAAATAAAACTACTTATAGCAAACTTACAAAAAACTTTGATTGTAACATGCCGCCCAACCGTTTTTTTTAGTATTCCGAGGCCCAACTTTCCTGCCTTATGGTCTGGTAAACCTCCTTTAGCAGAATTTTCGGAGAAAGCAACTACCAGTTCCAGTCAGCCACATGCGGGTCTGGAATATGAGGTGACACCGCCAGCGCAAAAACACTCAACTGGCTCGGCAGCACCTTCATCAGTTCGTCAGCCATTGAACGCAACGTAGCTCCCGTCGTAATCACATCGTCCACCATCAGCACATGACGGCCACTCATTCTTCGGGCCTGCGACTTCAGGCGAAATATGTGCTGCACATTCTGCTGCCGCTCATATACCGACAGACTGGTCTGTGACGGATTATTCACCTTACGCCGCACGCAGTCAGTCCACACCGGTACCCCGCTCACATCCGACAGCCCCAGCGCCAGATATTCGCTCTGATTGTATCCTCTGTGCCATCGTCGGCGCCAGGATAGCGGCACGGGTACAATGCCATCTATTCCCTCAAAAAATCCCGTAGGCAGCAACTCCAGAGCCGCCTCACGGGCCATCCAGCGCGCCACCTCCGGTCGGTCGTGATATTTAAAAGCGTACACGGTCTGCGCGTTCGGTGTGCCGTGCACGTAATAATACTGTGCATGAGCACGGCTGATGGGATAAAGCCCACGAAACAGCAGTTCCACGGGATTATCCGCCCTGCCCTTCCAGCAGGTGGGCGACAAATCCAGCCGACACGACACGCATAGCGGACGGCAATCCCCCTCCTGCAATACGCGGCCGCAACTGGCACAAGTGTCCGGCATAAACAGGGACAGCAGTGCCTCCATCACATATCGAAATCCGTGTTGACGCATTGTTTGATTTCTTCAAACGTATAACCTCGTCCGGCAGCAAAGCGCATCAGTTTCTGGGCCAACAGGTAGGCATCGTCCTCATGCAGGCTGCGTGACTTCTGCTGCAGCAGGACTTTCAGATTTTCCATATAAAGCTGCGGGTCAATGTCGGCCAAAGCCTCGTCCACCAACCCGCCGCCCATTTTCTTTAAGGCCAGAGCTTGCCGGATTTTCTGCCGTCCCCAGCGCTCAAACATTACCTTGTCATGCACAAAGGCTTTTACGTAGCGACTTTCATCCACAAATTTTTCACGTTCCAGACGGGCCACGACCTCACGCACCTGCCCCTCGTCAAGCCCCCACTGCCGCAACTTGCGCTCCACATCATAGGGACACATTTCCTTGGTTACACACGCCGATGCCATTTTATAGTAAGCCTCCTCGGCTGAATAAGGTTTCTTCATCTGCTCTCGTCTGCTATTGGAACCTCTGCGCTCAAGGTGGCGCGCAACATGCGGTAGTGTCCAAACGCATCCTTCCGCAAAGTCACGTCGCTGAAACCGGCCTCTACCATCAGCTGCTCCATTGATTCATACAAATATTGATTGATTTCCAGATACATCCGTCCGTCTGCTGCCAAATGCTGCCGTCCCAGCTTGACCAGCGCGCGATAAAAGCACAACGGGTCGTCGTCGGGCACGAACAGGGCCTCATCGGGCTCATAACGCCACACACGCTCCTCCATTTCTGCCCGTTCCAACTGGCGCACATAAGGCGGATTGCTCACCACAATGTCCCATTTCTGATGCTCGTCCAACTGAGGCCGGCACATATCTGTCCTGTTAAAGCGCACGTTAGCCGCATATCGGGCAGCATTTCGTCTGGCCACTTCCAGCGCGACGTCCGAAATATCCCAAGCCTCAACCTCCGCCTGCGGCAGTCCGGCCGCCAAAGATACGGCAATCAGCCCACTACCCGTACCGACATCCAGCACACGCGCGGGCTTCGTCCTCCGGACCCCCGCCTCGTCGGCCAGCACCCAGTCCACCAGTTCCTGTGTCTCCGGACGCGGTATCAGCACGCCGGGGGCCACGTCCCAACGCCGGCCTCCCACTTCGGCATATCCCAGTACATACTGCACCGGACAGCCCGCGGCCAACTGTCGTAAATCGTCGGCCAGTTGCCTCCGCTGTACTTCGCTGAAATCCGGAAACACATCACACAACGCCATAGCCGGCCGTACGCCATAACGGTCCTCCAACCACCACAGCAACACACTGCGAGCCTCGCCCTTCGATTCATATACCGGCTGTATGGCTTCACACAGGGCGGCAAAGCGCAACGGCCCTTGCCCATCCCAAATCTGCTTGTTCATCATAATTGCAAATATAGTGAAAGACGAGCTCAGAGACAAATGGGAAACATAGTTTTCAGCATTTCGCCGTTTCCGAAAAAACATTTTTCAGCACCTGCAACGTGAATTAACAGCCCTAAGGTTTCGGTCTGTTCGGACTTTATCTTATCTTTGTAAAGTAATCAATATTATTAAGACACATTCAATGAAAATCAAACAGATTATCTTACCCTCGGTACTGCTGGCCGGACTCTGTCTGCCACTGAATGCAGCAGTGCCCCCCTACTGGCAGGATCCGAAGACCAATCGCGTCAATGTAGTGCCGGTCCGCGCCGCCTTCTTTGCGTACGAAAACGCCTCATTGGCCAATCAATGCAACAAGGCTGCCTCCAATCGTTACCTCTCGCTGGAGGGCAAATGGAAATTTCATTTCGCTCAGGATTATAACCTGCGCCCGGCTGACTTTTACAAAACCAATTTTGACGACTCCCAGTGGGAGGATTTTACCGTGCCCGGTCTGTTCGAAATCAACGGCCACGGCGACCGCATTTACAAGAACGTAGGCTACGCCTGGGCCACGCAGTTCAAGAACAATCCGCCTTTAGTGGAGGAAAAGAACAACTACACCGGTTCCTACCGTAAAGTCGTTACCGTACCGGCCCAGTGGAAAGGCGACCGTATCTACCTGCACGTAGGTTCGGCCACTTCCAACCTCAGCGTATGGGTAAACGGCAAGTTTGTAGGCTACAGCGAGGACAGCAAGGTGGCGGCCGAATTCGACCTGACCCCATACCTCAAGCCGGGCAAGGAAAACGTCATCGCCATGCAAATCATGCGCTGGTGCGACGGCTCCTATCTGGAGGACCAGGACTTCTGGCGCTTTACGGGTATTGCCCGCGAGGTTTATCTGTATGCACGCCCCGAAACGCACCTCTCTGACCTTTTCATCACGCCCACCCTCACCGACAACTATACCACCGGCAGCCTGCACGTACGCGCCAGCCTGGAAAAACCGGCCGGCACGAGTGTGACCTGGACGCTGACCAACCCACAGGGTAAGGTGGTGAAGACCGCCGAAACACAGGTAGACAAATCAGGAAAGATTGACATGACCATGAACATCTGCGACCCGGCCAAATGGACGGCCGAAACGCCGAACCTCTACACCCTGACAGCCACGCTGACCCAAAAGGGCCAGACCCTCGAGGTCATCAACCAGCACGTGGGATTCCGCACTTCTGAAATCAAAAACGGCCAGTTGCTCATCAATGGTCAGCCTGTACTGATCAAAGGTGTCAACCGCCACGAAATTGACCCCGACGGCGGCTATGTAGTCTCGCTGGACCGCATGATTGAGGACATCAAAATCATGAAGGAGCACAACATCAACGCCGTGCGTACCTGTCACTATCCTGACGACCCGCGCTGGTACGACCTGTGCGACCAATACGGCCTCTACGTGGTAGCTGAAGCCAACATCGAGAGCCACGGAATGGGCTATGGCGACCAGACTTTGGCCAAAGACCCGCAGTATGAGCAGGCCCATCTGGAGCGCAACGAGCACAACATCAGGAGTTTCAAAAATCATCCGTCCATCATCATCTGGAGTCTGGGCAACGAGGCCGGCTATGGCCCCAATTTTGAAAAGGCTTACGACATGGTCAAGGCCTACGACTCCAGCCGTCCCGTACAATATGAACGCGCCATACTGGCCAAGACGGACATCTTCTGCCCGATGTACTACAACTATCAGGGCTGCGAAAACTATGTCAAGAACAACCCCGACCGACCGCTTATCCAATGCGAGTATGCCCACGCCATGGGTAACTCCGAAGGCGGCTTCAAGGAATATTGGGACCTTGTCCGCAAATACCCGAAATTCCAGGGCGGTTTCATCTGGGATTTTGTAGACCAGGGACTGCGCGACACCAATGCCCAGGGAAAGCAAATCTACACCTATGGCGGCGACTACGGACGCTATCCGGCCTCCGACCACAACTTCAACAACAATGGCCTGATCAATCCCGACCGCAAGCCTAATCCGCATGCCAACGAGGTGCGCTACTTCTACCAGAACATCTGGACCACACCGGTCGACCTGCAAAAGGGCGTGGTTTCCGTCAAGAACGAGAACTTCTTTACCGACCTCTCCAACGTACGCCTGAAATGGCAGCTTCTGGCCAATGGCGAAGTAGTGGCCGAGGGCCAGCAGGACAAGATTGACGCCCAGCCGGGCCAGACGGTACAGGTCAGCCTGCCGGGTTATCAGATTCCGGCCTCAGCCAAGGGCAAGGAACTGCTGCTGAACGTGGACTACAGCTACAAGACCGACGTACCTCTGCTGCCTAAGGACTACACCATTGCCTACGACCAGATGACCGTAACGCCTTACACGTTTGCCACGCTGCCCACCACCTATCCTGCCCCCAGCAAGAAGGCACCGGGCGTACAGAAAGACGAGCGACTGAGCTGGATTACGCTTACGGCCGGCAAGACCTCGGTTACCTTCGGTCGCCAGCAGGGATGGATAGACGACATCGACGTAGACGGCCAGCCCATGCTGCAAAAGGGCTATTCGCTGAAGCCGGACTTCTGGCGTGCTCCGACGGACAATGACTACGGCGCAGGCCTGCAGAACAACTTCAAGGCCTGGAAAAATACCCCGATGAATCTGAAAAAATTCAACTGCCAACCCGTGGGCAACGCCATGAAGGTAACGGCAGAATACGAGCTTCCGGCCGTGTCCGCCCAACTGACCATGACCTATACGCTACAGGCTGACGGTCAGCTCATCGTCAACCAGAAGCTCAATGTGGACTCCGCGGCCAAGAAGCGTCCAAGCCTGTTCCGCTACGGAATGCAGCTTTGCATGCCTAAGGCCTACAACACCATTGAATACTACGGCAAGGGTCCCGGTGAGAACTACATCGACCGCAACCACGGCGACCGCCTGGGCGTGTACAAGCAGGCCGTAGCCGACCAGTACTGGGGCTATATCCGTCCGCAGGAAAGCGGCAACAAGACGCAGGTGCGTTACTGGAATGTCGTCGATGGGCAGGGTCGCGGCCTATCGTTCTACGCTACGGCTCCCATGGAATGCTCCAGTCTGAACTATCTGACCGAGGACCTCGACGACGGTCCCGACAAGAATCTCCATCAGAGCCACTCCGGCGACCTTACCCCGCGTGACTTTACGGCGGTACACATTGCCCAGCGTCAGATGGGTCTGGGCTGCGTAGACAGCTGGGGCGCCTGGCCGCGTCAGGAATACCTGATGCCTTATCAGAATTATGACTTTACGTTTGTCATCAAGCCCTTGTAAACCGGGGCTGTAGCACAGCGTAAATTCCCCATTGGCGGGCACACCGACCTTTTCAGGCGATGTGCCCGCCTTGCTTTTGGGTTCTTCTCCCACCGGGATGTATGCACACGCCTAAACGGCATCCGGGCTGCCTCAGCATCAATGCAGCTGAAGCAGCCCGGAATGGGTTTTATAAAAATAAGAAGGTTAAAGGTGCACGATTAAAGGATCTTATTGCAGGGCATCCACCTCATCCAACGTCTGGTGGAGCTGGGCATCCGTCGGCGTAAAGTCTGTCAAATCGCCGGCCAGATAGCGGTCGTAAGCAGCCATATCAATCATTCCGTGACCGGAAAGGTTGAACAGCAAGACTTTCTTCTCGCCGGCTTCCTTGCACTTCAGAGCCTCCTGAATGGTGGCGGCAATGGCGTGGCAGGACTCCGGTGCCGGTACGATACCTTCAGCACGGGCAAAGAGCACACCGGCCTTGAAGGAATCCGTCTGCTGAATGTCTACGCCGTGCAAATAGCCGTCGCGCAGCAACTGCGAAATAATGACGCCGGCGCCGTGGTAGCGCAAGCCTCCGGCGTGAATATTGGCCGGCTGGAAGTTGTGGCCCAGCGTGTACATGGGCAGCAGAGGCGTATAGCCGCTCTCATCGCCGAAGTCGTACTCAAACTTACCACGGGTCAGCTTCGGGCAGGAAGCCGGCTCAGCGGCAATAAATTCCGTATGACGGCCATCCAGAATGTTGTGACGCATGAACGGGAAGGACAGACCGCCAAAATTGGAACCGCCACCGAAGCAGGCTATCACGGTATCGGGATATTCACCGGCCATTTCCATCTGCTTCTCAGCCTCCAGACCAATCACCGTCTGGTGCAGGGCCACGTGGTTCAGTACCGAACCCAGGGCATACTTGCAGTTGGGCGTTGTCATGGCCAGTTCCACGGCTTCCGAAATGGCCGTACCCAGCGAACCGTTACAACGTGGATCACGGGTCAGAATGTCCTTACCGGCACGTGTCGACATGGACGGACTGGCCGTTACCTGCGCGCCGAAAGTCTGCATCATGGAGCGGCGATAAGGTTTCTGCTCATAGCTGATTTTCACCATGTACACGGCCAGTTCCAGCCCGAACACGCTGCAGGCATAGGCCAAGGCCGTACCCCACTGTCCGGCACCGGTTTCCGTGGTCACGTTGGTCACGCCTTCCTTCTTGCAGTAGTAGGCCTGCGCCAAGGCTGAGTTCAGCTTGTGCGACCCCACGGGGCTCACGCTCTCGTTCTTGAAGTAGATATGAGCCGGCGTATCCAGGGCTTTTTCCAAACCATAGGCACGTACCAAAGGCGTGGAGCGGTAGTATTTATACATGTCACGCACCTCGTCGGGAATGTCAATCCAGGCATGCTCGGTATCCAGCTCCTGATGCGAACACTCCTGATTGAAAATCGGGAACAGGTCTTCAGCCTTCAGGGGCTCGTGTGTCTTGGGATTCAGTATAGGCATCGGCTTGTTGATCATGTCGGCCTGAATGTTATACCACTGCCTTGGAATGTCATTTTCGTCCAAGAGGAAACGTTTTCTTTTCTGTGTCATAATTCTTTTGTCATTAGGTCTTGACAAAAATATATAAAATAATCGGCACGCAAAAATTTTTGTTCTTATTTTTACACATTGGGCATCAAGAAGCAAGTAAATCCTCGCTTTTTGATGCCCATTATGTTATTTGTTCAGAAAATCAGTCCTAAAGCAGGTCGGCATAAGCCTCCACGGCTTTTTTTACCGTCTCGATGGCGTCGCTCAGGGTGAAAGGCAACCGGCCGCCGGAAGCATTCAGGTGCCCACCACCGTTAAAGAATTCCTCCGCCATGCGGTTGCACGGGAAGTCGTCCACCGAACGCAGCGACACCCGTACCACATCACTCTCGGTATCCTCGCGCAGGGAAATGCTCAGGCGCATGCCCTTGACCTGCAGCGGCAGGTTCACAAATCCCTCGGAGTCGCCGCGAATGTAGTCAAACTGCTTCATTTCCTCACGCGTCAGCGTGAAATAGCTGGCCTTGCCGCCGGCCAGAAACTGGAGCTTTTCGTGCAGCAAATATCCCATCAGACGCAAGCGCGACTGCGAGTAGTTGTTGAACACGTTGCGGTAGATTTTGTCCTTGTCAAAGCCCTTGGTCAGCAGCTGACTGATAATCAGATAAATTTCCGGGTCGGACGAATTGTACGTAAAGCCGCCGGTATCGGTCATCATGCCCGTGTACAGGCTCACGGCACCCTCCGTGCTGAGGTTGTCCATGCCACCCAGCTGACTGATTACACGGAACACCAGCTCCGAGGTTGAACAGCTTTTGGGTTGCGAAATGCAGAGCTTCACGAAGTCGCGGTCAGGGTCCAGGTGATGGTCTATCATCACACGGGTAGCGCGGGCCTGGGCAATCAGCGGTCCCATGTTTTCCAGCCGCGAGGCGGAATTAAAGTCCAGACAGAATATCAGGTCGGCCTGCTCCACCCACTGACGCACGCGGTCGGGGCGGCGGTCAAAAAACTGGATGTACTGAGCACCGGGCAGCCATTTCAGGAAATCAGGAAACGGGTTGGGCATGGCAATATTCACCATTTTCCCCAGGCTGTGCAAGTAAGCCGCCAGACCGAGCGAAGAGCCTACGGCATCGCCGTCAGGACCGCGGTGACCGCAAATGACAATGTGCCGCGACTCCTGTATGAGCCGCAACAGTTCAAACAGTTCCTTCTGACTGAGTATGGGTGTAAGCATAGCTTCTAAGTTATTTTTTTGAGTGATTGCGTGCAAAGGTACAAATTTAGCCCCACATGCCGAAACTCACGGCTCACTTTGGCAGGTCAGCGTCAGGGCGCCCTGCGTGGCCAAGTCGTGACAGGGCCAGCCCAACCGCCGGCACGCCCCGGTCAGCTGTTTCCGGCGTTTTTCGGGCAGACCGGCATCCAGCACCACCAGCGCAGGCCGGAAACTGCGGGCCAGCTGCTCCAGCTGCCCCCAAAATCCGTCGGCTACAAACAGCACACGGCAGGCCACTTGCCTGCCGGCGGCGGGAAGTGCCGGCCCCCGGGCTCCGACCATTACCCACGTATCGCCACCAAAGCGTATCACGCCGTGGCGAAGCAGGAGGTAGCGTCCCTCCCATACCGGCGCACCTATCACCTGCGGCCGGTGCAGACGACGGGGCCGCCAGTAGGTGGCGGACAGGCGGCGCAGCAGGCTACTGTCGGCCGGTGTGACATTCAGCAGATAGGTATGCGCTGCCGACGCCATGAAATGCACCGGCGAGCCGCTCCATCCGCTGTAAAACACCACTTGCGGACGGATGCGGGCAGGGCGGGCCTGCACCACGGCACCGGCCGCAGCCACTCCGGCCGCCAGCAGAGCCACTAACGTCAGGCGATGCGTCAGCCTCCAGGCCGCCCAGCTACGCAACAGGCAATAGGCCAGAACCATCAGCGCACAGGTCGTCAGACCGTTGGGATGGCAGGTCAGCCCCGAACCAGGCCAGGACGCGAACCAGACCACACTCCCCACCAAAGCCTGTACCAGGCCGTGGAGCAGCCACACACAAGCGTCCTGCACCGCCGGCAGGGGAATGCACAGGAACACGGCCGCCACATAGAGCAGCCACGTCACCAGCGGTACGACCAACAGATTGGCCAGCCAAAAATAGACCGGAAACTGGTGGAACGTGTGCAGCACCAGCGGCAGCGTACCCATCTGGGCCACCGTGCTGAGGCACAGCGGCACGGCCACCCACTTGGCCCACCGTGGCCAGTGCGCCAGCCGCCGCTGCAACGACGGCATGAACAGTCCGATAAAAAGCACCGAAAGGAACGAGAGCTGGAAACCGATGTCCAACAGCGAGAGGGGTGAAACGAGCAGCAGAACAAACGTAACCACAAACAGCGACTGCAACATGCGCGAGCGCCGATTGACCACGCGCGAAAACAGCATGAACACGGCCATGCCGCCTGCACGCAGCAGCGAGGCCGGCAAACCGGCCAGCAGGCAAAACGCCGCAATCATCAGTATCACCACACCATAGTAGGCCGCCCGCCAGCGCCGGCGACGTGGGCTGACATACAGCAGCAAGCCCACCAATATGCCCAGATGCAGCCCCGAAAGGGCCAGCACGTGGCTCACGCCGACCTCCGAAAACTGCTGCCGCAACGTGGCCGGCAGCGCACTGCGATGGCCCAGCGAGAGGGTGGCCAGCAGCGCGGCCTCATCCTGCGGAAGGCGGCGGAAATAGCGCGCCGCCAGTTGCTGCCGGTACATCAGAGCCCGCAGCTGCAGGCGGGACCACAGGGGCAGCTTTTGGCGCGCCGCCCGGGCTGCGACCGGCGTCAGCTGGCGCCAGGCCTGCGGGGGCACGTAGGCCCGACCACTCACGCCCTGGCGGCTCAAATAGCCGGCGTAGTCAAACTCGCCGGGATTGCCGGGGGTGCGCAGCGCCTCCAGCCGGGCGCGGAACAGGAGGCCATCGCCCGGATGCAGGCGCACCCGCTCCGCGCTGTCAGGCACGTGCAGCGACAGCTCCACCTTCCGGCCGGCTCCGAATCCGTCGGTCAGCATGACGCGCACCCGCTCCGTGCGGGCCGTATGTGCCGCCGGCCACACCACCACACCGCGTGCCGTCAGGGCCTCATGAGGCCAGGGAGACGACAGGCGTGAATGCGCCACACCCATCCATCCCACGCCAAAGCAGCAGACCGCCAGCGCCAGCACCAGGTGAAGCCGGTGGAAGTGGCGGCGCAGCGCCAGTACGACGCCACAGGCCGCCAGCGGCAGGAACCAACAAAAAACCATTTCTTGCGGGAAGAAATGGCTAAACTGATTTCCGCTCCAAAGCCCTATGACCAGGGGCACGAGCGCTCGCAATATGGGATATTGCCGAAAAGGCTTTTCGTAAGCAATCAGCGGGTGCATAGCGTACGGAGGGCGTGGACCTCGGCCACGGGGTCGGCTGCCCCGAACACGGCGCTACCGGCCACCAGAATGTCGGCTCCGGCAGCCGTCAGCTGCGGACCCGTGGTGCGATTGACGCCGCCGTCCACTTCAATCAGGGCCTTCGAACCGGTTCGGTCGAGCAATTCGCGCAAACGACGCACCTTGTCGAGGGAGTGCTCAATAAATTTCTGGCCGCCGAAACCGGGATTGACCGACATGAGCATCACCAGGTCCACATCGGCCGCAATCTCCTCCAGACAGCTTACGGGCGTGTGCGGATTGAGCGTCACGCCGGCCATCATGCCCTCGCTCTTAATCTGCTGCACCACGCGGTGCAGGTGCGTGCAGGCCTCGTAGTGCACGTTCATCACCTTGGCGCCCAGCGCAGCCACCTGCTTGACAAACTTTTGGGGCTCCACAATCATCAGGTGTACGTCGAGCGGTTTGCGGGCATGGCGCGCCATGGCCTCCATTACGGGGAAGCCAAACGAAATGTTGGGCACGAAAACACCGTCCATCACGTCCAGGTGGAACCAGTCGCATTCGCTTTCATTGAGTCTCTCAATGTCGCGCTGTAAATTGCCGAAATCGGCTGACAGCAGCGACGGAGCAATCATTGCATTCATGAAGGGATAATTTTTTTGAATTCACATTTTTTCCGCTGCAAAGGTAACACTTTTGAACGAATCTTCCGCCAAGCCCTTTCGGCAAAATCGGGCGTTTGCGCAGATACAAGCCATGGAAAACGGCCGGCAATCTTTTTTTCACGGGCCCAGTTTCGCTTTTTCGTCACAAATCGCTATATTTGCAATGTCTTCTCATGCCGAAGTGCATCTATACACTGAAGAAACGGCGAGTGGGACGTTTTTCATACACTAAGGCGTTTACTGACGCTTTGATTTTGACGCTATAAGAATCTCGCAAATTCATAGAAGTTTGTCAAAAACAAAGCAACGGAGACGCCCCAAAGGGATGTTAATGCACAACAGCCCGCATTATGCCCGTACCGCCTTTATAAAGCTAAAGGCAGCGGGCATTTCGGGTGTGAATATATAGACATCAGCGTGGGGCTTTCAACGTTGCTCGTTCCGACAAACTGGGCAATGCGAGAGCCTTTATAGCGTGGAACGAGCACGAGTAAGGCTCCACGTTTTTTTGTATGCGGAACCAATTAATTATTTTATTCACGGCCAACAGGAGCCTAAGCCGCACAAAAAAACACAATAATGAAAAAACACATTAAGAAGAAACTGTTACGGGCAGCCGTAGCCATGCTCTGCTGTCTCGCAACCGTAACCAGCTTGAACTCATGCAATGAAGACTTTGTCCCGTGGGATATCGTAACCCTAGAAGTGGGAAACAGCCAAGAATCCAGCATTTCACACAACGGCGCCACGTTCACCATCGATGTAAACTCAAACACTAAATGGAGTGTCAAAGCCCCTGAATGGATCACGGTAGACAAGACAAGCGGAGAAGGCAAAAGCACAATAACTGTGACAGTGGCCGAAAACAAGAAAAACTACAGACGCACGGGAACAATTGAGATAACAGCAGGAAGCGATAATGCGGAATACAATGTGGCGGGTCATAAGACGTTAAATATCACCGTAACACAAGATCCTGCATTTATTATAAACATAACTAACGCCAAAGTAGAAAATATACAAAACGGAAATTACATTATTACAGATGATAAAGATAAATTTTACTACACTAGATTCAAGGTTACAATAAACTATAACATCGACACAAACCTAACAGACGATGAAATAGCAGAATTTATGAAAGGCCCGTACATGATTATTACTTTAAATAAGAAATGGTTACCCAATGCGTCAAGCAGCAGCCAAATCTTCAATGATAATATAACAATAGAAGATTTACCCATGACACGAGGCACACATACCGTAACCGGCGAAACTACAAGCAGCACCTGGGGACAGTATGTTTCAAGCGGAACAGTAAGAATATGGCAGACCGATTCCTATGGTAACAGACAAATTGTAGTCAACTATAATTTCGACGTAAACGACTCTCGTGATTAAGAAATCACAATACTCAATTAATTATTTTTTACAAACGACTATTTGCAATTAACATGAACTACAACAAAATATACACACTGCTACTAGCTGCATGCATAACAGCCGTGGCAGGAGCGCAAACAAACGACAAACAGAAATACAGTAACGACGGACGCCATAAAGGTCTCGACTTCAACATATCCACAGGCTACCTTGCAGGCACTGGTGACTTCAAGAAAACAGGTGCAATTCCTGTCGAAATAGGCTTGGGCAAGCAATTCAACTCCAATCTGTATGCTGGCCTCGGCACAGGTGCCTGGTTGGGAACTGATGAAGGCTCAAAGCCTATGATTCCCATTACGGCCGACGCCAAGCTGATGTTCCCTTTAAAGTCAACCACTGTGAAACCGATCTTCACAGTACGCCTCGGCTACCTATTAAACACGGCCGAAGACATAAAAATTGACGGATATGAATACGGTGGTGAAACTATTGGAGGCGGAACCGTTGAAATGTCAGACTACATAATGATGCAGATAATGCCTGGCGTACAGCTACCAGTCAGCAAGACTACCGACTTTATGCTTTCGGCAGGCTACACTCACAGCTTTGCTACTAAGGATGGTGGCGGAGGAGGATATTTTACTGTTAAGGTAGGATTTAACTTCCACAAGAATCCCAATAGAATAAAGCTCGGACCGAAACGAGAGAAAGTCCCCACACGTGACAAAGGCCTTCAGTTCACCCTAGAGGGCAACGCTAACATGAGTCAAGGCAAGAATTTCGGCGGTGGTGGCAACTTGGTTTGTACATACAAACTCAATCCACACTTCAGCGTAGGTGGAGGAGCCGGCTACGAACTACTGAAACCGTTTAAGTCAAGTGGCTACATATCAGGCTACGGAAAAGATGAAGGCAATGACATTAATGTGTTATATTTCTATAATAACCATTACCAAGAAAATATATATGCATACAAAGGCGACGTAAAAACTATCAAAATATTTGCCCGCGGTGTATACAGGATAACAGATCATCGCTTTTCACCATTTGTGTCAGTTGACGCCGGTATCAGACTTTATTCATTCGATAATAATATGATGCAGGGCTATGACGACATCGTAAACAATCCGTCAAAGACGGCACCGTTCGTTAATCCAGCTATCGGTCTTTCAATGCGCACAACCAAGAATTCTTATCTGGAAATAAAGGCCGGCTACGAGCTTGCTCCTTCAATTAAAGCTCAAAAAGGATACAACGGCTCAACATACGTCTCTACGAGTAAAAGAAGCCTGTCACAACCATACGTATCGCTCGGTTTCACCCATACCTTTGGTAAACGTGGTAAACGTCTTAGATAACGTATGCCGTAAATACATTGACAAAACTCATAAAACAAGTCAAGTAGGAAGAAAACAAAGTAGTTTTCTTCCTACTTTTGTATTCCAATATTTAGGCTATTATATTTGTATGTACCGCTAAAATGCGACCATTTTTCATGTTTATATTTGCGCCACGCCGAAAAAAACTCCGCGGCTCGGAAAAAATTTTCGGCGGCTCGGAGTTTTTTCTAGGTCGGACCTATTTTTTACGAAGTCGGACCTTGTTTTGAAAAAGTGCTGCCCCGGTCGTCACCGGCGCAGGAAGGACGGGAAGAAAAAACCGGCCGCGAGTTTGGCGAACCGAACGGATTTCGTTATCTTTATCGCACACGCATCAAACAAATGTGCAGAGCAAAAGAGTAAAAATACCTTTTGCTCCGGCATGACGACATACGCAAACACCTGACTAAAACCGACTCGCCTATGAAACGCACCATTTTCCCCCTCCTGCTGCTCTGCGCCCTTTGCGGGTGGAGCCGCCCGGCCGTGGCACAAAAGCTGTTCCACTCGCTGGACGAAATCTATCAGGATTCCAACTACATCAAGGCCCGGCAACGGGTGGAGGAACAGCTCCGCCGACGGGCCGAGCAACCCCGGCAGGCGATGCGTCCGGACACGGTACCGGTCAGCGAAGTGATTGAAGCCTGGAACACATGGTGGGAAAAAGGCCGCCAAAGCCTGCAGGGGCTCATGCTGACCGAACGCATGGAAACGACTTTCCCCGTTGACACCACCGAGCCTAAAAGCGCCTTCAAGCACACGCTCATGCAGGCCACGCCCGCGGCCATGCTGCGCTATGCCGCCGCGCCCTCCCTGCCACTGAGCACCTGGGCGCTCGACACCACCAGCGGCGCGGAACAGCTGCTGTGGACCGGCCCGCAGCCCTACTACTCCACAGGCGTTGACACCACCGCCCTGCGCCGGCAACTCATGCAGCGCTACGGCACGGACAACCTCTGGCGGATTCCCGCCACGTGGTTCAGCGGACAAATCTGCATGCACCTCAACTATTGGGACTACTGCGGCACACGCGTCTGCCTGCAGGTGCAACGGGCTGACGTCAACCAGGGACGCATCACGCGAAAAGCCCGATGGCACGAACAAAGAGGCATACTGAGCTGGTACCAATATTACAACGGATTTCAGCAATATCCCGACAAATTCCGTCACGCCTTTGAATACTATCATCCGCTCGAGCACTTTTACGGCGAAGCCGAACTGATGGTGCTGGCCGACATGATACGCCTGCAACTGGGCGACAAATGGCTGCAGGTGCTTGAACAGGTCCGTGATTTCTATCTCCTGCTCGAAGAGAAAAACGATGGTCATCTGGAACTGCACTTGCTCAAGCGCCAAACCAAATTTCCTACAACAAGTGACAAAACTTATTTCAACGCCGGCCAATGGCTCCGGCAGGCCATCGCCGCCCTGCCGCCTCACCTGTTGGGCCACTTCATGACCACGGACGGCCGCGTATTTCCCTACCGCATCATCACGGGAAATGCCATCAGCTCGTACCTCACGGACGATAAGTACGAAAATCGCTGGGTGATGAAAGACTGCCTGTTTTATCAAAACAAAAACAGGGTATCCTACGCACTCACCTGGCCCAACCCGATATGGTACTGCAACCCGAAGACCGAACCGGAAAAGGTCAAGCTATGGGAAAAAGAACCCACGTACTATATCCCGATTAATTGGGATACACTGTGGTAATCACACTGGTCAAAAGTTCGTCAATAATAGAAAGAAAAACAGATAAGATTTATATTATCAAAATATTACACTATATTGCATTTCAAAAACGACTAAACAACTTATGTCTAATTTTAAATTCAAAATGAAGACACCGTATTATTAACTACGAAAAATCAACAGCCATGAAACACACCGTATTATGCCTGTTTTCTGTTTGCACCTTGCTCATGCCGGCTCTTCCGGCCGCGGCGCAAAACGAAATTTTCCGACAAAATGAGTTCCCCACGCTCGACTCCTTACTCAGACATGAAAATTATGTCGACGGAGCCCGACTGGCCGAGGGACACCGCAACCGCGTGGCCAAAGCACTGGCCCAATCGCCGCTCAAGCCCGACACGCTGCCGGAAGCGCAGGTGATTGAAGCCTTCAACCGATGGACGCAGAAGGAGCGCGCTCCGCTGCTCAACCGCATGCGTGTGGAGCGCCTCACGTATCAGGGCCAGAAGCCCCTACACCTTGAATTACACGACGCGTGGGTGAGCCAAACGTTCCTGCAAGCGGCTGACATGCCCCTGCTGCGCTCGGCCGCCTCGCCCTCGCTGCCGCTAAGCTGCTGGCTGCTGGAGGAAACCGATAAGAAAAAGGGCACGGCCAACCTGTACTGGACCGGACCGCAGCCCGAATTCTGCCTGGGACTGGACACCGCCGCGCTGCGCCGGAAGCTGGCCCAACGCTATGGGGCCGCACAGTCGGCCCACATTCCGGCCACATGGTACACGGGACGCCTTTTCCTGCATCTGGACTACTGGGACTATTGCGGCATTACGGTGTGCGAGAACATACACGCCGCCCGCGTAGAAAACGGACGGGTCACGCAAGCCAGCGCCTGGAAAGCGACAAAAGGCATCCTGGCCTACGCGCAATATTTTAAAGACTTCCGGTTCATCTGGATAGGCGACCAGCCGCTTGAGGCCTATTACGGCGGAGCCGAGCTCAAGCTGCTGGCCGAAATGATTAGGCTGCAACTGGGAGAGGACTGGAACGAAGTGCACACGACGCTGGGCTATGACTTCTGTCTGCTCTTTACCACCAAGGCCAACGGCAGCCTTGGCGTAAAAATCATCCGGCGGGGCAACTCCACCCAAGCCTCGGACGAAGCCATGAAACAGGCTGAAAGCAAGCTGAACCGGGCCTTGGCGGCCCTGCCGCCCCATCTGTTGGGCAGCTTGCTCACCACGGACGGGCAGGTGTTTCCCTACCGCATCATTGCCGGCCGTCCCATCGGAAACGGCGACAATCCGTACAACCACAAGTGGGTGCTCATGGATTGCCTGTACGCCGACTCCTGGAAAAAAGTGGTGGAGGAGCTCCGACAGGTGGACGAGAAATACTGCCGCTGGTACACCGAAACGCGCCGCCCCAGCATGGAGGCGGGCGACCCGGATAGCCCGCTCAGCTACCGCTGCCCCCTGAAGCTTAAACAGCGCTAACCCCGGCGACCGGCCCCTACGGAAAACAGGACCAAGGCAGCGGCGCCCCCATGCGCGGGAAGATGGGCGGCACGGATGGGACGCGCCGCCGCCCTCTCCCCCACATTTCCCCCAAAATACGGCCACGACCGGGCACAAACCCCAAGCGGAATGGCTTGCAAAATCGGACGGATTGCATTACCTTTGCACCAACCAAAAAACAGAAAGATTTATGTCATACCCATACATTCCGCTGGAAGACTTTTTCAGAAACTCACAACAGGCAGCCTTCCAGATTTCGCCCGACGGGCAATACATCTCGTACATGGCGCCCTATTGCGACCGCATGAACCTCTTTATCCAACCGCTGGACCGCGAGCAGCCCACGCAGCTCACCTTTGAAACGGAGCGCAACATCGGCGGCTACATGTGGGCCGACAACGACCGCATCCTCTACGTGAAGGACAAGGGCGGCGACGAGAATTTCCAGCTGTACGGCATACGCACCGACGGCACCGACGGCAGGGCCTACACGGACTTTCCGGGCGTGAAGGTGGGCATCATTGACGACCTGGAGGACGTGCCCGACCAGATTATCATTGCCATGAACCGCCGCAACCCGGAGGTGTTTGACCCCTACCGGCTGAACCTGAAAACGGGCGAGCTGACGCAACTGGCCGAGAACCCGGGCAACTACCAGGGCTGGATGACCGACCACGAGGGCAAGCTGAGGGCGGTGACGGCCATCGTGGACGGCGTGAACACGCAGCTGCTCTACCGCGACACGGAGGACGAGCCGTTCCGCCCCGTGCTGACCACGAACTTCAAGGAGACGGTGAGCTTCATGGAGTTTACGCCCGACAACCGCTACGTGTATGCCGCCACCAACCTGGGGCGCGACAAGCTGGTGCTGGTGCTCATGGACCCGGCCACGTGTAAGGAGCTGGAGGTGCTCTACGAGAACGAGCGGTATGACATCTCCAACATCAGCTACTCCCGCAAGAGGAAAAAGCTGATTGGCGTGTTCTGCACGGGCCACAAGGAGCCCATCCGCCACTATTTTGACGACTACGAGAAGGCGCTGCGCGAACGCCTGCAAAAGCGCTTTGCGGGCAAACGCTTCGGACTGGCCGACGAGAGCCGCGACGAGACCAAGCGCCTGCTCTACGTGGGCGGCGACCGCACACGCGGCAGCTATTACTACTACAACACCGAGACGGACGAGCTCAGAAAAATGGCCGACGTGGCGCCGTGGCTCCACGAGGAGGACCTGGTGGAGATGCACGCCGTGAGCTACACCACGCGTGACGGGCTGCACATCGAGGCTTACCTCTCGCTGCCGCAGGGCTACACGCTGGAGACCGCCCGGCAGCTGCCGGTGGTCATCAATCCGCACGGCGGGCCGTGGGCACGCGACTCGTGGGGCTACTCCTCCGAGGTGCAGTTTCTGTGCAACCGCGGCTATGCGGTGTTCCAAATGAACTTCAGGGGCTCCACGGGTTACGGGCGCCGTTTCCTGGAAGCCTCGTACAAGCAGTGGGGGCAGGCCATGCAGAATGACATTACCGACGGCGTGAACTGGCTGATTGAGCAGGGCATTGCCGACCCCAAGCGCGTGGCCATCTACGGCGGCAGCTACGGGGGCTATGCCACCCTGGCCGGCGTGACCTACACGCCCGACCTCTACGCCTGCGCCATTGACTACGTGGGCGTGTCGAACCTGCTGACCTTTATGAACACCATACCGCCATACTGGCGCCCCATGCTGGAGATGATGTACGAGCAGGTGGGCAATCCGCAAACCGACCGCGACATGCTGGAGGCGTACTCCCCCGCCCTGCATGCCGACCGCATCAAGGCGCCGCTGCTCATTGCGCAGGGTGCCAACGACCCGCGCGTGAACAAGGCCGAGAGCGACCAGATGGTGGAGGCCCTGCGACGGAGAGGCGTTGAGGTGGAATATTTAGTGAAGGACAACGAGGGGCACGGCTTCAGCAACCAGGAGAACCGCTTCGACTTTTACCGGGCCATGGAGCGCTTCCTCAAAAAACATCTGGGCTGACGGCCACGAACCCTTTTTCTCTCAACCGAAAAAAGCCGTGAGGCGTGCTTCGTACCCCAAGAGTACGGAGCACGCCTCACGGCTTTCTGCTAATCCATAAGACCTCACTTGGCGGCACTAGGCCAACAGGCGGAAGAGGCCCAATTCGTTGAGGAAAATCAGGGCAATCAGTACCGGCACCACATACTTGAGCAGGAAGATGAACGACTTGAGCACCGGGAACTTCTGGGTGCCGCCGTTGGTCATTTCAAAAATGATGACCTCGCGGTCCAGATACCAGCCCACGAATACGGAAATCAGGATTCCGCCCACCGGCAGCATCCACTTGGCCGTCACAAAGTCGAACAGGTCGAAAATATTCATGCCGCCCAGCTTGTACTCCGAGAGTATGCCCATGGAAAGCGAGCACACGGCCCCCAGAATGACACAGCCCACGGTGACCCACACGGCGGCCTTTTTGCGCGACATGTGGTGTGCCTCCGACATGTAGGCCGTCACCACCTCATGCAGCGAAATGGTGGAGGTCAGGGTGGCCAGCACGAGCAGGACATAGAACATGAGCGAGAAGATGTAGGCCACGACGGGATAATCGCCAAACGCCGTCTGGAAAATGGAGGGCAGCGTGATGAACAACAGCGAAGGGCCGGCGTCGGGGCTCACACCCTCCACCGAGAACACGGCGGGGAAAATAATCAGACCCGCCATGACGGCGACAAACGTATCAATCACCGACACGCTCAGGGCCGTCTTGCCCAGCTTGGTGTCCTTGCTGAAATAGGAGGCATACGTGCAGAGGCAGCCCATGCCCAGACTCAGCGAATAGAACGCCTGGCCCATGGCAGACAGCACGACGCCGGAATCTATCTTACTGAAATCAGGCAGGAAAAGGAACCTGAGCCCCTGTCCGGCACCCGGCATGGTGAGCGAGCAGACCATCAGCACAACCAGCAGCACGAAGAGCACGGGCATGAAAATTTTGGAGAACTTCTCGATACCCTTCTGCACGCCGCGCACAATGACCACGTGGGTGAGCAGCAAAAAGATGACGGTGTAGGCCACGGAACTGACGGGGTCGCTCACAAAATGATTGAAGTAGCGACTGAACACGTCGGCCTGGCCCGTGCGCGCCAGGGCATTGAAGCGGTTGAACAGCGACGCCACCGTGTACTCCAGCGTCCAGCCGGCCACTACGGCATAGTAGCTCAGGATGAGAAATCCCGCCAGCACGCCCAGGCGGCCCACCCACTTCCAGGGCGTTCCGGGCGCCAGTTTCTGATAGGCCGACGCCGTGTTGGCGTGTGAGTGTCGGCCGATGATAAATTCGGAAATCATAACCGGCATGCCCAGTAACAATACACACAAGATATACACCAAAATAAAGGCACCTCCGCCGTTTTCACCCGTTTCGGTCGGAAAACGCCAGATGTTGCCCAATCCTACTGCCGACCCGGCAGCAGCCAGTATTGCTCCCAACTTGCTGCCGAAGCTGGCTCTTTCAATTTTCGCCATAATTTATACTTTTCAGGTTGTCTGTTTGCAAAAATACACAAATATTTCCATATTCCGGACAAACAATCACGATTTAGCCGTTTTCCGAAACAATATGCACATTTACGACTTTCTTGTGTGGCCGCACTTGGCCTCACGCGCAAAAAACCGCCAAATTATTTGGATTTTCCAAATAATCGCCGTATCTTTGCAGTGCTTAACAGCGAAAAGGTTCGATTCGCTAGCTCAGCTGGTAGAGCACAACACTTTTAATGTTGGGGTCTTGGGTTCGAACCCCAGGCGGATCACTCAAACAAAAAGCAAAACAATGAAAACCGCTGATAATCAATCATTA
>ENA-UONW01000145-UONW01000145.1-human-gut-metagenome-genome-assembly--contig:-CS52-NODE-145-length-108259-cov-14.418044_pt1 | contig 108259 bp, 108 predicted proteins | sample MGYA00242463_ERZ724010 | MGnify/ENA metagenome assembly ERZ724010
GTAAATATAATTATTCAAATTTTTAGCGGTGTCCAGAAAACTGGGTACATATCAACATTAGCAGACGGCTTTTTAATGCAAAAAAATCCTAAAAACATCCTCCTGGTCAAAAAAACATTTGACAATAGTTTTGGTTATGTTATAGTATAGTCATAGGGGATAACAAAAAACCCTAAATAAGCAGGCAAGTTGCAGAAAGGAGAACGAAATGGACGAAATGAATAGCAACGAACTTTTAGTAAAGGAAGCAAAAAGGGTTCAACTTTTAGAGGACATCAGAATTTTGGAACACTCCAAAAACCTCGAAGAAGCTCTTAAAAAACTAGAAGCCTTGCTCAATAAATAAGCAAAGCTTCAGTCCGAAAAGTGAATCAGGGTGGTACTTGCCGCCATCCTAAATCACTTGAATTATAGCAGAAAAATTTAGAAAAGGCAAGAACATTCATTATGGCAGAGTGTATATTTTAGAGAGCAGTGCATTTATAGCATTGCTCTTTTTTTATGTAAAGGGGTTGAGAGTAGTGGTGTATCTTGTTGTTGTCGCTCACCCGGATGATGAAGTTCTTGGTGCTGGTGCTACAATATGCAAACTTGTAGAAGAAGGTCATATTGTAGATGTATGTATTTTATGTAGCAAGGCAGAAGCAAGAGCAAATAGACCGGACGATAATGAAATGCAGGAAGATTTGTTCGCTTCTATGAATATGCTTGGAGTGCATGATGTTTATCTTGGTAATTTTGTAGATAGTCAGCTTAACATGTCAGCACATTTAAAGATAGTTCAATTTATTGAAGAAGCCTTGAAAAGAAGTAGTGCTACCAGGGTAATTACTCACCATCCTAGCGATTTGAACAATGATCATCAAATTACATCGTTATGTTGCCAGGAAGCTGCCAGATTGTCCATGCGCATGACTGCCAATGTTCCGCATATTGAGCTTATTGCGTTTATGGAAGTGCCTTCTTCGACTGACTGGATGCTTAATCATAGTATAGAAGCTTTTCTTCCTAACACATTCATAGAAGTAGGGAAAAAACTGATTCTAAAGAAAATAGAAGCTTTAGGCAAGTATAAAAATGTTATGCGTCCATTTCCTCATCCGAGGAGCGCAAATGTCCTTGAGGGGCTTGCGGCATATCGTGGAGGTCAGTCTGGATGCAATTATGCAGAAGCTTTTCAAGTAGTATTTAGGAGAGAATTATAATGAAAAAAATCGAATTATGCAAAATGAGAGCTGGAGATATAAAAACAGAATTTGGTAATCCCAGGAAGATTTCAAAGGGTAAACTTCAGGATTTAGAAAAAAGTCTTGAAAGCTATGGAGATTTCGGGATTTTTCTTATTGATGAACAAGACAACGTTATTTCCGGAAACCAAAGGTTGAAAGCAATCTTGGCTAAATTCGGTCCTGATACAATTCTTGATTGTAAAAGGTTAATAGGTTATACAAAGGCAGAACTTAGAGCCATAAATGTTAAGTGTAATGTGCATAATGGTGAATGGGATTTGGATATGCTTGCTGATTGGAGCATAGATGCTGCCGATATTGATTTAAGCAAGCTTGAAGATGAAGAAGATCCTGGGAAACGTGAGATACCGGAAATGGAGCTTATTCATTATGAAAAATACGATTATGTTATGATTTGCTGCAACAGTGAGCTTGATTACAACGACCTCGTAAGAAAGTTGGGTATTGAAGGGAAAAAAGTTAGTGTATCAAAGAGAAAAATTAATGCACGTGCAATTTGGTATCATCAGATGAAAGCAGTTATTGTTCCTGAAGAAGAATACGAAAGGCTGAAGGAGCTTGCATATGGAAAAGGTAAGTAAAGTTTTTTCAGGGCACCAACCAAATTTCCTGCCGTATATGGGTTTTTTCTATAAAATGCTGAAATCGGATGTTTTTGTGCTTGACGATGATGTGCAGTATTCTAATGATGCATTTCACAATATGAATTTCCTAAAGCTGAACGGAGCAAAATGTAAAATCATAGTTCCGGTAAGTTATTCATATGGTGATGCTATTAACAAGGTTAAGATAGCTTATGTTAAGAATTGGGACAAGAAACTGCTCAAAAGCATTAGAATGAACTATGCTAGAGCGGAATATGTTGATGTTGGCTATGAATTGATTGAGAGGCATCTAAATAAACGATATGAATATCTTGCAGACATGAATATTGCTTTGCTTAAAGAGATAGCCGAAAGGTTTGGTATAAGCACAAAACTGCTAATAGCAAGTATAGATGTTCCTACAGAATTGAAAAATAATCAGCGCAATATATACCAATGTTTAAAGCTTGGTTGTGATGTTTATTATTCCGGCATAGGCGGTAAGGCCTATAACGATGAAATCAGCTATAATGAAAATGGCATAGAAATAATTTATACCGATTATAGTCCTTTTGTTTATAAGCAGATTGGTAAATGTTTTATTGAAAATTTGTCAGTGCTTGATTACATATGCAACAATGGTTTTAACTTGCCGGAAGGGTGGCATAAAAATGGATAAAAGCATTTTAGGAATTTATGTTCCAAGTTACAATAGAGCCGATACTACGAATACTTTCAAATGGCTCGAAAGATGCACTTATGTAGTAAGAAAATCTCAAGAAGAACAGTATAGAGCAAGAGGAATTGAAAGTATTTGGGCTGTAGAAGATAGCGAAATAGATAATCTTTGCAAGGTAAGCAATTATATTGTCGAGCATTCTCCTGAAAAAATCATCTTCACAATAGATGATGATGTTGATGGCTTTGTTTATCGCCTGGAAGATATGGAGCCTATAACAGACAAGGAAGTCATTATGGCTGAGATTGAACGAATTGCTCAAATCATGCTTGATCTAAATATAGGATTTGGTGCAGAAGATGCATCGATAGCCCCATGGAACTATGATGCTGAATTCTGCTTCAAAGGTACAACGGGAGCAATGCGATGGTTTAACAAGAATGCTTATAAGTCGAGATTTAGGGAAGAAGTTTATCATAACTGTGATTTGGATGTAATGCTGCATGAACTTCTAGTAAACAGAATTACTTTAAAGCCAAAGTATTTTATGGTAAAGGCAGGAACAGATACTAACAAAGGCGGCAATTCCTCCAAAACCAGGCAAGCGCAGATTGATTGTGTACAGGAGATGAAATTGAGGTGGGGAAAATATTTCGACTACAATTTCAATAACAACAAGCCTAGAATTAATGTAAAAAGATGATTAACTTGTAGTATGTAATTAAATATTCATAAACTTGACATTAGAATGGTATATGTTACGATATAGTAAAGAGTATAACAGGGAGGTTGGGTAACATGAATTATTTAGTTACTAACAATGGCTACAACATGTTTGATATGATGAGCATGATGCAAAAAGCTATCAGGCGTGGAATTTTTGAGTATGCTGGTTTCGCAGCTAATGAGCTTCAGGACAAATTTCGTTCTGCAATGTGGAACAGAATATTGGTTATTTCTTCAGAAGATTGCTATGGTGTAATAACTAAGGAGCTTGTCGAGCTTAGAAAAAGAGACGAGCGAGAAAAAGATAGTAAGTTGATAAGTGCAGCTATTGCATTATTGTGTAAGTCTTTGAAGAGCAGAGATGCCTGCTATTTTGCATGTAATTTCATTTTGGCTTCAAGAAATCCCAGGAAAATAAAAGTAAAAGAAGATGAAGTATCTTCGCTTTATAAAAGACTGAATGCTAATGAAAAGCCTGTAGAGTTTGACTTGTTTGGCTTTGCTCAAGGAAATGATGATTATTTGGATGCAGAAATAAGCGAAAAATTTTCTCGAGGCGTTGAATTGCAAAAAGCTATTAAGCATATTGATATGGATATGATAGGCTATACGATTGATTTACTCAGAAGAACAGACAGAGCTTTTTTGTGGAATGTTATGTTAGATTATGCAAAAGAACAAGCATCTGTGATTTATGAAGAAATCTACAGTCTTAAAATTGCCGATGATTATGTGAATGCCAGGAAGCCTAATCTACAGAAAGACGAAATATTTATCAGCAAAGCTGCAATACTTTTGTGCTATTGTGAGGATGAGGAGTTTTTTGAACTTGCTTCAAGCGATATTGTTTGCCTTGCTAAAAAAATTGATTGGAATAATATAAGGATAAAAGATGTAAAGACTTGTGTGTTAGAAAATGGTGAGATTCCTATATGGGTTTTTGACTGCCATACCATTAAAGGCAAGAAAATGGGGAAAACCGATTGGGATATGACCACTGATGAGCAAGCTGCACTGTTTCCTTTGAGAACAGCTTACTTTGATGAAGCAAGTTGGATTTACACCTATGAGCAGGATTTTGATAACGGTGATATTTCTGAAAAAGGGATACAGCCTATAAGAGAATATGCAAAAACTCATCCTGCAAATCCTGTTGAATTTATACCATATGAGTAAATAAAGATTTTATGTCAGCCTGTCGCTTTTTGCGGCAGGCTTTTTAGTTAGAGGTGGTGATATGGCTGGAAGAAAAGAGAATCTAAAACCGATTACAACCGTGGAGCAAGCGAGAGAAATGGGTAGGAGGGGCGGTATAAAGTCTGCTGAAGTTAAAAGAAAAAAGAAAAGCATGATGGAAACTGCTAAAATGCTTATGTCGATGCAGACGGAGAATAAGTCTATAAAACAGAACCTTGAATCTTTGGGAGTAAAAGATAAGGATGATCAAACCTATCAGACAGCAATCATAGCTAGAATGATTCAAAAGGCATTAGTTGATGGTGACACCAACGCTGCAAAGTTTTTGGCTGAAATAACCGGGGAAGTAGGGAATAAAGGATTTCTCAATCTTGCTGACGACCCGGAAGCTAATGAAACCATTGATATGTATAAGAGCGTCTATATTCCTAACAATGGGCGTAATGGATATGAAACTGATTATTTAACTCCGCAGCCTGGACCGCAGACGATGTTTATGTGTTCGCCTGCGGATATTGTTATTTATGGCGGAGCTGCTGGCGGAGGGAAAACGTTTGCATTGTTAATGGAAGGTTTAAGACATAAGAATGTTGTTGGATTTAGTGGAGTTATTTTCCGCAAAAATTATACTCAAATTACAGCTTCAGGTGGTTTGTGGGATGCTGCTCAAAAGATTTATGGACTTGTACAGGGAGCTAACGCCAAAAAGACACCTAAACTACATTGGTATTTCACACCTAGTAATGCAAGGATAAATTTTGCTCATCTTGAAAGAGATGAAGATTTAATGAGCTGGCAAGGTACAGAAATCTGCTATCTTGCTTTTGACGAGCTGACGCATTTTAGCCGACACCAATTCTTGTATATGCTTTCTCGTAACCGTTCAACGTGCGGTATTCGTCCTTATGTAAGAGCAACGTGCAACCCGGACAGCGATAGTTGGGTAGCTGATTTTATTTCCTGGTGGATTAATCAAGAAACAGGTTATCCAATCTATGAGCGCAGCGGTGTTGTACGATATATGTGCGTCCTGAATGATACGATTTATTGGGGCAGTAATCCGCATGAACTCGCAAAGGAACACGGCGTAAATGTCGAAGAATGTAAGTCGGTTACGTTTATAGCATCGAAACTGACGGACAACAAGGTTTTAATGGCTAAAGACCCGTCATACATGGCAAACCTTAAAGCGTTGGCTGAGATTGACAAGGAACGTCTGTTGTATGGCAACTGGAAAATCCGTCCTGCTGCTGGTATGTACTTCAAAACAGAAAACTTCACCTTTGTTGATACTGTACCGAAAAATATCGTTGCTTATGCACGTTCCTGGGACTTGGCAGCAACAGAGCCTACGCCGCTTAACCCAGACCCTGATGCAACAGCAGGCGTGTTAATGGGACTGCTTGACGATGGCAGAGTAATCGTCCTTGATGTAAAGCGCAAGCAGATAAAGGCAAATGACGCTAGGAATCTTCTGCGCAACATGGCAGCGATTGACCAGGGCAAATACAAATTCGTACAAATTACGATACCGCAAGACCCAGGGCAGGCAGGCAAGGCGCAAGCTCAAAGCCTTGTATCAATGCTTGCCGGGTACTCGGTAGAGATTGTATCGCCGACAGGCAGCAAAGAGGTTCGTGCTACTCCATTTGCTTCACAGGTGCAGGCAGGAAACGTCCTTATCCTTAAAGGTGAATGGAATGATATGTATCTGTCAGAACTTGAATCGTTCCCGGAAAGCAAGCATGATGATATGGTGGATGCGTCAAGTGATGCGTTTAACAAGCTCATGAATTCACGCAGTTGGGGAGGCTTAACGAGCTAGGAGGAATAATGGTAAAAAGAAAAGATAATTCAATTCGTGCAGACAGCGGATTTAAAGATGCTTTTATTGCACGTAAAGCTCGCAATTATGAAGGTCTGTTAAATGAGCGAAAACTCACAGACCAGGCTTTAGCTACAATGTACAGAAATGCTCTTGTGCGTAGAATTGTTACAATGGCTGCCGATGATGCTATGAAGAATTTTATAGAAATCGAAGGCGATTCTGACGATTGTATCTTGCAGGAGCTTGAAACGCTGTTTGTTCAGGAAAAGCTTACAGAGGCTTTATATTGGGACAGACTGTTCGGTATGTCTTGTGCTCTTATCCTTGCTGACGATGGGCAGGAATTAAGCGAGCCTATTAATATCAACCGTTTACGCAGGATTAACGGATTAGAAATTTTTGATAAGCGAGATATTTACCAGGACACAACCTCAATTTATCTTGATACAGATATTCGAGATGCGAACTTTGGCAAGCCGGAGTTTTACACAATTTCGCCACCGAACGGAAATCAGTTCAAAGCACACAGAAGCAGACTGCTGGTTTTTGACGGCGAAATGCTGCCAAAGATAGAGCGCATTGCTAATAATGGTGCTGGCTTATCCTGTCTGGATGGTGTTCCAGCTGCGCTGAACCGTGTAAAAACTGCAATGAATAAAACAATCGACATAATGGATAAGGTTAGCACGTCACTGTTAAAGCTTGAAGGCTTAAGCAATTTACTGATAAAAGAAGATGGCACGCAAGCTGTTATTCGGCGTTTAGAACTGATAGACTACTCACGCAGAATTAATGGCAGTGTAGCCGTTGACAAGGAAGATGAATACGGCATTTTCAACATTCCGCTCACAGGCTTGACTGATATTATTCAAGAGTTTGAGCAGGCTTTATGTGCTGTTACCGGGTATCCTTTTACTGTTTTGTTTGGGCGTTCTCCGGCTGGCATGAACAGCACAGGCAAGAGCGACTTGCAGATTTACTACGATACCGTCAGACGTATTCAACGCAGGAAGATTCGTCCTGCGTTAGAGTATCTTGTAAGACTTATTCAGCTTGCGAAAGAAGGGCCGACCAACGGCAAGGAACTTGAAAAGTGGAGCATTAAGTTTAAGGCAATCGAACCGCTAAATGATCTGGAGCAAGCCAATGTTGACAAGACACAGGCGGAAGTAAGAGCCGCCGTTGTTAAGCTTGTTTTTGACCTGGTTGATAATCAACTGTTAGATGCAACGCAAGCACGCCAATACCTCAAAGAGCGTGGAGATATTCCAGTTACAGAAAGTGAGCTGGATTTAGATGATGAAGAAACAGAAGAAATCGATACGCTACCTTAAAGTAAAGAAGCGTCCGAAATATCCAAAGAATTTTGAGCGTGATTATTATCGCGTCCTCAGAGCCGTTGTAAGACGTTTAAAAAGTGCCACGAATAACAATATACCTATGCTGGCATATTCGTTGCGCCAGGACGATGACAGCACTGTTACAGATGCTTTCGTTCAGGCGATACTTGCCGAGCTTTTAAAGAGCATGACTATCGAGGATGCTATAAGCGAATTAGAGCTTATTCTTGCTGGCGTGTCCAGCGTTGTCGATGCTAATGTTATCAGTGCTTTCGCAGAAGCAGTTAGCGTTGATGTGTTTCTAAATGATTCAGCTTTACTTGATACAGTAAAAGCGGAATGGAAAGCGCAGCAGAGCAGGCTTGTAGACAGCATAGTAAATACCTACATCGAAAAACTGCAAATTATTGTTAGCAATGCTGTTCAGCGTGGCACTGCTATGAGTGAAGTTAAAGAAGAAATCAAGGTACTGCTTAACACTACCGACAAGCGGGCGAAATTTATCGCAAGGAACGAGGTAGGCAATCTGAACGGCATTATAACAATGCGTAGGCAGGTTGATTGCGGCATAAGCGTGTATCAATGGTCATCGTCACATGATGAACGTGTCAGACCTTCTCATGCTGAGATGGATGGGAAATACTTCTATTGGAACAGCGACAAGGTTGGTGAAATTAACGGCATAAAGGTTTATCCTTCTCCGAAATATCATCCGTGCATGGATTATAACTGCCGTTGCGTAGCATTACCTGTTATTGACCTGGAGCAATGGAACATGACAACAGCAGTTCCAATGGGTAGGGTGGATGTAAAGAAAAGTAAAGAATTAAGCTAGAAGGCATATGCGAGAAATTGCATATGTTTTTTATATACCCCAAAATAAGGAGGTGAATTTTTTGGGAAGTGTACAACGATATGAGCGCCTTGACTCATGGATGCTTGTTGGCTGTGCAGTTACTGACGCTGACGGCTTCTTGCGTGACTCTCCAATCGTGGCACGTACTGGCATATATATATATCAACAGCCAGACGGGACTATTATACGAGAATACAGACCGCCTGAGGAAGTATTTGACACTGACAGCGAAGCAAGCTTTGTCGGCAAGCCTATTGTGGTAGGACATCCTGCCAGCGGCATTGTAAACAGCGATACCGCACAAGATTTAGCCATTGGTACAATTCTATCCAGCGGCTATCAGAAGGACGAAACAAATATTGCCTGCGATATTGTTATCCATAATCCCTCTGCCATCGGTGAAAAGCGTGGCTTGTCTTTAGGCTACAGAGTGGATATCGAAGAAGCCCCAGGCATTACACCTGACGGACAGCAATATGATGTTATCCAGCGCAACATTCGTATCAATCATTTAGCCGTTGTTGATAGGGCACGTGCAGGAGCAAAAGCACGTCTGAATCTTGACGGTGACGAAATTATCGAAGGAGTAGAAACAAAAATGAAAATTAAAATTGATTCTGTTGATTTTGAAGTTGATGAAAAAATTGCCAACTACGTCAACTCTCTGCAAAACAAAGAAGAAAACGCTCGTGTAAAGCTTGATACAGCTAACACTGAGCTTAAATCTGTAAAGGAGCAAAATACCGCTCTTAAAGCTGATGCTGACGACAAAAAAGCTAAACTTGACGCAATGACCGCTGAACGTGACGGCTTGAAAGCTAAAGTTGATGCTGCTGACGCTGAAAAGGAGAAAGCTGTAAAAGAGGCTGTTGAAGCTGTAAAGGCTGATATGCAGGAACGTGCGGAGCTTGAAGAAACCGCTAAAATTGCAAAGGTTGAAAAAACCGATGGCTTGACCAACGCTGAGTTGAAAGAAGGCATTGTCAAAGCTGCATTTGGTGAAAGCTTTAAGCTTGACGGTGTATCCGAAGCTTATATTAACGGAGCATATTCTGCTGCTAAAGAGATGCTTCGCAATGATAACGCAAAAAATCAAGCTGTAAAAGCTAAAGGCGGTGCTGAAAAGCAAGAAGCTAAGAATGATTCTGCTAACGATGCACGTAGCCGCATGATTGCACGCATGCGCGGCGAAGAATAAGAAAGAGGTGAATACAATGGCAATTACTAATTATGCATTAACCATGGACAAAGCTTTTGCTGGTGCGCTGTATGATTTGTCCTCTCATAATGTAGATTCTTTTAGTGTTGAAGAAGCTGACGGTATTGGTGCTGCTTGCGCCGTTATCCGTGGCACTGACGCAGAGCATCAGGTGAAATCCCCGTCTGCATCCGGTGACGGTGCGAAAGTTATCGGCGTTACTCTGCATACCCATATTGAGCCGCCTGAAGCTGGCAAAAAATATTATCCGCAGAATTATACTGTTCCTGTTGTAACTAAAGGTCGTGTATGGGTAATTACCGGAGGTGCGGTTAACGCAGGTGACGAAGCTCATCTGAAGATTGCTGACGGCACTTTTGTTAAAGATACTGTTGCTGCTGGCACTATTGAAGCTCTTGGCTGCGGTGCTAAATTTATCACTTCCTGCGACAAGGCAGGCTTGGCAGTTATCGAAATTGGTTAATTAGAAAAGAAGAGGTGAAATAGTAATGACTCAAATGCACTATGATGAATTAGACCTGAATGTTATTGAGCGTTGCGACGGCTTGCGTAAAGACGCAGGCGATACTATTTTTGTCGCAAAAGAACTCGAAGCTGTAAAGGCAAAAACCTATGACCAGAAATTCGCTAATCTGAATGCGCTGAAACTGTTTGATATGTCCTCTGACGTTGACCCCGGCGCTGACACTATCAGCTATCAGTCCTTGGGTTCTGTCGGCATGGCAAAGACTATCGCCAACTATGCAACCGACTTTACTCGTGTAGATGTACTGGCTGAAGAACACATTGCTAAAGTTATTGCTGGCGGTGCAGCATATGGCTACACCATGCAGGACTTACGCCGTGCTGCTATGGCAAGAAAACCGCTGACTGCTCGCAAGGCTATTGCTGTCCGCCGTGCTCTCGACGAATATATTAACCGCATTGCCTTTCACGGCGATGCTAAATATGGCGTTGTTGGTATCCTGGACAATCCTAACATTGGTAACTATACCGTTCCCGGTGACGGCTCCGGTTCTTCTACTAAATTCAAGGATAAAACCGCTGTTCAGATTCTGCGTGATATGAACGGCATTATCAATTCTGTTAGCAAACAGACCAATGACGTAGAAAACCCGAATACCTTGGTACTGCCGCCAGACCAATACAACTACATTGCTTCCACACCTTATTCTGATGTAGTCGCAGATTCCATCCTGTCTGTGTTTAAACGCAATAACCCGGATGTAACTGTATTGAAAGCCAATGAGCTGGCTGGCGCAGGTGTGGGCGGCTTGGATATGATGATTGCATACGTTAAGGATGCAGACCATCAAACTTTGGAAGTTCCGTTGCCGTTCACTCAGCACACTATTCAGCAAAAAGGCTTGGAATTTGAAGTCCCCTGCGAGGTTCGTACCGCTGGCGTGTTGATTTACTATCCGCTGTCCATGAACAAGGCTTCTGGCATCTAATCTGACTATATACTGCCCTTTCGCATGAGAGGGCATTTTCTTTTTAGGAGGAACACAAATGAAAGTTAAAAACATCTCTAAAGCTGTAATTAATATCGACGGTAAATATATCATGCCTGATCAGTGCGGCATCGTTGGTGATGAATGGGGCGAAAACATTATTGTAAAAGCCTACATCAAAGAACAAATGATTACTGTTGAGAAAGGCAATGCTAAAGAAGCAAATGTTGATGATATGGCAGCAGACCTTGCAGGACTGTCCGCTGAATCCAGCAAGCGTTCTTTGACTGCTTTCGCTAAGAAATACAATATTAATGTAGAGGGCGCAGAAACAGCAGAAGATATTTATTCCGTTATTTTTGCTTTTGTAAACATGGCAAAGAAAAATGTTAACGGAAACTAAAGATAAAATAAAGCAAGCTTTTTCTGTTATCTGCCCCGAACTGATTCTTACTGATGAAGAATTAGAGGTCTACATTAATCTTGTTTCGCCTATGCTGTCAGAAAGTGTTTTTGGCAACATGTATATAACAGCATTTGTTTATCTCATGGCGCATCACATTGTCCTGCGTCAGCTTATTGCGCAGTCTGGAGAAAACGGCTCATCTGATGTTGGTATTACAGGCTCTGTGACGTCGGAAAAAGAAGGTGACTTGCAGCGTTCATATGGTAACAGGTCGGCTTCTTTTGATATGCTGGACAAGACGTACTATGGCATTGAATTTAAACGTCTGCGCTCTATGTGCGTTGTTCCGATAGTAACAAGATTGGATGGTGCGTTATGAGCAAGGTGGAAGATACCGATTTAGGCTTAAACCGTATTATAGTTACGCTTAAGGAAGAGCTAAGCGATGTTGTAATTAAAGTTGGCGTTCAAGCTAAGGATAAAACTGTGAAGCGCGGGAAGGACGGCGGCATACGCAACACTGACCAGCCGTTGGCTGTTATTGCAGCGATACATGAGTTTGGGTTAGGTGGTATGCCACAACGCTCATTCCTGCGCTCTGCTTTTGATGAAAATAAGCCAATGATTAATAAGATGGGTGACCATATTGTTAACAGTGCTATAAAAGGCATTAGCACGGAAACAGCTCTTGATCAGTTAGGTAATGTTGTACAGGGCATGGTTCAGAAGAAAATAGTTGACGGACCATTTGTTCCGAACTCACCCGCTACAATTAAACGAAAGAAAAGCTCTAGACCATTGATTGATACAGGACACCTGCGTCAATCAATTCGCTACGTTATCGAGAAAGGCGGTAGTGATGATGAGTAGCTTTCGCAAGCCTATCACAGTCCTGCGTTATGACGGTAAACCCGAATTACTCGCTGACGGAACGTATCTTTATCCCGATGCAACGGAGCTTGAAGTTTATGCGAGCGTACAGGCTTTAAAGGCGAATGAGATGTACGCACTGCCAGAAGGACGCAGGCAAGGCAGAGCGGTAAAGATTTATACAGATGTTGAGCTGTACACTGCTGACCAACATACAGGAACGCAGGCTGACCGCTTTATTTGGCGTGGCAGGACGTTTGAGATTGTTGCTAGCGATATTTTTCAGAGCGACGTTATAAACCACTATCGTGCCTACGCTGTGGAGGTGAGCGAATTTTGAGTGAAGCTAACACCCGAAACGAAGTCCATACCTTCTTTATCGCCTTAATGCAGAAGCTTTATCCTTCTGTGCCAGTGCGCAGGGCAAAAACAAATGCTCCTGCTACGAATGAATTAAACATTGTTGTAGACCTCTTGTCTGAAAGAAATATAGGCAACGAGGTCGTTTTTTTGCCTAAGAGCCAACAATACAGCAATGTAGGCTTTCAAGAAGCCACGGTAAATGTACAGGCTATTGGAGAAGGCTCATTAGAGCTTTTAGACCAGCTTAAATATTTGGTGGAAATGCCAAATGTTGTTGACCTGTGCAGCGAAGCTAATGTTGCTATAAACAGCGTTGAGCAGGTACAAAATTTGACTGCTGCGCTTGATGGCTCTACGTGGCAGGAAAGAGGTTCTGTCGACCTTACTGTGTCGTATAGTCGTGAGCTGTTGCAGGACGGCGCAGACTGGTTTGATAAGCTAAAAATCAACGGCACGACGAGCAACGGCAAAGATAAAGAAGAACGCCCTGCTGTGGATGGGGAAATTGTAAAAATTGAAATTACTGGTGAATTAGAATAGGAGAGTGAATTGAATGGCGAATATTGACAGATTAGTCAACGTGCAGATTGCCTTAAACACCACTGGCATTTCGTCCAATGGCTTTAACACGCTTATGATTGTGTCGGCTCATGAACACGCTGCTCCTGCGTATGTGCTGACAATTACTGACGCAGACCAGCTTTTGGATTTAGGCTGGAGCGCAGATGATGCAGTGTATAAAGCTGCATTACAAGCGTTTAGCCAGATTCCGCATTATGAAAGAATTAAAATTGGCAGAATGAACACTGATAGCTCTGTGGCGGATAACATGGCTAAAATTTGCGCTGTTGACAATGACTGGTTTGGCTTGTGCTATGTTGAACGCACCTCTGCAAAGATTATGGAGATGGCTGAATGGGCTGAGGCTCATACGAAGCTTTATGGAACGTCCGTGGCTGAACCCGACGCTTTGCAAACTGGCGTTGCAACAGATACAGGCAGTAAATTAAAAGAAAAGAATTATTTCAACACTTTTATTTTTTATCATAAAGAATCAGAAAAGGAATTTCCCGAAGCAGCTTTGATGTCGAGCTGCTTTACTGTATATCCTGGCGGTGAAACGTGGGCAAACAAAAAGCTTTCTGGCATTACAAATGACAATTTGACTGAGACAGAGTACCTTGCTTTAACTGCAAAAAACTACAATACTTTTGAAAACTTCTCTGACGGTGTTAGCATTACGCAAAACGGCAAGACTTGCGCAGGCGAATGGATTGATGTTATCCGTTTTCGTGCTTGGCTTATCGAAACAATTAAAACAGAAGAATTTGCAATGCTTATTAACCGTGAAAAATTGCCTTACACTGATGCAGGTATTGCGCTTGTCGAGGGCGTGCTGAATAAAGTCTTAAAGCTTGGTCAAGACCGTGGCGGTATTGCTCCTACAGAATACGACGATAACGGCAATAAGAATCTTGGCTACACGATTAGCGTTCCGAAAGCTGCGAACATCAGCGCAAACAAGAAAGCTCAACGTGTTCTTGACGATGTGAAATTCACTGCTCGTTTAGCAGGTGCTATTCACGCAGTTAACATCAAAGGCTCGTTGACCTACGAGAATCTTATTCAAGCATAAGGATGGTGGAATAAATGGCAAGAGTAAAGACATACGACCCGAAGAAGGTTAAAGTATTGTTCGGCTCGCTTATTTTGACTGGCGTTGACGAAGGTACTTTTATTAACGTCGAAACGCAGGGTGACGGCATTAGTGCTGTCGTAGGCTGTGACCAGGAAATTGTCCGCAGTATCGACCCGTCCTCTGTCTTAAAGCAAGTCACCGTAACGTTGTTGCAGTCTAGCTCTAGCAATGCGGCGTTGAGCTTAATTCAAGATGCTGACAATCAAAGCGGCGCAGGCTTGTTACCGTTGGTTATTAAGGATTTGAGCGGTGACAGCGTTATGATTAGTGATCAGGCATGGATTGTAAAGAAGCCGAACTTCCAGCGTGGTAAGTCTGCTTCTGACGGTAAATGCGAATGGGTATTCATGGCTGTTGTCCCCGATGAAGCATTTTTAGTTGGCGGGCATAGCTAAGAGGTAAAAAAATGAGACAAGCAAAATATGATGTTAAAAATCGCAAGATTGGCGCGAACACCTTCTACGTTCGTGCTTTCCCTCCATTACAAGGCTTAAAGCTGTATGGTGACCTGCAAAGAGCTGTTACATCAGCTTTAAAAGGCGGGTTAACTCCGAACGGCGAAACTGAGGACATGAAAGAAGCATTGTTAGGAGCGCAGATTAACGTCGGTGCTATCATTGCTCAGTTAGGCGAAAGCTTTAATGGTGAAGTGCTGGCACAGTTCTCTGAACGTCTGCTTGATGCTGAATATGTCAGCGTAAAGATTAAGGGTGAAGAAGAAGCTATTATGTTAACCGAAGACGTTATTAATGAGCTGTTTACCGGCAAGCTTGTTGATATGCTGAAATTGGAGAAATTTATTATCGAGGTAAATTTTGGTGATTTTTTCGATTTAATTCCCAACCTCTCTGGATTCCGCGAGATGTTGGTGAACAAATAGAGATACCTGGTGCGGTTAGCCCGGAGCTGACCGCTGAATCATTTGTTTGGCGGCCAGTGCTGGCAAAAGTCGTTACAGTAACTGAAATTAAAGATGGCACGGTAACTTTAGGTGACTTGTGCAAAATAAACGCCCTACTTGATATGCAGAGCGATATTCAGAAGTATCATCTTGACCACCCAAAAAAGAAAGGAGCTGATGCGCCGTGGACGTAAGAAGTCTGGTTATTGCGATTGGCTTTAAGGTAAACAATTCGAATGTTAAGCAAGTAGAGCAGACAACTAAAAAAGTTAAAACAGGACTTGAACGTGTTGGGGATTCTGCTGATAAAGCTGGCAATAAAGTAGATAGTTTATTTTCTAAGTTAAGCGGTCTGGCTATGTTTGCTGGCGTATCACTAACTCTTGGAAGCATCGTTAAAACGATTGACGAATGGAAGGTTATTGAAGGTCAGGTAAACAACGTAACCAAAAGCCAGCAGGAATCAAAAGCTGTTCAAAAAGAGATTTACAATATTGCAAGCCGTACTCGTCAGCAATACGGCTCTACCGCCGAGCTTTTTACATCTGTCGCACGTAATGCACAGGAGCTAAAGAAAAGCACTAAAGACATTTTGCTGTTTACCGAAGATGTTTCAAACGCAATGTTGCTGGGTGGCGGTGATGCTTCATCTCAGCAAGCTGCGTTGGTGCAGTTAGGACAGGCTTTAGGTTCTGGTACGTTGCGTGGTGATGAACTGAACTCCATTTTAGAGCAAGCACCTCGCCTTGCGAAAGCTATTGCCGATGGCATGGGAACTACAATCGGTCAGTTAAGGCAGATGGGCAGCGAAGGCAAATTAACTGCACAAGATGTTTTTAATGCTATTCGTGGGCAATCTGACCGCTTAAAAATGGAGTTAGGTAAAATGCCCTGGACTATCGGGCAGGCATCTAACAAAATGCAAAACGCGGTCGGAAAGTTTTTTAAGGAATTTGAAGATAAGACAGGCATTATAGACAGCATGGCAAAAAGCATTGCGAAATTTGCAGATTATGTTGAAAAAATCAATCTCGATAACTTTATTTCGGGTTTGCGAATTGCAGCAATTTACGCAGGTGTTCTTTTTGGCATGGCAAAATGGAGTAGCTTTGTAATGATGCTTGGAACTGCTGTGAAATGGATTGTTGCCGTTAGAGATGCGTTAATGCTGGCAACAGGTGCTCAAATAGTGTTTAACAGCCAAACGCGAAAGGGAGCAGCTATGCAGATGCTAATAATGGGTAAATTCCTCTTAATCGCAGCTGCGATTGCATTTGTTGTCTTGCTTATTCAAGACTTTTACAAATGGATAACTGACCCAACGGCTGATACAATGATGAAACGATGGTTTGGCGACTTTGACGCTGTGAAGAACAAGGCTAACGAATTTCTGACTATGCTTGAAAATAGCCCTATTCGTTTTATTCCTATTTTTACATGGATTTGGATTATCCTTGAGCTTATTCGCGACCTGTATCGTTGGTTCTCTGGCGGTGATAGCGTTATCGGCAGTGCATTGACTGGCTGGGGCGAAAAATGGCAAAACTTCTGTAATTGGTTTAAGGAAGCATGGGATTCCGTTTCTAAAGCATTTGAAGATTTCTGTAACATGCGCGTCATTGATATTATTAAGCTTGCCATTAATTTGCTTGGTAAACTTGGTGATAAGATTGCCGAAACAGCAAGGTCATGGGGAGAGAGCTTGAAAGAAAAATTTGGTGGACCTCTTTGGCCGTCAATTAAAGAAGGCTTTGTTAATTTTGTTAACAAAGGCGTTAACGGCACCGGCCCTGCTGCTCCTAATGATTTGAGTTATTATGGCAAGGTAGACTTAACGTCCGCAAGCTCAACAACAAGCGTTAATAATAGCGGCAATCAGACAAACATTATTCACGTGACTACTACTGGTAATAATGGTGATGCTGTTGGTGCTGCTGTTGCAGGAAAAATTCCTCGTAACAACGGGTTAGATATTCCTAATGTTTATCCTTTAACCGAGGTGATTTAATATGCTTGCAGATATTTTAGGTTACAACATTAAAAATCCTACGCAAGTTGGTTCTTTAAAGGTTGATATAGTAAAATCTTTTGAATACACCTACGATCAGGATGTAACAGGGCACCCGGTAGAAACAGGTTTTGAAATTGCTGACCATATTGTTAACAAGCCTTTAAAGCTGACAATGACTGTCGGCATTTCGTCTGCTCCTGTAACGTGGTTCTATAAGAATGGGTGGGGAGAAAAGAAATTTGCTAACGGTTTACAGCTTTTAGAGGAAATCAGAGATAAAAAGGAGCCTGTAACAATCATTCGTCCTGAAAAGAAGTATGACGACATGGTTATGACATCTTGCCGGGTGAGCAAGCAGGATTCGTCAAAAAGCATTATTTATGTTGACTTAGCTTTTCAACAGATTGTTAAGGTAACAACGCAGACAACAACGATACCGGAGAATGTCGTTACTGCTTCGCAGGAAGAAAACGCAGGAGAAACAGCAGCGAACGCAGGCGCAGCAAAAACATCTTCTGTTGACGTTGGCGGAGGTTCTGTTAATATTCCTAGCAGTAACGTTTTTGGTAGTATTAGTGATTCTTTAGGAAGCGAAACATCAACAAATAAAAGCTGGCTTGCTGGCGGAGTAGATAATATTAAAAGCGGATTAGGCTTGCTGTTTTAGGAGGTAACATGATCACGATTAATTTTGCTGACGGCAATGATGTTGTTTTTAGCGTTCCTTTTGACGGCAAGAAATATAAAGTAAGAATGTGCTGGAACCATGAAGGGCAATTTTGGGCATTGCACCTTTGGGACGCTAACAACAATGTAATTCTTGCTAACGCTTGCGTTGTGCCGAAATTTCCCTTGCTGATGAACCATCACAAAAGTAATGCTCCAAGGGGAGAAATACTTGTGTTAACAGACAAAGAAAGTGTTGGCAGAGATGATTTTCAAAGCGGAGCAGCAACGCTCGTGTATTGTACAGAAGATGAGTTTTATGGAGGTTAACCATGGCACAGTTTGACCGCATCTATAAAATTACTCTAGGCGTACAAGGTTCGGACGGTGTTGTTATTGAAGCAAAAGCGAAAGAACAGGGGTTAGAGATTGAGTTCGACATTGCAAAAAGTCTTGCTAAGCAAAGCAATTCCTGCTCGCTGAAAATTTATAACTTGTCAAAAGCGACAGCCGATAAATTGGAAAGAGCAGATACAATCTGCATCCTTGAAGTGGGGTACAGCGAGGACGCTGGCTTGAAAAGAATATTCATCGGCTGGGTAACCGACTGTTATTCCTATATGAGCGGTTCTGACAAAGTAACAGAGATGAAGCTTTATGATGGGCACGTTGCTATTCGTGATAGCATCGTGTCCTTGTCTTATGCTAAAGATGTTAGCAGGAAGAAAGCTATTGACGATGTGGCAGCAGATATGGGACTTGTAGTAAAGTATGCTGATGATTGTGAGTTTACAACTTTTGCGAATGGGTTTTCTTTTGTTGGCGCAGGACGTGAGTGCCTTGATAAGGTTTGCGCTGGCACTAATTTGGAATGGAGTATTCAAAATAATACCTTGCAGATTATTAAGCAAGGCGGTAATACCAACGTGCAAGCTATAAAGCTTACTCCCGAAAGCGGTCTAGTAGGTTTTGTGGAAAAACTGCTTAAAGGACCGAAAAAAGCTGCAAAGCAGACAACGAAAAAGAAAAAGAAGGTTACTCAGCCTAAACGTGAGAAAAAAGCAGGGTGGAAAGTAAAATGCTTACTTCAACCTGTGTTAAACCCCGGAGATTTAGTCTACATTGATTCGCAGAAAATAAAAGGCTGGTTTAAAATCGAGAGCTTAAAGCATAATGGCTCGTATAGCGGTCAAAACTGGTATACAGAGCTTGAAGTTTACGAAATTGTACCAAAGGAGTGATGAAAGATGAGCCTTGATGCAACAGCGGACACGCTAGAAGGATTGGAAAATCTTATGCAGCAAAAAATAGGCAACATTCACACCTGCTTGCCTGGTACGATTTTGTCATTTGATGCCTCTACTTGCCTTGCCAGCGTGAAGTCAACGTTAAAGAAATACACCTCCGATGGCAGAGTTCTTGAATACCCGGTTATTGACGGTGTTCCTGTTTTTATGCCACACGCAGGAGCGGCTCAGATTACTTATCCTGTAAAGCCTGGTGATAGTTGCTTAATTGTTTTTTCTGAACGCAGCATTGATGAATGGCTAGGAGCAGGTAGCGACGACAACCATGATCCTCGACAATATGATTTGACTGACGGCTTCTGTTTTGTTGGAATGATGCCGTCACAGTCAATATCTGCCGAAAATGTTGAAGTTATCAACGGCGGTACGAAAATAAGCCTTACACCTGGCAACACGATTAATGTTGTCGGAAATATTAATGTTCAAGGTTCGATAACGTGCAGCGGTGACGTGCTTGGCGGTGGTATTAGTCTTATCGGACATACCCATACAGCTCCGCACGGTGAAACAAGTTCGTCGCACTGAGGTGAAAAATAATGAAAAAAGAAGAAGTTATAATAGCCTATAAAAAGCAAAAAGCTGCTTGCATTGCGGCGTTTCCTACACTAACAAGCTCATGGACGTATTTTGTCCAGCTTGAAAAAGCTATTGATAGCTATTTTAGCAATGCTGATAGTGTGTCTGATTCTGTTCGTGCTGTTATTCGTGGCGCTTATGTATCGCAGACAAAAGCGGCATTAAAGTGCAAAGATGACGAAAAGTATGGCATTGAATACAATGCTGATGTAGGCAGTATTGATTTAACACCGTATTGGTATGCGTGGGAATGGCTGAAAGAAAATCTTGCCGATAAAATCAGATATACTACATCTGAGGCATCGGGGCAGACAGAAGGCAGTGCTGGCGAAAAGATTGTTGATACTGAACAGCCGGAGCTTGATTTTGTTATCAAAGATATTTCGACAGCCAGGGTTACTGAAGCTGCGCAGATTAATGATTATGCGGAATCGTTTTGGCAAGGTAACAGCAAGATGGATTTCATTTGCCTTGTAGAGGATAGAGGCAATGTTGTAAAAACACCCGATAAGAAAGCGATTGTTAAAAAACTTTATCTTGATTGCGGCTTACTTACACAAATTCAAGAGAACGGCTTGGATATATATGTTCCTAGTTATTTAGGAGGTGTCGGCAATGCTTGACCTTGCTTTAAATGCAAAGACGCATGACCTTGCACTTAATGGAGATGTAATGTTTATTGATGATGTTGAGCGTGTAGCACAGCAGATAAAAATACAGTTGCTTACTTTTCTTGGCGAATGGTTTTTAGACGTTACGCATGGCGTACCTTATCTTGAATATGTGCTTGTAAAAAATCCTAATTTTACGCTGATTAGAGAGCTTTTCCGTGAGCAGATTTTAAAGGTTGACGGAGTGAGTAATTTAGTTAGCATTGATATTGATTTTGAATCTGCTACACGAAAAATGGTATTAAGCTATGAAGTGGAAACTGAATACGGCATGATTGTAAGGAAGGAGGTTTTAGGCTATGGAGTACGGAGTAACAGTTAACGGTTTTGTCAGAAAGCGTTTGCCGGAGATTCGAGAAGATATTTTTAAAAGCTTGGAGCAAAATTTAGGCTCAGCAGTCAGCCGTCAGCCTAACAGCATGATAGGCGTTCTCGTTGGTGTGTATGCTGCTGAACTTGACCGGATGTGGCAGCTTTTAGAGCGTGATTATTATGACCGCTCGCCGATTAGTGCTAGCGAAGGCAGCTTAGACAATACGCTTGCTTACACCAATGTACAGCGCAAGAAAGCTCAGGCAAGCTATCTCTATGCTGTGTGTTATGGACGCAGCGGAATGGTTCTTCCTGCTAACTGCCAGATTAAAGATGTTTCCGGCTACAAATGGAATATTATCGAAGAAAGCACGATCACTCTTAATGACTGTGTTCACGTTACACTTGAAGTTGAAACACCAACTAAAGGAAAAATTTACAGTGTACAGTTTGATAATGATGCAGTTATAAAGTACACAGCACAAGAAAATGATACTGCGTTGGTTGTCGCTGTTGCCTTGGCTTCTCAGAGCGTTGAAAAGTGGCAAGGCAGTATTGTTGAAGGTAAGCTGGTTTTTGAACGCTCAGACAGGAGATATGGAGCTGTTGTTGTGCCTAACGAATCATTTGTAGTAACGCAGGTTGGCAGTCCTATTCGTTTTGATTGTGAGAAATACGGAGAAATCGAACCTTTGCTAAATAGTGTAAATTACATCAACACAAATTATGACGGCTGGTTTTCTGTTAGCAACGAATCTGAAACATATGTAGGTCGTGACTATGAAACAGCATCCGAAGTTCGTCAGCGGTATGCGTCTGCTGTGTTCAGAAACAGCATAGGAATGAAAGAAAGTATTAAGGCTGCCTTGCTGGAATTGCAGGATGTTACCAGCGTAACTATTTATGAAAACCGCACTGATGAAACAGTTGATGGCTTAAAACCTCATTCTTTCCAGGCTATTGTTTTCGGTGGTGATGAAGAAGCTATTGCTCGCACTATCTTAAATGTTGCACCTTTAGGCATTGATACAAACGGCGATATTTGCGTTCGCATTGAGGACAGCGAGGGTGCAGAGCAAGATGTATGCTTTAGCCGTCCGCACGAGGTACAGATTTATGTCAAAGTTGTCATTAAAGAATATAACGAAGAAATTTTACCTGGTGATGCAATCGACAAAATTAAAAATATCGTTGTCGAACAGATTGGCAAACTGTCGATGGGTAATGATGTTATTTATCAGCGTTTTCTTGGTCCTATTTACAGCGGCGTTGACGGCATTAGCTATATTGAGTGCAGCGTGTCTAAAGATAGTCAAACGTATAAGCAGGAAAACATTTCGATTGAACGTAGTGAGCTAGCAGTAACAAAGCTTGCTAATGTTACTGTAGCTTTGGAGTTGTAACCATGACTACAAGCGAAAGAATGTATAACCATTTGTTAAGTCAGTTTCGCAACAAGCCTAACATTAAAGCTTTTCTTAATGCCGTTGGAAATGAACTCGACAGCATAGATAAAGTAAGGGAGCAGATAAGGATACAGATATGGCCAGATACGGCAGTTGGTAAGCAGCTTGATATGTGCGGTGAAGTCGCTGATATTACTCGCCGTGTTGAAAATGCTATTGCAATGGATTTTTTTGGTTTTCCTGATCATGGCAACATGGGATTCGGGCAAGCTCCGTTTAGACGTATGTATGATAATTATCTTACATCCAGCGACTTAAACGACCGTTATTACCGTCTTGCTGTTATCTCGAAGATTGAGAAAAATACGACAGACTGCTCTCGCGTTAGCACTATACACAGCATAAAGAAAGTTTTTGGTGTTGAACGTATTTCTGCTGTAAATGCCGGAAATGCCAAAATGCGTATAGGAATAGGACGTTTAGTAACAAGTCAAGAAAGCCGTTTGATTGATGCACTGAACCTTATTATTCGCGGAGCTGGCATCGGCATTATCTATGTTTATTCTTTTGATGCTGCAAATACGTTCGGTTTTAGCAGAAGCGGAGAAAATCCCTATAATTTTAAAGGATTCAACCAGGGGACATTCGCAAGGATTATTAAAGTGAAAGGGGGACTTGTTGAATAATGGTAATGAAACAGCCTACTTTTGATTTGATTTTTGGTAGTAGCGCAAGCATTGGTGAGATGATTGATTCTTGGCCTGAGCTTGATTACCTGCGTGGTTGGGGCTATCTTGACAAAGGAGAAGCGCCGCCGCTTGAATATTTTAACAAATTACAGAATGTGAGTGATTTAAAAAGTCAGTACCTTTTTAACAGCTTAAACATTCGTAAAAACAATACATCTTATGTTAATGGCGATATCGTATTGTCACCCAACTTGCCTAAAAGTCTTGTGTTAGCATGTACTGTTGGCGGCGATACAGCTGTGAGTGAGCCAGATTTTCGAGAAGCTGTGCTCGGAGCAACTTATAATGATGGCTCAGTGACATGGGAAGTTATTCCAAGAGCTTACAAGCTAAAGACGGCAACCGAAGCTGAAATTCAGAATTTAATTACAAAGGAGCTGGCATAATGGCTAACTTGCAAAAATTAATTGATCTTGACGGATTAAGCTATTTTTTAGGACAGATTAAAGCTAAATTTGTTCGTTCCGTAAATAATATAAAACCTGATTCTAGTGGCAATATTAATATCGCTAATATGACAGGTGCAACATATTACAGTTCTGGTAAAGCAGGACTTGCGCCAATTCCGGCGGCAGGAAAGCAGGATATGGCGTTATGCGGCGATGCTACATATAAAGTTCTTCCTATTGCTGGTGGCGGTACAGGACAAACTACTGTTGCTGGTGTTCGTTATGTTTTGGGTTTAGGTAATACAAACGGAGCGTTGCCTATTGCTAATGGTGGCACAGGGGCTACAACGGCTGCGCAGGCTAGAACAAATCTTGGACTTGATAACATCGGCATTAAATTGAAAGTGTGGTAAAATGTTTAGCATAGCAAAAATAAATGGAAAGAATTATTTGGCTAAATATAAAGATAAACCCTATATCTTATCACATCTTCAAAATGTAGGCATATATTTAACTTGCACTTTAGACGGTGGTTTTTTCCCACCTCAACAGATTGTAAATATTAATGGCGTAATATATAGTAGTGGTAGAGGTGGTGTAACCTTTTATCTCTTGGGCAATAAAGGCACAAGTGAAACACTTACAGTTACCTATAACGGAGAAACACTGTATGTGCCTGTTACATATACCCAGGGTGCTACCTATACTGCTGCATTTAGCACTGTTGTGAGTGGAAGCACGAAATACACGACGGATGAAACAGTTAAATTTATTGTTCCTAGTAATATAACGAAGATAAAATGTGTTGGCAGTCCTCATGTTGCTGATGCACCTGCTGGAGAAGATGTGTCCTATGTTATTAGCGTAGCTAATGCTTCTAGCGGTTTAATTTGGGGTAAAGGTTGGAGCTATTCTGAAAATGATTATGATGGCGAAAATGACCGTCAAGAATTAGAAAGTGTAGTAGCTGTTACAGCAGGCAAAACATATGCTTTGAGAATATATGCAAGTGGTGCTAACGGTGGCATTACATTAAGCTGGGGCAAAGACATAAACGCTTTATCAGCAACAGTGAGTGACCTGTAAAGGAGGAATAATAAATGGCGACAACATCGACCTTGAATACTATTAATGTATTTGATAGTGAAGATTCTTATAATACCAATAAAGGCAGCATTGGGGAAAACGAAATTAGCTTAGTTGCTATGGGTAAAAATTCTGGATATGTAACTGAAATGCATCAAGATGGTTCTTCATGGTATAAAAAATACTCTAACGGTTGGGTAGAACAGGGCGGAACATTTACATCACTGTATAACCAAGCTGTTACGTTAATTGTTCCTATGAAGGATACCAACTATACTATCCTGACTTCAAAAACAAACGAGGGGTCTGCTGTTGTTATTGTAGATACAGTAACTACTACATCCTTTAAGGTTTATGGACGTGGTCAAGGTGGTTCGGCATTTGGTGAAAATGTATCAGGATATTGGTATGTTGCCGGATGGGAGCGTAAATAAAATGATAGGAACTAAGTTTTTTAAAGAGAATTTTGATGGCAAAAATTATGCAGATGCTGCTAAATGGTGTAATGCCAATGGCGCAACTATTGAGGATAAAGGTGAATACTACGAGGTAGTAGAAATTCCTGCTCAAACATTTAACGAATTTAAAACTATAAAGCTTACACAAATTGACGAATGGACAGCAGCGAAAATAACAGGAGGTTTTGTCAGCAGTGCCAGCGGAGAACCTGTGCGTTACGACAGCGATTTAGAAACGCAGATCACAATGCAAGGCATTGCTCTTAATGTAAACACGGAACAATTTGCGGAAAAATATCCTAAAGGTTGTCCGGTGCGCGGAGTTGCTGACGGGCAGAATAGCAAATCTGTATTTTGGCTTAATCCGTCGCAGGTCATGAAATGGATGGCTGATTTGTCAATGCATATAGGAGGTTGCAAGCAAGAAGGATGGGCAAAACAAGCAGAAGTTGATGCTTGTAAAACTATTTTTGAACTCGACAACATAGAATTGTAAGAGGTTAAAACAATGCAAATTAAAATTATTATAAAAACACAACGCCTTACTTTAAGCAGCAATAAAATTGTGTGTGGAACTAATAATTTTATTGAATGTTTATTTGATTTTCAATCTTCTGACTGGACCGAACTTGAAAAATGGGCATTATTTAAGGATGGGCGAAATACCTACGAAATGTATATCCAAGATAACAAATGTATCATTCCTGCACAATGCATTTCTGATCAAGGCGAAGTTATTATGTCAGTTGTTGGACGAAACAACGGTAAGAATATAACGGCAACAGCAGAAGACAAATTGTTACTTATCTCCGGTCGAGCTTTTGACAATCCTGACGAAGAACGATTAACGCCGACTTATCTGGAAGAAGTTCTTGGCAAGGTACGCGATGAAAGTTTAAAAACTTCTGAGAGCGAAGCTAACGCCGCTCAGAGCGCGCAGGAAGCAGCAGACAGTGCGGCGGCAGCATTACAGTCTGAAAAGAACGCTAAGGCGAGCGAAAAGGCTGCTGAGACTAGTAAAGAGGCGGCGGCTCAGAGTGAAGCCAACAGCAAAACAAGCGAAGACGCTGCAAGAGGCTACGCTGACGATGCAGAGGCAAGCAAGGGTGCGACCACCGCACTGACGGTTAACGCTGCTGCAAGTGCAAACGCTGCTGCTGAATCTGCGAAGCAGGCTGCTAACTCAGAAAAGAAAGCCGCGCAATCTGAAAGCAATGCTAAGCTCAGTGAAGGCAATGCGAAGACAAGCGAAACAAACTCTCAAAATAGTGCTTTAGAATCCGCTCAGTCTGCCGTTAACGCAGAAAAAAGCAATAAGAGCGCGGAAAAGCACTCTACCGATGCTGGGGTGTTTGCTGATAATGCAGAGTTGTCAGCACAGCAGGTCACAGAGCTGGCGGGGCAGGTTAATCGTGACGCCATGCAGGTAGCAAGTGACAAAAAATCTGTTACTGAGTTGACAGGTCAGGCGGTCAAGGCTGCGGGCAATGCTCAAACTTACATGGAGCAGGCAGGGCAAATCAAGACTGACACGCAGACAATCACTGACAGCGCATTACAGGCCATGGGCAAGCTTATTACCGAGGCACAAAACGCACAAAAAGCAGCTGCGAATAGCGAAAGCAATGCTGCCAACAGCGAACAGCAAACTAGTGATTTAGCAGGACAAGCCGCCTCATCTGCCGTGCAGGCTGCTGAGTCTGCCACCCTCGCAACGCAGAAAGCGGGGGAAGCATCTAACAGCGCGGAACAGTCAGAGACAGCACGAGCGGCCGCTGAGATGGAAGCAAATAGAGCTGCCGAATATGCGGCGAATGTCGTGGAGAATTCCGGGCGTTATACTGCTGGTGTTAAATTCACGCCAACAGAATCAGCAGGCACAAGGCTTGATATGGCAGAAAGCATGATATGGGAAAAGTCTACTGACCTTATAGCAGGCAGAGATGACTTTCCAACAAAGTTCAATTGTTTTAATACCTATGAGGCTTTAGTTAAAAACGGCAAAATTGTAGCCACAGAAGGCTCATACGAATTTGAGAAGTACAAAGATGACGATGAATACGACGCTGACGTGTTTGTCATGTTCCCGAAAGGCTACGGCCGTAGGTATATCGACGGTGAAGGCAACGAATACCGCTATATCTCAGACAAGAAGTTATCTGGATACGTCCCGTCGCCGCTACATTTTGTTGAAAACACGGAATACAATGTTGTGGGCATAACTAAATACGGTTGGTGCGATGACGGCAAAGGTGATATCTGTTCTCGCGCAGGCAAACCTAAAAGAGTATCTATTTACTGGCAAGATTTTGAAAAGAAATCTGTTGCGCGTGGTGCAGGCATCCACGCTATGAGCTTTGCTGATGTGACCTGGTTGCAACATTTAGGCTGTATTAAATATGCTAACCGAAACTGGCAATCGGTTGTAGGCAATGGCGTGATGAGCGGTTATCTTGCTAAAGAAAAATGTTGTACAGTATCACAAGATAGTGCGTCATCTATCATCGTAGCCAATGACACGGCCAAAGATTTTACCGCTGGCGACGCGATTTATTTTAGCAGTACGAGTATGAGCGCAGGTATTTACACGCGCAAGATTTTGTCCATCACTGACTATGACGAGAGCAATAAGGCAATCAACGTCGACGGCCCGGCTTTTAAAACAATAGCAGGCGCTAGCGGTTTTTATCGCGCAGTAAGCTATTCTGGTGGCTGCGACACAATTCTCGGCTTGGATGGCGAAATTAGCGGCGGTACGAATGGTAGAAATTCGGTGCTGACGCTGGGAATCGAAAACTTCTACGCCAATGATTGGAAGCTCTTAGGCGGCGCTTTCAGGCAAGGAACAGGGCTGTATGTTAACCCTGCTCCCTTGACCGCCCCTGCATGGCCATCAAGCGTGGAAGATGCGCTGACTAAAGGTTGGATTAAATTCGATGTAGATTTTTCGGCTACTTCCGGCTATGTCAACGAGCTGTCTTACAGTAATAGTTATCCGCTAATCAGCATCCCTAAAACTGTAGGCGGCAATTCTCTTAAACCCGTAGGAGATTATTTCTACATTAATAGCGATACGGATTTGAGAATTGTGCTGTTTGGTGGCACGCTCAGCATCAGCAGTGGCCCCTATGCTGGCCCCTTCTATGTTTATCTCAGCAACGGGTTCGAGCTTACTGGGTTTCGCTTTGGGGCGTTCGGCGTATACCGTCCTCAATCTTAAAGGCAGAAAGGAGCTGAAAAGATATGCGAATAGGAGTTACTAGCGTGCCGGAGAAAAGCTATAAGATTATCCCACTGGCGAATAATGACGTAGAAATTGAGCTATATGCTGCTGCCGAAGAAAGCTATGATGCTGACGGCAATAAGCATATCACGGCAAATGTCTTGACTTTGCGCCGCAAAAACTTTGATGGCTTGGGCAAAAGCATCGAGGATAATTTTTCGTGGTACTGGCAGCAGGGCGAGCAGGAGCAGACGGAACAGCTTACAAAGCAGTTTACAGCATCTGTCCAAAAATGGATGGACAGCAAGGCGCAGGAACGCGTCTATGACAACATTATTTCCGCGTGCACCTACGCTGATAGCACAGACGCGAAATTTGCCGCTGAGGGCAAAGCAGCAAAGGAGTGGCGCGATAAGGTATGGCGTCATTGTTATGATGTAGTAGCCCAGGTTGTAAGCGGAAGCAGAGATATTCCGACCATCAGTGAGCTGCTGGCGATGCTGCCTAAATTGGAGTGGTGAGGTGTTTTATGATTGAATCAACTGTACAAACTGTAATAAATATTATTGCTGGCGCTATTATTTCCTATCTTTTTGCTTTGTATCGTGCAAAGAAAAAAGAAAACAATGCCTTAAAGGCAGGCTTGCAAGCTTTGCTCCGTGACAGAATTATCCAGGCGTACAACCATTACTGCGACGATAAGAAGTGGATTCCCATTTACGCTTTAGAAAGCATCAACGCATGCTTTAGAAGCTATGAAGCTCTCGGAGAAAATGGCGTTATTAACGGCTTAATGGAACAGCTTAACGACTTGCCGAACTATGAGCCGCATCAGAAAGGATAAGAAATGAAGAAGCTATTAAATATGCTAAAAAAGGACGAGAATACGCTTAGTATCGGCAGACTATGCGCTGTGCTGGCGTTCGTCTTGTTCTGTGTAATTTCTCTTTACCTTGCGTTTTTTGTAAAAACGTGGGGCAATTATGAAGCCTTTGCTATGGCTTGTGTATCTTTCATGCTTGCGCAGCTTGGTAACAAGTATGTAGAGACTAAAGCAATGAAAGTGAAGAACGAAGAGTAACAACTTAACAAAACAACTAAAATGTGAAATTAAGAAGTGAAATTAAAGGAGTGATAATAATGATTATTACAGGTATGGCGCACTTTGAGAGTGTATGCAAAAACAAATTAGTTGAATGGTACAACCATAATAGCAAAGAGCAAATTACGCTTGAGAATGTGTTTGTGGTTTGGGCGTGCAAGACGTTGCAGAACTACAAGGCGTTGTTATCAACGACCGTCAGCGGTGACGGTATTTATGCTGAGTATACATACAACGGTGACAAACAAGAAATGTACGAAGACGTGTACAAGAAGGCGTCCAATCGCTGCTTAAAAAGTGAGTGAGGTGATAGCTATGGACTGGAACAAAAGCCTTGCGAGAGAAATCGCCAAAGGCATTATCGCAACAGGTATCGAGGGTGGCTATGACAGCGTGGCGAAGTCTACCGCCTACGCTTATCCGTCAATCGGCGTGTCACAATGGGAAGGCAACAGAGCCGATGAGCTTTTGAGGGCTATTCCCGGCGGTGAAGACTTTGTCGGCAGAACCTATATCGACATTAAGGCAAGCGGCGAACTGCCGATGCTGAAAGAGCTTTTGAGAAGTGAAGCAGGACAGCAGGCACAGTTGGAACAATTATCACGTGACTGCCTGCAATACGTCGAGGCGCTTCAGCAGGTGCCGACGTTGGATGATACACGCTGCTTGATTTATGCCGGTATGTGGTGCCCGACTAGCACTTATGTTGTAAAGCGTTTTTTAGAGAATCGTTTTGAACGTGTCGACCTGCGCAGCCTGGAAGCACTCTATAAACTGTTTGAAAATTATTACTGGATTGCTGCCGATGTTGGCGAGATGTACCGCCCCGGTTATGCAAACAGAGCACAAATTACTTATGAGTATGTTGCTGGCATTGATTTAACTACACCATACGGCGTACCTGCCTATGGTGAAGCTGGCAATGGAAGATGATTTAAAGCTCATGCTTTAGATATAGTCACCGACAAGAGGTTTAGTTATTCTCTCCTATACGTGTAGCATTTTCTGGTAATTTTTGCGTAATAGTCGGTGACGCATTTATAATGATTGGAGGTGATACAATGGAAGAACTGAAAGCATTTGTTATTGACAAAAAATTTGTTGTTGGTCTGGTTGCAGGTTTTGTACTGGGTGCGTTGCATCATTATTTTGCACTCTAAAATCATTCTGAATATCTATCTTACAAGTAGGCTATAAGTTAACGATTTTGAACGAAAATCACACACAAATTGCATCGCCTATAAGCGTTTTTAAAATAGTGCCGCTTATGATTTATCGTGTCGGCATCTAAAATCGCTTGTAGGCGAAATTTGTGCGTCTGACGGGATTTATTACATTTTACAAATATTAGTATTGCTAAGAGGTTATAATGGAGAATGAGAAAACAAGAAAAACTAAAATTGTCATTGCTTTTGCCGCTGGCGTGTGTGTCGCTTGCGGTATTTTTTATGCCGCTAACTGCTTTGGCTGGTTCGCCCCGGTATTCGGACGAACCAATGGAGTACGTTCTGACGGAGCAACAATACAGCAGACTCAGAAACAACTTGACGGAGCTAAAAACAATCAACGAGAATTACAGAAAACTGCTGACGCAATCGAAGGGACAGTTGGGAACATCCGACAAGAAGTTAGCGGAGCTAGAGAAGAAGTCGGACGAGCTGAACAGTCTTTGTCTGACGCTGAAAATCAAAGTCAAAGAGCAGGAGAGCTTATTGACGAGTGTCAATCAATCCTTAGCGGAGCTAGAAAAAGAGTACAAGCTAAAACAGAAGCGAATTAAAAAACAGCGCAATATAGCATACATAATAGCAGGATGTGCACTATATGCCGCAATGAAGAATTAAAGTGAAACGGAATGTTTGCTTAAATTGTTTAGTGACTGTCTGTTTGCTGATGTGATATAATGTGTTTAATGAACACGTTATATTGAGGTGATAAGATGATGGATAAAGAAACCGTTCAGCAGGAAGTTTTGCCTGCTGGCGTAGTGACAATGTTGTTTGCTGAAAACAAAAGGATTATTGATAAGCAGTTTTATATCATGGCTGGTATGTTGCTTGCCAACATTGGTCTGATTGCACTACTTGCTTATGTACTGAAAAGGTGATTTAATGAAAGAGCTGCTAAAAAGCGCGAGGATATGGATGACAGAAAGCTCGCGCCGCTCATTTTATGCAGTGCTTCACGAAGCGAAGATAACGCCACGACAAACGAAAATCTGTGAAATGAAATTTGTTGATGGTAAAATGAATTACCAAATCGCAATGGAGTTGAACATCTCCACTAAAACTGTTGACAGAGAAATAAGCACTGCGTATAAGGCTATTAATCGAGTGCTTTCTAAATGAAGTAATCCCCATTAAGAGAAGTGTAAAAGCTTTTCTTAATGGGGATTATTTTTTTTTTTGCTCATTTTTGCTGTCTGAATCGTGTCTAAATTATGTCCGAATGCATAGGAGAATGTGTCTTTAGCTTTAGGGATTGTTTTTATTGCTACCACTTAAAATATAGGTGAGGTGATAAAGATGTACGGAAATTATTACAATCCTTATGGAGCTACACAGCAGATGCAACAGAGGTTAGCTAATCTGCAACAGCAACAACAAATGTATCAACAACCAATGCCTGCAATGATGCCCCCTGCACAGCCAAATGCATATCAGCCTGTACAGCAAATTAAAGGCAGACCTGTTACAAGCATTGAAGAAGCACGAGCAGCGCAAGTTGACCTTGACGGAACGAGTACATATTTTCCTGCTCCTGCCGAAGGAAAAATTTATGAAAAGCTTATAGGCATGGACGGCTTGCCGATTTTTAGAGTTTATCAGCTTCAGCAGGACGGTGGTATGCAAGCTCCTGCCTACGCTGACAATAACACAGTGCTGGCATTGCAAAGACGCATTGAAAAGCTCGAAGAGCAGATTGGAGGAATGACGAATGATGAACATATTCCAGATGATGCAGATGGTACAGCAGGCAGGAAATCCAATGGGACTAATGCAACAGTTCGCAGGACAAAATCCGCTAATGAGTAGGGCGATGCAGATGGGGCAAGGTAAATCGCCAGAGCAGATGCAAACTCTTGTGAGAAATCTTGCCAAACAAAAAGGCATGAACGATGAACAGCTTAATCAATTTTTAAGTCAATTTGGTTTAAGGCTTCAATAAGCGCGCAATGAAGCTTTAGATAGATTTTTACGGAGGTGAAAAAATCATGGAAGGTGCAAACATTGTCCCTGTAATGGACATGAATCGAAACAATGGTTATGGTGACTGCTGGGGCGGCGGTATGTGGTTTATGTGGATTATCGTTCTTTTCGCTCTTATGGGCGGTTGGGGCGGCAACTGGAATAACCGTGGTAACATGGGTGCTGAAATTTTTGCTAATGGAAGTATGACACGTGATCAGATTGCAGACCAATTTTCCATGCAGGATATTAAAGACGGTATTCGTGGTGTTCAGAATGGCTTATGTGATGGTTTTTACTCTCAGAACAGCACTATGCTGAATGGGTTTAACGGTGTTCAGCGAGACATTATGCAGACTGGTTATCAGCTCGGCAGCGAGATTGCACAAAATCGTTTCGCCGCTCAGCAATGCTGCTGCGAGCAAAAACAAGCTATTGCTTCTCTTGGCTACGAAACTAACCGAAATATTGACGCAGTGCGTTACGAAAATGCACAAAATACTTGTGCTATCGTAAACGCCGTCAAAGAGGACGGAGAAAAGATCAGGGCAATTATGGTAGCTAACCAGATTCAAGATTTGAGAGACAAGCTCTCAGACCGCGACCGCGACTTGCAGACCGCTAACTTCCAATTAAGTCAGCAAGCACAGAGTGCTGCTCTCATCGGCACGCTGAGACCTTATCCTCAACCTGCTTATATTACGTCTAGTCCGTATCAAAGTGTCGCTGCCAATGTAGCTGGTGCTTGTGGCTGCGCTTATAATGTAGGCTAAAAATAAGTTATGTGCATTAACTGCACTGTATTAGGGACGGTGCAAGCCGTCCCTATTGCTTTAAAAAACGATAAAATTTAAAGGTATCAAGAAAATACCTTGATTGCGTAAAGAGGTGAAAATAAATGATTTGCTACGAAAAATCTTCTTTGAACGCTGCGGCTGTTGCTGCTCAGTCTGTTGCAGCTAATGCTTTTGTTAGCTTTCCTATAAATAATCTTCTGACTGGCGTTGCTATTAAGCATCCTGCTGGAAGCTCTAGTGTTAGCTTGATTCGTGGCCTGTACCTTGTCAGTGTAAATGCTGATGTTGTTCCTGCTGCTGCTGGCAATGTTGGCTTACAGCTTTTGAGTACCACGGAAAGCACATCTTCTGTTATTAATGGTGCGGAAAGCATTGTTACTGGCGTTGCTGACACAGCTGTGAATATTTCTTTTACTACGCTGATTCGTGTTCGTCCTTCTTGCTGTGCAGTAAACAACATAACAAGTTTACAGGTACAGGCAACGGCAGCGGCAACAATTAACAGGGCAGCTATTAGCGTGGTTAAGCTTGCGTAAGGAGGTGTGGTTATGCACTCCTATAAAGAGTATTGGAACAAGATTATAGGTGATGATACAAAAGAGAGAGCAATGGAAGAAATTGTTTGCAGTGCATTAGAAAAGCTTAAGATGCATTGCCCAGACCTTTTTTATCGCACGTTGTATGACCTGCACTGCGTAGCCTATGGCCCTCACTTTGACGAAGCACTTGCAAAGCTTGCAGTTAGCAAGATGCAGAACACGGATGGCACTAATGGTGAGCATTGGACGTATGAGCAGACCAATCAACTTGCAGAGCAGCATAATATCAAGCATAAAGCTGATTGGTATTATGTGCTGAATATGGTGTATAGTGATTATGGTGCAGTGTTCAGCGGCGATACCGGAACACTTGTCAAGATTGCTAAAGCTTATATGTGTGACCCTGATGCTCCTAGCGGAAAAGTCCTTGACTTATGGGTAGCTCAAATGAGAGCAAAGGAAAGACAATAATTATATTATTTGCACCTGCTGTAAGCATATGCTATAATATATGTGTGGTTTGGTTTGAATTTGTTTCCATTTTGGTATCTCAGTTATCTTCTTATTACATACGGCTACAAAGAAGCAGGTTTAGTCAGCCTGCTTTTTTGCTTATGAGTTCAAAATGAGTTCCAAAATAAAAGCAACTAAAAAAATGAAAAAAATAAACGAAAAGATATGCACTATGCAGCAAAAAACACTTGCAAAAAAGTGGCTGATTTGGTAAAATCAGTAAAAGGGACTGTAGTAGTACGGTCCCTTTTATTACGTTATGAAGCATTTATGCTTTAAAATAAAGCAAATTTACAATTATGTCATAACTAAAGCTGCAATCTATGCTACAATATATCTATATTATTGTAGTTAAAAATCCGGCCTGTGCCGGCAATAGAGAGGAGGCTCATTAGTTGAGCAAGAAAAGTGAAACCTCCTGGCAGGATTCTGCCAGTGACTGGCTTGTTTCGATTATTATTGCGGTTGCACTGGCATTCTGCATCCGCACCTTTTTGGTAGAGCCTTATATGGTAGAAGGCTCCTCTATGTATCCTACTCTGGTAAACCATGAGCGTCTTGTCGTTGATAAGCTGAGCTACTTTGTTACCGACCCGAAGAAGGGCGAAATCGTAGTTTTCCGCTTCCCTAAGGACCAGACCCGTGACTTTATCAAGCGCGTTATCGCAGTTGGCGGTGACACTGTGGAGATGCAGCAGGGCAAGGTATTCGTCAACGGTAAGCAGCTGAACGAAACCTACATCTACCACAATGACCCGAAGGGCAAAAACATTTCCGATTACCGCAAGGTGGTTGTTCCGAAGGATACCATCTTTGTATTGGGTGATAACCGTAATAACTCTGAGGACAGCCGTTTTGCCGACGTTGGCTTTGTGCCGCTGAAGCTGGTTAAGGGACGTGCGCTGGTTGCCTTCTGGCCGCTGGACAAGATGCGCGTGCTGAAGGCTGATACGGGTATGGGCGAATGATGCTGGAGGATTTTAAGATTCAGTGGTTCCCCGGCCATATGACCAAGGCGAAGCGCATGATGGAAAGCCAGATTAAGCTGGTTGACGTTGTGGTGGAAATGCTGGACGCACGTATTCCGCGCTCCAGTACCAACCCCATGCTGCAGGATATCCTTGGCAGCAAGCCGAAGGTTATCGCACTGAACAAGATTGATATGGCAGACAAGGCCCAGACTGACCTGTGGCTGGAAAAAATCAAGCACAGCGGTCTGCCTGTGTGCAAGATTGACTGCGCTACCGGTAAGGGCGTTAAGCAGCTTATCAGCGCAGTTCAGCTGGCTGCCAAGCCGGTAATTGATAAATGGCTGAAGAAGGGCGTGCGCAACCGTCCCGTCCGCGTTATGATTGTAGGTATCCCGAACGTCGGCAAGTCTACCCTGATTAACCGCCTCGTAGGCAAGAACAAGGTAATGGCTGCCGATAAGCCGGGTGTAACACGCGGACAGCAGTGGGTAACGATTGCCAAGGGCTTAGAGCTTTTGGATACGCCGGGTGTGCTGTGGCCTAAGTTTGAGGACCCGTCAGTGGGCTTTGCGCTTGCTGTTACCGGTGCCATCAAGGAGGATGTATTCGACAGGGAGCAGGCCGTAGAGCTGCTGCTTGATCTGTTGATGCGCAAATATCCTCAGGATTTGCAAACTAAATATGCAGTAAGCCTCGAGCAGGGTGATGATGTCAACGCCGTTATGGCGAAGATTGCCGTTGCCAGAGGTTGTCTGAAGTCTGGTGGACAGCTTGACATCGATAAGGTGGTTCAGCTTGTACTCAGAGACTTCCGAGCAGGACGTTTAGGGCGGTTTACAATCGACGAGCCTTGATTTGTCGTGCCATAAAAACCGCCGTAAGGCGGTTTTTCTTTATGCAAAAATAAAAGTTAAGGGGGATGTAAGATGAATATTACCGAAATCAAGGGGCTGCTGGCAGGCGCACCGACGGCGGAGCAGCTGGCGACACTGGCAGCAGACGAGCGCAAGGGAGTACAGAAGCTGCTGGCAGCATACAACAAGCGTCTGGAGAAGGCGGCGGCGGAGAAGGAGCGCTTCACGGCGATGCTGAAATTGGAACGCGAGCTGTACGCCGAAGGCTGCGAGCTGATTGCCGGCGTAGATGAGGCAGGCCGCGGACCTTTGGCAGGACCGCTGGTTATCGCTGCCGTTATTCTGCCCAAGGATGTGTTTATCAGCGGGCTGAACGATTCCAAGCAGCTTTCCGCTGCTAAGCGCGATATGCTGTATAACGAGGTTATGGCCAAGGCGCTGGATATCGAGGTAAACATCGTCAGCGTCAGCAATATTGATGAGCTGAATATCTATGCCGCAACGCAGCAGGGCATGGCGCAGGTGCTGGAAAACCTGCACTGCAAGCCGCAGGCGGCGCTGATTGACGCAATGCCGGTGAAGGTTCCCGGTATGAAGATTGAATCCGTGGTGCATGGTGATGCGCTGAGCGCTTCTGTTGCCGCAGCCTCCATTATCGCGAAGGTAACCCGTGACCGCATCATGGAGCGTCTGGACGTTGTTTATCCTGCCTACGGCTTTGCGCATAACAAGGGCTATGGCAGCGGCGCACATATGCAGGCTGTGAGCGAGCTGGGTGCCACACGCTGGCACCGCCGCAGCTTTGAGCCTGTGAAGAGCATGCAGCTGCCGCCAGTGGCTGCTGAGGAAAATATTCTCTATGCTCCGCAGACTGATAACTATGAGTACCCCGTCAAGGAGTAGTCTTGGGAAATACGGCGAAGATTTTGCCTGCCGCTATCTGCAAAATATGGGTTATAAACTGTTAGCCCGCAACTTTCGCTGTCACCGTTATGGTGAAATTGATCTTATTGTTGAAAAAAGTGGCTGTATCAGCTTCATAGAGGTCAAGACGCGTGCTTCTACACGGTTCGGCAGACCGATAGAGGCCGTGACACCGGCAAAGCAAAGAAAAATTCATCGTTGCGCTGAATATTATCTCCAATGCAGAGGTCTGCTGGAGCAGCCGCCGGTGCTTTCCTTTGATGTAGTAGAAATTATCATTGAAAGCACTGCGGCTATCAGAATCAGGCATTGGCCGCACTGCTTTTAAAAGAAAAGGAGTGTTGATAATGTTTGCACAGATTCTTGGCGAAACAACTTGTGGTATTGATGGTGTACAGATTTTGGTGGAGGTGGACGTGAGCAACGGCTTGCCAAGCTTCGATCTGGTGGGACTGCCGGCGATGGCTGTGCGTGAGTCCAAGGAGCGCGTGAAGGCGGCGCTGCGTAATTCCGATTATCCCTTCCCGATGACGCGGATTACGGTCAATTTGGCACCTGCCGATTTGCGCAAGGAGGGCAGCGGCCTTGATCTGCCTATTGCCGTAGGCCTCATGACCTGCGGCAGAATTCTGGACCCCGAAAAGCTGGATAACAAGGTTTTTATCGGCGAGCTTTCGTTGGACGGCAGAATACGCAAGGTATCCGGCGTGCTTTCCATGATTATGGATGCCAAGAAGTGCGGGGCGCAGGAGGTGTATATTCCGCAGGCCAACGCTGCCGAGGGCAAGCTCATTCATGGCATTGATGTGTATACGGTGGCAACCTTAAAGGAGCTGGTGGAGCACCTGAAGGGGAAGAACACGCTGACGCCGCTGCCGAAGGAAAATATTCTGCAGAACAATAACAGGATTTATCATGTGGATTTTGCCGATGTCAAAGGACAGCTTGTAGCGCGCAGAGCTTTGGAGATTGCTGCCGCCGGCGGTCACAGTATCCTGATGGTGGGTTCTCCGGGCTGTGGGAAGACAATGCTGGCGCGCCGTTTGGTGACGATTCTGCCGCCGATGACGGAGGCCGAGGCGCTGGAGGTTACCAAGATTTACAGCATTGTGGGACTCTTGCCGCAGGCCGACAGCGTCATGCTGGAGCGTCCGTTCCGCAGTCCGCATCACAGCATCAGTGGCAGCGCGCTTCTGGGCGGTGGCAGTACACCGCGCCCGGGGGAGGTTACTTTGGCACATAACGGCGTACTGTTTTTGGACGAGCTGCCGGAGTTTGAACGCGCTACGCTGGAGATGCTGCGTCAGCCGCTGGAGGATGGCGAGGTGAGCATTTCGCGCGTGAGGGCGGCGATGACCTTTCCGAGCAAGTTTATTTTATGCGCAGCTCAAAACCCGTGCCCCTGTGGGTTCCTCGGTGATTCGGTGCACCGTTGTTCCTGTAAACAATCGGAAATTGACAGCTACAAGCGCAAGATTTCCGGTCCTTTGATGGACAGAATTGATATGCAGATAAACCTGAGCAGGGTGGAGTTCAGCGAGCTGAAAACGAAGGAAAAGGGCGAAGCTTCGGCTGCCATCCGCGAGCGTGTGGTAAAGGCGCGACTGCTGCAGCAGGAGCGCTTGGAGGCAGTTGGCATCCATTGTAATGCGCAGATGGGACGGAGCGAGGTTGTTAAATATTGCCAGCTGGACGCGGCGGCGCAGAATGTTATGGAGCGCTACTTTAATATGCTCAACCTCAGTGCCCGCAGCCATGACCGCATCCTGAAGGTGGCACGCACGATTGCAGACCTCGCTGGCAGCGAGAACATTGAGGCGGTGCATCTGGCGGAGGCTATTCAGCTGCGCACCAGCGTGCGGCCGTAGGGAGCAGAGAAGTCTTGTGTAGCTGCAAGATATGCTTTTCTTGGCAAATATGCTATAATTTAAGAAGAAATATTTGAAGCAAGGAGATGGAATGATGCGTAAGACCTTTAATACGACAGCTGTTTGCATACCCGGCGAGCATTATATGGTTGATATCAGTGGACGACTGCAAAAGATTAAAGAAATGATTGCTGCAAAAAAGTATTTCACCATCAACAGAGCACGCCAGTATGGTAAGACAACAACGCTGCAGGCACTTTTCGGCTATCTGCAAAGTGAATATTACACCGTCTTGCTGGACTTTCAAACCTTTGATGCTTCTAAATTTAAGGACGGCAATATATTTTCTATTGCTTTTGCAGGCTCTTTTTTACATGCGCTGAAGCGTAACCGCCTGTCGGGAAATACTGCCTTGGAAAAGGCCTGTGCAGATTTGAAAAATGCAGCTGTAATCAGTAACAGTATTTTCAGTCTGAAGGAGCTTTTTGAATGCCTGAGAGATATCTGTGCAGCGAGCGATAAGCCTATCGTTCTGATGATTGATGAGGTGGACAGTGCTTCCAATAATCAGGTTTTTTTAGATTTTTTGGCACAGCTCAGGGCGCAGTATATCGAACGTGCCTGGCAGCCTGCGTTTCAGTCCGTTATTCTTGCCGGAGTATATGACATCAAAAATCTTAAACAAAAGCTGCGTGCGGATGAAGAGCATAAATATAACAGTCCTTGGAACATAGCGGCGGATTTTACGATAGACATGAGCTTTTCACAAGCAGAGATTGCTGCTATGCTTAATGAATATGTCAGGGATTACGGACTTGCTTTTGATACCGGGACCTTTGCAGCCTGGATTTATGACTATACAGAAGGCTATCCGTTTTTGGTTTCCCGATTGTGCCAGCTGCTCGATGAAAAGGTTTGCTTAATGCCGGAATATGCTTCTAAAAAAGCAGCCTGGACGAAGGATGGCTTTAATGCGGCAGTACGCCTGCTTTTGCAGGAGAAAAACACCTTATTTGAATCCTTGATAGGGAAGCTGCACGCCTATCCGAAGCTGAACCGGATGCTGAAGGCAGTGCTTTTCTCCGGCAATATGTATCCTTACAGCGCCGATGAAGCAGCTATTGATATGGCTACGATGTTTGGCTTTATAAAAAATAAAGACGGGTATGTAGCGATTGCCAACAGAATTTTTGAAACCAGACTCTATAATTATTATCTGGCGGAGGATGAGCTGCAGAAGAATGAGCTTTACAAAGCATCTCTTCAGGATAAGAATCAGTTTATAACTAATGGCAGACTGGATATGGAGCTGGTGCTCCAAAAATTCATTGTGCATTTTAATGATATTTTCGGTTCGTGTGATGAGCGCTTTCTGGAGGAGGAGGGAAGAAAGTACTTTTTGCTGTACTTGCGTCCTATAATCAACGGAACCGGCAACTATTATGTCGAAGCGCGTACAAGGGATTTATGCAGAACAGATGTGATAGTTGATTATAATGGTGAGCAGTATATTATCGAAATGAAAATTTGGCGCGGAAACGAATATAATAATCGCGGTGAAAGCCAATTAGCTGCTTATCTTGATGCTTATCATACTAAGGTTGGCTATCTGCTGAGCTTTAGCTTTAACAAAAATAAGCAGGCAGGAGTGCAGCGGATCAATGTAGGGGATAAGGTTATCATTGAGGCAGTAGTTTAAGTTTGGTCTTGTAACGCTTTGCGTATTACTGACGGTAGTACGCAGAGCGTTTTTTGTTGCTTTCTTTCCTGAAATGATGTAAAATAAAAGAAAACGAAAGGAACGAAAGCTAATGACAAAAGAAACACTTGCATATGAGAATATCGACAGAGAGTTTAAAGAGCTGTACGTCAGCGACATCAAAAAAACAGTAGTTGCTTTTGCCAATACAGAGGGCGGAATTTTATATATAGGCATAAATGACGCAGGAGAGGTTGTCGGTCTACATAATGTAGACGAGGTAATGCAGCAGACAGCCAACACGCTTAAGGACAGCATTGCACCGGATGTTATGCCATTTGTCAAAATACGCGCAGTTACCAGGGAAGGCAAACAGATTATTGAGGTTGCGGTGCAAAACGGCACGAGCAGACCATATTATATTCGTGAAAAAGGCTTAAAGCCAAGCGGTGTTTATATCAGGCAGGGCAGCAGCAACCAGCAGCTGAGCGATGAAGGCATTCGCCGTATGCTAATAGAGGTTAACGGTAAAAGCTATGAAAGCATGCGCAGTATGCAGCAGGAGCTGACCTTTACTGCTTTGCGCAAGCATTTTCAGCAGCGTGAGCTGAAATTGGACGAGGCGCAGCTGCGCACTCTTAAGCTCATCGGTGACGATGGCTTGTACACGAATCTGGCGCTGCTGCTTTCCGAGCAGTGCGAGCATTCACTGAAGGTAGCGGTTTTTCAGGGCAGTACGAGAGCGGTTTTTCGCGACAGACGGGAGTTTACCGGCTCCTTGCTGCAGCAGCTTTACGATGCTTACGCATTTATAGATAATTATAATAAAACCAAAGCAACCTTTCACGGTCTGGAGCGTGTAGATACGCAGGATTATCCGCCTGAGGCTGTGCGCGAGGTGCTGCTGAACTGCCTTGTACACCGTGATTACAGCTTCAGCGGCAGCACGTTGGTCAATATTTACGATGACCGCATTGAGTTTATCTCTTTGGGAGGACTCGTTACTGGCTTAAAAATGGAAACAATTTTTATTGGCGTATCGCAGACGCGCAATCCTGCGCTGGCTGCCGTGTTCTACCGCTTGCGCTTAATTGAGAGCTTTGGTACGGGGATTGAAAAAATTCAGCAGAGCTATCTGGATACTGCGGCAAGGCCGGAATTTATTGCGGTTTACGGTGGCTTTAAGGTTGTTTTGCCCAATGTTAATGAGGTGCAGGCCAAGGAGCTGGGCATCAGCGAAACGCAGGAATACTATGGCTTTGCGGATGAAAAGGACAAAGTAATGCAGCTGGCTGCTATGCAGGGTTATGTTACCCGCAAGCAGGTAGAGGATGCCTTGCAGGTGAAAACAACTAAGGCCTATATGCTTTTGCAGGAGCTGTGTGATGCAGGCAGGCTGGCGCCTATCGGCGTAGGGAGAAGCAGAAAGTATATCAGCAGGTGAAGTCAACGCTTTGCGTATTACTGACGGTAGTACGCAGAGCGTTTTTTGTTACAAATCTGTAACCTGCTTTACAAAATCACGGATAAATAAAAAAATCCGCAAGATTTTGTACAAAGTTGTTGACGAAAGATATCCGCAGTGGTAAACTAGGCACAACTTCAAAAAACCACAAACCGTTGAGACGGAGATCAAGTCAGCAGATGCGCTTACAGAGAGTCCGGGAGGCTGGAAGCCGGATAGAGATGCAGGCTGATAAATGGACCGTTGAGGGTGCTGTCAAATCGCTTCGGCGAGAGTATTCAGCAACGTAACACCAGCGTTAAGGGTGAGGAGTGTGATGGCACTCTGCGAGAGCGCGTCGCGATAGCGGCGAAACAAGGTGGTACCGCAGGTATAAGTATTTACAGCCTGTCCTTGGAATTGCTTAGAAAAGCTAAGCAGCTTCAGGACAGGCTTTTTTGTATAACAAAACTGTGATAGACCTTCTCGTAGAATGTTAGCGTAAACTATGGGAGGAATTAAAATGATTAAAGAAGCTATTGTAAAAATCGTCGGCAAAGAGGATTTAACCTATAACGAAGCATATGACGTAATCAACGAGATTATGAGCGGTGAAACAAGTGCAACGCAGAATGCAGCCTTTCTGGCAGCGCTTTCTACCAAGAGCACTACGGCGGAGACTACCGATGAAATTGCCGGCTGCGCTGCTGCGATGCGTGACCACGCACTGAAATGTGAAACGGGCATGGATATCTTTGAAATCGTCGGCACCGGCGGTGACGGCTCCAACAGCTTCAACATCTCCACAACCTCCGCTCTGGTTGCTGCGGCAGGCGGCATGAAGGTTGCTAAGCACGGCAACCGCGCCGCTTCCTCCAAATGCGGCACCGCAGATTGCTTAGAGGCGTTGGGCGTGAACATTCAGCAGGACCCGGAAAAATGCGTGGAGCTATTAAAGGAGGTTGGCATGTGCTTCTTCTTCGCACAGAAATACCACACCTCGATGAAATATGTAGGACCTATCCGCAAGGAGCTGGGCATCCGCACCGTATTCAACATCCTCGGACCTTTGACGAACCCCGGCAGCCCGAAGATGCAGCTGTTGGGTGTGTATGACGAGTATCTGGTTCAGCCGTTGGCGCAGGTACTGATGAATTTGGGAGTTAAGCGCGGTATGGTGGTTTACGGTCAGGACAGACTGGATGAGATTTCGCTGAGCGCACCTACTACCGTGTGCGAGTTCAAGGAGGGCTGGATGAAAAATTACGTTATCAAGCCTGAGGACTTCGGCATGGAGCGCTGCACCAAGGCTGATCTGGTAGGCGGTCTGCCGGAGGAAAATGCTAAGATTACGCGCGACATTCTGGCAGGAGCGCAGGGACCGAAACGCAATGCAGTTTTGCTGAACGCCGGCGCCAGCCTGTACATCGGCGGCAAGGCTGCAAGCTTTGCGGATGGCGTGAAGCTGGCGGCGGAGCTGATTGACAGCGGCAAGGCGCTGCAGACGTTGGAAAAGCTGATTGAGCTGAGCAATAAATAAGCTGATTAAAGAGGTTAGATTATGATTTTAGATGAGATTGCGGAATATACCAAAGAGCGTGTGCGGGCGCTCAAAGCGCACAAAAGCCTTTATGCGGTGCGTGATGAGGCAGAGGGCAGACCGCAGGGCAAGGATTTCAGGGCAGCGCTTGCTGCCCCCGGCCTGAGTGTAATCGCCGAGCTGAAGAAGGCATCCCCCTCGAAGGGCATCATTGCCCCCGATTTTACGGACATCTACCTGCGCAAGGCTGCAGAGTACGAGGCAGGCGGCGCAGCAGCCATCTCCTGCCTGACGGAGCCGAAGTTCTTCCAGGGCAGCGACGCTTACCTGCAGGCGGTGCGCCAAAGAGTGGAGCTGCCGCTTCTGCGGAAGGATTTTACGCTGGATGAGTACCAGATTTACGAGGCAAAATGCATCGGAGCCGACGCTGTTCTGCTCATCTGCAGGCTGCTGAGTGCGGCGCAGCTGGGCGAATACCTGGCGCAGGTGCAGGAGCTGGGGCTGAGCGCATTGGTGGAGGCGCACACCGCAGGCGAGGTGCAGATGGCACTGGCGGCGGGAGCGGAAATCATCGGCGTGAACAACCGCAATCTCAAGGATTTCAGCGTGAACCCGCTAAACAGCCTGCGCCTGAGGGATGCGATTCCCGCAAGCAAGATTTTTGTAGCGGAAAGCGGCATTCAATGCGCAGCTGATGCAAAGGCGCTGAAGCAGGCAGGCGTGCAGGCGGTGCTGGTGGGCGAAGCCCTGATGCGCAGTGCGGATGCAGCGGCGATGCTGAAGGAGATGCGTGATGCGTAAGGTAAAGGTTAAAATCTGCGGCTTGAAGCGTGCGCAGGATATAGAGTGCGTCAACAGGCTGCTGCCGGATTATATAGGCTTCGTTTTTGCCAAGACCAAACGCGAGGTGACGGAGCAGCAGGCAGCACAGCTGAAGGCAATACTTAACCCGCAGATTAAGGCAGTAGGCGTTTTCGTCAATGCCGAGATAGATAAGATTCTACGCTTGGCCAAAAGCAGGACGATAGACATCATCCAGCTGCACGGTGACGAGGATGCGTCCTACTGCGAAAGGCTGCGGCTGCAGACGGAGCTGCCGATTATCAAAGCAGTCCGCGTGAAGGACGCAGGCTCCTTTGAAAATCTGCAAGCCTATCCCTGCGATTGCCTGCTCTTTGATACTTATACTAAGGGGCAGTACGGCGGCACCGGTAAGCGTTTTGATTTAGCGCTGGTGGCAGATGAAAAAATCAAGAAGCCGTATTTTATCGCAGGCGGTCTTGAGGCAGCGAATGTTGCAGATGTATTGAAAAACAGTAACGCCTTTGCCGTAGATGTAAGCGGAGGCGTAGAAACAGAAGGGTTGAAGGACCCGGAAAAAATTGCCGCATTTATAGCGGAGGTAAGGGGAGATAACGATGACAAAAGGTAGATATGGTATTCACGGCGGTCAATACATGCCGGAAACTTTGATGAACGCAGTTCTGGAATTGGAGGCTGCCTATGAAAAATTTAAAAATGATCCCGAATTCAAGGCTGAGCTGGCGCGCCTGTACCGCGAATATGCCAACAGACCGTCCCTGCTGTATTACGCAGAGAAGATGACCAAGGACTTGGGTGGCTGCAAGATTTACCTGAAGCGCGAGGATTTGAACCACACCGGCGCCCACAAAATCAACAACGTATTAGGGCAGATTCTGCTGGCGCAGAAGATGGGCAAAAAGCGTGTAATCGCCGAAACCGGCGCAGGCCAGCATGGTGTTGCGACTGCTACCGTAGCGGCGCTGATGAACATGGAATGCGTTGTGTACATGGGCAAGGAGGACTGCGAGCGTCAGGCGCTCAACGTGTTCCGCATGGAGCTTCTGGGGGCGAAGGTTGTGCCTGTAACCAGCGGCACCGGCACCCTGAAGGACGCAGTAAATGAAGCGCTGCGCGTATGGACCGAACGTGTTGAGGATACCTACTATGTACTGGGCAGCGTTATGGGCCCGCATCCGTATCCGGAAATTGTGCGCGACTTCCAGAAGATTATCGGCGAGGAAATCAAGGCGCAGATGCTGGAAAAGGAAGGACGCCTGCCTGACGTGCTGGTGGCCTGCGTAGGCGGCGGCTCCAATGCTATGGGTATGTTCTATGACTTCATCGAGGACAAGGACGTGCGCTTAATCGGCGTAGAGGCTGCAGGCCTGGGCGTAGACAATCCCAAGAACGCCGCAACCATGGCAAACGGCAAGCTGGGTATTTTCCACGGCATGAAGAGCTACTTCCTGCAGGATGAATACGGCCAGATTGCTCCGGTTTATTCCATCTCCGCCGGTCTTGATTACCCCGGCATCGGCCCCGAGCATGCTTATCTGCACGACATCGGCCGTGCGGAATACGTTCCTGCTACCGATAAGGAGGCGGTTGACGCTTTCAACTATCTTTCCAAAACAGAAGGCATTATCCCGGCAATCGAAAGTGCGCATGCCGTAGCCTACGCTATGAAGCTGGCACCAACTCTGCCGAAGGATAAGATTATGGTTATAAATATTTCCGGCCGCGGTGATAAGGATGTTGCCGCAATCGCACGTTATATGGGAGTTGATTTACATGAATAGAATACAAAAGGCATTTGACGAAAAGAAAAAGGTATTTATCGGCTTTGTGACTGCTGGCGATCCCAATCTTGCTACAACTAAAGAACTGGTGAGAGCTATGATTAAGGGTGGTGCAGGCTTAATTGAGTTCGGCATTCCCTTCTCCGACCCCGTGGCTGAGGGCGAGGTTATCCAAAAAGCGGATATGCGTGCGTTGGCTGCAGGCACTACTACCGATAAAATTTTTGACCTCGTAGCGGAGCTTCGCGAGGAAACACAGGTACCGCTGGTATTTTTGACCTACGCTAATCCGATTTATGCCTACGGTGCGGAAAAATTCTTCACCCGCTGCGAAGAAACAGGTGTAGACGGCGTCATCATACCGGATATACCGTACGAGGAGCGCGAGGAAATGCGTCCGTTCAGCGAACCGCATCACGTTGCTCTGGTGCCGCTGATTGCGCCAACCTCCAAGGACCGCATCCAGAAAATCGCCGCTGTTGCCCAAGGCTATGTATATGTAGTTTCTTCCTTAGGCGTTACCGGCGTGCGCAGCAACATCACTACCGATATCGACGGCATTGTGGCAGAAGTGCGCAAGGCTACCGATATTCCGGTGGCTGTAGGCTTCGGTATCGCTGCTCCCGAGCAGGCTTATAAAATGGCCAAGGCCAGTGACGGCGCTATTGTGGGCAGTGCGATTGAAAAAATCGTGGCACAATACGGCGAGGCTTCTCACGAGCACGTTTACGAATACGTCAAGAGTATGTCCGAAGCGGTTGCTAAGGCAGCTGCAGAGGCTTAATCACAAAGGTTTGGGCACAAAAAAACTCCGTTCCTTACTGCACAGGCAGCAGGGAGCGGAGTTTTTCGGCTTAAATTATTGCAGCGGCATTGGCTCAGTGCCACCGTTTACTGCGTTCGGCTGTTCAAAAATGAAGGCAGGGGACGGATAGTAGAATTTGCAGTGCTGGAAGTTGATAACTTCGGTGGAGAAGCGTTTCAGCAGAGCATAGGAAGCGCGCTCTTCGAAATCAATCAGGTTGTCCTTGTTGATATCAGCGTCTTTTACGATTACCAGCAGATAAGCCGGTACTTCCGGTGCATCCTCAGGAACCTGGCTGCGGTCGAGAGGGATGTTCGGAATAATTTCCAGATCACCGATAGGCTGTTGGTTTTCATTGTACAGCATAGCATGATAAACATTTTCGTACAGGGTACGAGCGAGTCTTAAAGAATAAGCTCCGGAACTCATATTATTCACTCCTTAAAAAGATGTTTTTGATGACTCTCGCTTTATCTGAAAAAGCAATAAACATAACGCTATTATTGTAACATAGATTACGGAAATAAGCAAAATGAATCTATAATGAAATGATTCCATAACGATTTATGCAAAAAAGCTGTATTAATAATCACAAAATAGCAAGAATTTTTCATAGAATCTGCATTTTTATGCCAATGTATTCTGTATACATGACGCTTCTGTCAAAAATTTAGCAGGATTTTACAAAATGTTGACGAATAAGAAGAATAACAATATGTTGCTGCGTGAATTTTGTTATCTTAGCACATATGTATATTAAAGGAGGGGAACTCTTATGAAAAAACTCTTGGCTTTTTTACTTGGTATCATGGTTATGGCTACTATGATTGCCGGCTGCGGCGGTGGAGATAAGAAAGATGATAAAAAACCTGCTGCACAAAAATTCATTAACATTGCTACCGGCGGTACCTCCGGTACCTACTTCCCGTTAGGCGGTGCTCTGGCTGATATCCTGAATAAAAATATTCCGGGTACCAATGCTTCCGCACAATCTACCGGCGCTTCCGTAGCAAACGTAAACCTGCTCAGCCAAGGCAAGGTTGAAATTGCTTTTATTCAAAATGATATTGCTTACTATGCTGCCAACGGCACTGAAATGTTCAAAGGCAAACAGGTTGCCGGCCTGCAAGGTCTTGCAACTCTGTATCCGGAAACCGTACAGATTGTAACTTTGAAAAAATCCGGTATCAAATCTGTTGCTGATTTCAAAGGCAAACGCATCGCTGTAGGTGCTGCAGGCTCCGGTACCGAAGCTAACGCTCGCCAGATCATGGAAGCATATGGCATTAAATATGATGATATTAAGGTTCAATACCTGTCCTTCGGTGAAGCTGCAAGTGCTCTGAAGGACGGCAACGTTGATGCTGCTTTCGTAACCGCAGGCCATCCGACCGCTGCTATTCAGGATATCGCAACTCAGAACGACGTTGTACTGGTTCCGGTTGACGCTGACAAGGCTGACGCTCTGATCAAACAATATCCGTTCTACACCAAGCTGGTTATCAAAGCCGGTACTTATCCGAAGCAGGATGCTGACGTTACCGCAGTAGCAGTAAAATGCATGCTGGCAGTAACCGACAAGATGGACGAAAACACCGCTTATGCAATTGCTAAAGCTCTGTACGGCAACCTTGACCGTATGAAATCCGCTCACTCCGCAGCAAATGCTATCAGCAAAGATACTGCTAAAGACGGCATGTCCATTAAGCTGAACCCGGGTGCTGAAAAATTCTTTAACGAAAAATAAGGATTTTAAATGATGCCGAACTTCAAAGACCGGAAACCGGCGTTTGCCGGTGGCCGGTCTTTTTTCCCAGTAAAGAATTTAGTAATTATTGTAAGCGTTGTTTTAATGCTTTTGGGGTGGTATAGTACGCGCCTGGTGGTGGCGATTATACCTGAGGGAGCTTCGGGAGCTGTTACTTTTGCCACAGCGGCAGGGGATGAATGGTACATCAGCCTGACGCATTCGGTGGAAAAAACTGCCTGGAATGATTATTTCAGGGTTAACGGCGCAAATAACATGACCATGACGCACACCCGCTTTTCCTCGCTGGGCTGGGGCTATCCTTATTCCGCTGCCGACGGCAAGCTGACGCAGACTGCTGACGGCAAGTTTGATATGGAGATGAACCGCCCCTATAAGGAGGTAGCCCTGCGTATATCCGAGCAGGCAATGCCGCATATTGTCCACGGCGGCGACAGCTACGACCTGATTGCTCTGTACGGGCAGGGGACTGCGGTAACAGTGAAGGTCATGTATCGATATCAGTACTGGCTGGAACGGTACTTTTAGGTTTTATTATATTAAATGAGAGGAGCTGATACCCATGTCTGAAAAAGAAAAGAAAGTAAAAGAGCTTTCAGCAGAAGAGGTATTGCAAAAATTTGACAAGGAATCAGACAAGCGTGAGCTTACAGGTGTGTGGGGTAAAATTATTTCCGCAATCTGTATTCTGTTTGCACTTTTCCAATTATATACAGCCACCTTCGGTGTGCTGGACGCGCATCTGCAGCGCGCTATTCACTTAGCCTTCGGCTTTTTATTGATTTTCCTGTTGTATCCGTCCAGACATTCCTGGTCCCGCAGCAAGATGCATCCCTTTGATGCCTTCCTGGCACTGCTCAGCGCAGGTACTGCCATGTATCTGGTTGTGAACTATCAGGAGCTGGTGCTGCGTGCCGGCATGAACACGGAAACGGACTTCATCGTTGGCCTTATCGGTACGATTATGGTTTTTGAAGCAGCGCGCCGCGTAGTAGGCTGGCCGATGATTATCGTTGCCTTCTGCTTTATGCTGTACGCCTTCTTAGGTCCTTATATTCCCGGTATTCTGGCGCATCGCGGCGTTGGCGTGCAGGAAATGTTTGACCATCTGTTCTTCACTACCGAGGGTATTTTCGGTACGCCTATGGGTGTATCTTCTACCTTTATTTATCTGTTCATTCTCTTCGGTGCTTACTTGGAAACTACCGGCTTGGGCAAATTCTTCATTGATATTGCCAACGCTATCGCAGGCTGGGCAGCAGGCGGACCGGCGAAGGTTGCCGTACTGTCCTCCGGCCTCATGGGTACTGTTTCCGGCAGCTCCGTTGGTAACGTTGCCGGTACTGGTGCTTTCACCATCCCGATGATGAAAAAGCTTGGTTATCGTCCGGCATTTGCGGGCGCTGTTGAGGCTGCTGCTTCTACCGGCGGTCAGCTGATGCCTCCTGTTATGGGCGCTGCTGCCTTTCTGATGGCAGAATTCGTAGGCGTACCGTACTTTGATGTTGTTAAGGCTGCCGTAATCCCGGCAATGCTGTACTACATCGGCGTATGGCTGGGCGTTCACTACGAAGCTAAAAAGTTCGGTCTGAAGGGCACTCCGCGTGACCAGCTGCCGAAGTTCAAGGAACTGTTTCTGGAAAAAGGCCATTTGGCTATTCCGTTAATCGTTATCGTTTACCTGCTCGTAAGCGGTTATACTCCTATGCGTGCTGCTTTGGCAGCCATCGTGCTGACCATCGTTTGCGCCTGCCTGCGTAAATCCACCCGCATCGGCTTCAAGCAAATCGTCCAAGGTTTGATTGACGGCTCCAAGGGTGTGCTTGGCGTACTGATTGCCTGTGCTACCGCAGGTATCATCATCGGTGTTGTTACCAAAACCGGCGTAGGCCTGAAGATTGCAACCGCTCTGCTGGACTTGGCAGGCGGTAATCTGCTGCCGGCAATGTTCTTCACCATGATCACTTCTCTGATTCTTGGCATGGGCGTGCCGACAACTGCTAACTATGTAATTACCTCTACCATTGCAGCGCCTGCTTTGGTGCAGATGAATGTACCGGTGCTGGCAGCGCACATGTTCGCGTTCTACTTCGGTATCGTTGCCGACGTTACACCGCCTGTTGCCTTGGCTGCTTATGCCGGCGCAGGTATTGCCGGTGCTAACCCGATGCGTACCGGCGTTATCGCTGCTAAGCTGGCGATTGCTGCGTTCATCGTTCCGTACATCTTCGTACTGGCACCTGAGCTGCTGATGATCAACGCAACTCCGTTCACCATCTGCTACAGCGCCTTCACCGCGATTGTCGGTATGTGGGGTGCTTCCATGGCGATGATCGGCTTCTGCAACAATCTGCTGAACATTCCGCAGCGTATTCTGTTCCTCGTTGGCGGTATCTGCATGATTATCCCCGGCGTATTTACCGATGGTATCGGTGTTGCGCTCGTTGCTGTTGCCTATGTATGGCAGCGTATGAACAAGGTTAAGGGTGCGATTCAGCAAGACGGAGAAGACCTGTAAGCCGAAAATTTCATAGCAAGTTTCATAGTCCTGCGTGCATTTAAGATGCTGCGCAGGACTTTTTTTGCTGTGCGCCCAGCATGGGCGATAACTAGGTGGTGAAAGTCCACTACGCGCTCGGTAGCAGGAAGCGTTAGCCGAAGGCAAGGGTGTCCATCGTGAGGTGGAATCTGAAGGAAGCCGGATGCTGTTGCGGAAAATCGACAGCGGGCAAAGTTCTGAGCCGACGAACAGAAACCTTATAGAAGGCTGAATTAGAGTGGATGAATCTGCGGCACAAGATGAAGTCCAATGCTATCCGAACTCTATACAGTAAATAAGGCGGCTACATGGAATGAAAGTTATCGTTCTTACCTGGGGAGGTCTCACAGACGTAAAATAGGAAATCCGAAATACGGAGTAAAGCTTGCTGTGAGAAGTCAGCAGAGGTCATAGTACCGTTTTTTTTTTACGGGAAGGACTGAACAAATACCGGTCTTGAGTAACTGGAGAAAGGAGACCAACACAATGAAAGCAGAATACCGAAAGGACTGCCTGCAAAGAAATAGCGTGGAACGCAAAGGGTATGCAGGAGTGCCGAGTGTTGGAGCTCGGGACAACAGAGAAAGAGACAATGCAACGCAGGATTTACTGCGAGAAATTCTTCGGGGTAGAAATTTACTCGAAGCAATGAAAAGAGTCAAAGGCAACAAGGGAGCCGCGGGAATCGACGGAATGACTGTCGATGAAATGGAACCTTGGTGCACCGAACATGGTCGAGAACTTGTATCTGACATATGGTTCGGAAGATACAAACCGAATCCAGTAAGACGCAAGGAAATCCCCAAAGCAGACGGGGGAGTGCGAAAGCTTGGTATACCAACTGTCATAGACAGAATGGTACAGCAGGCAATAGCACAGGTACTGCAACCGATGTATGAAGCAACTTTCTACAAAGGAAGCTACGGCTACCGAGTAGGAAGAAGTGCACAACAGGCAATGGAAAGCGTGAAAGAATATGCGGAAAAGGGCTACCGATACGTAGTAGAAGTAGATTTATCCAAGTATTTCGATACGCTGAACCATGACTTACTGCTTAACATACTTCGCAGGAGAATAAAAGATAAGAGGCTGATAGAGCTAATCAAGAAATTTCTCAAAAGCGGAGTCATGGACAACGGAGTAATAGTAAAGACAGAAGAAGGCTCGCCACAAGGCGGACCATTGTCGCCACTACTGGCAAATATTTACCTGAATGAGTTTGACCAAGAAATGTCAAGACGAGGAGTAAATATTGTAAGGTATGCAGATGACATTATTGTCGAAGCAAAGAGCAAAAGAGCAGCGGAAAGCTTGCTGGAATCCAGTAGAAAATATCTTGAAGATAAGCTCAAACTAAAGTTGAACATGGAAAAGAGCAAAGCAGTAAGCGTATACTCACAAAAGTTCAAGTTCTTAGGATTTACGCTAGGTAAGAACCAAACGGGTGTAATGATAAGAGTACACAAACAACCCTTGAAGAAAGCCAAAGCAAAACTAAAAGAGCTGACAGCTAGAAGCCAAGGAAGAAATGTACGTGTAGTGATGAACAAGGTAAAAGTATATATAAGCGGTTGGCTGAACTATTAATGCATAGCAAGTATAAAACGCAAAATGCAGGAATGGAATGAATGGCTGCAAAGGAGATTTCGTCAATATATATGGAAACAATGGAAGAAATCTACAACTAGAGTTACAAACTTAAAGAAGTTAGGAATACCAGAGGAGTACGCATATATGTGGGGAAATACAAGACTAGGTTATTGGCGAGTAGCAGGAAGTGCAATACTTAACAGGTCAATAACAAAAGAAAAGCTCGTAAAAGCAGGCTATTATGAATTAGCGAGCAATTACGAGCTTAAAAGACTCAAGCATTATGGTATTTGAACCGCCGTGTACCGAACGGTATGCACGGTGGTGTGAGAGGTCGACTGCTCAAATAATGATCAGTCTCCTACTCGATTGCAATCATTTTTCAAAGTGGTCTTGACATTTGAACCATTGTATTTAATGCATCAATACTTGTATATTAAGGTTGCGAAGAATCTATCAGCTTTTGTTTCTCTTTTGCCTATTGAGGTGGTTATTTTATTCGGTATAGCACGCTTTAATTTAGCGATTTAGTATGATAAAATACACGTAAGAAAATAAGTGATATGAAATAAATCATTAAATGGAGGTTGACACAAAATGGATGCTCAGGAATTTAAGAGAGCTCTAAAGAATATAAAGACACCTAGAAAAGTGATGCATGCAGGGAGTTTACATTATTTAGATCCAATTAGAGAAAAGTATGTCCCAGCAACTCCAGAAGAAGAAGTAAGGCAGAGAATATTGCAATATCTTATGAAAGTATTGAGAGTGCCGAAGCAGGCAATTAGTGTCGAATATTTATTGTCTAAAGCAGGTATTGACAGCAAGAATAGAGCGGATATTGTTGTTTGGTATTATGAGCCTAATGATGGATACTGGTATGCTTTGGGGGTTATAGAATGCAAGGCTCCAGATGTTGATATAATGACGGTAGATGTAAAAGAGCAAGTATTCGGTTACGCTGATGATTTATTAGTTGACTATGTTGTAGTAGTGAATGGAGTTTATTCTTGCTGTTGGTTGTATGATGATAAGGAGGGATATAAAAAACTATTAAAGAAACTACCTGAATATCAGAAAATGATTGACAAAGATGTAGAATTTGATGATTATTATAAAACCCCTGAAAGGTTTAAGTTTGAGGAGTTAGAAGCCAATAAATATAATCTGATTAATAAGCGTTCGATTTTAGGTGAAAAAACAAATCCTGATCATTTGACGTTTCTAACTAACTTGTATGATTGCTTGATACTAGATAAAAATAAAATGCCTAAAGGTAAATATCGTTGTTTTGAATTAGTGGAGGATTATGGTGTAAGATATCTAAAAGTAGGTAATTCTTCTGGGGGTAAATATGTTGGATATTACAGATCGTTTAAAGTTAGAAAAAATGGACAAGAATTTTTTATGAATATATCGATATTCGATTATGGTTCTGAGTCTAAAGATCATAATATATTAACTGTATCATCAGATAGTAAGGGGAAGAATCATAATTCCCTACAGTATTCTCTAAAGAAGGTAGGAAAAATTGGTAACGCTTTTCATTTTATACATAAAGGAAATTTAACCTGTGGTAAATGGGGCGCGTGCAAGATTAGTGAATTTAAAGAGTTCTTAACGAAGAAAGCACCATTCCTTTTGAAGAATGGTAAAATTGATCTTGGAACAATTAATAATAATAGATTGTTTTGTATGAATGATGCTGAAATAGTTAAATTTATAGAAAACATATTAAGTTATGCTTTAATTCGTGATGAGTATAGGGATTTAGTTGATGCGAAAAAACGAAAGGAACAATCTTATTTACTTAAACTTCTCACACCGAAAATCAGCTTAATTCCTTGAAAACTGCAAATTTCAGAAGATAAAAAAGGCGTAAAGCCTTAAAACTTGGTACAATAGAAGTGAAATCAAACAATCAAGCAAGGAGAGTATTGCTCATGACATTGTACGATAGAATCATAGCAAGGCGAGAAGAATTAAATATGTCTCAAGAAGAGCTCGCAAAAAGATTAGGTTATAAATCACGTTCTACAATAGCAAAGATAGAATCTGGTGAAAACGACATAACCCAATCAAAAATAGTTGCTTTTGCTAAAGCTCTAGGAGTAAAAACTGCTTACCTTATGGGCTGGGAAGCCGCTCCTGCGCTACCCTCTCTCTCCCCGAAAGAAGAAACACACATAAATAAATACCGCCAGCTGCCTCATGACGGCAAGGATGTAATTGACGATTTGATTGATGTTAAGCTGGCCAAGCTCCAATGCAAGGCGAAAGAAGACGTGGAAAGTTTAGGATAATAGATTATGAAAGTGAGGAATGAATACATGGCAGACATTATTATTTACAACACTGCAGACGGCAAAGCTGAAATTAAACTTTACGCCGATAACGGCACTGTATGGTTAACGCAGGCACAGATAGTTGATTTATTTAACAGCAGTAAATCCAGTATTAGTGAGCATATAAAAAATATCTTTTCTGAAGACGAATTAGATGAAAATTCAGTTGTTCGGAAAATCCGAACAACTGCAGCAGATGGGAAAAATTATCTTGTTTCATACTATAGTCTTGATGTCATTCTTGCCGTTGGTTTCCGCGTTCGCTCCCCACGTGGCACACAGTTCCGTCAGTGGGCAAACAATACATTGAAAGAATACCTGCAGAAAGGCTTTATCCTCGACAAAGACCGCCTGAAAAACCCGGATGGCCGTCCGGATTATTTCGACGAATTGCTGGAACAGATTCGCGACATTCGTGCCAGCGAAAAACGTTTTTATCAGAAGCTGCGTGACTTATTCGCTCTCTCCAGCGACTACAAAGTTACCGAAAGAGCAACGAACTTATTCTTTGCAGACACGCAAAACAAACTGCTTTTTGGCGTCACAAGAAAAACTGCTGCTGAAATTATAGATACACGTGCAAATGCAGATGCTCCGAATATGGCCTTAACCTCATGGAGTGGTTCAATCGTACGCAAAGCTGATGTTATCGTTGCCAAAAATTACCTTACATCTGACGAAATAGACGTTCTTAACCGTTTGGTAACTATCTTCCTTGAAAGTGCCGAATTGCATGTAAAAATGCGTAAAGACTTAACTCTTGATTTCTGGCGTGCCAGTGTAGATAAGCTGCTTTTAGATCATGGCGTCCCCTTGCTGCAATCCCACGGGAGAATTACCATGGAACAAGCCCAGATACACGCCCGTAAAATTTACGAAGAATTTGACGCACGTCGCAAAGCATTCGATGCAGCGCAAGCCGATGAGCTTGACCTATTAGAACTGGAGCAGGAAACTAAAAACATAAAGAAGTAAATACCGCCAGCTGGATGCTGACGGTAAGGAAGAAATTGACGATTTAAAGGAGTAATTTATGACGCGTAAAAAATATGCTAAACTTTTAGGATGTATGTACCTCTTTATGTTAGTTGCTATGTTTTTCGATCCATACTGGCAAAAGAGCAGCTACATTATAGGTCCGTTCTTTTGTATAATTACGTGGAAGCGAGAGAAAGACACTAACTGGCCTCTATCTAATAGCTTTCTTAATTTAATCACCGGTGGACTGTATGGGCTTTTTAATTTCGACCGCAAGAAGAAGTAAAGCGCACGGCGAACATAAAAGACTAAAGGCGTTCTGCCCAACTGCGGTAGAACGCCTTTTGCTTTAATGTTGTGTGTGCGTATCAGGCTTGCTCAGCTTGCTCTTCCTTCAGTTTCTCCACATCAGCGAGAGATAAATTTGTAAGCTCCGCAATATCATTGAGAGAATAGCATCCCTTGGACAGCATGCGCTTAGCAGTAGCGATATTGGCATTTGCTTCGCCTTCAGCAATGCCCTCAGCTTTACCCTCACGTCTTTCATCTAATAAACGTGCTTCCATAAGCATAAATTCTCGCCTCACTTTCGTATCGAGTTTCAGATAGCTGATTTCATCGTCAATCTGCTTGGTAAAATCAGTAGTTACAACGTGGTTGTTTACATAATCATAAAAGCTTTTGATGTCTTGAGAAATATCGCCATGCGTACCTTTCGTGTTCAACAGCATAGTAGTCGCTTCATCGGGAAGCTCCAGCTCCAGATTTTCAAGACAACGCTTCTTAAAGGTGTAGACATAATTACCTTTTTCAAAGAAATCAAAAACGCAGATAAAAATGATAAAGGTCGGTGGCAGCAGGTCATACGGCTGTCCCTTCTGCAGCAAATCAATATCAAGCAGCGCCTGATAATAACGGGAACGCTTGGGCAGGACGTAGGTGTCCGTATCGGGATTTTTATTGTTTTTCACCTGCATCTCCAGATTATAATGCGTGTTTTTATCATCCGCTACAATGATATCAAGGCGGATGCCGCGGCTGGTGTACTCAGGCTCAAGCGTCTTTTCTGCCTCCAGATAGTTGATATCCGCAATTTCTATCTGCAGCAGCTCCTCCAGCAGATGCTTGCAGATACGCTTGCGCGACATAACCTTCTTGAAGATGAAGTCGCTTTGGATAGTCAGGTTTGCAAATTTTGTTGCCAGGTCTTGCATGGTTTTCTCCTTTCATTTTAACACAAGTGAATAAAAAAATACATAAGCAGTTGCAAAGCGCTTGAAAAACAAAAAAGAGCAGTACCCTGACGATAAAAAATCGTCAGTTTGTACTACTCTTAGAATGTACCAAATAAATATAAATGGCCTTGCTTAAGCTTCTGCAGAAAAGGTGCATCTGCAGGATATACTGCTTATTTAATTGTCCGCAGGTAAATGAGCTTGATGCTTATGCTTACTTGCGGTTTTCAAGAACTTAGTTTAAGTGTACTTGAAATACAGGGGAATGTCAAGCAGGGGGGCGCATTGCCCGCAGCCTTTTTTGCATGCGCTATTCCTCTGCCAAAAAATCATCCGTTTGGCAACAAACTTTTCACAAAAAATATGTATCACTATTTGTCAATAGCCCATATTTAGTGTATAATAAAGTAGAGAGTATGTGTGCGGACACAGTATCAAATTCAATTTCTACATTTGTACGGAAGAATGTAAAATAAAAAATGGAGGTGTATTTTTTTTGGGTAAATTTCAACATAAGGTCCAGATTATCCCGCTGGGTGGTTTGGGCGAAATTGGTAAAAATATGACGGTATTCCGTTACGGGGACGACATGATCCTGATTGATGCAGGCCTGATGTTCCCTGAAGACGATATGCTCGGCATTGACTTGGTTATTCCCGATATTACATATTTGGTTGAGAATAAAGATAAAATTAAGGGTATCTTTCTGACACATGGTCACGAGGACCATATCGGTGCGCTGCCCTATGTTATGAAACAAATTGATTGTCCCGTTTATGGTACCGCACTTACTCTGGGTATTTTACAAGGCCGCTTGAAGGAAAACGGTGTAGGCAACGAAAACCTGCACGTAGTAAAACCCGGTGACAAGATTAACGCCGGTGCCTTTAAGCTCGATTTCATCCGCGTAAACCACAGCATTCCCGACGCTGTTGCTATCGCGATTACTACTCCTATCGGTGTTATTATCCACACCGGTGACTTCAAAATCGACCACACTCCTGTTGACGGACAGGTTATGGAATTCAATAAATTTGCCGAATACGGCGACCGCGGTGTACTGTGCCTGCTGGCAGACAGCACCAACGCCGAGCGCCCGGGCTTCACTCCCAGCGAAAAAATGGTTGGCCAGACTTTTGACGAGGAGTTCCGCTATGCTAAGCACCGTATTATAGTAGCAACCTTCTCCTCTAACGTACATCGTATCCAGCAGGTTATTGATACTGCTGTGAAGTACGACCGTAAGGTAGCAGTTATCGGCCGCAGCATGGTGAATGTTGTAAATATCGCTAAGGAGCTGGGTTATCTGAAGGTTCCCGAGGGCGTTTTGATTGATATTGACGAAACTCATAACTATACGCCGGAAAAGGTTGTTATTATCACTACCGGCAGTCAGGGCGAGCCTATGAGCGCGCTCACCCGTATGGCTATGAATGACCATAAAAAGGTTGATATTATGCCCGGTGATACAGTAATTATTTCTGCTACACCGATTCCGGGCAACGAAAAGCTTGTTTCCCGTACTATCGACCATCTGTACAAGCTGGGTGCGGACGTTATTTATGAAAAGAGCAACGGCGTCCACGTTTCCGGCCACGCCAGCCAGGAGGAAATCAAGATGATGCACAATCTGGTGCGTCCGCGCTTCTTCATGCCTGTGCATGGTGAATACCGTCACCTGGTTAAGCATGCTAACTTGGCTAAATCCCTTGGCATGCCGGCAGACCATATTGTTATCGGTGAAAACGGCAGCGTTATCGAGCTGACCAAGAGCAGCATTACCATTAACGGCAAGGTGCCTGCAGGCAAGGTGCTGGTTGACGGCTTGGGTGTCGGCGACGTAGGCAACATCGTACTGCGCGACCGCCGTCAGCTTTCTCAGGACGGTATTATGATTGTTGTCGTAACCATCGACAAGGAATCCTGCCATGTGGTTTCCGGTCCGGATATCGTTTCCCGCGGCTTTGTTTATGTACGCGAGGCCGAGGACCTGATGGATGAAGCACGCGATAAGGTGCAGGCTGCATTAGACCGCTGCGAGGAAAACAATGTTTCCGAATGGTCGGCAATCAAGTCCACGGTCCGTGATTCTCTGGGACGCTTCCTGTTCGAAAGAACTCGCCGCCGTCCGATGATTCTGCCGATTATCATGGAAATCTGATAGTTTTCAGTGAATAGTGATTAGTGACTAGTAAATAGTAAATAGTGATTAGTGAATAGTTTTTTGTGAACGGTTGTCAGCAGTCAGCTGATAAAGGATGACTGCCGGCAGCTGCGATTTTAGGAGTTGTCTTATCTTGCGCAAGGAAAGAAGAAGGAAGCAACAGAATAGAAGCTACTCGCGCCCTGTCGGCGTTGTCTGCCTGCTTATGGGTCTGCTGTTTGTTGCCGCTCTTCTTATGACGGCTGAGGACGGCGTAATGCATTATGCTTATCTGGTGGAGCAGCATCTGCTGGGTAAGGGTGTCTTTCTGCTGCCTTTGGCTTTCTTTGCTGCGTCCTGGCAGCTGCTTAGGGGACAGTTTGGTGTTTTTAACAAGAGAACATTAATTTTTACTTTGGTGACGCTGTGCCTTACAGGCACAGCTCATCATGTTTTTGTGCCTGTTGGCTCTGAGCTGGAGCCTTCGCTGATAGCGGATGGCGGCGGTCTTATAGGCGGCCTTTTGCTGAGGCTGCTGCGTTCCTTTGCCGGTGATGTAACGGTTTATATTATTCTGGCCTTAGGCTGGCTGTGGCTGCTGGGCCTGGTGCTGCCGCTGCGCAAATGGTGGGAGCTGTGGCAGGATTACCTGACCTCCGACGAGATTACGCTGGTGCGCCCAGGTGACAAGGTGAGGGAGGAGCGCGTGCGTCCGGAGCCTGCGGTAAGAGCTGTGTTCAAGCGCAAGAGTGCCGCGCCTCAACAGCATGCCGCTCCTGCGGATAATGTTATCAGCAACTATACCAGCCCCGAATTTGATGCCTTCAACGAGGGCGTGCAGAAGAAAAGTGCCTTCAGAAGCATTTTGGGCTTTACCAAAAACAAGAGTGTTTACGAAAAATCTCCTTTAAAAGAGGAAATAGAGCGTGACCCGGTGCAGCTGCCCGAATGGGAGCAGTCTAAACCCGAGGTCATTGTAAGACCGATTATCAATTATGACGATGATTACGAGCCGGACAGCCGCTTTCTTGATGATGCGGAGCCGCCGGCTACAGAACCTGAGCCGGAGCCGGAGCCGGAGCGTCTTGCTTCCGTAATCCACAATACCTATCGCGAGGAGGTGCCTGCGTTTGCCGAGCCTGCCAAGGCGGAGCCGCAGCCTGAGCCTGAACCGGAGAAGCCGGCCGTAACGATTTTTGACAGCGCAGATAAAATTGCCGCAGCGGCACCTGCTCAGCAGACCGCAGCAGCATATGAGCCTGAAGCGCAGGCCGCGAGCAGCTATCAGCTGCCCCCGCTGGAGCTTCTCAATACGCCGAAGGCCAGTGACCCGTCCACCTATCAGAAGGACATCATGGACCAATGTGCGGTGCTGGAGCAGACCTTGGCAGACTTCAAGGTGCGCGCCAGAGTTGTTGCCGTAACGCGCGGACCGTCGGTTACCCGCTTTGAGCTGGAGCCTGCGGCAGGCGTGAAGGTAAGCTCGGTGGTGAACCTTGCGGATGATATTGCCCTGCGTCTGGCTGCGCCCGGTGTGCGTATCGAGGCACCGATTCCCGGCAAATCCGCCATCGGCATAGAAGCGCCGAACACGAAGAACGATCCCGTGTGCTTCCGTGAGGTTGTGGAGGCAGGCAGTGTGCGCAATGCCAAGGAGCATCTGTGCATCGGTCTGGGCAAGGATATCAGCGGTGATATTATTTCCGCCGACCTTGCGAAAATGCCCCACCTTTTGGTAGCAGGCTCCACAGGCTCCGGTAAATCGGTGTGCATCAATACGATTATCGCCGGTCTTTTGTACCGTGCTACCCCGGACGAGGTTAAACTGATTCTTGTCGACCCTAAGGTCGTAGAATTGTCTAATTACAATGGTATTCCGCATCTGCTGACACCTGTTGTCACCGAGCCGAAAAAGGCAGCCAGCGCGCTGCACTGGGCGGTAGCGGAAATGGAGCGCCGTTATAAGGCGTTTGCCGACAGCCGTGTGCGTGACATCAAAACCTATAACGCACAGGCCACCGAAAAGATGCCTTATATCGTAATCATTATCGACGAGCTGTCAGACCTGATGATGGTAGCCAAGGTTGATGTGGAGGATGCCATCCTGCGCCTGGCACAGAAGGCTCGTGCTGCCGGTATCCATCTGATTCTGGCAACCCAGCGTCCGTCCGTAGATGTTATTACAGGCATCGTCAAGGCGAATATTCCTTCACGTATTGCTTTCGCCGTATCCTCGCAGACAGATTCGCGCACCATTATTGATATGGGCGGTGCCGAAAAGCTGCTGGGCAAGGGCGATATGCTCTTTTACCCCATGGGCTACAACAAGCCTGTGCGTGTGCAGGGTGCCTTCGTCAGCGATGATGAGCTGAATAAAATAGTAGATTTCATTATCAAGCAGTCCATTCCTGTAAATTACAGCGAAGAGGTAACAGAGCAGGAGCTGGAATGTGATAATAAAGGCCATAATGCCGAGGATGCAGGCTCCAATGCGCCTGCAGAGGATGAGCTTTTTGAGGATGCCCTGAGCCTTGTGCTGGACATGGGGCAGGCATCAAGCTCCATGCTGCAGCGACGCTTCCGCATAGGCTATACGCGTGCGGCGCGTCTGGTAGATACCATGGAGGAGCTGGGCATTGTCGGTCAATCCGTAGGCAGCAAGCCACGAGAGGTTATAATGTCGCGTAAGGAAGCAGAGGAACGCTTCCTGCGCCGTGAATAAGCGGAGGTGCAGGCGAAATGGATGATAAGGAAAAGACTGTCGGCGCAATTTTAAAAGAAGCAAGATTAGCTAAGGGTATTTCTCTTGCTGATGCCGAAAAGGCTACCAGTATCCGCAGCCGTTATCTGCAGGCTGTAGAAAATGACGAATATGACAAGACTCCAGGCGAGGTTTTCCTGAAAGGAATAATCCGCAACTACGGCAATTATCTGGGCTTGAACGGTCCGGAGCTTGTTAATGAATATAAAGCAAGTGCTGCCGGTATGGCGGCAGAGGCTGTACGCAGCCAAGGTATCCGCGAGGTGGAAAAGGTCCGTCTCAACATCCAGCTGAAGGATAAGCGTGATATCGGCAGCGGTACAGGCCGCTTTGAAATGCCAGGTTTGCCGAAGCTGCCGATGAAGCAGTGCCTGGCAGGCTTGGCAGCGGTAGCGGTGCTCACGGCAGGCTATTTTGCTATTCCCGCTACGATTGATTATTTTAAAAATATGCCTAAGGAAGAGGCTAAGCAGACCGAGCAGGTTAAGCCTGAAGCTAAAGCACCCGCAGTGCTGGACAAGGTTACTGTTGACCTGGAGGCCGAGGGTGACTGCTGGCTGGAGGCAAGTGCCGACGGCAAGGAGCTTTTTGCCGGCATTCTGCATGCTAAGGAAAGCAAGCATTTCGAGGCTAAGGATAAGCTGATTGTCAAGTACGGCAATATCGGCGTTGTACGCATCAAGGTGAATGGCGAGGCTGTTGACCTGAAGGGCGAGCATGGCGTGGCCGTGAAGACCTATCTGCGCAACGCTCCCGCACAGCCTGCAGCCGCAGCTAAAGCAGAGGAGCCTGCACCGCAGACCGTAGCCGAAACCAAGGACGCACCTGCTGCCGCAGTAGAGGAAGCGCCGCAGCCTGCTGCAGCCGCACCTGCGCCGAAGGCAGAAGAACCGAAGCCGCAGGCTGAGGTTAAGCAGGCTGAGCCGCAGCAGCCGCAGGCTGCCGGCGAAGCGAAGGCCGATAAGAAGAAATAATAATTTGTTCAGGAGTTTTTCATGAAACAGTTTTTACCGATTTCCGCTCAGGAAATAGCCGAGCGTGGCTGGGAGCAGCTTGACTTTCTGTTTATCAGCGGCGATGCTTATGTAGACCATCCTTCCTTTGGTCCGGCAGTAATCTGCCGTGTATTGGAGGCGCAGGGCTACAAGGTAGCTATGCTGTGCCAGCCGCGTTGGGATAAAGCAGAATATCTGGCAGAGCTGGGCAAGCCGCGACTGGGCGTGCTTATTTCCGGCGGCAACCTTGACTCCATGCTGTGCCGTTATACGGCAGCCAAGAATGAGCGTTCTGTCGACAAGTATACCGCAGGCGGTGCGGTGGGACAGCGTCCCGACCATGCTACGGCTGTTTATGCGCGGCTCGTCAAGCAGCTGTGGCCTGATATGCCTGTAATTATCGGCGGCATTGAAGCCAGCCTGCGCCGTTTTGTGCATTTCGACTACTGGGAAAACAAGCTGATGCCCTCTATTCTGGAGGCCAGCGGCGCGGACCTTTTGATTTACGGCATGGGCGAAAAGCAGGTAGTGGAAATTGCCGACTATCTGGCAGGCGGTGCTTCTGCCGAGGATATGCATTACATCCGCGGTACGGCGTATATGTCCGACACTCTGCCTGACAACGAATATGTGGAGCTTCCCGACTGGAAGGCTATCAAGGACGACCGCAAGGAATTTGCCAGAGCCTTCAAGCTGCAGAGCAAGGAGCAGGACCCGTTTTATGGCAAAATCGTAGTCCAAAAGGGACAGAAGAAATATATCGTACAGAATCCGAACATCTTCCCGCTGACGATGGAGGAGATGGACGCTATCTACGATTTGCCTTATATGCGTAAGTGGCATCCGAGCTATGATGCCAAGGGAGGCGTTGCGGCGCTCGAAGAGGTGCAGTTCAGCCTTGTCAGCAGCAGAGGCTGCTTCGGCAGCTGTTCCTTCTGCGCTATTCATGCGCATCAGGGACGCATCATTCAGGCTCGCAGCCATGAATCTATTCTGCGCGAAGCTAAAATTCTGACACAGATGGACGGCTTCAAGGGCTATATCCATGACGTCGGCGGTCCTACGGCCAACTTCCGCCATCCTTCCTGTGCCAAGCAGCTGAAATACGGCGTGTGCAAGGACAGGCAGTGCCTGTTCCCCAAGCCGTGCCCCAATATTGATGCCGACCACAGCGATTATATAGCGCTTTTGCGCAAGCTGCGCGCTTTACCGGGCGTCAAGAAGGTGTTTATCCGCAGCGGTATCCGTTATGATTATATGCTGGCGGATAAAAAGCAGGATTTCCTCGATGAACTGTGCCGCTATCACATCAGCGGTCTGCTGAAGGTGGCGCCCGAGCATATCGCACCGCAGGTTCTGGCGCGTATGGGCAAGCCCGGTAAGGATGTTTATCTGAAGTTTATGCGCCTTTATGCGCAAAAAAATAAAGAGATCGGGCTGCCGCAATATCTGGTGCCGTATTTTATTTCCAGCCATCCGGGCTGCACGCTGAACAATGCTATTGAGCTGGCAGAGTTTTTGCGTGACATCAAGCACAATCCGGAGCAGGTACAGGACTTCATTCCTACTCCCGGCAGCGCGGCGACGGCGATGTATTATTCCGGCATCGACCCGGAAAGCGGCGAAACCGTATTTGTGGCCCGCAATCCGCATGATAAGGCAATGCAGCGTGCGCTGATGCAGTACCGTGCTCCGCGTAACCGTAAGCTGGTGCTGGAGGCGCTGCAGAAGGCAGGCCGTATGGACCTTGTGGGCAGCGGACCTAAATGCCTGCTGCATACCGAGCAGGAGCAGCGCGGCGGAGCGCGTGGCGCGAAGCGTGATGCATTTCGCGGACCGAAGCGTAATGCAAACCGCAGTGCTGCCGGCAGTGGAGCGCGCAAGGCAACGCGCAGTACCGCTTCAGGCAGTACCGGTGGAAAAAGGCGTGAGGATAAGCGCCGCAGATAGTAACGGAGGGATGAGATGATCCGTTGTATCTTTTTAGTGCTGATATTGGCCGGAATACTGACGGGGGGCTGCGGTGAGCAGCCTGCTCCTGTACAGAACGCAGGGGCAAAAACCATTATCCTGTATTCCGAGCTTGATAATAAATTTACTGAAAATCTGGTGGATGCCTTTAACAAGGATAATAAGGATAAGCTGCAGATGAAGGCTGTTTACGAGCTGAAGCCCGGCGGGGAGCTGCCGGACGTTGTGCTGGCCGAACAGCGCACGCTTGCCGGCCTGAAGCGTCAGGGAAGCCTGAAGCCTGTGGCCTTTGCCGATGGCGACAGACTGCCGCAGAAATTTCGTGACGCGGATTTAAGCTGGTACGGTATTTTCTATGATCCGATAGTTTTTCTGGTCAACCAGCAGTACGCCCGTACTGTCGGCCAGACCAATATCTGCAGCTGGCAGGATTTGGCAGGAAAAGAGCAGCTGCGCATTGCTCTGGAAAATTTATCCGACAGCAACAGCACGCAAAACTTTCTGGCAGGTCTGGCAGACCGCTTCGGCGAGGATGAATCGCTGGAGTATTTAGGCAATATCAACCGCTTTATCGGGCAATATGCCAAGTTCCCTTTTACACCTGTGCGCATGGCGGCGGTAGGTGATGCGGATGTGGCTATAACAAGACAAAGCTACGTGTTTAAATATCTGGAAAATAAATTTCCCGCTTATGTTGTCTATCCTAAGGAGGGCACGCCGGTAAATCTTTTCTGCGTAGGCCTCTTTAAGAATACTGCCGATGATTTGCAGGGCCTTGCGGTTATGGAATGGCTTTTGACAAGCGAGCAGGTGCAGGCGATTGCGCAGGAAAACGCCACAGGCTATCTTTTCCTGTTCCCGCGTGGCTTTGACGAGGCTGCTGCCGATGCAGATAAAATCTGGCTCAACAGCAGCTATCTGGAGCCTGTTAAGCAGGACGGCCTGACAAATAAGTGGCTGAGTAAGGTTCGTTTCAGTAAATAGTGATTAGTGATTAGTGATTAGTGAACAGTGATTAGTCGTTAGTCATCAGTGATTAGTGATTAGATTATAGTGATTTATGCTCTTGCTTGCTGTCCCGACAGCTTGGGTGAGGGCAGCAGGTTTTGGAGGTAAAGAATGAAAATAGGTATGGTCAGCCTCGGCTGTCCCAAAAATCTGGTAGATTCTGAAGTTATGCTGGGTATTATCAAAGATAAGCAGCTGGAGATTACCAATGATCCCGCAGATGCCGAACTGATTATTGTTAATACCTGCGGTTTTATCGAAAGTGCGAAGGAGGAATCCATCAGCACAATTTTACAAATGGCGCAATACAAGGAGGAGGGCAGCTGCAAGTATCTGATTATGACAGGCTGCCTCGGCCAGCGCTATGCAGACGAGCTTTTCGAAAGCATGCCGGAGGTTGACGCTATCGTTGGCACCGACAGCTTTACCGATATCGGTTGGGTTATCGACCAGGTGCTGGCAGGCAAGCGCGTAAAGCATCTGCAGAAGCTGGAAAGCAAAAATGTGCAGGCTCCGCCCAGAATGCTGACTACTCCTGGTTACATGGCATATCTGAAAATTGCCGAGGGCTGCGACAACTGCTGCTCCTACTGCATTATTCCGCAGCTGCGCGGTCCCTACACCAGCCGTCCTTATGATGAGGTTATGGCAGAGGCAAGAAGCCTTGCTGCTCACGGCGTCAAGGAGCTGATTGTAGTTGCGCAGGACACCACCCGCTACGGCGAGGACCTCACCGGCAAGCTGCTTTTGCCGCAGCTGCTGCGTGACCTCAACGAGCTGGAGGGCATTAAGTGGATTCGCGTTATGTACCTGTATCCCAACAACTTTACGGACGATTTGATTGCAGCCTTTGCCGAATGCGACAAGGTGTGCAAGTATATTGATATTCCTCTGCAGCATGCCAGCGACAGACTGCTTGACAGCATGAACCGTTACGATACACGCGCGCAGGTAGAGGAGCTTCTGGCCAAGCTGCGTGAGCGTATTCCGGGAATTACTATCCGCACTACCTTCATCGTGGGCTTCCCCGGTGAAACCGATGAGGATTTTGCGGAGCTGATGGACTTTGTTGAAAAGCAGCGCTTTGAAAACGCAGGCGTGTTCCAGTATTCCCAAGAGGAGGGCACTGTGGCCGGCGCTATGGAAAACCAGATTGAGCCTGAGGTTAAGGAAAACCGCTATCATGAGCTGATGGCGCTGCAGGCAGGTATTTCCGAAGAAATCCATCAGGAGCGCGAGGATGAGGAGCTGGACGTTATCGTCGAAGGCTTTGATGAAGAAAACCCCGCTCTTGCGGTAGGCCGTTCCTATCACGAGGCACCCGATATCGACGGCAACATCTTTATCGAAAATGCCGCCGAGCTGAAGGTAGGCCAGATGGTAAGAGTGCGTATTCTGCAAGGCTTTACCTATGAAATGGTGGCAGAGCTGGTTTAAGAGCGTTGCTGTAAGAGTCAAAATAACCGGTGAGAGGGTGACAGCAGATGAAGGTTGAAATCATTACTACCGGGACGGAGCTGCTGCTGGGTGAAATTTTAAACACCAATGTGCAGTATTTATCCCGCAAGCTGAACAATATAGGCTTTGATGTTTTATATCACACTACGGTCGGAGATAATCCGGAGCGTATGCGCGCAGTGCTGGAGCAGGCCATGCAGCGCGCCGATATCATCATTACCAGCGGCGGTCTGGGACCGACGCGCGGTGATATTACCAAGGAGATGGTGATGGAGGTTTGTCATACCGAAGGCTATCTCGATTTGGATACATGGGGACGCATAGATGCTTATTTTGCCAAGAAGGGACTTTGCCCTTCGCAAAATAACGAGAAGCAGGCGTATGTTCCCATCGGAGCCGAGGTACTGCAGAACGATGTGGGTACCGCTCCTGGACTGTGGCTGGAATATAAGGACAAAATCTTCATTATGCTGCCCGGACCTCCGAGCGAGCTTACGGATGTGTGCGAAAAGCAGCTGCTGCCGCGAATGCTCCAGCGCTTCAGCGAGCATGGCATTATCATGTCGCGCACTCTGCATCTGCGCGGTATCGGTGAATCCATGGTTGCTGCCAAGCTCGACGAGCTGATTATGGCGCAGACGAATCCGACGATTGCGCTTTATGCCCGCTACGGTGAAATTCTCATCAGGCTTACAGCGAAGGCTGCCAATGACAAGGAGGCAGTCAAGCTGCTCGACGCTATGGAAGCCAAGGTACGCAAGAGCGTTGATAATTATATATACGGTGTGGATGATGCCACTCTGGCGGCCTGCTTAGGGCAGGAGCTGCTGAAGCAGGGCAAAACTATTGCCTTTGCGGAATCCTGCAGCGGCGGTCTTGCCAGCAGCCTGGTTACGGATGTGCCGGGCAGCAGCGAATATCTGCTGGGAAGCATCGTCAGCTACACTAACATGGCTAAGCAGAAGCTGCTTAATGTACAGGCAGATACGCTGGCCAAATACGGCGCTGTCAGCCGTGAAACCGCCTGCGAAATGGCGCTGGGCGTGCGCAAGCAGCTGGGCAGTGATTATGGTGTGAGCATTACGGGCAACGCCGGACCGGGAGCCAGCGAGGGCAAGCCGGTAGGCCTTGTATATATTGCCGTTGCCACTGACGATGTGGTATATTGTCAGGAGCACCGTTTTATGTCGACAAGAACAGAAAATAAGCTGAGAATAGCTCAGACAGCTATTTCCATGGCTATTGATAAATTATTAGAAGAAAAAAACAATATGGAGGATAAACATTAATGACCATTCAAAAAGAGATGTTCGGCAGCTTAGAGCTGGACAAAAAAATTGTAACCGCCCTGACTGACATGGGCTTCGAAGAGCCTTCTCCGATTCAGGCCGCTACTATTCCCCTGGTGCTCGAGGGTAACGACGTTATCGGCCAGGCACAGACCGGTACCGGCAAAACCGCTGCTTTCGGTATTCCTCTGGTGCAGGCAATTACCGACTTCAAGCATATTCAGGCGCTGATTATGACTCCGACCCGTGAGCTGGCTATTCAGGTTGCGGAAGAGGTAGGCAAAATCGGCCGTACCCGCCGCGTGCGTGCACTGCCTGTTTACGGCGGCCAGCCGATTGAACGCCAGATCCGTGCGCTGCGCAACAATGTGCAGATTGTTATCGGTACTCCGGGCCGTCTGATTGACCATATCAACCGCGGTACTATCCATCTGGACCATATCAAATTCCTCGTACTGGACGAGGCTGACGAAATGCTGGATATGGGCTTTGTTGATGATATCGAAGAAATTATGCGCAGCCTGCCGGTTGAACGCCAGACTCTGCTGTTCTCCGCAACTATGCCACGTCCGATTCTGAGCCTGACCAAGAAGTACATGAGAGCTCCGAAGAATGTAACCATTTCCAAGGAAGAGCTGACTGTACCTCTGATTGAGCAATACTATTTCGAAACCAAGGATAAGATTGAAGGCCTGTGCCGTCTGCTGGACGCAGAAATCGACGGCAAGCTGATTATCTTCTGCCGTACCAAAAAGGGTGTTGACGACCTGTCTATCGCACTTTCCAGCCGCGGCTACATGGCTGAGGGCCTGCATGGCGACCTGAGCCAGAACCAGCGTGACCGCGTAATGAAGAAATTCCGCGAGGGCGCTGTTGATGTGCTGATTGCAACCGACGTTGCTGCCCGCGGTATCGACGTTGACAACATCACCCACGTTATCAACTTTGATATTCCGCAGGATCCGGAAAGCTACGTTCACCGCATCGGCCGTACCGGTCGTGCAGGCAACACCGGCGTAGCTATGACCTTCATTACTCCGCGTGAGTTCCGTCAGCTGAAGCTGATTGAGCGCACTGTCAAGACTAAAATCCAACGCCGTCAGCTGCCGACCGCTGCTAACGTTATCGAGCGTCAGCGCGACCAGATTATCAGCAAGATGCAGACTGTGCTGGAGCTGAACGCTTACCATGATTATATGCCGATTGCCGAAAGCCTTCTGGATGAATACAGCGCTGAAGAGGTTGCTGCCGCAGCTCTGAAGCTGATGCAGGAGGGTGTTAAGGCTCTGGAGGCTCCGCAGGAGGATATCCTTTCCAAGGACCTGCGCAACACCGGCGGACGTCCGGGCATGGTGCGCCTGTTCATCAACATCGGCCGCAGCCAGAAGATTATGGTTAAGGATATTGTCAGCACCATTGCTATCGAAGCAGACATTCCGGCACGTGATATCGGCCTGATTAATATTTATGATAAGTTCACCTTTGTTGAGGTACCGGAGGATGTAGCCGAAAAGGTTATCGGTGCGATGAACAAGAACTTTATCAAGGGGTATAAGGTTAATATTGAGCCGGCGAAGGCAAGAAGATAATAAAAAGGGCGACCGAGTATAATGCGTCATCTGCGTCGTCATGGCTCCTAGGAGTACCTGTGTGTACGCCGTCGTCGCCATTCCTTGCATCTGACGCATTCTCCTCTAGTCGCTGACGCATACATCCCCAATTATTGGAGGTGAATACCCATGGCGAATGAAATTTACGGCAACCTGAAGGGTATCCGTAATTCCGTTATTGAAGAATTAAAAACCTTTTATGATATCCGTCTAGAGGGCGGTCAGCTGCTGACAAGCGAGCTGGCTTTGCGTATGGCGGATGTTACTGATTTTATTAACCGCGAGGTGAGCGTTTACGTTGCGCGCAACGGTCAGGTGCTTGCCGTATCTGTGGGCAATGATCAGAGTGTGGAGCTGCCTCCGGTTGAGGGCAGACGCGGTGCCAGCCGTCTTAGCGGCGTGCGCTGCGTGCATACTCATCCCAACGGCAATCCGCTGCTGAGCGGTGTGGATATTTCCGCGCTGAAGAATAACCGTTTTGATGCGATGATTGCTGTCGGCGTTACTTCGCCGGATATCAGCCAGTCGCAGATGAGCTTCGGCATGATTACCGGTATTGACGATAACGAGCAATATCAGATGGAATGCTACGGACCGCTGACGCTGCAGGAGGCGGAGGGCGTGTTCTTCCCTAACCTTGCGGCGATGGTGGAGCGCATCCTTGATAAGCAGACGGGCAGTGCCAGTCTGGCGCAGGGTACGGAGCGGGCGATTATCGTCGGCATGGAATACGGTGCTCCCAACAGCAGCGGCTGGACGGCCGAGGATTCCTTGGAGGAGCTGAAGCAGCTGGCAGATACTGCCGGTGCGGAGGTTGTGGCAAGATTCCTGCAGAAGCGCCCCAAGCCGGACCCGGCATTCTTTATCGGCCGCGGCAAGGTGCAGGAGCTGGCGCTTTATGTGCAGCAGGAGAACGTAGACCTGTGCATTTTTGACGATGAGCTTTCACCGGCACAGCAGCGTAATATTGAGCAGTCAATGGGTGTGCGTGTGCTTGACCGCACGGCGCTGATTCTTGATATTTTCGCCCAACGTGCGCATACTAATGAAGGTAAGCTGCAGGTTGAGCTGGCGCAGCTGCAGTATACGCTGCCGCGTATTATGGGCAAGGGCCTGGCGCTGTCACGTCTTGGCGGCGGCATCGGTACCCGCGGTCCCGGCGAAACCAAGCTGGAGGTTGACCGCCGTCGCATCCGTGACCGCATTGCCTATATTAAGGAATGCATCGGCAAGGTTAAGAGTGTGCGCACTCTGCACCGAGCAGGACGCGCGAAGGCTAGTGTGCCTACGGTAAGCCTTGTTGGTTATACCAACGCCGGCAAATCCACGCTTTTGAATACGCTGACGAATTCGGATATCTATGCGCAGGACCAGCTTTTCGCAACGTTGGACCCGACTACGCGCCAGTTAGATCTGCCGAATAAGCAGCAGGCTATTTTGACAGATACTGTCGGCTTTATCCAACGCTTGCCGCATCAGCTTGTTGCAGCCTTCCAGTCTACGCTGGAGGAGGTTGTGCAGTCCGACGTGCTGCTGCACGTTATTGATGTCAGTCACGAGCTGTATAAGGAGCAGGCTGCTGCTGTTTATCAGGTTCTGGATGAGCTGGGTGCCAAGGATAAGACGATTATCACGGTTTATAATAAAATTGATAAGCTGCCGCCGGATTCCGGTCTGGCAGAGCGTTTGAGCAAGGAAGAAAACAGCATCTGCATTTCCGCAAAGGGACGTCTTAATCTTGACGGCCTGTTGGCGCTGATTGCAGAAAACCTGAAGCTGAAGGCGGTAGAGGAGAGCTTCCTCGTGCCTTACAGCGATTCCGCTGCGGTAGGACGCTTGCATGACGCAGGCACGGTACTGGAGCAGGAATATCTGGCGGAGGGCACACTGCTGAAGGTGCGTCTGGATGCGGAGCAGGTGCAGCAGTTTGCCAAGTATCTTGCTGCAGATGCCAAGGCTTAGGATGAATTGGCGTTATGCCGAAAAATATAAAAATATCAGGTGAGAATTTTGGTTGATTACAATGCATTAGAGCAGGCAGCCTTAGCTGAGGTTGCTAAACATACCGCAGAGCTGGAAACAGCAGCTTTGTACAATACTGAAAAGGTTATTGCGGCCTTCCGTAATAACATGGTTTCCGACTATTACTTGAAGCCTACTACAGGCTACGGCTACAGTGATGTGGGCCGCGATACTCTGGATTTGATTTATGCCGAGCTGTTCAAGACTGAGGCAGCATTGGTACGTTCTCAGTTTGTCAGCGGTACTCATGCACTGGCAGTTGCTCTGCTGGGTAACCTGCGCGCAGGCGATGAGCTGATTGCCGTAACTGGTGCTCCTTATGACACTATGCAGACTATTATCGGCTCTCCGGTTAAAACTCCCGGCTCGTTGGTTGACCTGGGCGTAACTTACAAGGAGCTGCCGATGACCGGCGATCATGTTGACCTGGAGGCTGTAAAAAATGCTGTTACCTCCAAGACTACGATGATTCATATTCAGCGCTCCTGCGGCTACAGCAGCGAACGTAAGACTATTGACGTTGCTGAAATCGGCCGTATCTGCAGCGCTGCGAAGGAAGCTAACCCGAATGTTATCTGCTTTGTCGACAACTGCTACGGCGAGTTTATCGAGAAGCAGGAGCCTACCGAGGTTGGTGCTGACTTGATGGCAGGCTCTCTGATTAAGAATCTGGGCGGCGGTCTGGCTCCTACCGGCGGTTATATTGTCGGCCGTGCGGATTTGGTAGAGAACGCTTCCTACCGTCTTACCGCTCCCGGTCTGGGCGGCGAGATGGGCGCAACCTTGGGTGACACTGCTCGCGAGTTCTATCAGGGACTTTTCCTTGCTCCGCATATCGTGGTGCAGGCTGTTAAGACTGCTGTTTTTGCGGCTGCTGTTTTCAAGGGCCTGAGCTATGCTGTTAAGCCTCTGCCGGAGGAACGCCGCAGCGATATTATTCAGGCTATTACCTTGGAGAGCAAGCAGCGTTTGTGCGATTTCTGCGTGGCTATTCAGGGCAATTCTCCTGTTGATGCGCATGTTGAGCCGGTTCCGAGTCCGCTGCCGGGTTATCAGGATGAGATTATTATGGCTGCGGGTACTTTTGTACAGGGCGCTTCTATTGAGCTGAGTGCCGATGGTCCGTGCCGTGAGCCGTTTAATGTTTTCTTCCAGGGCGGTTTGACTTTTGAGCATGGTCGTTTGGCGATTATGGCGGCGGCTAAGCGTGTTGGGCCTAAAGAGGCGTAATTTTAAAGCAATGTTAGTGATTCGTAATTAACATTCCCGTCGCGATGCGCAATTTTCCTATGCCCAAAGGGCATAACGTCAATTTCAGGTGGAACAAAGACGAAACTTCGGTAAAATTTGACAGATAGTAACCTGTTGTTACGTACCCTCGTTTCTGTTGTTCCATACCTTTATTGACTAAAATTGCAAATGCGCTTTGGGATATGTTAATTACTCAATGTAGCTTGCTCTTAGCTTTGCAATAAGATTTAGATTACTCAATTTATGTTGCTCTTACTGATGCAATAAAGTTTCGGTTACTCAATTTAGTCTGGCATCGAATTGACGTCAATTTTGATGGCGGAGTTGTTTAAGGATGATTTATATGAATAACATGGCAGTATGTAATTATATAGTGGGCGTGCTGGGCGCGGTTATCGGCGGTCTGATTATGCAGGCGGCTGCAGCCTTTCCGCTGGAGTTTACGGAGAACGGCCCCGGTCCCGGCTTCTGGCCTTTTACGCTGGGAGCGGTGCTGGGCGCTGTTTCGGTTTTGCTGCTGCTTTATACCTTTGTCAATAAAACTGATTTACATGGCGTGAAGGTGCAGCTTTCCTCGACAGGCAACAAGCGCGTTTATTTAATGATGGGACTTGTCGTTGTGTTCTGCGTGTTTATCAGCATTCTCGGCTTTTATCCGGCAGCGGCACTTATGATTGCGGCTGTTATGCGTCTTATGGATTATCGCAATTATAAGGTAATCGGCCTGACAACGGTGCTGTGTCTGCTGTTTATTTATCTTGTTTTCGGCATGCTGCTGCATACGCAGATGCCGCAGTCTGTTTTCATGGAGTAGGGGGTCATACTGATGATTGATATAATGAGCGCATTAAATATGATTTTCGTCCCCATGAATCTGCTGGGACTTTTCTTCGGCGTACTGGTGGGCATTGCCTTCGGCTGTATGCCCGGTTTGAGCGTTAACATGGGCTTGGCGCTGCTGTTTCCGCTGGCATTTACGTTCCACGATATCGGCGGCATTCTGATGCTGCTGGGAATTTACTGCGGTGCGATTTACGGCGGCAGTATTTCGGCAATCCTGCTGAAAACTCCGGGTACGCCTGCTTCCGTAGCGACAACTCTGGACGGCTATCCGATGGCGACGAAGCTGGGGCAGCCGGGACGTGCTCTCGGCCTTTCTACCTTGGCCAGCACCTTCGGCGGTATCTTCAGTACCGTATGCCTGATTTTGCTGGCACCGCAGCTGGCGAAGGTTGCGCTGCAGTTTTCCAAGCCGGAATATTTTGCTTTGGCTATTTTCGGCCTCAGCATTATTACCAGTGTTTCCTCCGGCAGTGTTATCAAGGGCATTATGGGCGGTCTTATCGGTCTGTTCCTGGCAACAGTCGGCATTGACGGTATGAGCGGCGCAATCCGCTTTACCCTGGATACCAACTATTTTATGGGCGGTGTGTCCTTTATCCCTGTGCTTATCGGCGTATTCGCCTTTGCGCAGGTGTTGAGCAGTATTGAGGATTATTATCACAATGAACGCAAGGAGCAGCATATGATGCTGGACCGTCTGTTGCCTTCGTTTGACGATATCAAGAGGGTGTTCAGCACACTTTTGCGTTCCTCCTTCATCGGTACCTTCATCGGCTGTGTGCCTGGTACTGGCGGCGATATTGCTTCCTTTGTTTCCTATGATCAGGCGAAGCGCTGGTCTAAGCACAGCAAGAACTTCGGCAACGGTGAGCCTGAGGGCATTGTAGCCTCCGAGGCAGGCAACAACGCTGTATCCGGTGGTGCCTTCATCCCGGTGTTGACACTGGGTATCCCTGGCGACGGCGCAACGGCAATTATGATGGGCGCGCTGATGGTTCAGGGTCTGCAGCCCGGTCCCTTGCTGTTTGTGGAGAAGGCGCCTGATGTTTATGCCATTTTCATCGGTCTGCTGCTGGCTAACGTGATTATGGGTATCATGGGCTTTTCGTTAATCAGACTTTTTATGAAGGTCGTTAACGTGCCTGTACACATTCTGCTGCCGATTATCGTGATGATGACCTTCGTGGGCACTTATTCCTACAATAATTCGCTGAACGATGTTTATCTGATGGTGGCAAGCGGTTTCCTGGGTTACTTTATGAACAAGCTGGGATTTTCCATGTCGGCGATTATCATCGGCATTATTCTCGGCGGTATGGCAGAGCAGAACTTTGTCGGCTCGCTGATTATGAGTGACGGCAGCTTCAGTATCTTCTTCCAGCGTCCGCTGTGCCTGTTCTTCCTGGTGGCAGCAGTTTTATCCCTGCTTTCGCCGCTTTTGGCCAAGCTGTTCAAAAGAAGCTAAATTTTACTTGACAAACTCCCGGCGTTTGGCTAAACTAAGCATATAAAGGGAGTAGCTTGCACGCATGGCGTGTTCACTCTGTCGTCAGTACGATTGCTTCGGCAATCCGGCTTTGTGACTAAGTAGCGAGACTTTGTTGTAATTTTATTGCAGCAATGTCTCGCTTTTTTGTTTTTAGGGACGGCTGCAAATCAAGGAGGAAGAAAATGGAAATAGCTTTACAGTTTGTTTTATTGGCTTTAGGCTTTGTGATGCTCGGTAAGGGTGCGGATTGGTTTGTAGAGGGCGCGGCAGGTATTGCCATGCGCTTTGGCATTCCGCAGCTGGTAATCGGCCTTACTATCGTAGCGATGGGTACCAGTGCGCCGGAGGCAGCGGTAAGTATCGCTGCTGCAGTTAAGGGTAATGCGGATATTACCATCGGTAATATTGTCGGCAGTAATATTCTTAATATCCTCGTCATTTTAGGCCTTGCGGCCTCTATTGTGCCGATTGCGGTAGCGCGTTCTACCGTACGCATCGAAATCCCCTTCATGATCGGTGTTACCGCACTGCTGTTTTATCAGGGACGCGACGGCAGCATCAGTCTGGCGGACGGCGGTGTGCTCATGGTAGCCTTTGCCGCATATATGATGTACCTGTATACCATGGCGATGAAAAGCAATGTCGACAGTGATCTGGAGGAGCCCGGCCTGCCGCTGGGACGCTGCCTGTTGGGTGCAGTGGGCGGCTTGGCGCTGATTATTGCGGGCAGTAATGTTACCGTAGGTGCAGCAACCTCTATTGCAACCTATGCAGGACTCAGCGAGCGCTTTATCGGCCTGACGATTGTGGCTTTGGGTACCTCGCTGCCGGAGCTGTTCACCTCTGTAGCGGCGGCACGCCGCGGCAATGCGGATATTGCCATCGGTAATATCGTCGGCAGCAACATTTTCAATATCCTTTTCGTAGTAGGCTTGTCCTCGCTGATTATCGACATTCCCTTCGCATCTGCCTTCAACTTTGATACCTATGTAGCGCTTGGTGCGGCAGTGCTTCTGTGGCTGTGCGTGCTGCGTACTCAGCGCCTGCAACGCTGGGCCGGGGCGCTGATGCTGGTGTGCTATGCGGCGTATCTGGGGTATATTTTGTAAGGTTGAAGTAATGTTAAAAATTTTGCTGTTGAATAATATGTCATTAGGAATTATCAGAAAAATATGATATAATATGTAAGTAGCAAATTGGTTTTACTTACTCAGTTCACTTATTATATTTATTAGCGAAGGAGTTTTGTTTATGGTTAAACAGGAATTAACAAAAGATGCGCTCGCTAAGTTAGAAAAACTTCGAAGACAGTTTGCGGACTTTCAGGAAGACTGCTCGAAGCTTTTAAAGAGCATTGAAAATGACGATTTTTTAGACAGTGAAACGGCAGTCGGTGTGCAAAATACATTGGCTAACATAACAATAATACAAAACCAGTTAGGGACTATTTACCAGAACCTGTCTCTTGGTTCTTTGCCGCAGAAACTTACTGAAGCTGCTGATAATATTGGTAGTTTACAGCAAGAATTATCTTTAAAGGCAGAGTTTATTGCTGCTGTTGATTTTTTTAATGATTTGCATTGCAGAAAAGCAGAGATAGAAGAAATTCTCATAGCTCAAAAGGAATCGCTTAAAAATATCAGCATTGAGAGCTTATCGATTGCGGAAGCTAAGGAACAACTGCAGAAGTATGTTGAATTTAAGCAATTTTATGATGGCGAGAAGAACTTGATGATCAAAGTATCTATCCAATTCGGTTATGAATTAATTTATAATCTGATTGAGAATAAAGCTGGTTATTATACTGAGACTATAGTTGCAGCAGAGGGGCAGTCTGAACCTGCTACCAACGATGTAGCAGCACATGAGGTTAAGCATGTTACCAACGAAGCGGTAGCAGAAGCGACAGTTGAGAACAAAGCTGCTGCAGTAACAGAAGCAAAGGCTGAGCCTGTTGTTGATGAAGTGGCAGCAGAACCTGAGGCTGAACCTGTTATCAGTGAGGTAGCAGTTGATCCTGAACCTATTGTTAATGAAGTGGTAGATGCAAAGACTGAGCCTGTTGCAGACGAAGCCAAAGGTGACGGTAAAGACGGAAATATAGATGATGCTTTTGAAGACGAACCAGCCTTTATTATTCCTACTGCACCTATACCCAAGGAAATTTTTTCATCTGTTACCATAGAACCGGAAATAAGCAGGGCTGTTGATAAAGAGAATAAAGTAATGACAGCGTCTATTGCTACGAGAGAAAGAAAAAAATTATTTCAAATTGGCTGTCCGTTAGAAGGATTGGTTGAATTTAATGCCAATGCATTGGTAAATCCAAAATGGTTGCTTGCATCAAGTGGCAGAATTTTCAAGAAGGCCGTAGCGGATTCTATCAGCTCTTATGCTTTTGCTCTTGATAATTGCAAAAAATACGGTTATGCGGTTAAGTATGACTGTGGCAATAACAGATGCTTTTATACGATAACTCCCAGGGGCTCAAAAGCCTTCAGCTATATAGCAAAAAGAGATTCTAGGGCGGTGGCTATCCAGCAACATTTTATTGACAGAATGAATCAGGTTAACCATTTGGTAGACCTGAAGGCATTTGACCTGATGCTCTTGTACATGAGCTTTGCCGATATTATCAGATGCTTGTCTGTTGAAAGTGGTGTGCAGGTACTTGGTGATTCGTTTGATCATGATGGTAAATTCTGGCTTGGCGCATGTACTATAAAAAAAGCCAAAAGTAAAGTATCTGCCTTGGTGATTGCATTCAATTTAGCTAATGAGGTTGATGTAGTACGCTTCTATAAGGGTTTGATGGAGCTTAAGGCTACGTGGCAAAATGCTGCCTCTGTAATTTTTATTGCCTTTGGGAAAGCCTGCGTAAAAGGATTAGGCTCCTGGCTTGCTGAAGCTATGGGCGATGATTTTACTGCTAAGGCTAAGTATTATTACACATTAGACAAGGAACAATTATGCTCCTATGATGATGATCATGTAATTACTGAATTTGATGAGCTTGCAGAAGCTGCTGCTAACGTTATTGCCAGTGATGAACAAAGTGCAGAAAGCAAGTCGGAAAAGACAGTTGCAGGCGATGATGCTGCCAAAGCGCAGACAGACGAGACAGTTACAGGCAGTGATGCTACTGAGGCACAAGCAGGCGAGACAGTTACAGGCAGTGATGCTGCCGAAACGCAGACAGGCGAGACAGTTACAGGCAGTGATGCTGCTGAAGCGCAGGCAGACGAGACTATTGCATTTAGTGATGAAATTCAGGAGTCGAAAGCAGAAGATAAGTCTGCATTGTCAGCTGAAGCAGAAGCTGCTCCTGATCCTGTAACGGTACCTGCTATTGTTGAAAACGAAAAGGCACCGGTGCTTGATGAAGTTGTAGCAGATGAGATGACTGTTGCAACCGAGATAAATAAAAAACAGGTTAAAATTTCAGCATACGATGTTGTTCTTCACTCGCTGACACAGCAGAAAAAGGAGGAGTATTATGCTACGTACAAGAAAATACTCTTGACGGGTAAAACCTACTGTGCGTGTGCTTATCTCAAAAGATTAACAGAGTTGGATCCTTCGTTTAAGGATGAATATCTGCAGTTGGCATACGCGGTAAATGATCCGCTTGCTGCCTGCACCTATAATTCCGATCAGATAGCAAATACGTACTTGGCAGAGGGCTGTGAGCCTAACAGCTATTATCTTGCAGCAGCAATCTTGCGTAATTTCTATTCTAACCAATGCTTGTACGATTATGCAATCGATTCGATGATGGATTCCTTTGCTGAGGATAAACTTTTGGTAAGCAATACTGATCTTAAGCATCTTGTTGATATTTTGCGTATGTTCAAAAAGGAACATCACTGTGGTATGGGCAAATTTGCTGATTATAAGAAAAGCGATATTGCTGCGCTGAAAGCAAAGTTGGATATTTTTGCTGAGAAGGCCAAGGAGCAGAAAAAGCTTGCTTCCGAGCAATCATTTAAAGTAGCTTTCACCAATATCAGATTCGGCAAAACGCTGGAGTATTTCTTTAGAGGAAGCAGTGATTTGGCCAGCTTTTTGGATATGATTGCGGAAAAGGAAAAGGATGAAGCTGCCATAGAGCTTATGAAGCAGTATCTGCAGGAACATTTCATTAAGGAAAATGCACCTGTAGCAGTAGAAAACATCAATAGTAATAAAATTGATGAGCTTATTGATATTGCCTGGGATGTTGCCGGTAATCTGATAAGAAATAAAAAGAAAACCTCTAAGCTGGTAAGCGGACCGCGTGTTAATCTGCGCCATCGTCTGGAGGAAATTGGCAAGCTGATTAGTGAATATCTGGTAACAGTTGAGCAAATCAATAATGCTGATGAGGATGATAAGGCTTACCCGGCTTATCAAAAGGCGTATAAGACAACCTCCAGACTGTTCCAGAAAATTATTGCAGAGTACGAAGCGGAAGCAAAGCAGGCAGATAAGGATTATGGCTATAAGCTTGTGCTTATTCAGACCTTGAAAGAGATTTATGCCAAAATGAAGGGCGATAACCATGAATTTACAGGCAAGTATTTTTATCTGCCCTTCTTAGGTGATTCTCACGTTCTGCTTAATGCAAACTATCAGCCTGAATATCGTGACATAAAAGAATTGCCAGCTATGGGTACTTTGGCGCGTATTGAAAAGCACGCCTTTGAGGGCGGTGATATGTCAGTAGATTTGCAGGTGCGTCTTAAAGGCATTATGGAGAAGGATACTGATATTGTACAGAGTATCATCTCCGATGATAATTATGGCAGTCTGCGCCTGCTTACTGGTTATATCAATGATCAGCAGCCTGGCTTTGAAGCCGAATTTATGAAGAATTTTAGGGTTGCAATGGCTTTGGACTTTGCCAAAAAACAGGCGAAGAAGGAATTTGAGGATTTTTCTGATGAGCTTGCATTGTTCCAAAGCTATGGACAAATTGATAATACAGAGGAAAACAAAAAGGAAATAATTCTTCAGACTGCAGGACTGCTTTATGAGGCAGCACAGGAGGATGACAATTACGGCTTCTTCGAAAAGGTATTGGTTGAATTTAAAAATAAAATTCAAAGAGATGCTGTTGTTCAGGGTGATGCCCTGAAGCAAAATCTGGAGAATTTCCTGCTGGCACATCAGGAGCTCAAGGAAAACGAAGCTGCCAATAAGCTTATTGAACGCATCAGACAGTGCATTGACAGTCAAAAGTATTCTTCGGCAGAAGAGCTGCTTAATCGCCTTGAAAATGATGATTATGAAAGCCTGCAGGAGCTGGAGATGAAGGATTATCTGCAGGATTTTCTGAATCATTATAATAACTATATCAAGAGTGTAGCAAACAATGATAAAACGCTGCGCACTCAGGTAAAACCGTACAGAACTGCCAATAAGGATACGAGAGCTGCTGAACGCCTACTGAATGCCTGGCCGAAAGGCAACAATGATATCAGACCGGATGAACTGCTCAGTTCACTAGGCTTTAAGCTGGCAAGTGTAGACAAAATGGATAAAGTTGACGGCAAATTCCCAAGTTTTTTTGTTAAGCTGCAAAAAGCTTTGGGTGGACGTGTCAATAATTACAATTATCCTGTACCGGCCTTTGGCTCTTTGGGTGAGACGGATGGCTTTAGAATAGTTTATATCTTTGGCGCATATGATGCTGAAAGACTAGTAGAGATTTTCAACAATATAGGTGATGAAAAGCATACGCTTATCATTCTTGATTATGCCTTGAAGGAGAGTGCTAGAAGAAGATTGGCACTGCTGGTCAAAGGAAAGGCAAATTGTAAAATTTTTGCAGTGCTTGACCGTGTTGTCCTGAAATATCTTTATGACAATTATTCCGAGCAGACGATTACCAAGCAACTGCTGCATATCATCATGCCGTTTGCTTATTATCAGCCTTATGTTGCTGATTCTTCCAAGCCAATGCCATCAGAGCTTTTCATCGGCCGTAAGGAAGAATTGAAAAAGATTAAGGATGTCAATGGTGTAAATATTGTTTATGGTGGCCGTCAGCTTGGTAAATCTGCTCTGCTTATGAAGGCTAAAAAGGATATTGATAAGAATGAATCTGGTGACCGTGCTGTTTATATCGATATTAAGGGCCGTAATTATAGCGAAACTGCTTTGAAAATCAGTGAGGAGCTTGTTATTGCAGATATCCTGGAAAAGAAGGAGATTACAAGTGATTGGCGCGAGCTTGCTATGAGTATCAGAATGCGTCTGAAAGATGAAGATAAGCCGATTCACTACTTCCTGTTATTGCTTGATGAAGCAGATGCTTTCCTCGATAGCTGTAAAGACGTACAGTATAAGCCTTTTGATGCTTTAAAGGATATTCAGGCTGTGGGAGAAGGACGTTTTAAGTTTGTCGTTGCCGGCTTGCGTGATGTTCTGAGATTTGAGCATGAGGCTGCGCTGAATGACAATTCTGTTTTACCGCAGCTCAGCAGCATGACAGTTAAGCCCTTTAAGTATGCAGAGGCTAAGGAGCTGTTGGAATATCCCTTGTCCTATCTTGGCTTCAGGTTCCGCGATGATGTAGAAACAGATACCCTGGTTTCCGCAATTCTTAGTCATACCAACTCTTTCCCAGGCATGCTGCAGCTTTACTGTACTAAGCTTATTGAGGCTATGAAAAATGGCTATGCCGGCTACAAGGAAGCAGGTACGCCGCCGTATTATGTATCCGAGGATCATATCAAGAAGGTGCTGGGCGAGGATAATCTGCAGGAGGAGATTCGTCAGAAGTTCTTTATTACTCTAACTGTAGGCAGTGATAATTATTATCTGCTTATAGCAATGATTACTGCATATCTGTATAAGAATGATGAGGGAATTTGCGTTACCCCTAATGATGTTCTGACATTTGCCAAGGACTTTGAAATCAAGGATATTGCAGCTCTGAGCCCGGAAAAGGTGGCAGCATTGATGGAGGAAATGCGCGAGCTTAATGTTTTGCAGCATAATGGTGAGCATGGTTATCGCTTCACACATTTCAGCTTCTTCCAGATGATGGGAACCAAGGCCTACTTGGAGCAGGAGCTGGAGAAATATATGGGGGATAGCGATGAATAACTTATGGTGGAAAGAAATAAGTGGTGCGCGGAGAATAATTGACTCCATTTTCAAGGCTGTAGAAAACGAGAAAAATGTTATCCTTAAATTTTCCCCGTCAACACCCTGGATTGATGATTTTCGTGAGGTTCTTTCGGAAAAAATCGAAATAGAATTAACGGAACAGGAGTTAAAGCAAATTAATTATTCTGAGGCTGATGTCGGAGATTATATGTTGCAAAATTTTTGCCGTGAAGCGGTGCGCGTATATTGGCGTCCCCCGGAAACTGTTGGCAAGTTTTTGTGGAAATGCGAGGATTTGACGTTAAGTGACAAGATTCTTTGGGTAAAGCTGGAGGATAAAAATCAGCTTGAGGATTGGCTGAGCTTTATCAGCGAATACGATAAGGCTTCTGGCAAAGAAAAAAGGAAGGCAGTATTCCTGCTGGAAATTGATGATTCTTTTGAGAATTTGTCGGAGAAAAGGTTTTTTGAAGTATACAATATCGGCGACGCAATTCCTGAATATGTCAAATATACCTATGCATCTGTATTGGCATCAGAGGCCGACATCAAAGAATCCCTTATTACGTATCTGTCTCAGCTTGTTACCTCGTGCTGCAATGATATTGAGCTTATCCCGTTATGCATCAATGAGCAGCGTAGCTTTATGGAAAATCCTTACGATACTATGGTGCAGCTTATTGCCGACAATTGCCGTAGTGATGGCAGTGATTTTGTTTTAGCGGGAGATCGCAGCAGGATTGATTATCTTGTCTGGCAGGCCCAGCTCAAAATTCTGTTCCCCAGTATTGAACGCTACAGAGTTTATCTTATTCAAAAAATGAGCAAGCAGATTAAGGATAAGCTTCAGTTTCCCTATAAAACCAACTTCGGTGACCTTGATTCGCCGGAAGAGCTGGAGCTGAAGGATTTGACCTATGCAATAGGCAATGGCCGCTTGTTGATGGATGATTCAAAGGAATACAATCGTCTGGAAAAATTTCGGGAGTATCGCAACAGCCTGGCACATGGTAAGCCGTTGAGCTTTGAAGATGTCAAGTTCCTGCTCAGCAATGTTATGGGTTAAAAGCAGATTTTAGGAGATGACTGGGAAGGCTGCTTACAGGCTTATACAGTTGCCTGCAGTCACTCATTGCTTATTACCGGACTTGCTTTGCAATCAACAGTTATAATGTAAAAAATTTAACATTTACCATCCGCAAGCAGTAAAAATCTCTTGCATGCTTGCGGAATTTATGGTAAAATATTTTGGTGTAAAAATAACACACGCAGGAAAATTCATCTGTTGCTACGTTTTGCCGCGTAGAGAAGAATTATAACCCATTCCTGCGGAGGAAAAAACAGGAGGAAACAAAAAATGGCTATTATCTCTATGAAACAATTACTTGAAGCTGGTGTACACTTTGGTCACCAAACCCGTCGTTGGAACCCTAAAATGGCTCCGTACATCTTCACCGAGCGTAACGGTATCTACATCATCGACCTGCAAAAAACCGTAAAAAAGGTTGACGAAGCTTACAACTTCATCCGTGAGGTTGCTGCTGCAGGCGAAAATATTCTGTTCGTTGGTACCAAAAAACAAGCTCAAGAAGCTATGAAAGAAGAAGCTACCCGCTGCAACATGTTCTTCGTTAACGAGCGTTGGCTGGGCGGCATGCTGACCAACTTCAAAACCATCCAAACCCGTATTGCACGTCTGCGCAAACTGGAAGCTATGGAAGCTGACGGCACCTTCGACCTGCTGCCGAAGAAAGAAGTTATCGGCCTGAAACATGAAATGGAAAAACTGACCAAATACTTGGGCGGTATCAAAGACATGAAAAAACTGCCGGGCGCTATGTTCATCGTTGACCCCCGCAAAGAGCACATCGCTGTTCTGGAAGCTCACAAACTGAACATTCCTATCGTTGCAACCGTTGACACCAACTGCGATCCGGACGAAATCGATCATGTAATCCCTGCAAACGACGACGCTATCCGCGCTGTAAAACTGCTGACCGCTAAAATGGCTGACGCTGTTCTGGAAGGCCGTCAAGGTATGCAAACTGAAGAAGCTGCTGCTGAAGAAGCTCCGGCAACCGAAGAAGCTGAATAATCCTAACGTTAATATATTACATTTTGAGGAGGAATAACTGATGGCTCAAATTACTGCTGCATTAGTTAAAGAACTGCGCGAGCGTACTGGCGCTGGCATGATGGACTGCAAAAAAGCACTGACCGCTGTAGAAGGCGATATGGACAAAGCAATCGACTTCCTGCGTGAAAAAGGTCTGGCTGCTGCTGCTAAAAAAGCCGGCCGCATTGCTGCTGAAGGCGTTGTTGGCTCTTTCGTAAGCGCTGACGGCAAGATCGGTGCAATCGTAGAAGTTAACTGCGAAACCGACTTTGTTGCTAAAACCGACGGCTTCAAAGAACTCGTTGAAAAAATTGCTGCTCATATCGTAGCTACCAAACCGGCTGACGTAGAAGCTCTGCTGGCTTCCGAGTTGGACGGCCAAACCGTTGAAGCTCTGGTAACCGCTAGCGTTGCTAAGATCGGCGAAAAGATTTCCGTTCGTCGTTTCGCTCTGTACGAAGCTCCGGAAGGCGTTGTTGCTGCTTACATCCATGGCGGCGGCAAAATCGGCGTTATTGTTGAATTAAAAGGCGGCAATGCTGAACTGGGTAAAGACGTTGCAATGCATGTTGCTGCTGCTAACCCGAGCTACCTGGAACGCTCTCAAGTACCGGCTGCTGAGCTGGAACACGAGAAAGAAGTTCTGTCCGAGCAAGCTAAAAACGAAGGCAAACCGGAAAAAATCATCGAGAAGATGGTTATGGGCCGTATCAACAAATACTATAAAGAAGTATGCCTGGTTGACCAAGAGTTCGTTAAAGATCCGGACCAAACCGTTGGCAAACTGGTAAAAGCTGCAGGCGCTGAAGTTCTGGCATTCTCCCGTTTCCAACTGGGCGAAGGCATCGAAAAGAAACAAGAGGACTTTGCTGCAGAGGTTATGTCTCAAATTAAATAATCCGTTTAGTTTGGACTGCAACTGAACATTTAAGGCTATCACAAGCAATTGTGGTAGCCTTTTTTGCATTGCAAAACTTTTAAAAAGTGTAAAATAGTATACATTTTTCCTGCTTGACTATACTCCTGCAAAAGAATATAATAACAACGTATTTTGTTTTAGCAGTCTAGTAAACTGTTGGGGAGGTAATATATAATGAATAAGTTTTTAAAATACGCTCTTGTAGGCGTACTGACAATGTTTGCTATCGTAGCTGCAGGCTGCGGCGGTTCTAAGGATGACGGCAAGGTAGATATGAATAAGCCCGTTATCGTAGGCGTAAACCCCGGTCCGCATGCTGTAATTATGGATAACGTAAAGAAGATTGCCGAGAAAAAAGGCCTGAAGATTGAAGTTAAAGAGTTCAGCGATTTCGTAACTCCTAACTCCGCTCTGGCTTCCGGTGAAATCTGGGCTAACTGCTTCCAGCACGAGCCTTTCCTGAAGGCAACCATGAAGAAGGAGCCTTCCTTCAAGCTGGCTAAAGCCTTCAACACCGCACTGTTCCCGATTAACATCTATTCTAAAAAATTGAAACCTGGCGACACCATTCCCGACGGTGCGAAAATCGGTATTCCTAACGATCCGACCAACGGCGGCCGTGCCATTCTGCTGCTTGCTGCCAACAACCTGATTAAGGTTAAAGACCCGAAGGATGTTACTACCAGCGTTAAGGATATCACCGAAAATCCGCATCATTTCGAAATTGTTGAGCTGGAGGCTGCTGCAATTCCCCGCAGCCTGGATGACCTGACCTGCGCAGCAATCAACACTACCTACGCTATCAGCGCCGGCCTGGACCCCGCCAAGGATCCTATCCTGCGTGAAACCAAGGATTCTCTGTATGTAAACATTGTTGCCGTACAGGAAAAAGACCTGAACGATCCGCGTCTGAAGATTTTCCAAGAAGCATATCAATCTAAGGAAAATGCAGAATTCATCGAGAAAAAATTCCCCGGTTCTGTATACTTAGGCTGGGATAATAAATAATGAGCTCATGGTCAACGGCAAAACTCCTGCGGGAGCTTTGCCGTTGGCCTTTTCTCTATGCAAAGGTGGTTTTAATCATGGATATTCAAGCACATATTAATGAGGTATGGCCCAAGCTGCATGCTCTGGCGGAGCCTGCCTTCAAGGAAGTTAAGACAGCAGCCTTTCTGGCTGATTTTTTGCGTAAGCTTGGTTACGATGTAACCGAAAACGTCGGTGATACTACCGCACTTACCGCTGTGCTGGACAGCGGCAAGCCGGGACCTACGGTAGCAGTGCGTACCGATATGGATTGCCTGCTGTTTAAGAACGAGGATGGCTCGCTGGAGCCCATTCACGCCTGCGGTCATGATGCGCATATGACTATCGCTTTGGGCGTAGCCAAGCTGCTGCAAGAGCAGGGCCTTGCCTGCGGCCGTGTAAAGATTCTTTGCCAGCCTGCGGAGGAAATCGGCAGAGGCGCACTGGCAATGCTGGAGGCAGGCGCGCTGGACGATGTGCAGTACGCTTTGGGCTACCATGTAATGCCGAAGGATATGGCACGCAGCGGTCAGATTATCGCGCAGATCAACTGGACGGCCTGCACCCTGATGGAGGGCGAAATCCGTGGGTTGGCAGCGCATGGCTCCCAGCCGCATCTGGGCGTGAACGCTATTGATGCCAGTGCCGCTATCGTCAATGCCATCAACGCGCTGCACAGCAACCCGCTTTTGGGCGGTAGCATCAAGACTACCCGCTTTATGGGCGGTGCAGGCTCGCTAAACGCTATCTGCGACAAGGTAAGCATCGGCTTTGATCTGCGCAGTACGTCGAACGCCGAAATGCTGGAGCTGCGCCGCAAAGTGGAGGAAATAGTCGTGAATACGGCGAAGGTGTATGGCGCGGAGGCGGACTGTCATATTGTTGGCACCTGCCCGGCAGCGGAGGCTGACCCGTCACTGTTGGCGCTGACGCAGGAGGTAATTTCCGCAGAGCTGGGAGCGGGAGGACTGATTCCAGCTGCCAATATTACGGTAGGCGAGGACTTCAACTTCTTCAAGCAGGAGCGTCCGCAGCTGAAAACTGCCAGCTTGGGCATTGGCTGCGACCTGGAGCCGCGTCTGCATGACCGCGATATGCACTTTGACCACAGCGCGCTGGCTAATGCCATCAACGTGCTGACAAATCTTACGCAGCGTATTTTACACGAAAAGCCGTAAGCATATCCTGAAAAATTATAAAGCAAAAGGCTTCTGCAGTAAGGTGTTGCCAAACTGCGGAAGCCTTAATTTTACGCTTATGATTCTTTTTATGCTTCTTTTATAGCTGCGGCAATGGCTGCTACAGCCTTGTCTTTGAGGCCGGTTGCTTCGATGCAGGGCTTGAATGTTGCGTTTTTACAAACTTTAGTCATAGCCTTTTCGCTGCTGCCCTTACCGCTGCTGCCGTAGGTGCAGACAGGGATAATTGTTTTGACGCTCAGGTCGTTTTCCTCCAGGAAGGTGAGGATGATATTGGGGCAGGTGAACCACCAGATAGGGAACATCACCACAATAGTGTCATAATTCTGCAGGTTCTGCGGCTTTGCCGTAATTGCCGGGCGGGCGTTCTGCAGGTTTTCCAGCTTGGCCTGGCCTACGCAGATAAGATAAGAGGAGGAATATTCTTTTACCGGCTCAATAGCAAAAAGGTCGGCGCCGGTTTGCTTGGCGGTGTCCTCGGCCAGCTTTTTGGTAATGCCTGTGCGTGTGAAATAGGCGATAAGAGTTTTCTTCATAATGGGAACCTCGCTTTCATATAGTAGTATTATAACACAATTTTAGACAAAGGCTGAATTTTCTTTACAGTTTTACTGTCAGCTTGTATATTTAGCTGATTTCATGTATAATAGAGTTAGTTTTTTCAAATGGAGGGATGTCGATGAAAAAGTACTTTCTGCCAATAGGCAAACGACAGGAAGAGGTACTGCTCCCCGAGGAGCGCGTTATATATGATATTCACGGCAATGAATCCAGCGTCTGCGAGGACGTTGTTGCCGCTACTACCGAAGCAATCCGTAACCCGATCGGTACCAAGCCTCTGCGCGAAATTGTGCATGCAGGCGAAACTGTAACCATTGTCATCAGCGATATCACCCGTCTGTGCGGCACGTCCGAATTTCTGCCGGTTATTGTGGCCGAGCTGAACAGTGTGGGCGTAAAGGATGAGGACATCACTGTTATTGTTGCTACCGGTACCCACCGCGGTCATACGCATGAAGAGGATATCACCGTTTGCGGCGAGGATATGGTGCGCCGTCTGAAAATTGTTCAGCATGACTCCCGCAAGAGCGAGGACATGGTACTGCTTGGCCAAACCTCCTTCGGCAATGATGTTGCTATCAGCAAATATGTTGCCAATGCCGACAGAGTTATTCTGACCGGTGCCGTAACGCTGCATCCCTTTGCCGGCTTCGGCGGCGGACGCAAGGCTGTTATGCCGGGCGTAGCGGCATATGACAGCATTATGAAAAACCATTGTATGACTATGTCTCCGGTAGAAGGCGCAGGCTGCAACAAGGCCTGTGACGCAAGTCTGCTCGAGGGCAATCCCATTCATCAGGATATGTATGAATCCTGCAAACTGTTGAATCCGGATTTTCTGGTGAACACTGTGTTTACTCCGGACGGAGAAATCAGCGAGGTTGTTGCCGGTCACTGGTACGAGGCATGGCAGAAGGGCTGTAAGGATTTACTGGCTATGGCAGGCGTACACATCAAGCAGCTGGCTGATGTAGTAATTGCTTCCGCCGGCGGTTATCCCAAGGATTTGAACCTGTATCAGGCAACCAAGTGCCACATGAACGCACAGTTTGCGGTTAAGCACGGCGGCATCATGATTTTCACTTTGGACTGCCCGGATATTAAGGAGCCTGCTATTTTTACGGACTGCTTCAGCCGTAACGATATGGAGCAGTTTGAAAAGGATATCCGTGCCAATTTCACTATTCCGGCCTTTGTTGCCTTCAAGGCGCGCTGCATTGTCAACGATGTAACGGCTTATCTGGTAACACGTCCGGAGAACTTCGACTTTGTCCGCAAGACAGGTCATATTCCCTGTGCATCCTTGCAGGAAGCCTGGGATCTGGCTCAGGAAAAGCTTGCAGAGCAGGGCAAAAAGGATTACAATATTACCATTATGGGTCATGCGTCTGCTACGCTGCCTATTTTGGATAAATAAAGAAAAAAAGAAAAATTTGGGGGGAACTTAATTATGAAAACAAGAAAAGTTGGTATTATCGGTTTAGGTCACGTTGGCGCACATGTAGGTTACAGCCTGGCTATTCAAGGCATTGCTGCAGAGCTGGTGCTGGTAGACCCGAAAGAATCCAAGCTGGCTGCCGAGGTACAGGACCTGCGCGACGCAATTTTGTATTGCCCGCATGATGTAAAAATTAACGGCGGTACCTACGCTGACTTGGGCGACTGCGACGCCATCGTCAACTGCATCGGCGATATCGACCTGGTTGCCAGCGGTGACCGTTTAGACGAGCTTACCTTTACCGCAGCACAGGTTAAAGGTTATATCCACAAGGTTATGGCCAGCGGTTTCAACGGCTTCATTGTTAACATCACCAATCCTTGCGATGTTATCACCAACATCCTTTATCGTGAAAGCGGTTTGCCGAAAGGCCATGTAATCGGCACCGGCACCGGTCTGGATACCTCCCGTCTGGTATCTGCTTTATCTCTGCAGACTGGCGTTTCTCCGCAATCCATCAGCGCTTACATGATTGGCGAGCACGGTGCTTCCCAAATGGCTGCCTGGTCCTGCGTAAACTTCAACGGCATTCCTTTAAGCTCTTTGGAGCACGAGGATCCTAAATTTGCTTTTGACAAACCGGAGCTGCAAAAACGCGCTATCGGTGGCGGCTGGGTAACCTACAGCGGTAAGCACTGCACCGAATACGGCATCAGCTCTACCGCAGCTCGCATGTTACGCTGCATTTTCAACGATGAGCAACGCATTATGCCTGCTTCCATGCTGCTTGACGGTGAATATGGTGAAAAGGATGTCTTTGTAGGAGTTCCTGTTCTGCTTGGCAAAAACGGCGCAGAGCGTGTGCTGGAGCTGCCTCTGACTGCTGAGGAGCTGGCAAACTTCCACAAATGCTGCGACGATGTACGCAAGAACATCAAAACCGCAGAAGGCATTGCTCCTGCCGAATGTAAATAATTTTTAAAGTATGTCTTGGAAAAGGCAGGCCGACAACGCTGCAAGGCGCTGCTTACGGCCTGCTTTTTTGCTGGTTATGCTACAAAGTTAACAAAAAAAGTGCCTTAGCAAAGATAATAGTTGAAAGTTTTGCAAATGAGTGGTAAAATATTTAGGTGATTCATAGCTATCATCAGTTTTATGGAAAGAGGGTAATATCATGACGCGTATCAATAGAGTTTTGGAGCATATGGCCAAGCTGCAGGTAGACAGTGTCATTATTAAGGATGTTACCACAATCCGTTATCTGACCGGCTTTACAGGAGATTCCAGTCTGCTGTATCTGGACAGACAACAGGGCGTGCTGATTACGGATGGCCGTTATACAGAGCAGGCCAGAAACGAAATGAAGTTCTTCAAGGTGCTGGAGTATACTCCGGCAGGTGCGCACAGCATCTGGGCTGCCGCCGCTGATTTGGCAAAGAATGCCCAAGCGCAGGTAGTGGGCTTTGACGGAGCGTATTACAGCTATGATGATTATACTGTGCTGCACGAGTTTTTGGGTGAAACCTATATGCAGAGCATTGATTTCAGCGATATCCGTATGATTAAGGATAAAAAAGAGCTGGACATGCTGCTGAAGGCTGCCAGCATTGCTGACGAAGCCTTTATCCATCTGCTGGAGGATATCAAGCCCGGTTGTACCGAGCGCAGTCTGGCAGGCCGTCTGGAATACTATATGCGTGCCTTGGGAAGTGAAAAGGCTTCCTTTGATACGATTGTAGCCTCCGGCGTACGCAGTGCTTTGCCGCATGGCATGGCATCCGACAAGGTTATCGAGGTCGGTGATTTTATTACCTTTGACTTCGGCGCTGTCTATAAGGGATATCATTCCGATATGACGCGTACCTTGGTAGTGGGCATGGCAAATTCCTGGCAGCAGGAAATTTATACTATAGTTGAAGAAGCACAGCGCAAGGGCCTGAAGGCTGCCGAAGCAGGCATGACCGGCAGAGAGCTGGACGCTATTGTGCGTGACAGCATTACCGCCTGCGGCTACGGCGATTATTATGTGCATGGTACAGGTCACGGCGTAGGCCTGGAAATCCACGAAATGCCGATGATTAACAAGCGTGGCGCTACAGTGCTGCAGACAGGCATGATCTTCACTATTGAACCTGGTATATACATTCCCGGTAAAGGCGGGGTACGTATAGAAGATACTGTTGTTTTGACAGAGGATGGGGCGAGAGCCTTGAACGGTGTCAAAAAGCAGCTTATTGAAATTGTCTAATATTTAAATTTATAGGAGGGCTTCCAATGATTTCCACAAACGAATTTAAAACCAACGTAACTGTTACTATCGATGGCGACGCTTGGCAGGTTGTTGAATTCCAACACGTAAAACCTGGTAAGGGTGCTGCTTTCGTACGTGCAAAAATGCGTAACCTGTGCACCGGTGCTGTTGTTGAGCGTACCTTCAACGCAGGCGAGCGTCTGCCGAAGGCTCACATCGACCGTCGCGAAATGCAATATCTGTATGAATCCGACGGCATGTATGTATTCATGGACAATGAAACCTACGAACAAACCGAGCTGAGCAAAGAAACTCTGGGCAGCGCACTGAACTTCCTGAAAGAGAACATGGATGTTAAAATCATGATTTATGACAACCGTGTACTGGGCGTTGACCTGCCGAACACTGTAGAACTGACCGTAGTTGAAACCGAACCCGGCATCAAAGGCGATACCGCTACCGGCGGCAGCAAGAACGCTACCATGGATACCGGCTATGTTGTTAAGGTTCCTCTGTTCATCAACGAGGGCGACGTTCTGGCTATCGATACCAGAACCGGCGACTACATTTCCCGCGCTTAATTTTAATTAAGAATTACGCAGCAGCTGCTGCAGGCTTGTTTTGTTACTTACGGTGACGGAACCTGCCTGCGGCAGCTTTTTTGTATATTTGCATGCGTGCATTGTGCACTGAATTTGTTCAAAATTTACAAAAATAACAAGTGTACTTTTCAAGAGAACAGTGGTATAATATTAAAAGAACTTTGTATGAAGAAAGGGGACACTAGTATGTCTGAAAAATCCACATTCTATTTGGTTCGCGAAGAAATTCTTCCGGAAGCAATTAAAAAAACTATAAAGGTTAAAGAAATCCTCAAACGCGGCGAAATTAAAACTATCAACGAAGCAGTTGAAAAAATGGGCCTGAGCCGCAGTGCTTATTACAAATATAAGGATTTCGTTTTCCCGTTCTATGAAGCAAGCAAGGAAAAAATCATCACTTTATCCTTACTGCTGGAGCACAAATCCGGCGTGCTGTCCAAGGTTCTGAATACTGTTGCCGACGATTCCGGCAGCATCATGACCATCAACCAGGGTATTCCTCTGCAGGGCGTTGCCAACACCACTATTTCTATCGAAACCAAGCATCTGACGATAGACCTGGAGGCATTGCTGGACAAGCTGCGCATGATTGACGGCGTAAAACGTCTGGAAGTTTTAGGTCAGGTATAACCGATTACTGATTGAGGTATTGGAGGGGTACTAAATGAAGGACTTTGTAAATGTTGGTCTGTTGGGCGCCGGCACTGTCGGTGGCGGCGTGCTGAAGGTTTTAGAGAAAAATGCAGAGAAAATAGCAAAAGAGGTAGGCAAGCCGGTAAGAATCACCAAGGTGCTTGACCGCCATGTAGACCGCCTGAAACAGGAATACGGTGATAAATATATTTTTACCGACAACGCCGATGAGGTACTTGAGGATAAGGATATTGATATTATCGTTGAGCTGCTGGGCCGCGAGCATCCTGCCAAGGAATTTATCGCCAGAGCCTTTGCCAACGGCAAGCATGTTGTTACTGCTAACAAGGACGTTCTGGCCAAATTCGGCTCTGAGCTGTTCCCGTTGGCGCATGAGCACAACTGCGACTTTATGTTTGAGGCCAGCGTCTGCGGCGGTATTCCTATCATCGGACCAATGAAAACCAGTATGGCAGCCAATCAGATTACCTCTATCATGGGTATCGTGAACGGCACCACCAACTATATGCTGTCCAAGATGGCTAACGAACACCTTGATTACGACGAGGTACTGAAGGAAGCGCAGGCCAAGGGTTATGCAGAGTCCGATCCTACTGCCGATGTAGGCGGTTTGGATGCTGCGCGCAAAATTACTATTCTGGCATCTATTGCCTTCAATACACGCTTCAATCTGGACGATGTGCAGGTTGAAGGCATTGAAAGCATTGAAGCCTGCGATATCAAATATGCAACCGATCTCGGTTACGCAGTAAAGCTTCTGGCGATTGCCAAGAACGATCCTGAAAACGGTGTCAGCCTGCGTGTTAACCCGACGATGATTCCGCTTTCCCATCCGCTTGCAGGCGTAAACGGCGTTTATAATGCTGTATTCGTCAACGGTGATGCTATTGGTGAGGCAATGTTCCTGGGCCTCGGTGCAGGCCGTCTGCCGACTGCAAGCTCTGTCTGCGGCGATATTATTGATATTGCCCGCAATATGCAGCACAAGTCCACCGGACGCATCAGCTGCACCTGCTTTGAGGAAAAACGCCTCTGCCCGCCTGACAAGATGTCCGCACCGGCATATATCCGTCTGCAGGTAGCAGATAAACCGGGCGCACTGGCAGCCATCGCTGCAGCCTTCGGCGCACAGAACGTGAGCCTGCGCAATGTTGTGCAGACTAATGATGTTCTGAGCAATAAGGCGGAGATTGTTGTAATTACCCACAGTGTTTCGGAGGCTAATCTGCAGATGGCGCTGCAAATTTTGCGCGTACTGCCGGTAGTAGAAGCTATCAGCTGTGTGATTCGTGTAGAAGACAGCCATTTGGCATAAAGAGGCGGCAGCATGAAAAAAGTATTTATTCAGGTTCCCGCAACCTCAGCCAACTGCGGCCCCGGCTTTGATACACTCGGCCTGGCCTGCAACTTGTATAACGAAGTAAGCTATGAAATAACCGACAGAAAGGGCTTCCAGCTGGAGGTAGAAGGCGAGGGCGCAGATTATCTGAAGCCGTTTGGCCGTAATTTGGCTTTCGCCAGCTTTCTGCGCGTGTGGAACGCCGTAACAGGCGGTCAGCGCATCGGTCTGAAGGTAAAGATGCTCAACCGCATTCCTATGTCCCGCGGTCTGGGCAGCAGCTCCAGTGCGATTGTTGCCGGTCTGTTTGCAGCTAACGCTTTGTGTGATGACTATTATACCAAGGATGAGCTTCTCGGTATTGCGACGGAAATCGAAGGCCATCCCGATAATGTGGCACCGGCGCTGTACGGCGGCTTCACCATCAGCTATATGGAGCAGGAGAAGGCGCATTCCCTGCGTCTGCTGCCTGCCAAGCCGTTGAAGTTCATCGCCGTTGTTCCCGATAGCAAGCTGCCAACGTCGCTTGCACGTCAGGCTATTCCCAAAACCGTACCGCATAAGGACGCAGTGTATAACACCTCCAGAGCTTCGCTTTTGGTCGGTGCGCTGTTGAGCGGCAATTATGAGTATCTGGGCATGGCGCTGGAGGACAAGCTGCATCAGCCGTACCGTGCGCATCTTATTCCAGGCTTGCCTGATGTTTTTGCGGCAGCTAAGGAAGCAGGCGCCTATAACGCTATTATCAGCGGTGCAGGCTCTACGGTGATGGCCTATGCTTCGCCGGAGGCAGACTGTGAGCGCATTGCCAAGGCTATGGTAGACGTGTTTGCGGCCAATAATGAGCACGCCTGCTACCATATTTTGGACCTCGATACAGAGGGCGTAAAAAAAGTTTAAAATAATTTATAAAATAGTGTTGACAAAATCCAAATAAACCTGTATAATACTCCTTGTGATTCGGGGCGTGGCTCAGCTTGGTAGAGCGCTTCCTTGGGGTGGAAGAGGTCGTGGGTTCGAATCCCGCCGCTCCGACCAATGTCGGACTTATAGCCTTTACGTTTATCGTAAAGGCTTTTTTCATGTTTAAAAGGAAGTTGGGGCACGCGGGAAAATATTATAATGCTCTCGATAAGAGCTTGGGAAAAACTAATCTTATAAACTTAGAACCGATTTTGGTTCTTTTTATTTGCGTAAATTTACATAAAAGTGTGATTCAGAACACAAAAAATCCCATAAAAATGTGAGTAGTAAGCATTTTATACAATTCGCTCTGCGATACGTCCCAAACAACCCTCATTTTAAAGAAAAATTATTAGGGAAAAACAAGCTGATATGTTATAATATAGAACGTGTGAATATATTTTGCGCAGCTGTCGGGCAGCAGAGGTGAGATTCAGTTGCTGCTGACGGCATAATAAAGCAATTTGAACAGTAATTGACAGCAAAAGCTGTAAAACATCAGGACGAAGGCTTACAGCTTGGGAACACAGCTTCACAACGGCCACGGCATTACTGATTACTGTTATAGCAGAGCGCCTTGCATTCGAAGTAAGGGCTTTTTCATATTATATTGGGAGGTTTTGACCGATGATTCGTACATTGGAATTCGTCTGCAGTGAATGCGGCGAACATTTTGTGCCCGGAGAAAAATTGTATTATCGTGATAATTACATGAACAACAGCATTCGCGATACCAAATTTATCTGCCCGGCCTGCATTGCCCGCTGGCAGCAGAAATGGCAGATTAAAACAGCCAGCTTTCATGAGGTTGACTATGTGCTGACAGTTGACCTGGAGCTGGAGGACGGCACAGTCTACAACAACATGGACTGCACGCCGATAGATGAAACCGAAACCGTTGTCCTGGGCGAGGACGTGCCGGTGGAGGCACAGCAGGAACTGTACAAAATTTATGCAGCTTGGGATAAGGAGCGCAAGGCGCACATCCTGAAGGACTGCACCTTCAAGGATGAATTCATGCGTACCTCCTTCACCTGCGAAACTTACAGCGGTGAACGCTATGAGAACGTTGCCTTCCGTGTAACCATGCGCAGTGAGCTGCAGACGGAAATCCCTGTTCCCGACTACATCAAAATGCAGATTCTTGATGCCTACAAGCTGTACGAGGAGCAGAACGCCGATTATCCGGCAGTAGACGAGCTGGTTTCCGATGAGGATGAAATTGCCAGGATTACTAAAAATTTAAAGAAATAGGAGAGCATATACATAATGACAGAATTGATGGATAAAATTAAGAAACGCCGTACCTTCGCTATTATTTCTCACCCTGACGCAGGTAAAACTACCCTTACCGAAAAGCTGCTGCTTTACGGCGGAGCTATTCACCTGGCTGGCTCCGTAAAGGCCAGAAAGAGCAATAAGCACGCTGTATCCGACTGGATGGAGATTGAAAAGCAGCGTGGTATTTCCGTTACCTCTTCCGTACTGCAATTTGACTACGACGGCTTCCGCGTAAACATTCTGGATACCCCCGGTCACCAGGATTTCTCCGAGGATACCTACCGTACATTGATGGCTGCCGACAGCGCTGTCATGCTGATTGACGCTGCTAAGGGCGTAGAGCCGCAGACCAAGAAGCTGTTCTGGGTTTGCCACCGCCGTCGTCTGCCTATCTTTACCTTTATCAACAAACTGGACCGCTACGGCCGTAACCCCTTCGACCTGATGGACGAGCTGGAAAAGGTGCTGAACATCCGCGCATATCCGATTAACTGGCCTATCGGTATCGACGGCCATTATAAAGGCGTATATAACCGTCTGGAAAACACTATTGAGCTGTTTGAGGACGACACCAGCCATGGTGCCAAAAAGCTGAAATCCACTACCGGTTCTTTAGATGATCCCAAAATCAGAGAGCTGCTGGGTGACGAGCTGTACGAAAACCTGTGCAATGACATCGAGCTGCTGGACATGGCAGGCGATGAGTTTGACATGGAAAAGGTTAACACCGGCGAGCTGACTCCGATGTTCTTTGGCAGTGCTATGACCAACTTTGGCGTACAGAGCTTCCTGGAAAAATTTTTGGAAATGTCTCCCATGCCACAGCCAAGAATGCTGCAGGATGGTACAATATTGTCACCGGAGAACGAAAAATTCTCTGCTTTTGTTTTTAAAATCCAGGCTAATATGAATCCTGCTCACCGTGACAGAATTTCCTTCATGCGTATTTGTTCCGGCGTCTTTGACAAGGGAATGAGCGTTTACCACAAGCAATCAGGTAAGATGGTTAAGCTGGCACAGCCGCAGCAGTTCCTGGCTCAGGAGCGCACAATAGTGGAAAAAGCATATCCAGGTGACATTATCGGCGTTTTTGATCCGGGTATCTTCGGTATCGGTGATTCCTTGAGCGATAGCAGCCTGAAGCTGCAATTTGAAGACTTCCCCGTATTCCCGCCGGAAATTTTTGCCCGCGTACAGCCTAAGGATTCCCTCAAACGCAAGCAGTTTGAAAAGGGCATCATTCAGCTGTCGCAGGAGGGTGCTATCCAAGTATTCCGTCAGGAGGGCGTAGGTCTTGAAAGCTACATCGTCGGCGTTGTCGGCGTACTGCAGCTGGAGGTTCTGGAATACCGTCTGCTTAACGAGTACAGCTCTAAGCTGCTGATGAATCAGCTGCCGTACTCCGTTGCACGTTGGGTATATGCAGAGGATAAGAAGCTGATTGAGAACATTAAAGGCTTGGATAACGGAATGCTTGTTTATGATAAAAAGGACAGACCTGTTATTCTTGTAAATAACGAGTGGTCCCTGAATTGGATTCTGGAACGAAATCCTGGTATTCAGTTCCTGACGGTACCTGCTGATGTGGAGAAAATCTAAAGATAATTACAATTACAAATCAGGAAAAACGCTTTCACTTTTACAGAAAATAGTAGTACTTATTACGCTCGTAGTGTGTATTGCACTGCTGCCGACGTCTTTGTTTACAACGCAGAAGGTGGCGCGGGTAATTTATGACCGCGTAAGTATCAATGCCGTAAGCATCAACAATATTCTCTGTAACTCTCCGGAAATAAGGGAGAGCCTGGAGAAGCAGAACAAGAGGCCGGAGGATTCCGTAGACAGCTTTATGGCTGCCTTTGTTAACGATGTTGACCATTCGGATGAAGCTGGCGTAGCGATTTACGACAAGAACCGCCATCTGCGCGTGTTGTATAACCCCGGCAAGCTGCCTGACTTCGAGCATAGCGCGCGTAATCTGGTTGACAAATACGCGGGACGCAACAATATTTCCTATAAGGAAAACTACTCGATTCCCAATAAGGCTATTGGCTTTGTTAAAGATGACAATAAAAAAACCATCGGCTACGTTGTTACTGGTTATTCCGATGAAATCGTCAATAACTCTACAATCGACGCGGTTTTATTCTTGCTGTCTATGACGCTGCTTGGTCTGATTGTCGGCATTTGGGGCGCAATTTATCTGGCGCAGAGAATTAAACGTGTTCTTTTCGGCTATGAGCCTGAAGAAATCGCCAGAATGCTGCAGGAACGCGACGTTATTCTTAACTCTGTACGTGAAGGCATTATCAATATCAACAGCAACGGCTGCATTACGCTTGTCAACTCCGAGGCCCAATTGCTTTTGAAGCAGGCCGGTATTGAAGGAGTTAATGAACTATTTGGAAAATCTGCAAAAGATGTCTTGAAACGTGTGCCGTTGGATGATATTATAAAAGAAGGTAAAACTTTAGTTGATGCCAGTGTCAAGATGGGTAATACTGTCTTTATTATTACTGCAGTACCGTTACTGGATGGTAAGAACATTATCGGTGCCGTAATTACCTTCCGCAAAAAATCTGTAGTAGAAGAGATGGCTAACCAGCTGACAGGCTTTAAAAATTATGCTACTGCTTTAAGAGCGCAGACACATGAGTTCATGAACAAAATGCATGTGATTATGGGCCTGATAGATATGAAGGCCTATGATGAGCTGAAGAATTTTACGCAGGAAATTGCCTATAACAGACAATCTGAGGTTTCTTATGTAGTAACCCGCCTGAAGGATATAACATTATCAGGCTTTATTCTCGGTAAAATAAGCCGCAGCCGTGAACTTGATATCGACTTTTCTCTGACAGAGGAAAGCGAGCTGCACAGCGAACTGGATGTGCCTTCGGTACATGATATTGTACTGATTGCCGGCAATATTATCGAAAACGCCTTTGATGCGTTGAAGAATTTTGACGGTGAACGCATCGTTAATCTCTCGATTCTGGATTTTGACCGCGAAATTGTTATCGTTGTGGAGGATTCCGGACCAGGTATGAGTGACGAGGTACGCGAGCATATCTTCCAGCGTGGCTTCAGCAGCAAGTGCGAAAGCGGTCATGGCTTTGGCTTATATCTGGTTAAGCAAAGCATCAATAACCTTAATGGCACCATTACTGTGGAGTCTGCTCCGGGTGAGGGCACTACTTTTACCGTAAGGCTTCCGACCAGGAAAGAGGGGGATTAAGATGATTAACGTGTTAGTTGTAGAAGATGACCCGATGGTTGCCCAATTACATGAGCACTATCTTAGCCAGATCAAGGGGTTTCAGCTGTGTGATATTGCCGGCAACGGAGATACTGCACTGAAGCTGCTGCGTCAGAACAGATACGATTTAATCATTCTTGATGTCTTTATGCCTACTATGGATGGTTTACAGCTTTTGGCTAAAATACGCGAGAATGGTTATGATGTAGATGTCATCATCGTTTCGGCAGCAAACGATAAGGATAAAATTAAGCTGGCGCTGCGTTTGGGCGCTGTCGATTATATTATCAAGCCCTTTGAGTTTGAACGCTTTAACCTTGCACTGAACAATTATCTGAAGCGTTATCAGATTGTTGAGGAGCAGGGCGTCATTAAGCAGGCTGACCTTGATACCACTATTATGCGTCAGGAAAATCAGGTTGCGGTAACTTTGCCCAAGGGCCTTGATAAAAATACCTTAGGCACTGTTTGGGATTGCATCTGCGGTATTGACGGCATGTTTACTACCGAAGAGGTGGCAGGCATGGTGGGAATCTCCCGCGTTTCTATCCGTAAATATCTGGAGTTTTTGAAATCCCTGCATCTGCTGAAGCTGGATTTGCACCGCGGCAGTGTTGGCAGACCGGTCTACAAGTATCTGTGCCTTGACAAGCAGAGCGATGTGCTGAAGGCATATATACAGTAAAGCAATTCAGGTGAACCCTCGGCAGTATTTGTCTGAGGGTTCGCTTTTTCTTATACAAATTTGAAATAATCATTAAAGTAGTGTACAATAGTAGTATTATTATGCAGAAAAGAGGGGGCAAAACATATGCAAGACCCGATTAAAATATTAGGCGTGCCTGTACACGCAATGACTATGCAGGAGGCAGTGAAAACGCTTGAAGAAAGAATGCTCGCCAAGGAGCAGACCTTCGTTGTTACCGCGAATGCCGAAATCATCATGATGTGCCAGGAAAACGCAGAGTATAAAAAAATAATCTGCGAGGATGCGGAGCTGGTGCTGCCTGACGGTGCCGGTGCCGTGTGGGCAGGCAGACACCTCGGCTACAAGGTGCCGGAGCGTGTAGCAGGCTTTGACCTCTATAACGAGCTGTTGGATTTATCGGCGCACAAGGGCTACAAGGCGTACTTCTTCGGCGGTAGCACTGGCGTTGCCGAAGCTGCGAAAGCAAAGGCTGAGGAGCTTTATCCGGGCGTACAGGTAGTGGGCTGCCACAACGGTTACTTTAAGGATGAGGATGTGCCGCAGATTATTGCGGACATCAACGCCAGCGGTGCAGATATGCTTTTCGTTGCCTTGGGCGCACCGAAGCAGGAAAAATGGCTGGTAGCACACCGCGCGGAGCTTAACGCAAAAATTCTGATGGGCATTGGCGGCAGCTTTGACGTGCTCGCCGGCAAAATGGAGCGCGCACCTAAATGGATGCAGGATGCTTCTTTGGAATGGGCCTTCCGCCTCTATAAGCAGCCCAGCCGTTTTATGCGTATGATGGCGCTGCCTAAGTTTGTAATCAAGGTAATGGCGTCTAAGTTCTGATACATACCGAAAAACGTTGTGCTTGCCGAAAGTGCTAAGAATTTTACACTTATATAGACAAAAGCAGGTTGGTGTATTATAATAAAGTGATGGAAGTAGCATTCCATCACTTTTTATATCCGCAAAAAACAGACTGCACAGTCAGTTTGGAAATGTTTGCTGATTTAAGCTGAAATCAAAAGAAATATTCGCAGGAAAGCGAGGCTTTATATGTTTATTGTAAAAGATGGTTATATTTATGTTGGTGTTTCTCTGTTGGTGGCTGCAATAGTATATTATTTCTTCGGCGCTGTGTGGGCCGTAATCCCTGTAGTGCTGGCGTTATACTTTGCCTACTTCTTCCGTGATTTCCACCGCGTTACGCCCTATGATCCCAACATCCTGTATTCGCCTGCAGACGGTACGGTAATGGGCGTAGATGAAATTTTTGATGATGAATATCTCAACGAGCCTGCGATTAAGGTAACTATTTTCCTTTCCGTATTCAACGTGCACACCAACCGTGCGCCGCTCGACGGTGAAATCAAATATCAGCGCTATACCTGCGGTCAGTTCGTGCCTGCGTATGAGAAAAACGCTTCTTTTGAAAACGAGCGTCATGCTATCGGTATGGATAACGGCCGTATGCGTTTCCTGGTAATCCAGATTGCCGGTCTGCTGGCACGCCGCATCGTTTCCTGGGTAACTGTAGGAACCAACCTAAAACAGGGCGAAACCTACGGTATGATCAAGTTTGGCTCCAGCACGGAGCTGGTAGTGCCCAGAAATGTTGAAATCACCGTTAAGAAGGGTGATAAGGTTGTTGGCGGTATTACCGTAGTGGGGAGGGTTAAAGAACAATGAACTGGCGTCGTCTGATTCCGAACAGCATCAGCTCTGCGAGCCTTATTTTCGGTGTGCTGTCTATCTTTAAAACTATCGAGGGTGATTTCTTCCTTGCCCCCGTTTTCATCGTAATCGCTGTAATTTTTGACTCTATGGATGGCCGTGCTGCCCGTGCTCTCGGCGTTGGCGGCGGTGACTTCGGCAAGGAGATGGATTCTCTTTGCGATATGTGCTCCTTCGGCGTTGCGCCTGCCATCATGATTTATATGTACGGTCTGCAGGAGCTGGGCCTTGCAGGTCAGGTTATCGCCGCACTCTTCGCTGTGGGCGGCTGCCTGCGTCTGGCACGCTTCAACTGCAACACCGGTGTTGTACATGGTTATTTCCAGGGTATGCCTATTCCGGCAGGTGCCTGCTTCTTGGCAACCTATGTTGTTTCCGGTTATCAGTTCGCTCCGGCTGTGCTGGCAGCAGTTACTCTGGTAATTGCCTGCATCATGTACAGCGAAGTTAAATTCCCGGATTTCAAGGGCAAGGGTAATCCTATGTACCGTCTGCCTGTAATTATTGCCGTAATCGTCGGTGCCGTAATGCTCTACGAGCATCCCAGTGCGTGGCCGTTTGTAGCAATGTTCACCTATACGCTGGCAGGCATTGTAAACCATGTTTACCGTGCTCTTACAGGTAAAAACAAATAATTTGCCGTTAGGGGAGTAAAGGAGATTTTTGATGTATACAGCTTTTGATATAATCATGATACCTTTGCAGCTATTGATTATATTTTTTACGCTCTACTACTTTTTTGTTTCTTGGTTCGGCCTGTTCGGCAAGAAGAAGGAAGTTAAGATATATAATGAAAGCAAGACCTTTGCCTTGATTGCCTGCGCGCATAACGAGGAAAGAGTTATTGCCCAATTAGTAGATAACCTGCGCCGTCTGAATTACAATGACGCTTTATATGATATCTATGTTGTTGCGGACAACTGCTCGGATAAAACCGCCGAGGTTGCACGCAAGGCCGGTGCGCTGGTGCATGAGCGCTTCAGCGAAACCGGTAAGGGCAAGGGCTTTGCTCTCGCGTGGATGTTTGACAGACTGTTCAAGCTGGATAAAAAGTATGATGCGGTTTGCGTTTTCGATGCCGATAACCTGGTGCATCCCAACTTCCTACAGGAGATGAACAGCCGTCTGTGCAACGGCGAACGCATTATCCAAGGCTATATGGATGCCAAAAACCCGACTGATACCTGGGTAAGCGGCGTATTTGCAATTTCCTTCTGGATTGTTAACCATGTATGGAGCCTGGCAAAGTATAACATGGGCCTTTCCTGCTGCCTTGGCGGTACCGGTATGTGCTTTGACACCGAGGTGCTGAAGCGTTACGGCTGGCGTGCAACCTGCCTGACCGAGGATATGGAGTTCACTATTCAGGCGATGATGGAAGGCATTCCTACAACCTGGGCACATGATGCAATCATCTATGATGAAAAGCCGCTGACCTTCAAGCAGACCTGGAACCAGCGTAAGCGTTGGTCGCAGGGCCACTTTGACGTTGCGGACCGCTATCTCATCCCGATGATCAAAAAAGCAATCAAGACACGTAATATCGTCATGCTGGACTGCTCTGTGAACCTCATTCAGCCGTACTTCCTGATGATTTCCACGTTCTTTGTGCTTTGCAGCTATATTTATAACTTCTATCCGTTCTACACCAATATCTTGTATACCATTATTCCGGTAGAGGTTTGGACTCTGGTTGGTATCGGCCAGTATATTTTCCCGGTAGCGGTACTGTGGAAAATCCGCGCTTCCTTCAAGTCCTGGATGTATCTGCTGCTGTATCCGCTGTTTATTTACAGCTGGATTCCTATTACAGCCCTTGGCTGGTGGCACCGCCACGACCATGAGTGGAGCCATACGCTGCACACCCGTGGCATCAGCTTCGACGATGTAATTATTCCCGAGGACGCAGTAAACGACGGTCCTAAGGAAGTAGTCTTTGCGAAAAAGGACGAAAAATAACGTTTATAAGCACTTCTGCGCAAGCGGGAGTGCTTTTTTAGTGCGCAAAGGCAGGTAAACATGATATAATAAATTTATTGTGCTTATGCAAATTTTATGAAGATGAGCTAAAAGAACGGAGAGGATATGAAGATGCAGATTAAGGGAATACTTTTTGATTTTGACGGCACTATTGCCAATACCATAGATTTGATTATTGCCACCTTTGAGCACACCTGCCGGGAGGTGCTGGGCTTTACACCGGAGCGTGAAAAGATTGTGGCTACCTTCGGCCTGCCGTTGCCGGAGGCAATGATTGCGCTTTCCGGTAAGCCGGAGCTGGTGGAGACTATGCGCGACGCTTACAGAGAATATAATAACGCGCATCACGATGATATGATTCGTCCTATCCCCGGCGTGAAGGAAACACTGGAGCAGCTGAAGGCACAGGGCATTAAGCTGGCGGTGGTTACCTCCAAAAAGCCGCCGATGCTGCGCCGTGGCATGGACTGCCTGCAGCTGACGCAGTATTTTGATGCGACCGTTGCCCTTGGCGATACGAAGGAGAACAAACCGCATCCCGAGCCGATGCTGGCAGCCTGCGCCAAACTGGGAGTAAAGCCTGAGAAATGCCTGTGCGTCGGCGACAGTCCCTTCGATTTGCAGAGCGGACGCAGTGCGGGGGCAAAAACCGTTGCCGTGCGCTATACGGCCTTTGGCTGGGAAAAGCTGCTGGAGGAGGGCAGGCCGGATTTTGTGATTGCAAGACCGCAGGAGCTGCTGGAGCTTGTGGGGAAGTAATTAAAGTTTTTGATGCAAATATATTTGTTAAAACTATTTTTATCGAGTATAATGGACTTAAGAAGTTATGTGTTATATACGTTAACAAGAATTTTCTGTCAAGAATATTTTTAAAGCTATTTTTATTATAAATTGCTGATTTGAAGGTGATTTCCTATGCTAGACTTTTTTAACATCGAAAAATACAAAGAAAATAATCGTTTGGAAGCAAAAGCGGCTGCCGTTGGCCTGCCGAAGAGTTTGTGGGCAACTTATTCTGCATTTGCTAATACTAATGGTGGTATAATTTTACTTGGTGTTACAGAAGATGCGCAACATCAGTTGCATGTTGAAGGTGTAAATGATGCTGATGCATTAGTAATAGACTTTTGGAATATCATCAACAATCAAAGCAAAATCAGTATCAATGTCCTTAACGATAAAGATGTTATAGTTCGTGAATTCGACGGTAAAAAGATCATTATTATTAGTGTACCGCGCGCGCAGAGATATGATAAGCCTATATACCTTGATGGTAATTTGTTTTCGTCATATAAACGCAATGGCGAGGGTGATTATCGCTGTACCAAAGAGGTTATTCAGGCAATGCTGCGCGATGCTTCGCCTAAAACACAGGATATGCTTGTGTTAGGAAACATGAATTTAGATGTCTTTGATAAAGATACTATTAAACGTTACCGCATAAGAATGCAGGGGATAAGACCGGGGCATGTTTGGGAAGCACTTGAAGATGTTGATTTTCTCTATCGTATAGGAGCAGTTGGCAGAGATGCTGATGGTAAATTACATCCTACTGCTGCAGGCTTGTTGATGTTCGGGTACGAGTATGAGATTGTAAGAGAATATCCGCATTACTTTTTGGATTATCGCGAAAAGCTGGATGATGATACTCGTTGGAGTGATAGGTTTGTTTCTAGTTCCGGTGATTGGAGCGGTAATATATATGATTTTTATTTCCGTGTATATAACCGCATTGCTCAGTCTGTTAAAGTACCGTTTGCTTTAGACGGGATAAGTCGCATTGATGATACAGAATTGCATAAGGCTTTAAGAGAGGCTTTGGCAAATACCTTAATCAACGCTGATTACTATGGAAATACAGGTGTTGTTATTGAAAGAAACATTACCAGTATAACGATGACTAATGCCGGTACATTCAGAATAGATTTAGATGAAGCAATAAATGGCGGAATTTCCGATCCACGTAATTCCGGCTTAATAAAGATGTTTAGTCTAATAAATATAGGTGAACGTGCTGGCAGTGGTTTACCTATGATCTTTAAAGCTTGGACTGGTACTGATTTTGCTATGCCGGATATTACAGAAAAGGAAAATCCTGACAGGGTATGCTTGATATTACCTGTTGAAAGTTTGGGAGAAGTTGGGCTGACGAGTGCCCAACGTCCTAATAAAAATACAAATGAAGGCTCTGATGTCCTAATAAATGAGTTGACAGTGCCGGATACTGAGCAAGCAGTGCCGGATACTGAGCAAGCAGTGCCGGATACTGAGCAAGCAGTGCCAGATACTGAGCAAGCAGTGCCAGATACTGAGCAAGCAGTGCCGGATACTGAGCAAGCAGTGCCAGATACTGAGCAAACAGTGCCGGAAGAAAGTAAGGAGCAAAAAGCTTTAATATTGTCCTATATTAAGCATAATGAAATTATTACTGCAAAAATAGCAGCAACTATTCTTAATGTTAAGCCTAGAAGAGCAAGAACCATATTGCGTGATATGCAGATTGAGGGAATCATAAAAAGAGTTGGTGCAGCAAGAAGTATAAAATATGTATTGCAGACTGAAAAATAAATTACATTCGATTTTCTAGCAATTTGATAAATTTCAATTGAAAAAATCAACTATTGACTATATGTATATTTTGTGTTATTTTGAAAGTATATAAATACCTAACACAAGAAACAGAGGGTTGATATATGACAAAGACTAACTATAAAAAGTCAAGGGGGGTAAAGATAAAAAATCTTAAACCACATAGATATATTGACTTTTTATTAAGT